>WNFL01338030.1_pt4 | contig 18783 bp, 20 predicted proteins | sample 5400361 | NCBI WGS metagenome assembly WNFL01 (sample SAMN13153351, study PRJNA577476) | soil metagenome | isolation source: 40 cm soil on Douglas fir-dominated hillslope | place: USA:California | collected 2013-09-17
AAGGCATGAACCAATCGAACGTGTTGCCCAAGTTGCGCTCGGCGATTCCCGCCGGGCCCGTACCGGTGCGCACAGAAGGAGCACTCTGATGTTGTCTTCGTTATCCCTCTTGCTCGCCGTCACGACCGCCGTGCCGCAGGCTGCCCCGGCGCCGGCTCCCCACGCGCGCGCCCATAAGCGCGCGCGCGCGATCTCGGTCATGCCGTTCGTCGCTCCCGTTGCCGCGCTCGAGGCGAGCGCCCAGGCGCTCGTCATGGCGCAGCCCGACCTCGACGCGCTCACGGTACAAGCACCCGTGCTCGCCATGGTCGCGAGCGACCTCCAGATGGCCGCCTATTCGCTGGCGGCGGCGCCGGTTGCGTTGGCCGTACCGGCATTCGCCTGGGACGGCGATGAGGACGAGGAGGTCAGCGAGCCCAGGTGGCCGGATCCGGCGCAGGCCGATGTGGCCGACTCGCTCTACCGCGCCGCGCGGCAAGCGCTGAACCAGAATCAGTACGACCGGGCGGCGGAGCTGTTCCGCGGCATCCGCGATCGCTACCCGCGCTCGACGTACGTTCCCAACACCTACTACTGGCAAGCGTTCGCGTTGTATCGGACAGGGTCCGACGACAACCTGCGCGATGCACGCACCGCGCTGCAGACACAGGCCGATCGCTACCCCAAGGCCACGACGAGCCGCGACGCCCGGGTGCTGCTGCGCCGGATCCAGGGCGAGCTGGCGCGGCGCGGGGATTCCGACGCCGCCGAGGACGTGTCGCGCGACGCCGACGCCGTGGCGCCATCAACGCCTGCCATCGCTGGCGTGCCCGGGACGCCGGCGATCGCCGGTGCCCCCTCCACCCCTTCAGCACCCATGGCCATCGCCGGCACGCCCGGCGTGCGCAACGGGGCCTGCGATGATGACGACGATGACGACATGCGGATCGCAGCGCTCAATGCTGTGCTGCAGATGGACCCGGATCGCGCCGTGCCGCTCCTCAAGACGGTGCTCGCCCGGCGTGATGCGGGGTCGGCGTGCTTGCGGCGCAAGGCGGTGTTCTTGCTGTCCCAGAAGCACACCTCTGAAACGTCGTCGCTGCTGCTCCAGATCGTTCGCTCCGATCCCGACCAGGAAGTGCGCGAGCAGGCGGTGTTTTGGCTGTCGCAGGTGCCGGGCGACGAGACGGTGGCCGCGCTCGACTCGATCCTGCGCGATCCCAAGACGCCCCCCGCGATCCAGGAAAAAGCGATCTTCGCGCTGTCGCAGCATCGCAGCGCCCGCGCGGGCGCGGTGCTGCGGGATTTTGCCATGCGGCGTGATGTGAACACCGATCTGCGGGAGAAGGCGATCTTCTGGATCGGACAGAGCCGGTCGCCCGACAATGCGCAGTTTCTCAAAGACCTGTATGCCAAGGTGGAGAACGCCGATCTCAAGGACAAGATCATCTTCTCCCTCTCGCAGATGGGCGGCGCGGATAATTACCGCTGGCTGATGGACATCGCCTTGAACCAGGCCGAGGACATCGAGATCCGGAAGAAGGCGCTGTTCTGGGCGGGCCAGGGGCACAACGTCGACGTTGCCGACCTGGTGCGGCTCTACGACAGCATGAAAGACCGTGACATGCGGGAGCAGTTGATCTTCGTCTACTCGCAGCGTCGTGAAGACGCCGCGCTCGACAAGCTGTTCGACATCGGCAAGAACGACCCCGACCGCGAGCTTCGCAAGAAAGCGATCTTCTGGATCGGCCAGTCGCGGGACCCGCGCGCGGCGGATTACCTCCAACAATTGATCAACCAATGAAAACTTGTGCGTTGTTACTCGTGCTCGCGAGCAGCGCCGCAGCACAGACTGTGGAGCAGCGCGTCGCGAAAGCTCCAGATGGAAGCGTCCGGTTCAGTTTCGCAGCGAGACCCGGCGTCTACGGCAACGGCGGCAACATGATCAGCTGGGATGGCCACAACCGTCAGATCGACGGGAATTGGGAGGACCGCGCCGACTGGAACGCGCCGTGCGACTCGGGCCCGGTCCGCGTCGCGCTCACCAAGAGCGGTGGGCGGATCACCGACCTCCGCGTGTACGTCGGCGGCGAGTGGCGCACCAGCACATCGGCCACGGACCTCGGCACCGTCAGTGCGAAAGACGCGGCCAGCTACTTGCTCGCATTCGCAATGCGCGACGAATCGCGCGCCGCCGAGAAGGCGATCTTCCCGGCCGTCCTCGCCGACAGCGTCACGACCTGGCCCGACCTCTTGAAGATCGCCAAGTCTGATCAGGTCTCCCGCAAGGTACGGCGCTCCGCCGTCTTCTGGCTGGGACAGGCAGTCGGGGATGCCGCGACCAAGGGACTGACAGACCTGGTGGATGATGGGAACGCCGACCGCGACGTCCGGGAATCAGCGGTCTTCGCCCTGTCGCAGCGCCCGCATGAAGAGGGTGTGCCCGCACTGATCCGGATCGTGAGGGAGAACAAAGACCCCGAGCTGCGGCGCAAGGCAATCTTCTGGCTGGGGCAATCGGACGACCCCCGTGCGCTGAGTCTGTTCGAGGAGTTGCTCACCCGGCCCTGAGTATCTTGTGGCATGCCATTTTGGACCGCACGGCGTGCCTTTGGCGGGATAGTCGTTGCAGTCATCCTGATGGCGCTGGGATGGGCGGCCGTAGTGGTCGCGGTCGCGGTCCAGGCTGCTCATGATCAGGCCACCGGCGCCGACGCCATCGCGGTGCTCGGCGCCGCCCAGTACAACGGCCGGCCCTCCCCCGTCTTTCGCGCTCGCCTCGACCACGCCGCCACCCTGTACCAGCGCGGCCTCGCTCCCACGGTGCTCGTGACCGGCGGCGTCGGCGTCCACGACACGCTCAACGAAGCCAACGTCGGGCGCAGCTACCTGGTGCGCCTGGGCATTCCCGACGACGCGGTGATTCCGCTCGCCGGCGGCCACGACACGTTTTCGTCCATCGATCAGGTCCGGCGCTGGTTCGATGGGCGCGACAATCGCCGCGTCCTGCTGGTCAGCGACGGCTTTCACATGTTGCGATTGCAGATCATCGCGAGACGCCTCGGCCTCACCCCGTACACCTCGCCCGCCGCCGGGTCACCGATTCACGCCAACGTACGACGCAACACCGGATATCTCTTCGCCGAAGGGTTCAAGGTGCCGTTCACCTGGTTGTTCCAGCGCTAAACAGGAGCGGTTGATGCAGCTCGACAGCAAACGAATCCACTCCGGCCGAGTCATCGACCTGGACGTGGATACGGTGCGGTTTCCCGACGGCACGAGTGGACAGCTCGAAATGATTCGCCATCCGGGTGCCGCGGCCGTGGTTCCGTTCGCCTCCGATCCGTTCGGGCCAGATCCGACCGTCCTGTTGATTCAGCAGTACCGCTACGCGACGAACGGGACGCTGATTGAGATCCCCGCGGGACGGCTGAATCCGGGGGAGGACCCGAAAGCGTGCGCCGAACGGGAGTTGCTCGAGGAGGTAGGTGTGAAAGCCGGGCGGATCGAGCGTCTTACTACCATATGGACGACCCCCGGTTTCACGGACGAACGCATTCACCTTTTTTGGGCGACGGACCTGACCGCGGGCCAACACGCGCGGGAGCCGGATGAATTCATCGAGGTGACGCCAAGGCCCCTATCGGAGGTCCTCAAGCAGATCCGAAGTGGCGCAATCTCAGACGCCAAGACGGTATTGGCGGTGCTTTTTGTGGCGGGTTTCCTCCTGGAGCATTAGCCCACCCGTTCTTCGGATCTAGATCGAATGTGGAATTGCGACGTCCACAGGCTAGGACAATATTCTCCTTTCGCATTTCACTGCCAGTCGCAATTCATTGTGCGGTATGGAGTTACGCCGGTAGCTGGGGAGGCACGGTTTGTGCCAACTGCACACAAGGTGAATCACCACAACGTTTTTCGTGTTCCTGTCCGAAACACAAAGGTGCCTATGCGGACCACGCTAAAGCATCCCACGCCGGCCATCGAATCGCAGCGCGCGCTCGAGCGCGAGGCGCTGCATGAGCTCGACGACGGACAGATCGTGATGCGGCATCTCTCGGGCGAGCCGCAGGCGTTCGGGACTCTCGTCGATCGCTACCAGACACGGTTGCTCAATTTCGTGAACCGGACCATCGGCGATCGTGAGCGGGCAGAGGATCTGGTCCAGGAGGTTTTCATCCGGGTCTTCCGCCACCTGCATCGCTTCGATCAAACCAAGAAGTTCTCGACCTGGATCTATACGATCGCGTCGAACCTCGCGAAGAACGAGCTGCGTAATCGTAGCCGCAATCCGTTGGTTCTATTTCAAACGATCAAGAAGAACTGGGAAGCCGACCATCGGCCGCTGCAGTTCGAGGATACGACCGCACGGCCCGACGATCTCTATCGCAAGCGGTTCTTGAAAGACGCCGTGGATCAGTGCGTGCACCGGCTGCCTGAGCACCACCGTGAGGTATTCGTGCTTCGGGAGCTCGAAGGGAAGAGCTACCAGGAAATCGCCGAGATCACGGGGTGCAACCTCGGGACCGTGAAAAGCCGCCTGAATCGGGCACGAAACAGCTTCGCCCAGCTCATCGGTCCCATCCTGGTTTAGCTACAACTTGCCGCTGGGAAGCACCGGCTGCGGAACACCCCGTGGCCGGAGTGGTACATTCCCCCCATGCTGTGCAACGAGTTCCTCGAACGCCACAGTGAGTTCCGGGACGGACTGATCACGTCGTCGCGGGAGCTGCGCCGCTTCTCGCGACATTTGGCTCATTGCGCGGTGTGTCGCCGCTATGACGTGACCATCCGTAAAGCCGTACTCGCGCTCCACTCCGCCACACCCATTACTGCTTCAGCCGATTTTCGCGAGCGTCTCGACGCGAGAATTGCGGTCGAGCGCCGGCGCGTGCCGCGCCAGCCGGCAGAGGCTGGTGTGTCGGCGATGATGCTGGTGATAGCCGCCGTCGCGCTCTTCTGCTTCGAGTTCGCAGGGCGTCCGCGCATCGCGCGCACGCCGCTCCTCCCGCCGGTCGCGTTCCCCAAACCGGTCGCCGGTGCCGCCCTGCCCTTCGTCTCTTTCCAGGACCCTCGCGCCAGTGTCGTCAGCGGCAATCCGTATCCGAACGGCACCCTGCTCTATCAGCCCGCATCAGCGTCGCGGTAAGCAGCTTTCCGACCTTTCTCCGAGCACAGTGGCGCGATAACTTCGCTGAATGGCGGCGCTCACCCTCGACGTGCTCCTTCGCAGCCTCAAGAAGGGCGCTCGCATCTCCGAACCTGTCTATCTGCTGTACGGCGACGAAGATGTCCTCAAGGACGAGGCCATCCGGGCGCTCGTCGATACCGCCGTGGGAGCGAACAGCGACTTCAATCTGGATGTTCGGTTTGCCCCTGATCTGACGCCGGAATCGTTTCACGCGCTGGTCAATACGCTGCCGATGCTCGCCGACCGGCGCGCCGTCGTCCTGCGAGGCGTAGAGCAGCTCGGCAAGCGGAAGACGAAGCTGCGCGACGAAGTGGTGCGCTATCTGGCGGCCCCGAATCCGACCACAGTCCTTGTGCTGGTCGTCGCAGCGGGCGAAGAGCCCGATCCCGATCTTGTGCGGGCCTCGGCCTCCGTTGCAATGGAACCGCTCGCCGCCGAGCGTGTGCCGCGCTGGATACAGCATCGCACGACCACGCTGGGCATTACGCTCGCCCCGGACGCGGCGGAGCTGCTCCAGAAGGCGGTCGGCAACGACCTGACCACGCTCAGCCGCGAGCTCGAGAAGCTCGCAGGCCTGACGGCGGGGACAGGCCGATCCGTGACGGCCGAGGACGTGTCCAGCCTCGTTGGCGTGCACCGCGGCGAAACGGTGTTCGACCTCGTTGAGGCGGCCCTCGAGCGGCGGGTGGCGCGTGCGGCCCAACTGGTGGAACCGGTGCTGGAGCAGGCCGGCATGAGCGGCGTCAGGATTGTTTCTCTGCTCGGTACCCATCTGGTGGGGACCGCGCTGGCCCGCTCGGAGCGCGATCGCGGACTGCAACTTGCTCGCCTGCCGGACGCACTGTACCGCCAAATCCAGAGCGTCAGGCCATACGGCCTGCGGAGTTATAAAGAGGAAGCGGCGCGGTGGACCGCCTGGAGCGGCCTCTGGAGTGCGCGGGAGCTCGGCCACGCACTGCGCGCCGCGCTCGCGGCGGATAACGCACTGAAGACCGCTACCTTGTCGGACGATCGGGGGATCTTGACGCAATTGGTGCTGGGATTCGCGGCGACAAAGCGAGCAGCCGCATGAAACGACTGTTCGTGGTGGTGATGCTGTTGGCCGTCCGGCCGTCCGGCCGGCTGACCGCCCAGACCGACAGTCGTCTCGTCGAAGCGCTCCGGCTCGCGCAATCGGGGCAGGTGGATTCGGCTCGCGGTATCGTGCGCCGGCTGCTCGCGATCCTGCCCCCTGGCGACTCGGCATATCCACAAGCGCTGCTTGCGGCGGCGAAGATCGCCCCCGACGCGCCGACCGTCGCTCTCTATCTCAACCGCATCGTGGTCGAGTACGGCGCAGGACCCTGGGCCGACGACGCGCTGTTGCTTCTCACGCAACTGTACTTCGCGCAGCACGATCCGACGCAGACCGTCCAAGCCGCCGAACGACTGAACCGCGACTATCCGGACTCGCCGCTGCGCGCGCGCGCCAACTTCTCCGCCGGGCGGGCTTACTTCGAGCTCAAGAACGAGACCCGCGGCTGCGAGTTGATCCAGCAGGCGCTCGACGGCTCCGGCGACGACGTCGAATTCAGGAATCAGCTGACGTTTTACGCGTCGCGCTGCAGTCCGCCCTCGAACACGCCTCCGCCTCCGCCCGATACAGGGGCCAAGACGACGCCGGCGCCGCCCGCGGGACCGCATGCATACGCCGTCCAGGTGCTCGCCGTGAAGAGCGCCGCGCAGGTGGATGAGATGCTGACGCGACTCAAGGTGATGGGCTTCGACGCCCGTGTGTTGCGGGACTCCACCGGCTTTTTCAAGGTCCGCGTCGGCCGCTACGCCACGCGTGAAGAAGCGCAGCGGGCGCAGCTGCGCCTCAAGCAGAAGGTCGGGGGCCAGCCTTTCGTGGTGGATGAGCCGTGACCGCGGTGACTGAAACGCCATTGATGCAACAGTATCGCGACATCAAGGCCCGCCATCCCCAGACCATTCTGTTTTTCCGCATGGGCGATTTCTACGAGATGTTCGAGGACGACGCGAAGCTCGCCGCGCGCGAGCTGGGCCTGACGCTCACGTCGCGCAACAACGGCGGCGCGGCCGAAGTCCCGCTCGCCGGCGTGCCCGTCAAAGCGGCAACCGAGTACCTGCGCCGTCTCATCGCGAAGGGACACCGCGTCGCGATCTGTGAGCAAGTCGAGGATCCGAAGCTGGCCAAAGGCATCGTGCGTCGAGCGGTCATCGAGACCATCACCCCGGGTACGGTGCTCAGCGATGATTGGCTCGTTCGGAACCGCAACAACTATATCGTCGCCGTCGATCCGCGCGGCGCGGCGGCCGGGCTCGCCACGCTCGACGTCACCACCGGCGAGCTGATTCTCGAGACCGTGCCCGCGAGCGACACCGCAGCGGCAGTCGCACGCTACGAGGCGCGGGAGCTGGTGGTGCCGGCCGAGGTCTCTGTTTCCGCCGACGTGGGAACGGTCACCGCACGCGAGGCATGGGAGTTCGACCCGGAGCTCGCGCGTGACGACCTGATGCGTACCTACGGCATCGCCTCGCTCGACGGCCTGGGCGTCAGTGCCGAGGACCGGCCCGCGATCGGCGCGGCGGGGGCGCTGCTGCGCTATGCCCGGGAGCTCAAGCCTGGCGGGCGCCGCGGTGACGTGCTGCCGCTCGATGAGATGACCCGCCGTAACCTCGAACTCGTCGAGCCGCTCCGCGCGGGTGCGGAGGGCGCCACGCTGCTCGAAGTCATCGACCGCACTCTGACGCCGATGGGCGGCCGCCTGCTGCGGCGCTGGCTGCTGGCGCCGCTCGTCGATCCTGCGGCGATCAACGCCCGGCTCGATGCCGTCCAGGTGCTGGTCGGCGATGGCAGGGGCCGCGCGCGCCTGCGCGAGGCACTGGACGGCGTGCGCGACCTCGAGCGGCTGGCGGGCCGGGCGGCGCTCGGCCGGGCGACGCCACGCGAGCTGGGTGCGCTGCGCGACTCGATCCTGCGGCTTCCCGATGTTGCCGGAGCGCTGGGCGGACTCGAGGCCCGAGAGCGATCCGCGCTTCTCGAAGCGAGCGCGCTCGAGCTGGACCTGCTGACCGATATCGGGGAGGAGCTGGGGGGCGCGCTCGTCGAGCGGCCGCCGGCGCAGCTCGATGACGGCGACGCGATCAAGCCGGGGTACGATGCTGACCTCGACGAGCTGAAAGCAGCCCGTGACGGCGGCAAGCAGTACATCGCGGCGTTGCAGTCCAAAGAGCGCGAGCGCACGGGCATTACGTCGCTCAAGGTCGGCTTCAACAAAGTCTTCGGTTACTACATCGAAGTCACGCACGCCAATCGCGACCGGATTCCGGCCAACTACGAGCGCCGCCAGACCCTGACCGGTGCCGAGCGCTACGTCACGCCCGACCTCAAGGAGTACGAGGCCAAGGTCCTGGGCGCCGAAGAGCGCATCGCCGCACGCGAGGCCGAGGTGCTGGAACAGCTGCGCCGCCGCGTTGGCGCCGTGATCGCTCGCGTGCAGGCGACCGCCGGCCTGCTCGGACGTCTCGACGTGTGGGCCGCCCTGGCGGACGTCGCCGAGCGCGAGCGCTACGTGCGCCCCGACGTCACGAGCGAGTTCACGCTCCAGCTCGAAGCGAGCCGGCACCCGGTCGTCGAACGGATGATGCCGCGCGAGGCGTTCATCCCGAACGACGTGATGCTGGACGAGGGCGGGCGTGTCGCGCTGCTCACCGGCCCCAACATGGCAGGCAAATCCACCGTGCTCCGGCAGGTGGGGCTGTGCGTCGTGCTGGCGCAGATCGGTTCGTTCGTGCCGTGCCGGCGCGCGAGGATTGGCGTCGTCGATCGCCTGTTCACGCGCGTCGGCGCGTCCGACAACCTCGTGCGCGGGCAGTCCACCTTCATGGTCGAGATGAGCGAGACGAGCGCCATTCTTCACGCCGCGAGCGCCCGCAGCCTGGTGCTGCTCGACGAGATCGGGCGCGGCACCTCGACCTACGACGGGGTGGCGATCGCCTGGGCGGTCACGGAGTACCTCCACAACAGCATCGGCTGCAAGACGATTTTCGCGACGCACTACCATGAGCTGACGCAGCTCACTGAAGAGCTCGAGCACGTCCGCAACTTCAACGTGGCGGTGCGCGAGGTCGGCGAAGAGATCGTCTTCCTGCATCGCCTCGAGCCGGGCGGCGCGGACCGCTCCTACGGCATTCATGTCGGCCGGCTGGCGGGGCTTCCCGCCCCCGTCGTCACGCGGGCCTGGCAGGTCCTCAAGCTGCTCGAAGCCGGGCATCACGTCGCAAAGCAACCGGCTCCCGCACCACTCGACGCAACTCAGCTCGCGTTGTTCGGTGGGGCCCGAACCCCGAGCCCCGATCCCCTGCTTCGCGAGCTCGACGGACTCGACGTCAACTCACTGTCGCCGCTCGATGCGTTGAATCAGCTGGCGGCATGGCAGAAGCGGCGGAAAGAGGGAGGCTCGTGAGAGCGCTCGCGCTGCTCGGGCTGATCGGGGTCGTTGGATGCCGTGGGTCGTCACCGCCGGCCGGCCAATCGAGCCAGGCGGCGCCGCCGCCGGAATCGGAAGCGCCGGTCGCGTTGAACCCGGATGTGCCGATCGCCTATCCGCCGGCGCTGTTCGAGCAGAAGGTCGAAGGCGACGTGACCCTGCGGCTGTTCGTGGATTCGACCGGCAAGCTGATTCCTGAATCCACGCGCGTCGCCGAGCCCAGCGGGTATCCGGCGCTCGATTCGGCGGCACTGGCGGGTGCCGGCACGCTGCGGTTCGCGCCGGCAAAACGGCGCGGGGTGCCGGTGGCGACGGCGTTCCTCCAGCCCGTCGAGTTCCGCCAAGTGGGGACGACGCGCACCGGCAACGTGACGCTGCCTCCTGCGCCTGCGCCCACACCGACGCCGACTCCACCATCGGCGCCGGCGCAACAACGGCCACGGCCGCCGGCTCCGCCGGTCGTTCGGTCCGCCGCGGATTCGACGCGCAAGGACACGATCAGAGTACGCCCCCCGCTTCCGCTCCCCGCGGACACGATGCACCCGCCTGACACGACGAAGGTGCGCCCGGACACGAGTGCCTCAGCACACTAAGCCGTACGCCAACGTCCTCGAGACGATCGGCTGGACGCCGCTGATCCGGATCAACAAGGTCACGCGCGGCCAACGTCCTCGAGACGATCGGCTGGACGCCGCTGATCCGGATCAACAAGGTCACGCGCGGGATTCGCACGCCGGTGTATGCGAAAGCGGAGTTTTTCAATCCCGGCGGCTCGGTGAAGGACCGGATCGGGGTGGCGATGATCGAGGCGGCGGAGCGCGCGGGGAAACTGCAGCCGGGTGGCCTGATCGTCGAAGCGACATCAGGGAATACCGGTGTGGGGCTGGCGATCGCGGCAGCGGTGAAGGGCTATCGGTGCATTTTCACGATGCCGGACAAGATGTCGCAGGAGAAGGCGCGGCTGCTGCGCGCCCTCGGCGCCGAAGTCATCATCACGCCCACCGCCGTGCCGCCCGACCATCCCGACAACTACATCATGAAAGGCCGCGCTATCGCGGCGGCGCACGACAACGCGATCTTCGCCGACCAGCACTACAACCCCGTGAACCCCGACGTGCACTATCACACCACGGGGCCGGAGATCTGGGAGCAGACGGGCGGCAAGGTGACGGATTTCGTGTGCGCACCTGGCACGGGCGGCACCGTGAGCGGCGCCGGTAAGTATCTGAAGGAGAAAAACCCCAAGATTCGTGTGATCGCAGGCGATCCGGTGGGGTCGATCTACACCGACTACGCCAGGACGCGCCAACAGGGCGACGGCCAGCCATACAAGGTCGAGGGCATTGGTGGTGACAAGATCCCTACGTCGCTGCATTGGGATGTGATCGACGAATGGGTGCTTGTGAGCGACAAGGACGCGATGCAGATGGCGCGCCGGCTCTCGAAAGAAGAAGGACTCTTCGTCGGCGGGTCGACGGGCGTGAACGTTGTCGCGGCGCTGGATGTGGCGCGCCGCCGCGATGATCCCCAGGCCCTGGTCGTGACCGTCCTCGCCGATACGGGCGAGCGCTATCTCAGCAAGGTCTACAACGACGAATGGTTGCGCGAGAATCAGCTGATCGACGACGAGCGGCCCACCGTGGGGCGCCTCATTGCCGCCAAGTCCAGCGACGCGCCGCCGCTGATTCACGTTGCGCCCGAGGCTTCCGTCCGCCAGGCGCTGAACCTGATGTCGACCTACAACGTCTCGCAGCTGCCGGTTCTGGACGGCGATGACGGCGTGGGCGCGATCTCGGAGCAGGCGTTGATGGCCCGCGCCATCGGGCAGCCCAAGATCCTGGACAGCCCCGTGCGCGACGTGATGGACTCTCCCTTCCCGGTCGTCGACGGGGAGTCACCGGTCGCGCTGCTCACGACGCTGCTGTCGCGCACCACACCGGCCGCCCTGGTGCGACGCAACGGCAAGTTCGTCGGCATCGTCACGCGCTACGATCTGCTGCACCAGCTGGCGGGAATCCGCTGATGCGGGTGACCGTGCTCACCGGGGGCGCGACGGCGGAGCGCGCGGTGGCGTTCGCGAGCGCGTCACAAATCGTCACGGCCCTGCGGAGCCGGCAGCACAATGTCCGGGTCGTCGATCTCGCCGGCGGTGGCGGCCCGCTCGACGAGCGCGCCGAGCGCGAGCTCCTGGGAGGGGCCGTGGGCCTCGCACCACCCACCGTGGATGCGCTCGCCGAGCGTGAACGGCAGATGTTGTCGGAGGGGCTGGCCGAGCTCGAGGCTGTGCGGAGCGCGGACGTGCTGTTTCTCGCCGTGCACGGCGGCGCCCTCGAAGGCGGCACCCTGCAGGCGGTGCTTGAGCTCATCGGGGTGCCATACACCGGGAGCGGCCCGCTCGCGAGTGCGTTGGCGATGGACAAGGATCTGTCCAAGCGGCTGTTTCGTGCGGCCGGTGTGCCGGTACCCGCGTGGTTCATGACGCCTCCGCCCGTGGCCCCTGAGGATGTCGCCACCGCCCTGGGATGGCCGGTCATCGTGAAGCCGTCCAAGCAGGGCTCGTCGGTCGGGCTGACGCTTGTAAAGAAGGCTCAGGACCTGGGCGTCGCGCTAAAGCTCGCGTCACGCTATGACGACGAGGTGATGACCGAACAATTCATCCCGGGAATCGAGCTGACCGTGGGCGTGCTCGGCGACCTGCCTCTGCCGGTGGGGCAAATCGAGTCCAAGCACGAGTTGTTCGACTATGAGACCAAGTACACGCCGGGCATGTCGGAGGAAACGTTTCCGGCCAAGATCGACACGCTGCTCGCCCGGCAGCTGCAGGAGTACGCGTTGATGGCGCATCGCGCCTTGAAGCTGAGTGGCTACTCGCGCGTCGACTTCCGGGTGAGCCCCGAAGGAGACATCTTCTGTCTAGAAGTGAACTCCCTGCCGGGAATGACCCGCACCAGTTTGTTCCCTCAGGCCGCGCAGGCGTCGGGCATCCCCTTTCCCGAGCTGTGTGAGCGTATTGCAAGCCTGGCCCGGAACAACCGGGCCGGGCAAGGGGGATAAAAACTAGAGGCATCAAAGGACACGTAGGAGATCAGATGGGCCCGCAGCGGATGTATGGTTTGACCGTCTGGGTACGACGACTGCTTGTCGCCAACCTGCTCGTATTCCTCATCCAGAGCACGTTGTTGACGTCCCCGAGCTTTGCCGACGCCTTCGGGTTTGCCCCGGCGCACGCCTGGGAGCGCCCGTGGACGTTCGTCACGTACATGTTCCTGCACGCGGGGATTCTGCACCTCGCGCTCAACCTGCTCGTCTTGTGGGTGTTCGGCTCCTCGGTCGAAGAGCGCATGGGTGGCCGGACGTTCGTGCTCTTCTACCTGCTCTGCGGGATCGGCGGCGCCGCGTCGTCGTTCTTGTTGCGGCAACTGGTGCCGGTGACAGTGCCAATGATCGGCGCCTCGGGCGCGATATTCGGCGTGGCCGTCGCGTTCGCGTGGTACTGGCCCGACCATCCCGTGTCCCTCTTTCCCCTGCCCGATCCGATTCCCGCGAAGTGGCTCGTCACCTTCCTCGTGGGCCTCGACCTCGTGCTTGCGCTGCTCAAGGTGAGCGACGGCATCGCCCACATCGCGCACCTCGGCGGCATCGGCACCGCGCTGCTCTGGCTCAAGGGCCAGGATTGGCGCGCGACGCGCGGGGAGCGGCGGACACGGCAGCCCGCAGAATCCAGCGTGCTGGTGTCGCAGCCACCGCGCGTGAGCCACAGCGGCGCCATTCCCCCGTCCACGCGAGCGCCCAAGCCGCGCAGCGGGTCGGACGCGCGCGCGAACGCCGAGATCGACCGCGTGCTCGACAAGATCATTGCGAGCGGCGTCGAGAGTCTCACGCCGGCCGAGCGGAAGTTCCTCACCGAAATCAGCCGCCGGTTGCGTACGCCGCCGAAGCCGTAGTGTCAAGTCGGACCTCTTAGCCCGCGAGATTGATATCCGCTGGGAGCCTTCCCAAATTGGGCGGCACCAGCGCAATGCTCGTTAATCTCGTTCCTGAGTTCCTCGCGACGCTGGCCGCGCCCAGTCCCTCCGCGGCGTACCACGAGTATCTCGATCGTCATCGTCCCCTGTTGAGCGCCTACTGGCAGAACTACGTCCTCGATCCGGCCTCGCCGCACGCCGAGCCGATCATCGAGACGGCGCTGCGCGCTGATCGCTCCGATCTGCGGCGCCTGCTCGAGGACGTGGATGTCGTCGCCAGCGCCGAAGACGCGCTGCGACGTTCCCTCGAATTGCTCGAGGCCGACTGCCCGGTCGATCTCTATCTGATGGTCGGTGTGGGCGCGGCCAACGCGGGCGAGTTGGTCGTGGCGGGACGGGGCATCGCGTTCGTGTGTCTCGAGCACTTCACCGGGCGAGCCAACGCGCAGACGTACGGCATGGGACTCGCGCCCGAGCTGCTGCCGTTGTGGATCGCCCACGAGGTCGCGCACGCGCTGCGCTACACCTCACCCACCAGCCGCGCCGCGATGCGGCGGCTCGTCGGCGATCTTGGGGGGGGCGGCTACTACGACGCCTGGGAGATCGGCTCCCGCGCCACGCTGCGCGAGCTGGTCGTCAACGAGGGCGTGGCGATCGCGGCGTCCCAGGCCGTCGCGCCGGGATCCGAGCCCTGGGAGTATTTCGGGTACAACCGGCGGCAGTATCGCCGGCTGCGGGAGCTCGACGCCTTCCTGCGGCGTGCCTCCACAAACGACCTCGAGTCGACCGGCCTGGGACTGCGGCTCCGCTACTTGTCGGGGGGAATGAGCCCAGCAGCGCGGCTGCTCGCCGGGAAGGTCCTTCCTGAACGCTCCGGCTACTACCTGGGCCTGCGGCTGGTCGAGAATTACTTCGCCGAGCATGGCGCCGCATCGACGGTACGAGCGGCGACCGAAGAGCTGCGGCAGGCCGATGACCGCGCGGCAGGGATCCAGACCGCATGAGCACGCGTGATAAGAAGTCCCCGCCCCGCGCGCGTGCGGCGGCGTCGGCCCCCACCACCAGCACCCCCGTCCAGGGGGAGCGGCGCCGCAACCGGCCGTTGCGTGAAGTGTTGGACGAGTTGCTGAGCCATACGCGGGACATCGCCCGCCGGGCCAAGACGATGACGCCGGCAGAGGTCGACTATGCGCAGCAACGGCTGGAATGGCTGGCCGACGAGGTCTGGCGGGTGGCGACGGGCGAGGCTACGCCCCCCGAGTAGATTACGATCACATGGGGACCCGTGGCGAATTCAAAGTCGCAATCACCAAAGAAGACCTGGTCTTCGCGGCCGCGCATTTCATCACCTTCGCCGGCCATCGCTGCGAGACGCTGCACGGGCACAACTACCGCGCGGCCATTTTCATCGAGGGCGGACTCGAGCCTGACAGCTGGTTCGTCGTCGATTTTTCCGCCGTGAAGAAGCTCATGCGCGGTCTCACCGCCGAGCTGGACCACAAGGTGCTGTTGCCACGCGACAACCCCAAACTCACGATCGCCCAGGACAACGGCAGCGTGCGCGTGGCATTCGACGGCCAGCCCCGCTACGTCTTCCCGGCGCGGGATTGCGTGATCCTGCCCATCCCCAACACGACCGTCGAGATGCTGTCGCAATACCTCGCCGGCCGCGTCCGTTCCGAGCTGGCGGTGGGGTCCGTCCGCCTCAAGACCATCGAGATCGAAGTAGAGGAAAACTTCGGCCAATCAGCGAGCTACCGTGAAACCCTCGACTAAGCTTTCAGACGCAGACATCGCCGACCGCCTGAAGCGCCTGCCCGGCTGGCGGCTCGAGAACGGGGCGATCGTGCGCGACTATCCGACCGATGGCTGGCCCACCACCCTGATGCTCGTGAACGCGATCGGGTTTTTCGCGGAGGCCGCGGACCATCACCCCGACCTCGCCGTGAGTTGGGGGAAAGTGCAGGTGAAGCTCTGGACCCATAGCGCCGGCGGCATCACCGCGAGCGACATGGAGCTCGCGGCACTGATCGAGCAAACGGCGCTGTGGCGCCCGAAGGCCGGCACGAGCGCGCTGCGTGGCACCACGAAGAAGTTCGTGGGATCGTGACGCGCGCCCTCCCACTCGTCCCCGCGCCCGACCCCTTCGATACCTGCGCCCGCTTCAGCGGCCTCCCCTACCTCCTGTTTCTCGATAGCTCGGCGCAAGGTGCGCTGAGCCGCTACTCCTTCCTCGCAGCCGACCCGGTCGCCGTCGCCCGGACGCCCCAAGCCGCGCGCGAGCTGCTGCGGACTGAGCGACCCGAGCCCCTCGCCGGGCTGCCCCCATTCCAGGGCGGCATTGCGGGCTATATCGGCTACGAATGGGGCGCGGAGCTGGAGCGCGTGACTAGGCCCCCGCCGGACCGCTTTGCGCCGCAGATCCCCGATGTGGCGCTGGCGTATTACGAGTGGGTGATCGCGTGGGATCACCTCGAAGGGAAAGCGTGGCTCATCGCCTGGGACGCGCGACGGGTGGCATGGGTCCGTGAGCGGTTGACCGATCGCAGGCCGTCGCCCGCCCTCGACCATCCTCGCCCGCCTTCGACCGCCCTCGAATCCAACTTTGCGCGGCCGGAGTACGAGGCCGCCGTGTCGCGCATCCGCGACTACATCGCCGCGGGCGACGTGTATCAGGTCAATCTCTCACAACGGTTTCACGCGCCGTTCGCCGGCTCTCCGCTCGAGCTGTACCGCCGGCTGCGGGCCAGGAATCCTGCGCCGTTCGGGGCGTACCTCGAATTCGGCGACGGATGTGTCGCGAGCATTTCTCCCGAGCGCTTCGTGCGGGTCGATGCCGCGACACGCACGGCCGAAGCACGGCCGATCAAGGGAACGCGGCCGCGCGGGACGGCGCCGGCCAGCGACAGGGCATTGGGGCGCGAGCTGCAGAACAGCGACAAGGATCGCGCGGAAAACATCATGATCGTCGACCTGCTGCGGAACGATCTGGGCAAGGTATGCCGGCCGGGATCGGTGCGCGTGCCCAGTCTGTTTGCGCTCGAGTCGCATCCCACCGTGCATCACCTCGTGTCGACCGTCACCGGCGAGCTGGCGGACGGCGCCGATGCCTTCGACCTGCTCCTCGCGGCTTTCCCCGGCGGGTCGGTGACGGGAGCGCCGAAGATTCGCGCCATGCAGATCATCGCGGAGCTGGAGCGCGCGCCACGCGGGGTGTACTGCGGCGCGATCGGTTACATCTCGGCGACGGGCGGGATGGACTTCAATATTCCCATTCGGACGATTGTGCTGCAGGGCGGCCACGCGACGTTTCACGCTGGCGCAGGGATCGTGTGGGATTCAGAGCCGGCCGCGGAGTACGAGGAGACGCTCGCGAAGGCGCGCACGATGATCGAAGCGCTCACTTCCCCACGCAGAACGCCGCAAACACGCGGTCGAGCACGTCGTCCGGCGTAACCGCGCCGATCAAATCGTCGAGCGCCAGCACCGCGGTGCGCAGATGGGTGGCCGCCGCCGCCGCATCGACGCCGCTGCTGCGCGCCGCCCAGAAGGCTTCCACCTCGGCGAGTGCCCGATCCAGCGCGACGCGATGCCGTGCCCGGGTCACCACGGGCTCGACGTCGCCGAGCGCGAGCAGGCGGCCGAAGGCTACTTCGGCGAGCCGGCGACGTAACTCGGGAAGACCTTTTCCCGTTACGACCGAAACCGCTGGGCCGACGGGCGGATGGGCCGATGGGCGGTTCGGCAGGTCGGCTTTCGTGACAACGTCCACGACCGGTTTGGCACCCACGTCCGGCAACACATCGTGCTCATGATCTCGACAGAACAGGACAAGATCGGCCGCATCGAGATAGCGCTTCGATATTTCGATTCCCATTCGTTCGATGCGTTCGTCGCTCTCGCGCAGCCCGGCGGTGTCGACCAGACGGAATGGGAAGCCCTCGATCACGGTGTGGGCCTCGATGGCGTCGCGCGTCGTGCCCGGGATCTCCGTGACGATGGCGCGGTCGGTGCCGAGCAGCGCGTTGAAGAGCGACGACTTGCCCGCGTTGGGCCGGCCCGCGATCACGAGCAGGGCGCCCTCGCGGAGCCGCTCGCCCTCCGGCGCAGTCTGCAGCAAGTCAGCCACCCGCTCACGCACCACATCCCACGCCCCACGCACGCGTTCAGGCGACACCGGTCCCTCATCCTCCTCCGGAAAATCGATGTCGTAGGCGATCAGGGCTTCGAGCTCGAGGATCTCGCGGCGCAACGCGGCGAGACGATCGGACAAGCCGCGCTCGAGCTGCTGCAGGGCGCGCCGCCGCTGCGCGGGCGAGCCGGCGTCGATGAGATCGGCGGTCGCCTCGGCCCGCCGGGCGCGGCGGGCCGCGCGCCCGCGGCGGCCAGTGCCGCCAGGGCAGCCGCCGGCACCACCAGGCCACCATGCGTCGAGATCTCGACGAGGTCCTCGCCGGTGTAGGAATGCGGCGCGGGGAAGCAGGCGGCGAGACAATCGTCTATCGGCTCGCGCGAATCGGGATGCAAGAGGCGCGACCGGAAGACCGTGCGCGCCGGCGTGGCGTGGAAGGGCTCGAGGCAGCGGTTGGCCGCCCCAAAGGCGCCGCGGCCCGAGAGGCGGATTAGCGCGAGGGCCGAGCGGCCGGGAGGCGTCGCGAGTGCGGCAATGACGTCAGTGAGCAGTCTAGGTCTTGGCCGGCAGCGGCGCCCCACCCCCCGCCCGCGCGCCCGCGACCGGCGCCTCGCGCAAGCGGCGCTTGGCGATCAGGTATTGCTGCGGAATGCTGAAGATGTTTTGCGCGGCGTAATAGAGGTTGAGCCCCGAGGCAAAGTTCAGGAACAGCACCGTCATGAACAGCGGCATGAAGTAGACCATCATCTTGGTCTGCGGATTCGGCGGCACGCCGATCTGGCCGACCTTCGACAGCCCGAACATCGACAGGCCGAGGAGGATGGGAATGATCCTGAACGGATCGGGCCGCGACAGGTCGGGCAGCCACAGGAACGGCACACCGCGGAAGATGATCGTGTTCGCGAAGACGAAGAACAGAGCGAGCAGCACCGGCCACGGCAGCAGCATCGGCAGGCACCCCCCGAAGGGGTTGACCTTGTGCTCCTTGTAGATACGCAGCATTTCGCGCTGCAGCCGCTCCGG
>WNFL01441383.1_pt6 | contig 18783 bp, 16 predicted proteins | sample 5400361 | NCBI WGS metagenome assembly WNFL01 (sample SAMN13153351, study PRJNA577476) | soil metagenome | isolation source: 40 cm soil on Douglas fir-dominated hillslope | place: USA:California | collected 2013-09-17
CATGCCGTGGAGCGCGGTGATGCTGATGCGGGCCAGGCCCAGGAAGCGGCCGGGGAACCGCCGCAGGAGCTGCGCCTGCTCCTCGTTGGAGATGCCGAAGGGCACCGAGCGCACGATGCCGAGCTTGCCGAGCTTCTCGACGTAGGCCTCCAGCTCCTCGTCCGGCCGGTGGTCGGCGCCCTCGCGCCGGGCCCGGAAGATCCGCCCGTAGTTGGCCATGCCGTAGCCGGCCGGCTTCGGCTCAGTGGCGCCGGCCGCCGCCTCCGCCGGGGCCGCGGCGGGCTTCTTCTCCACGTTCGCCCCGTACGGCACGCTGCACTCCATGTCGATGATCCGTGGCATTCGATCGCTCCTCCTCGGTGGCCGACCGCATTGGCGGCGCGACGGATACAGTACCGCGATCACGCCCGTCTTGACAGTGCCGCGCCCCCACCGCAAGATCCCGTCGGAGGAGACCCCCTTTGAGAGCCATCCTGACCGCCCTGATCGCACTCCTGCCGCTTCTGCCCGGCCCGGCCCACGCCCAGAGCGTGCTCCGAATCGGGCTGAACGACGACCCCGACGCGCTCGACCCGACCATCAGCCGCGCCTACACCGGCCGCCTGGTCTTCGCCGCGCTGTGCGACAAGCTCTTCGACGTCACGCCCGACCTCAAGATCGTGCCCCAGCTGGCCACCGGCTACGAGTGGGCCGCGGACCGCAAGTCGATCGTGATCAAGCTGCGCCCGGGCGTCCGCTTCCAGGACGGCGAGCCGTTCAACGCGGAGGCGGTGCGCTTCAACATCGACCGCCACCAGAACACGCAGGGGTCGTTCCGGAAGACGGAGATCGGCGACATCCAGAGCGTGGACGTGATCAACGACCTCACGGTGCGGCTCAACCTCTCGCATCCGCTCGTGCCGCTGCTGGCCACCCTGACCGACCGCTCCGGCATGATGGTGTCGCCCAAGGCCGCGCGCGCGCAAGGCGACAAGCTCGGCACCCAGCCCGTGTGCGCCGGCCCCTATCGATTCGTCCAGCGGGTGGCCCAGGGCAAGATCGTGGTCGAGAAGGTCGCGGACTACTGGGACAAGGCGAGCTTCTCGATCGACCGGATCGAGTTCGTGCCGATCACCGACTCGACCTCGCGCCTGGCCAGCCTCCGCTCCGGCGACCTCCACATGATCGAGCGCGTGTCCCCCACCGACCTGGCCGAGATCCGCGGCGACGCCAAGCTGAAGGTGGTGGGCGTGCCCGAGCTGGGCTACCAGATGATCCCGCTGAACGTCGCCAACGGGCCGAAGAGCAAAGCGCTCGCCGATGCGCGCGTCCGCCAGGCCATCGACCTCGCGATCGACCGCGAGACCCTGGTCAAGACCGTGTTCGCCGGCGAGTACATCGCGGGCAACCAGTTCGTGAGCCCGGGGAGCCCCTACTACGACGCGAAGGTGCCGGTGGGCAAGCGCGACGTGCCGAAGGCCAAGCAGCTCCTGAAGGACGCCGGCCAGCCGAACCTCACGTTCATCCTGGTGGTGCCCCCGGAGCGCGATCGGCAGGAGGCAGCGCTGATCTTGCAGGCCATGTGGGCGGAAGCCGGCATCACGGTGAATCTCCAGACCCAGGAGAACGTCACCATGCTGCAGTCGGGACGCAAGGGCGACTTCGAGGCCTACTTCACGTTCTGGAGCGGCCGGCCCGACCCCGACGGCAACGTCTTCACGTTCTCGACGTGCAAGGGCGCCCAGAACGACAGCCACTACTGCAACACCGACGTGGATGCGCTGCTCACGAAGGCCCGCCAGGTCGCGGACCCGGTCGAGCGCAAGAAGCTCTACGACCAGGCCACCGAGCTGATGGCCAGGGACGTCCCGCGGCTCATCCTCTGGCACCGCCGCGTGTTCACCGGGTTCAGCGCGAAGGTCCAGGGCTTCACCCCCTACCCCGACGGGATCATCCGCTTCCGGGGCCTCAAGCTGAACTGAGGCGCCGGCGGCATGGCGCTCTGGCTCTACGTGGCCCGGCGGCTCGCGGTGCTGGTGCCCACGCTGTTCTTCGTCTCGGTGCTGATCTTCTCGCTGCAGCAGCTGCTGCCCGGCGACGCGGCGACGGCGCTGGCCGGCGAGGAGCACGACCCGGTCGCGGTCGCGGCCATCCGCGCGCGGTACCACCTGGACCGGCCGGTGCCGGTGCAGTACGGCCTCTGGCTCGGCCGCGTGCTGGTGGGCGACTTCGGCGAGTCGCTGCGCAGCCGCATCCCGGTGCGGGAGCTGCTGGCCTCGAAGCTGCCGGTCACCGTGGAGCTGGCGCTCTGCTCGATGCTGATCGCGCTGGTCATCGGCATCCCGGCCGGCATCGTCTCGGCCACCCGGAAAGGCACCGCGGTGGACGTGGTGGCCAACTTCTTCGCGCTGTCCGGGCTCTCGGTGCCGCACTTCTGGCTCGGCATCATGCTTATCTTGTTGTTCGCGGTGCGCCTCGGGTGGCTGCCCGCCTCCGGCTACGTGCCGCCGTGGGAGGACCTGCGCCGGAACCTGACCACCATCCTGCTGCCCTCCTTCGTGCTCGGCACCGGCGTGGCCGGCGTCATGATGCGCCACACCCGGAGCGCCATGCTCCAGACCCTGGGCGCCGACTACGTGCGCACCGCGCGGGCCAAGAGCGTGCCCGAGCGGCTGGTGGTGCTGAAGCACGCGCTGCGCAACGCGCTGATCCCGGTCATCACCCTCGGCGCCATCGAGTTCGGCCGGCTGCTCTCGGGCGCGGTGCTCACCGAGCAGGTCTTCGCCATCCCGGGCTTCGGCAAGCTGCTGGTCGACGGCGTGTTCAACCGCGACTATGCGGTGGTGCAGGCCGTCGTGCTCGTCTCGGCGGGCCTCTACGTGCTCCTGAACCTGGGGGCGGACATCCTCTACTTCCTGGCGAACCCGCGCCTGCGGGGCTCCACGTGAGCGGCGCCACCGCCGTCGTCGCGGCGCCCGCGGTGGTGGTCCGCCGGCGCTACAAGGCGGCGCGGCAGCTCGCGCGCCGGCCGGCGGCCATCGTCGCGCTCGCGGTGGTCCTCGGGTTCATCGTGGTGGCCCTCGCCGCGCCGTTGCTCGCCCCGTTCGACCCGAACGCGATCGACTACCGCGCGCTGCGCAAGCCCCCGTCCGCGGCCCACCCGCTCGGCACCGACGAGGTCGGGCGCGACGTGCTCTCCCGGCTGCTCTGGGGCGCACGCGCCTCGCTCCTGGCCGGCGTCATCCCGGTGACGATCGCGGTCGTCCTCAGCGTGCCGCTCGGCCTTCTCTCGGGCGTCGCCGGAGGGTGGCTCGACGGGCTTATAATGCGGATCAACGACGCCATGCTCTCGATCCCGTTCCTCATCGTGGCCATCGCGCTGGCCGCCTTCCTCGGCCCGGGCCTCGGCAACGCCATGATCGCGATCGGCATCGCGGCCCTGCCCACCTTCGTCCGGCTCGTGCGCGGCACCGTGCTCACGATCAAGACCGAGGAGTACGTGGAGGCCGCGCAGGCGCTCGGCTGCTCGCGCCCGCGCGTGGCGCTCCGCCACATCCTGCCCAACACGCTGCCGCCGCTCTTCATCCAGGTGAGCATCACGGTGGCGGCGGCCATCATCGCGGAGGCGAGCCTCTCGTTCCTGGGCCTGGGCCAGCAGCCGCCCGCGCCCTCGTGGGGCAGCATGCTCAACGCGGCCCAGCGCTATCTCTCGCAGGCCCCCTGGATGGCGCTCTATCCGGGCCTGATGATCTTCGGCATCGTCATGGCCCTCAACGTCCTCGGCGACGGCCTGCGCGACGCCCTCGATCCGCGGCACCAGTGATCACCGCAAGGAGGCACGACCCGTGAGCCACGTCCGCATGACCCCGATCACCGATGCCAAGGCCTGGCGCGGCGAGACCCTCGCGCGCGAGACCTCCTGGATCGTCACCCTCACCGAGGCCGAGATCGCCGACATCGACCGCGCGCTGGCCACCGCGAAGGCGTCGGGCCTCGGGCTCGAGGCGATCCAGCGCGAGCACTTCCCGCTGACCGTCATGCGCGCCCGGCTCGCGGAGGCGGTGACCGAGATGTACGATGGCCGCGGCTTCGTGGTGCTGCGTGGGCTGCCGGTGCGCCGCTACAGCGACGACGACGTCGGCCTCATCTTCTGGGGCTTCGGACGCTACATGGGCGGGCCGCTCTACCAGAATCCCCAGGGCGAGCTGCTCGGCCACGTCTACGACCACGGGCGCACCTACGGCAACATCGACGTGCGCGGCTACGAGACCAACGCCTACCTGCCGTACCACACGGACGCGGGCGACATGGTGGGGCTGCTCTGCCTGCGCCGGGGCCTCGAGGGCGGGCTCAGCAGCATCGTGAGCTCGGTGACCGTGCACAACGAGATCCTGGCCCAGCACCCCGAGTACCTGGGCCTGCTCTACAACGGCTACTACTACATCCGCCGCGAGGCGGCCCTGACCGAGCGCGGCGTCTCCGAGCGCCCGATCCCGGTCTACGGCAACCAGGACGGCGTCGTGAGCTGCCGCTACATCCGCAACCAGATCAACGCGGGAGCGGTGAAGCGCGAGGTGCCGCTGACGACGTTCGAGCGCGCCGCGCTCGACTTCCTGGACGAGCAGACCCGCCGGGCCGACCTGCGGCTGGACATGGACCTGCAGGCGGGCGACATCCAGTTCATCAACAACTACACGATCCTCCACTCCCGCACCGGCTTCGTGGACGGCCCCGAGCCCGACCAGAAGCGGCACATGCTGCGCCTGTGGCTCAAGTTCCCGAAGGCCTGGCCGTTGAGCCCCGAGTTCCCGAGGCACATGGGCTACACACCGTCCAAGGACACGCCCGAGCTGATCGAAGTCGAGACCTAGAACACCCTCTCCCCCCCGGACAGAGGGCAGGCCCTGCCTTCCACCCTCTCCCCCCGGGGAGAGGGCAGGGTGAGGGGGGGCCGCGGCGCTACTTCAGCGTCTCGTCGTCGAAGGTGTAGAGAATCGCGGCGTGCCCCATCTCGTCGACCGTGCGCTCGCCCCAGTACACGGTCCGCGGCGGCTTGTTCGGATTCGTCGGGTTGCGGTCCGAGTTGTCCCACGCCGCCGTGAGCTCGATCCAGGAGGCGACGGGCAGCGCCACCGGCGTGCGGAACCAGTAGAAGCCCTGCCAGTTGAAATCCCAGTCGTCGATGTGGATCAGCGGCTGGACGGACTCGTCCTTCATCCGCGCCCAGACCTTCATCTCTCGCCCGAGCATGTGCATGTGCGGATGGATGGCGATCAGCTGCATCGGCCGGGTCACGAATGGGCCGGGATCCTCAGGTTGAACTGGCCGACCCGCATGAAGTGCAGGCGCTTCTGCACCGGGCCCTTCGCCGCTTTCAACCGCAGCTCGGTCAGGTCCGTCTGGGCGGTGAGCTGCGCGTTGTGGTAGTGCAGCTGGAACACGACGCGCGCGCCCTTGGGCAGGAGCATGCCGACGCCGTCCGGCAGGTCCCACGGGCGTGCCCCGGGAGCCCAGCCGCCGAGGTAGCCGTCGATCCGGAAGCCCGGCCCGCCAAAGCACGGGTAGCCGTAGGCGCCGTCGCGACCGACCCCGCCCGACGTCATCCCCGCCGACACCCCGGTGGGATCCACCATCGCCAGCACGTGGTGGACGATCCGGGGATTGCCCGGCACAACCACGGCCGTGGCGAAATAGCGATCCTCGGAGAACGACGTCGGGATGCTGAAGCACCGGTAGATGTCCCCGCCGCGCCCCGCCACGGTGAAGCTCTGATCGGGCCGCAACACGAGATCGGCCGCGTCCAGGGCGGTCGGGGCCGTGAACTCGCGGGGCGGCGGCAGATCGCGGGGATCACCTTCGGGGGCGCCGGCCGCGACCCAGCGCGCGATCGTGGCGACCTCGGCGGCCGACATCCGGCGCTCGCCCGCGAGATCCCCGTAGCCGGAGACCGCTTTCCACGGGGGCATGCGGCGCGTCTCGACCGACTCGAGAATCTTGTCGCGTCGCCGGTAGACGTGCTGGTACTCGGCCAGCGTGAACGGCGCCCCGCCGCCGGGCCGGTGGCATTCCTGGCAGTGCTGCTGGAGCAGGGGCGCGACGTGCTGGCTGAACGTCACCGGTGGCGGGTTGGCGCCGGCGACGCCTCCAGCCACGACGCCGACGAGGCCGAGGGCGAGAAGGAGCCGCGAACGCATAGCGTATGCTAGCGCACTCCAACCCCGTCTGCATTTCGAGACATTGACGGCCCAGGACCCGCGCCGCTCGGCGAACGGGCGCGTGCGAGTCCTTCACTTGAAGGCGGGCATCACCTGCTGCGTGAGTATCTCGAGGCTCCGCATCTCCTGGCCGAATGGCAGCAGGCCGCCGGGGTTCAGCTCGGCGGCGATCCCGGTCAGCCCGAGCTCTTCCTTCAGCTGCCGCAACTGGTCGATCAGGGCGGGCCCCGTGCCGAATGCGACCTTGGTGCGGAGGATCTCGTCGTACGAGAGACTCGACAGCTGCCGCGCCTGCTCCTCGCGTCGCTCGATCGGTCCGATCCCGACGAGACCCAACGGTGCCCGGGCCAGGGTGGCCTGACGCTGAAAGTAGTAGAGGATGGTGTCCCGTGGCTCTTCGGTCGCGGCCTTCTCCGTCGGCGCGGCATATACCGGGATCCGCAGGCACACATCGCCGGCTCCCGGGTGTCCGGCCTCCCGCCACGCCGCGCGGTACGTCTTCAGATGCCCGGCCAGCTCCGGGATACTCATCCCGCGAAGCCCCACGAAGATCGGGAGGCCCATTCGGGCCACCCGGGGAAAGGTCTCCGGGGTCGTGGCCGCCATCCGCACCGGCGGATACGGGCGCCGATACGGCCGGGGCGCGACCGCCGCGTCGGCGAACCGGTAGAACTGCCCCGCGAAGCTGAAGGGCTCGCCCTTCCACGCCTCGAGAATGATCGCGAGCGCCTCGAAGAACCGCTCCTGACTCTCCTCGTACGGCACGCCGAGGGCGTCGTAGGCGCGCGGCGACCCGCTGCGGCCGATGCCGAACTCGAAGCGTCCCTGGCTCAGGTGGTCGAGCGTGCTGATCTCGCCGGCCAGGCGCAGGGGATGGTTGAGGGGGAGCAGCTGAACGGCGGTGCCCGTGCGCAGGCGCCGCGTCCGCGCCACGATCCAGCTCGCCACCAGGAGCGGGCCCGACAGCACGGAGCGCGCGGGATTGAACAGCATCTCCGCCAGCCACACCACGTCGAGCCCCCACGCCTCCGCGGACTCCGCCACCGCCAACATCTCGTGGAAGGCGCCGCCCTGATCGACCCCTTCCCGCGTTTGCTCCAGGAACACGCCGAAGTCCATGGGGCCCCTAGTCCTTGAGGCTCACGTCTTCATACGACGGGAACGGACTCATCGCGACCGACGTGATCGTGTGCTCGGCGATTCGTGGCCCCACGCCCATGAGCGCCCGCAGGTCCATCACCGGTGCGAACATCACCCGGTCGATCGTGAGCTGCTGGATCCGGTGCAGGAGCGCCTCCCGCTTCTTCGGGTCTCGCTCTCGCGCCTGCTGCTGGAACAAGTCGTCGATGTCCGGGTAGCCGCCGTAGGCGTAGCTGCCTTTCGACTGGATGAACTCCTGCACGCGACTGGCCGCGTTGCCCGAATTCCCGGCGGCCGGGAGGAAGAGGCCGCGCAGCTTCTTCTCGCGCCACGCGGCGTAGAACGCGGCCCGCTCCATCGGGCGCATCCGCACGCGGATGCCGACCGCGTTCAGGTAGTTCACGACGGACTCAACGACCGTCGGGAAGCCCGGGATGCCCACGAACTCCCCGGCGTCCAGCCCGTTCGGGTAGCCCGCGTCGGCCAGGAGCCGCTTGGCCTTTTGCGGGTCGTACACCGGGGCCTCGACCTGCAGGGCAAAGTCCATGACCCGAGGCACGATCACGCCCGCGGGCGGGCAAAAGCCGAGGCACGCGGCCTCGTTGATCCGCGGGCGGTCCAGCGCGTGGTTGACGGCGAGGCGCAGGCGCCGGTCGTGCCAGGGCGACCTCGGATCCCACTGCTCGGTGAACTCGATCCAGAAGATCGACGCGTGCTTCGTGGCAACCACCTGCATGCGCGGGTCGCGCTGGATCTCCTCGGCGTCGGGCCCATCCAGCACGTACGCGATGTCCGCCTCGCCGCTCTTCAGCATCACCGCGCGCGCCGTCGCCTCGGGGACGCTCTTCATCACGAGCCGCTTGACGTTGGGCACACGCCGCCAGTATCCCGGATATGCTTCGAGCACCACCTCGATGCCGGGCTGCTGGCTGACGAACTTGTAGGGCCCGGCCCCGATCGGATTCTTCCGGAACCCCTCGTCGCCGACCTGGGTCAGGTACTTCTTGGGCACGACGATGCCGGCCGCCGTCGCGGTGGTCCCGTAGAACGTCATGAAATCGGGCCACGCCTCCTTCAGGTGAAAGCGCACCGTGAGGGCGTCGACGACCTCGACCTGCTGCACGTGCGCCTGGAACTCCTTGGCGCCCGCTCCCTTGTAGCGCTCGAAGCTGAACTTCACGTCCTCGGCCGTAAGAGAGTCGCCGTTGTGGAACTTCAGGCCGCGCCGCAGCGTGAACTCGTACACCCGCCCATCCGGGCTCTCGCGCCACGACTCCGCCAGGCTGTTGCCCATCCGCTGTCCGGGATACGGGCGGACGAGCGCATCGTGGATCGCGTAGAGCATCCCGAACGGGGTGATCTGCGGCGGGGCCGTGGAGGGATCGAACCAGCTCGGGGCGATGGTGACGTGCCAGGCCATCACCGCTTGCCCCGACGGGCTTGGCTGGGCGACGGCCGCCGGGGCCGCCACGACAAGGAGCGCGCTCATCCCGAGGAGCAGGAACGCGATTGACTGACGCCAGGACAGGAGCGGGAATCCATTCATGGTGTCCCTCCCGGGGGTCGGGTGGCCCATAGAATGGACGCCGAAAACGCACCGGTCAAGGGAACCGCCTCGCCGGATCCTTCAACTCAAGTTGCGCAGGAGCGACGGGTAGTGGAAGATCGCCGCGAGCGATCAGCGTGGGTTGAGGGGGCCGGAGGCGAGGCCATGAAGAAGAAGAATGGGATGGGTCCCTGGACCGGCGTGGCCCTGCTTGTCCTCGGTGTCACCCTGCTCGCTCTCCCGAACCCGCTCGAGGCGCAACGGACTACCGGAACCGTGCGCGTCGGCTGGCTCGAAGTCTGTGGCCCCGGTCCTCGGCGCCCCCATTTCGATATTTTCCGGGCTCGCCTGGCCGAACACGGCTACGTCGAGGGGAAGAACCTCATCCTCGAGCAGCGATTCGCGGATTGCCGATACGACCGGATGCCGGGGTTGGCCGCTGACCTCGTGCAGGTTCCGGTCAACGTCCTGTTCACCATGGGCACGAGGGCGGCGCGAATCGTCGCCGACACCGTGAAGACGACGCCGGTCGTCGTCTACTCCTGCGACCCGTTCGAGCACGTCACCCGCCTCGCTCGGCCAGGTGGAAATGTGACCGGTGTTTCATGCATGACCACGGAGCTCAGCCCGAAGCGTCTCGAGCTTCTCAAGGAGGCGGTTCCCAGGGCTTCGCGGGTGATGTTCCTGCATGACCCGGAAGCTGCTCCCAACGCGTTGAAGCTGACCCAGGAGGCCGCACCGCGTCTGGGAATCCGGATGCAGGTGGCCGAGGTGGGAGCCGCCGAAGAGCTGCTCCCGGAGCTCGCGATGATCGCGAAGGAGCGTCCTGACGCGTTGTTCGTGTATCCCGACGTCGTGCTCAGCTCTCATCCTCGGCCTGGGCAGCTCGCCGACTTCGCCATCAAGGCCCACTTGCCCACGATGCACGCGTTCCGTTTTTTCGTGGACGCGGGCGGTCTCATGTCCTACGGCGCGACCCAAGCCGAGATCTATACGATCGCGGCGGAGCAGACGGCAAAAATCCTGGATGGCGCACGGCCGGCTGACTTGCCGCTGCGACAGGCCACCCGGTTCGAGCTGGTGATCAACTTGAAGACCGCGAAGGCGCTCGGCCTCACCATCCCGCAGTCGCTGCTGCAGCGGGCGGATCAGGTGATCGAGTGACCTCGACTACCGGAAGGTGAGGGTATGGACATGGAGCTGCCAGGACAGGTCGCGATCGTCACCGGCGCCGGCCGTGGGATCGGCCGCGCGACCGCGCTCGAGCTGGCCCGGCTGGGGGCCGACGTCGTCGTCGCGGAGCTCGACAAGCCGGGGGCCGAGCGCACCGCCGCCGAGGTGACCGCGCTCGGGCGCCGCGCGCTCGCGGTGACGACCGACGTCACCCGGCGGGCCGACCTCACCGCCATGGTCGAGCGGACCCGCGGGGCCTTCGGGCGCCTCGACATCCTCGTGAACAATGCCGGGATCTACCGCGCCGCCTCGACGCTCGGGATCACGGAGGATCACTGGGACGCGGTGCTGACCATCAATGCGAAGGCGGTCTTCTTCGCCAGCCAGGCGGTGCTGCCGACCATGATCGCCCAGAAGCGCGGGGTGATCGTCAACCTGGCCTCGATGGCGGGCAAGATCGGCAGCGCCAACAACCTGCCCTACAACGCCAGCAAGGCGGCGGTCATCAGCATCACCAAGAGCCTCGCCCTGGCCCACGCCGCCGACGGCATCCGGGTGAACTGTGTCTGCCCGGGCTTCGTCGAGACCGACATGTGGACGAGCGTGTCCGCGGAGCTCGGCGCGCTGTCCGGCGTGGTGGCCGAGGAGTTCACCCGCCGGCGCCTGGCCACCGTGCCCCTGGGCCGGATGGAGCAACCGGAAGACGTGGCGAACGTGATCGGCTTCCTCGCCGGGAGCAAGGCCGGCTACATGACGGGCCAGGCCATCAGCGTCGACGGCGGCCTCGTCATGCACTAGCAGTCCCTACAGATGAACCAATCGTATCCAAGACACATAGATCTTGAATCCGTGCCTAATTTCAGAGACCTCGGCGGATACAGGACGCGGGACGGGCGCGCCGTGGCATGGAGGCGCCTCTTCAGGAGTGCGGAGCTGCATTCCATGAGCCGACCGGATATTGCCCGGCTCAAGGAGGACATCCGCCCCAGGGCGGTCATAGACCTCAGGACTCCGAGAGAACCGATCAAACAGCGGGAAATCAGCCTCCTCGGTGAAATGGGCGCGCGGTATCACAACGTACCCTTCAGACCCGAGTCGCTTGACCACGTGAGGCTAGAAACGGAGCTTTTCCGCGATGCGACCGATCTGGGAGAGCTTTATCTGTGCCGCATCCGCCAGCCGGAATTCGGCAAGAGGCTGGTGGACTCGCTGGAGCTGATTGCCGACCGGAACAATCACCCGCTGGTCTTCCATTGCAGCGTGGGCAAGGACAGGACCGGCGTGCTCGCGGCCATGCTCCTGGCGGCGGCGGGCGTCATGGACGAGGACATCATCCACGACTACACCCTTTCAGCCCCGTTCATCCCGGACATCCGGGATCGCTGGATGAACGACCCCGCCGCCCCGCCGGAGGTCAAGGAGCTGCCTGATTCCCACTGGGAAGCCTCGGCCGAATCCATGGCCCGTTTCCTTGCGCTGCTCCGCCGGGAATACGGCTCGGTCGCGGGCTATCTCGAGGCGCAAGGCGCAGACACTTCGCTGCCCCAGCGGCTGGAAGAGGCGTTGTTGGTCTAGACCACAGGCTGCCAGGCGTCTGCCGCTACGCCTTCGGACGCCCTCCTCGCCGGAGCTCCTCGGTGGCGCGGGCGTCGAGGGCGGGCGGATCGGCGGCGGTCAGCACGACGCCGTAGTCGCGGAGCGCGTCGGCCGCCGTGAAGTAGCCGCGCGCCACGTCGCGCGCGACCAGCGCGGGATCCCGCTGCCAGGGATCGCCATAGCCCCCGCCGCCCGGCGTGCCCACCGAGATGGCGTCGCCGGCCACCACCCGGATGTCCTCGTCCTTCGACAGATGCGGGGAGACGTACTCGCCGCCCTGGCGGGTCACGACCACCCGATTGGGCGCGCCGTCGCGGCCCCCGAAGAGGCCGGGCGGCCCGAAGCGGCCGTGGTCCATGAGAAACGAGAGCAGCGCCTCGCCGCGGCGGATCCGGATCTTGTAGTCCACCCCGAAGCCGCCGCGCGTCTTCCCCGCCCCGCCCGAGCCTTCGCGCAAGGCGTACCGCTCGAACAGGATCGGGTAGTGCTGCTCGAGCACCTCGGTGGGCTGCGTCTTCGAGATGCCGATGGTCGAGCAGCCGTTGGTGAGCCCGTCGCCGTCGGCGCTGCCCCCGTAGCCGCCGCCGCTGAAGACGTACATGATGTAGTGCCGCTCCTTCAGCGGGTCGTAGCCACCCAGCGTGAGATTGCCGCTGGTGCCGGCGGGGGCGGCGAAGAGGTCGTCGGGGATGGCCTGGGCCAACGTGGTGAACACGGACTCCGCGATGCGCGAGCTCACCTCCGCGGCGCAGCCCGAGACCGGGCGCGGGTAGCGGGCGTAGAGGAAGGTCCCGTGCGGATCCGCGATGTGCAGGGGCTCGAAGCAGCCGGCATTGATCGGCACGTCGGGGAAGACGTGCTTGACCGCCAGGTACACCGCGGCCTTGGTGGTGGCGATCACGCTGTTCAGCGGCCCGCGGCACGGCCCGCTCGACTCCGAGAAGTCGAAGTGGAGATCCGTCCCCTCTTTCCGCAGCCGCAGCCGGATGGCCAGCGGGTCGGGGTCCACGCCGTCCGAATCCACGAAGGCCTCGCCCGAGTAGGCGCCGTCCGGGATCTTGGCGATGTGCGCCCGCATCATCAGGTCCGAGCGCCGGCGCAGCTCGACGATGCACGCGGTCACCGTCGCCTCGCCGTAGCGGTCGAGCAGCGCGGTGAGGCGCTTCTCGCCCACCGTGAGCGCGGCCACCTGGGCCTTGATATCCCCGATGCGCTCCTCGGGCACCCGGATATTGGCGAGGATGATGCTGAGGATGTCGGGCTGCATCACCCCTTCGCGGAAGAGCTTCACCGGCGGCAGCCGCAGGCCCTCCTGCTGGACCTCGGTCGCCCGGGTGGAGAAGCCGCCGGGCACCGAGCCGCCGGTGTCGGGCCAGTGGCCGGTGTTCGACAGGTAGGCCCAGAGCTCCCCGCGGTAGAAGTAGGGCTTCACCATCTTCACGTCCATCAGATGGGTGCCGCCGCAGTAGGGATCGTTGACGATGAAGATGTCGCCGGGCCGGAGCGGCTCCGCCGACGCCTTGACGTGGTCGATCACCGCGCGCGTGGTGAACTGCATGACCCCCACGAAGATGGGCAGCCCCAGCTCGCCCTGGGCGATGACCTCCCCGTTGTGCCGGGAGTAGATGCCGTCGGAGCGGTCGAAGCCCTCGGAGATGACCGGCGAGAACGCGGCCCGCTCGAAGGTGAGGTCCATCTCGCTCGCCACCTGCTGCAGGCCGTTCTGCACGACGACGAGGGTGACCGGATCGATCGCGTCCATCGTATCCATCGCATTCATGGGGGGCTAGCGCGCGACGCCCAGCTCGGCGCGCAGGTCCGCCAGCACGCGGTCGCGGGTGCGGGTCTGCCAGCGCACCCGCTGGCCGATCGGGACGTTCTCGACCTCCGGCACCACCTTGAGCGCCACGAACACCGGGCCCGGCTTGGCCAGGATGGACGCGATGCTGCCTTCGAAGTCCTCGAGCTTGTCGAAGGCGAACGCACGCGGATAGCCGGCGCCGCGGGCGATCACGTCGTACGCCACGTTCTTCGCATTGGGCACCGGCTGCCCGCCGGTGGTGGCGTAGCACTCGTTGTCGAGCATGAAATGGTAGAAGTTGGCCGGCGCGAGCTCCGCGACGGTCGGCAGGATGCCGAGGCTCATCAGCAGGTCGCCCTCGGAATCGAAGAGCACCACGCGGTCCGCGGGACGCGCGAGGGCGAGGCCCAGCGCGAAGCCGGCGTGTCCTCCCATCGCGGGGTCGCCCACCGGCACGTCGCGGGTCGGCCGCGTGCTGATCTGCTGCCAGTGCCGGGCGCCACGTCCCGGCACCACGATGGCGTCGCCGCGGTGAGCGCTGAAGATCCGGAGCATGTCGGCGGTCTGGAACACGGCGCCCTCCTAGCGGTTGAACCCGTGGTACTCGTCGGCCATCAGCACCGCGCGAGGTCTCGACCAGGTAGTAGGTGATGCCGAAGGCGTTCAGGAAGCGCTCGGTGTAGGTGGCCGCGGTGTCCGTGTTGACTCCGTGGCGGGTCCACCCGCGGTAGCCCACCATCATCACCACCGGGATCTGCAGCCCGATCGCCCAGCCTCGCAGCGAGTCGCCCGACTCCATGAGGCCCGTGTTCTGGATCAGGATGATCGGCGTCTGGCCCGCAGTCGAGAGGCCGGCGGCGATCGAGAACGCCAGCCCCTCCCGGCTCACCGGCACGAGCCGGAGCGACGGATCGGCCTGCATGAGCTGGTAGAGGAAGTTCGTCTCGCTGTCGGGGAGCCACACCACGTGGGTCACCCCGTTCTTCTTCATCTCGTCGAGCACGAGCTGCGGGTCGAGCTGGGCGTCCTGGGTCGTCATGGGCGGCGAGCCTCCGGCGGCGTCCCGGCCTCGAGGCCGCGGACGGTGATCTCGAGGTTACCGAGCGCATCCACGCGCACCCGGTCCCCCGGCTCGATCACGGTGGTGGAATCGAGCTGCTCGACGATGGCGGGCCCGACGAGCTCCGCCCCGACGCCGAGCTGCTCGCGTCGGTACACCGGCGTGTCCTGCCAGTGCCCGTCGAACCAGGCGCGCCGGCGCGCGGCCGGAACCGCGCCGCCCGCGGCCGCTTGCTCGAGCGCGATGAGGCCCTGGAGCGACACCGGGCGCCGTCGGCCGATCACCGCGGTGCGCAGGCTCACGACCTGGGCGCGCATCTCGCGCAGCTCCACCTCGAAGCGCTCCCAGTAGGCGGTCTCGAAGGCGCGCATCAGATCCTCGCGCGCGAAATCCATCCGCGCGACGGGCACGGTCAGCACGTGGGTCTGCCCGACGAACTGCATGTCCGCCTCGTGCTGGACGCTCACGGTCTCGACCTCCACCCCTTCGGAGGCCAGCATCCGGCGTCCCTCGTCCACCTGGGCGGCGAGGATCCGATGGGCCTCGGCCAGGTCCAGGCGCAGCACGCCCTGGTTGACGGTCTTCACGAAGTCGTGGCGCACGTCGGCCACCAGGCAGCCCAGGGCCGAGGTGATCCCGGGCCGCGCCGGCACCAGCACCCGCGGGATCGCCAGCTCGCGGGCCAGCGCCACCGCGTGCAGCGGGCCGGCGCCGCCGAAGGCGAAGAGCACGAAGTCGCGCGGGTCGTGGCCGCGCTGGAGCGACACCAGGCGGATGGCCCCGGCCATCTTGTCGTTGGCCACCCGCACGATCGCGCTGGCCACCTCGTCGGGCCCCAGCCCGAGATGGGCCCCGATCCTCTTGTCGAAGATCTCGCGAATGCGATCGAGCTGGGCGGTTTGATCCACCCCCAGCAGCCCGGCCGGATTGAGGCGCCCGAGCAGCAGGTTGGCGTCGGTGATGGTGGGCTCCTCGCCGCCGCGCCCGTAGCAGATCGACCCGGGATCGGCGCCGGCGCTCTCCGGCCCGACCTGGAGGATGCCGGCCGAGTTCACGCGGGCGATGGAGCCGCCGCCCGCGCCGATCGTGTGGATGTCGATCATCGGCACGCGGACCGGCAGGCCGTAACCCATCTCCTTGTCCGCGGTGAGCCCGGGCCGCCCGTCGCGGATGACGCCGACGTCGAAGCTGGTCCCGCCCATGTCGCAGGTGATGATGTTGCGATGCCCGGCGGCCAGCGCGGTATAGGCGGCGGCCTTCACGCCGGCCGCGGGCCCGGACATGAGGGTGCTCACCGCGTGGCGCGCGGCCAGGTCCACCGACATGGTGCCGCCGTTGCCCTGCATGATGAGCAGCTCGCGCCGGTAGCCCTGGCGGGAGAGATCGCCGGCCAGGGTGCGCAGGTAGCGGTCGATGACCGGCTGCACGAACCCGTTGATCGCCGCGGTCGTGCCGCGCTCGAACTCGCGGTACTCGGGCAGGAGCTCGGATCCCACCGTGATGTAGGCGTTGGGCCAGAGCGTGGCCGCGATCTCGCGCGCCTGGCGCTCGTGCGTGTCGTTGAGGTACGAATGCATGAAGTGGATCACCAGGGCCTCGACGCCCTGCGAGCGGAGGCGCCCGACCGCCTCGCGCACCTGGTCCGGGGCCAGCGGCGTGACCACGAGACCCTCGGCATCGACCCGCTCGTCCACCTCGAGGCGGAGGTCGCGCGGGATGAGCGCCTCGAACGTGCCCTTGAGCCCATACGGCGTGGGCCGCGTCCGCCGGCCCAGCTCGAGCACGTCGCGGAAGCCGCGCGTGGTGATGAGCCCGGTGCGGGCGCCCTTGCGCTCAAGCAGCGCATTGGTCGCGGTGGTCGTCCCGTGGACGATCACCGCCACCTCGGCCGCTGCCGCCGCGGCGCCGGCCAGGGCCCCCTGCACGCCGCCGGCCTGGTTGGCCGCCGTGGTCGGGACCTTGGCCACCCGGACCTCGCCGGTGAGCTCGTCGACGAGCACCAGATCGGTGAAGGTGCCGCCGACGTCGACCCCGACGAGCTTGGTCTGGGGCATGGAATAGGCGAGAGCCTAGTCGCGCGGCCGCGCGGTGTCAAGCGGACGAACAGGCAGAGTGGCTATTGCATGTACTTGACGTCACAGCGATAGGTCTTGTAGTCGCCGACGAAGAACGGCTGCAGCGCCGGCGCGATCTCCTGCCGGTACAGGTCGCCCTGCTCGTACGCCTGCATCTCGTCGGCGCTCTCCCAGAGACTCACCGCAAACCCGGTGTCCTTGTCCTCGGTGTCCTGAAGGAGCCACCGTCCGCGAAGCCCCGTGATGTTCCGCCCCTTGGTCGCCACCGTGGCGTTGTACGTCTTCTCGAAGTCCTTCCATGAGCCGGCCCGCAGCTTTCCCCACGTGATCCGCATGATCATGGCCCGGTCCTCCTCCTGGCTCCTCGGTCAACCGGCCACTGTCCCTCGACTACGGAGTCTGCGTCTTCGAGGGAGCCAGCGCGAGCTTCGTGAGCGTCTCCCGGTCCAGGCGCTCCGTCACCGTCATGTTCTCTTTCCGCTGGAACTCGCCGAGCGCGGTTGCCGTGCGCGGCCCCCAGACCCCGTCGGCGGGGCCCGGGTCAAATCCCTTGTCCTTCAGCTTCTCCTGCACCATCCGGACCTCGACGTCCGTCCGCGCGGCGGCCGGCGCCGCGGCAGGCGTCTGGTGCCTCGTCATGCTCACCGGGCGCGCCCGCGCCGGGCGATCGCTCTCGAGGCTCACCTTCGGATTGTCATAGGTCGTGTCGTTGCGAACCGCGCGGACGCCCGGGACCTCGCGCGCCATCTGCGAAGCCCGCGCGCTGTCCGTGATGTTCGGTAGCCGCCCCTGGAGCGTCACCACCCCGTTGTCGGTCCGCACGTCGAGGCTCTTCAGCTTCGGGTCCTTCTCGAAGCGGTTCTTCACCTGCTGGGTGATCTCATCGTCCTTCACGTCGACCAGCTTCTTCGCGGACCCCGGCACCACCTGCAGCTCGTTCTTGACACCCTGGACGCCCTCGATGCCGCGGGCGATCTCCTCGGCCGCCTGCTTCTCGGCCGCGGTGTCGACCTTGCCGCGGAGAGCCACCATCTGGTTCTTGGTCTCCACGTTGACCGCGCTCCCGGGCGCGCGGCTATCCGCGAACAGAGCGATCTTGGTCTTGGCGGTGATCCATGAGTCGCTGACCGTGCTCTTCATCGACTCGGTGGTGGACTTCTTGTCGTCCGCTGCCGCACTCACTCCGGCGGAGGCGGCGAATGCCAGCGCGATCACGCTTGCCGTCGCGGTCACCTTGCCTATTCCGTACATGGTGTGTGTCTCCCCGTCTGGGCCGTCTGGTCGATCCCGTCGCTCAGACGTGCCCACTCGATTGACTGCACCCTCGGCGGTCTGAGACTGCAACCGACGTGCCGCGAGAAAACGGGGGAAATTCTGTGTTTCCTGCCTACCGATACGGCCTGGGGAGAGGCCGCGAACAAATTGACCGGGAACAATTGACCGCCGGGTAACCGCGCACTCAACCCCTCTCCCCTCCGGGGAGAGGGCAGGGTGAGGGGGCCGGCGGACCCTCAGGGCGCGGGGCGCGGGTACGGGCTCCCTTCGGACACGCGCTCGAGCTCGCGAACCACGCTCTCCAGCACCGGCCCGGCGCCGGCCGGTCCCCCGACCACACCCGGACCGTAGGCGTAGTGGTGCAGGAAGCCACCTTCGCTGAGCCGTGCCATCAGCTGCTCGCCGCCCTCGCGGATCACCAGGAGCCCGCGCCGGCTCGCGCAGGCCTGCTTCGCGCAGCCGGTGACCGTGATGTAGCCGGCGTCTCCCATGCGAACCATCCGCACCGGGCCGCCCAGCTCGAAGTACTCGGGCGCCGCCGCGGCCAGCTTTCCCACGCCGCCCGGGGTTGGCGGCGCCCAGTCCGCCCCGAAGAGCGCGCGCACCTTGTCACGGATCTGCGCATTGTCCAGGATCTCGCCGGCCGAGCGGCCGTAGGCCAGTGCACGGGCATCGGCCTGCACCACTTGCGTCTCAGGCGGCCGGGACGAGCCCGACTCCGGCGGCAGCACGCACCCGGCGGTGATCGGGGTCAGGAGCAGGCCCAGCAGCGCTCCCCTCAGCAGTGCATGGCGCATGGACGCCCTCCTTTGCCGCTTCCGGGGCCTCACCGATCGGGATTTCTCTAGCGCAATCCGAAGTAACTCAGAACAACCAGTACCACCACCACGACACCGATGATATAGAAAACGTTGTTCATGGCT
>WNFL01048805.1_pt5 | contig 18782 bp, 27 predicted proteins | sample 5400361 | NCBI WGS metagenome assembly WNFL01 (sample SAMN13153351, study PRJNA577476) | soil metagenome | isolation source: 40 cm soil on Douglas fir-dominated hillslope | place: USA:California | collected 2013-09-17
AAGCGCGCCAATTAAGAGTGGCGAGGTAAGGAAACAGTGGGAAATAAAAGCCGGTTTGAGGGAAGTGGGGGATGCCAGGACAGGGTACGCACTTGCATGGTGACGAGACGGTCATCGACCATGACCTCCTTGGTGAGGCTGAGGAGAAGGGATCATGGATCATGAGGTCAGCAGGACGGAGTCAGGCGAGAGATGAGAAGGACGGACAAGTCTGCGCCTATTGTTGCCTTGTACTGGTTATTGAAGCGTTTATTGACGTATTGGTTCATCAGCGACGTCTTGCCGACGCTGCGGGAGTCGATGCGGCCAAAATGTCAGTGTCTGCGTCCACGGAGGCGGGGGTACTTCCGGAGATAACGAGAAGCAGCAGGTACATACCCACTGTCGCCGAGAATGATAACCTGGGGGGACCAGAGTGAGCGAGGGATGCGGAAGCACTTGAAGAACGTGTGGGATTAGTTACCTTGAGGAGTACACGACCCATGCGTTGCTGGATAAATTGTAGGATAAGTGGTATTTGAACAGAAAATAACAGTCGATGCGCTGTGATGCAACCGCGGGGATGTACGACGGAGGCCAACTTAGGTCAAAGAAGCGCTCAAGCCCATCTTCTCCCTTCTCCCTCGTCGTTCACTTGTCGGTTGCGTGGCAAGGACTGAGCGATGTCGTGGCAAGAGCTCCTGCGTGGCCGGCTCGTCGAGAGAAATACTCGCGAGTCTGCATACGCCGGCATCATCGAACAGTGTGAGCATCACCTAACACGACCCGAGACAACCCCTCCAACCACCTCGGGCAGACCGCAGACTTGCTCAGCAAACCAGGTTATTGAAGACTAGAAATCAGACGTTGCTCAGAGCGACCAGCGTTGCAACCACTCGCTCAAATCCAAACGCATCCACCGTGCTCGTAAATGAAGAGTAAGTGCTACTTGTCTACATCGGAATACATGCATAATCAGTTCATCCACGCAGTGACCCCGTTCGGACTGCATATATCCAGTCTCTCGAGTCTGAAATCTCTCACCTGCGCGACGAAATGTCAGCTGTCTACAAGACACAGGGCCAGAATGCCCAGCGACTGCTTGCTATCAATGAGACGCTTCGAGAACGCGAAGAGTCCGCACGGGCAGATACAGAAAACCTTAGACAAGCGCGCGAAGAGATTGCCCAACTTCGACGGAAAGTCGACCAGCATACAGAACAGATGGCGGAGAAGGACCGGGCCATTCAGGCATGTACCGTCTCATCTCTGTTAATATGCTGTCCCGTCGAACCTGCTTCTCAGACCCTCAATGACGACGTGCACCTGCTCAACCTCGAGTACACCACCATGGAGGAGCAAAAGGAAGAGCTGCGCAAGGACAATGCCACACTCCTGCAGCGATGGATTGACCGCATGAACTCCGAAGTAGAGAAGATGAACGATGCCAATGCGTTCTACGACGACATGCAAACGCGCTGGCACAAGAAGGACGAAACGTCCAACGGGCGTCTGCGCACACGGGCGTCGCACGACTCGCTCGCGTCGACTGGATCGCTCCTCTCGAATTCGGGAAATGGGTCGCGCCCAAACCAGGGGACGTCCCCGGCCAAGGGGGGTCTGGGCGCGGATCCGAAACTCCCCAAAGCTGGGTTACTACTGAGTCCGAATGGCTGATGGTAGACGGTGACGGTCCCCAACCGCAAGCTAGCTCAGACGTGAAAGTCGACTAGTACCCACATCTTTCGTGTTTCTGTTCTGGGATATGCCTCTCTAATGTGTATATATATATTTGTTTATATCCGCGCTGCGATGTAGTAACGGAACGTACGCCGGTGGGCACTTGTGTGAGACTCGACCATGCATCGGCTACATCGGCTGCGGGCGCCCATGGATGCTCAAGCGCTATCGGTTCTCCTTACACACGCCCGTAATTTCGGCATGAAGGACTCTCTCTCAGACTTCAGACTCCGACAACAGTCGATCTCATCTCATACTCTCATACTTGGATCCCCCCACTTTAGCATTCGGTCGCTGCCCATCCATTAACACCCTCCACTGTTTAACTGCCATGTCTCAACCCCAGTAAGTTCCAAGCACTCGCCCGATCTCCGATTTGGTTGCCCAATCCGTGGATTCCGACGAATCTACTGACATCGTCATGCTCGCAGAGGTGATATTGGCCTCATTGGCCTCGCCGTCATGGTCAGTACTCTATCCCCAATCGACTCTCCCTTCGAATCAGGCGCTCGATGACGCTCTCGTCCTTGCTGACTGTGGCTGATAATCTCTCGCTAGGGCCAAAATCTCATCCTCAACATGAACGACAAGGGATTTGTCGTCGTTGCACACAACCGTACTACCGAAAAGGTTGATCACTTCCTCCAGAACGAGGCCAGAGGTAATGTGTCACTTGGGCGGCCGTTGAGCTTTATCATTTTACATCTCGTGCACCACAGGAACTAAGGTTATCGGTGCTTGGTCCGTCGAAGAGCTCTGCGCTAAACTCAAGAAGCCCCGTAAAGTCATCCTCCTTGTCCAAGCCGGCAGAGCCGTCGACGCCTTCATCGAGCAACTCATCAAGTATATGGAGCCCGGTGACATCATCATCGATGGTGGTAATTCACACTACCCCGATTCCATCCGTCGCTGCCAAGAACTCGAAGCCAAGGGTTTCCTCTTCGTCGGCTCTGGTGTCTCCGGCGGTGAAGAGGGCGCTCGACACGGACCCTCTCTCATGCCCGGTGGCAGTACCGCCGCCTGGCCACATATCAAGGAGATCTTCCAGAAGACCGCTGCACAAGCGTACGGAGAGCCGTGCTGCGACTGGGTCGGCGAGACCGGTTCAGGGCACTACGTTAAGATGGTGCACAACGGCATCGAGTACGGCGACATGCAGCTCATCGCTGAGGCGTACGATATCCTCAAACGCGGCCTGGGACTCAACGAGACGGAGATTGCGGACACCATCTCCAAATGGAACAAGGGCGTCTTGGACTCGTTCCTGATCGAAATCACCGCCAACATCCTTAAGTTCAACGATTCAGATGGTGAGCCCGTGGTGAACAAGATTCTCGACAAGGCCGGTCAGAAGGGAACTGGCAAGTGGACGGCGATTGCCGCCTTGGATGCGGGTATGCCTGTAACACTCATTGGTGAGGCTGTGTTCGCTCGGTGCTTGTCGGCCATCAAGGACGAGCGTGTGCGCGCGAGCAAGGTTTTGGTTGGACCCTTGAAGGAGCCCTTCCGTGGTGATAAGCAACAATTCATCGACGATCTCGAACAAGCCTTGTATGCTTCGAAGATCATTTCATACACCCAGGGCTTCTTGCTGATGAGAGAGACGGCTAAAGAAATGAAGTGGAACCTCAACTACGCTGGTATTGCTCGTATGTGGCGAGGTGGTTGCATCATCAAGGTGAGAACTAAAGGATCGGGCTTGCCTGGCCGGGATACTCACACACGACCCGTACATTCAGTCCGTCTTCCTCAAGGATATCACTGCGGCCTACGACAAGACACCCAAACTCGAGAGCTTGCTCTTTGATGACTTCTTCAACAAGGGTGAGTGGCACCCGTCTGGCATAGTTTTTACGTCCAAGTATTCATTTCTTGACAGCGATCCACAAAGCGCAGCCAGGCTGGAGGCGCGTCGTCGCACAGAGCACTCTATGGGGTATTCCAATGCCGGCTTTCACCACCGCGCTGTCGTTCTTTGACGGCTACAGGAGCGAGATTGTCCCTGCCAACCTGCTGCAGGCGCAACGAGACTACTTCGGTGCTCACACTTTCCTCGTCCTGCCAGGCAAAGAGAATGAGCGCTTCGTCTCTGGAGAGAACATCCGTGCGTTTTTCTTTCACCTTACCGGCAGCGGCTTGGTAATTTACCGGACTGACTGTCGGTCGCTCTCTCAACAGACATCAACTGGACCGGGCGTGGTGGAAATGTCTCGGCCGGCAGTTACGTCGCGTAGGGCAGTTCTGCCATGGAGGACGTAGAGCTGGACGCATGGAAAGAAGAATGGAATCTGCACAGAAAGTTATACAGATAAAGTAGACACTTTATGGACACTTGAAACCGTGACAGTCTGACTGGAGCTGAACGAGTGCGGCAACATGCCCTCAATGGTTTGACGCCCAAATGAAGCTGAGCGGCGCAAGGCGGTGACGTTTGAGCGGCCGCAGGTGGTGCGCCTTTGTTCAATAATCTCTGCCCCTTGCCACCTTTGCAAGCGTAATGGCGCTCCGAGAAACGCTCTACTCGCCTAACCCAGCTTCGCCCGCACTCTCCGTCGTGTTCGACGACATGGACGGCGTCGAGACGGCGTCGATTGCCCCCTCGGACGCCCCTTCTCAACAGGAGCGCGACGCCAGAACGCCAGCGTTGTCAACCTACTCGGGTTCAACGACTCAAGGCAGTCGGTATAGCAATCCATCTCTTACGGGGTCCACGACTGGGCCTGCTCACTGTCTTGCCGCGTTTGTGGAGCGAGACAATATGGGGAGGGCAACTTTTGACATGCGCGATTGGGAATGGCATACTACCCCAGGTCGCACGACAGCAACAACCCCAACAACCCCTAGGCAGATGCAACGCCCTCTTCTCCCCGCCACGCTTGACCTCGATCGCATCGGGTCGCAGCTGCCGCCCCTTCCAACCACAATCCCCTCTCGCTTGCCCTCACTACTCGAGGAACACGAGGGTGATGAATACCTCACAGAAGACGACGATGACCAGTCCGAAGTTGACTCGATCTTCTTCGTAAACGACGGCGAGCAGGACGCACTTGTCGCTACTTCCAATTCGCTCGTTGACCTTGCGAGCACGAATGCAGAGGCGGCAGAGGACGTCCTTGGTATCGTGGCAATGCTCCAGAATGCACTCGATCGAGAACAAGATGACCAGCTGGTACAAGAACACCCGTTCCTTGACAGGCCCTCTTAGCAACTAAGGTCGCAATCACATTACGCCCACTAGGGCCGTAGCCTTTGTACTCTCTTCGGCTTCGTACCTTCTTACTGCCCTCACTGCATCACTTCCGTCCTGTCCATAGTACTTGATTCGTCGGTCTGCGCTTCTCCCTGATTTAAACGTTCATTAAGGCATTCGTGGATCCACACTTCTCCTACCCACTACCCACTAACCCCCTGTCACCTGACCCCTTCCATTCTCCCCCTCCGTCTTATATATGCGATCCCGGAGCCGACTTTGTGTCACTATCTGAGATGTACCGCTAGTCCAGGTTACTGCTACTTATGCCTTCGTTTTCTCACTCTCTATCTCGCGTCTAGTTCTCCTACAAGGCATATTCCACTCCTCCCTGACTTTTGGTGTGGTTGCCATTATTATCTCTACTAGATCGCCGCGCCTGATTCGATTATATGGCACTCCCTGATCCTATTCAATATACATCTGGCCTGTGATGGGCTGAATTTGAGAGCTCAAATGAAAAATTATCAGAAAACCAAACGGTCGTGGGTATTTGGGGGTCATCGTTTGATATTGCGCGGACCCCACACCAATAATACAAATTTATAATGGGTGGCGGATGCATTAACCATCCAGGTGGAACCTGCCATGCTGCGCGCTCCGTGCGCAGCTTACTCACAGCGTCGTCAAACAATACGCTCGACGAAGAGCACAGAAAGGGATTTGACGATCTCCAGCGTCTCTGTGATGACACTGTCATTTCGATCGAAAGATCCCCTTGTCACCATAGTGAACGTCGTTTGTTCCATAGTGACGCAGCATAGAGAGAATCCGATTTGGCCAGAAATCAAGGAGACAAGTTCAAAATATCCCGAGGGGTGCGTACAGGTCTCCTTATAGACAGTAGAGCCTCTCCAACAAATTGAGCGACTAAGTTGTGGGGACGAGGAAAACATTAGAAGTGTCAATGAGCAGTTGCACAATTACCAAATTGAATATTTACGCATGCATTGTCTCCCCTTCAAGGTGTTGGAGCACCCGGGCTGTCTTTAAAGTGTGGAGCATAACCTAAAACGCGCCCTGATTCATCTTCGAGAGAGGAAAGCGTCTGAATATTACAATTATTGCTTTTGGTGGTAGATAGTGCATGCTTAGCTTCTTCTATGATTTTGTACAATTTCGCCTTCATCGCGGACTGTACAGGAAACACACTCTTAGCTACGAGGACATATACTTGGCTAAATACAGGTATCCTATGGCACGTTTGTAATAACGTATAGGTCTTCGACTGAGCGGGTATGGTACCCTGATCTTGTCAGGCTCTGACTCGCAAGTTGGCTTCCCCTTTTCTAGCCAATCTAGTACTGAGTACTTCTATTTAGTAGGGTAAAATTCGATTAACGTATTATGGCGCATCGCCGCTGAAACTGGGAAAGTTACTCCGATCGACCTATGTTGTGCTGGTGTTCCTAACAACACAAGGTTTTCGTTAATGCGAAGGAAACAAGTACTGTTACATATGCCAGACGAACGTACTCGACAGACACAAAAGTAGAGTTTTGTTCAGAAAGAAATCGACTATACATTATGAGCAGGGCACCATATTAGCGAGTGGGCGAGCAGCAAGCAGAACATATAGTCTATGAGGTGTCGTGTTGGGCTCGGGCTGTCCGAACCACTTTTTCACCAATGGCACATGGCCACCAAATCTTCAACGAGTCTTCGAACGACATCGCTGGAAAGATGTAAGGCCGTTCAGAAATATGGTCATCCTATCCTCTGCTGCTCGCCACATTGCAAATACTATACTCAATTCCTACGAATTCTTCGCTCCCGGACTGTCAACGACATGACCAGAAACCCTGGAATTGTCGGATGTCAATTAACTACTAGGCTAAACGTAGAGTGACTTACAACATCAAGTAGGCGCACGTGCAAATCAGCTCTCTCCTCATCTCATTTGATTACTTGAGAGTGGAATCCTGAACCTTGGGGTGGTTGTAGGGATATAAGAGAAACCCTTAGAATATCAAGGTGTTGGATGCGATCTCAATGCAACTACTCAGCACGTTGTCCGGGGAGAAGGATTCCTCATATTTACGCGTTGCGAACCAAATCACAAATACGGTCCGGTAGCTGGGAGATACAAGCATCGCGTTCTACTACCATATCCCCTTGCGAAGAACAGAATATAACCTGGTAATGCCGTCGAAACAGGAACGTAAATTGAAGCAGAAATGCACTGAAAACATAGATTGTGAAGACAGCCGAGCATTTTCGGTGAGGTCAGGCGACTGGACCCTTGTTTTCGGCATTATCCTTGTCCTTTTGGGCCTTGCGAGCGGCTTTGAGTTGAGCAATCTTCACCTTGGTGTTAAAGAATGTCTTCAAAAAGGAGTGAGTAGGGTAGAAATTGATTAAGGAGATCAAATTGGCTCACTCCCATAGTAAAGGCCACCATATTGAAGAATGGTACCCAGAGCTGGTCGTACCATAAGAAATAATACGAAGCACCGATTTCGATCGCCTTACCTCCGATGGAAGGAACCTCTGCGCAAACATTTGGGCCAGAGGCGAGCTGATGCAAGTCACCTACAAATCGAAAGTCAAGGTTTCCACTACAAAAAGACGGAGAAAAGAAGCATACTTTCATGAGGGGGGCAAATCCAGCCTTAACGACCTTCATCACACCATCAACAGTTCGAGCGCCCCCAATGATAGCCATGCTCGCAAGGTACACTGCGACCGCCCGTCAAACTGCGTTCGTCATAACGCGCACGAACTTCGGTGGACATACCGACAGTTGTAATGGGGGCAATACAGACACTATTGGTCAGGAGTTGCAACAGACGGTCCTTCGGTGTGGTCTTCCCCGCAAACATTTTCTGCAACCGGCCCACAAGCACGTGGTTCAACGGCGCAGAAATGAACGCGCCATAGATGGCCAGGGCAAAGGCTCGAGGGGTGATTTTGGCGCGGGAAAGCGCTGCTTCAAGATCATATTGAGTTGTCCCCGACTTTGCGGTTGGTCGTGGTGAGGGAACGCCCGCGAGATGGGATGCGGTAATCTCCTGAACGAAAAACAGAACACCTGTAGTATTATTGAAGTGGCGTGCGGACATTCTAGCGATGGCGCCTACGCACCAGAAGTGACCATCTTCGTCTGCAGCGGTTTAACCAACAGCCGCGTAAGATATGCAGCCAGCAAAGGGTTGATCCCCTTGGGTTGTGCTACAGCCACGAAAGCAGTCGTTCTCGCGCCCGAACTCATTGTGAAAGCAGGTTATGGGGTAATCCAAGGGAGAAACTCGGGTCATGTTTGCCGGCGGCCGGACCCATCGCGGGCTACACCAAGAAAGGATGACTAAAATGCACGATTACGTTGCAATCGCAATAGAAAGAAAATACAAATAGAAGAGCGGGTTCCGCGAGCGAGCACCAAGCGCCAAGCGGTTCTATAATTTGGCCCTTTGACCTAAGCTGACTTCTTGATCCTACGAGTGAGTGAGTATCATGGCAACGGAAGTAAGGGAGAGCCCCGTACCAAGCCTTCACGTAGTCGGCGAATGAGACCATGCATACTGTTTGCCAGATACCCAATCCGATTCGGGGAGTTACACCACGATATAGTCCCTTGATGCCATTCTCCCTGTAGATAAAGCCAAGAGTGTTGAATACAGTAAGCTTTTCAGGTCGGTTCTTTGAGATGTTTTTGGACATGGACTGCATTTCGACACGAACAACTTCGATAGGCTGGTTCCAAGTGGCCAAGGCACCACCTACGGTGTTGCTGTCAGTATACCCAACAATCAATAGTAATAAAGCTCTGACAGACCGATGGTGGAGCTGAGAATCTTCTCGGGGGCAGACAGCTTGTCGCCCTCACCTTTGCCCTTTATTGACCGGATGGAGGACTCGGCAAGACGAGCAAAACCCATACTTTCATTGAACGTCAGGAAAGGGAACAAAAGCAGAAAACAGGACGAGACTCACCGCGATCCCCAGTTGGTCATTTGCCTAAGTGCGACGGCATTGACACCCTTGTTGATACCTGCGATGCCCCCTTTACGGTAGATGTCCGCAAAAACGGACCAAGTAGAGGGAGGTTTTACACCGCTCGCAGCTTGCTTGTGTCGCGTAATTTCTGCGGTTTTCATGCAGGTACAGAAGCCTGTTCCGATGGTGCTTCAGCCATCGATATTCCGGCAGGGAAGAAACACGCTTGGTCTAACGCAATCGAACAATTACGTTCGAGGTTTAAAGCACGTACCCATGGTTGCATACGCCTGAGCAATGCCACCACCCATGCCTCCGAGCAGACCAGCCGCGGCCGGGGACACGCCCAAGTCGATCGTCCGCGTCTCGATTTCCGAGGCGGTGAACATGAGGACAGCTCCCTTGGTGGACGCTTCAATCCAAGCCTGTAAAAATTCGCATACAGTTTAGCTCAAGCGCGCACAGAGCAGCGAGACAGACGGAGCGGCTGGAGCGGACGCACCCACGGAATGAGACCCTGATAAAATCCAGAGATACCACCACGAGCCCAGACAGACCTAAGAGAGTCTACCATGGTCTGCGTGCGGTTTGCCGCCATCTGTGTCTTGATGACTTCAAGAGGTTGCCCAAGGGTCGTAACCTCAAACTAAAAGGACGCGTTTGCGACATAAGGAAGAGTGTCTTCGGAGCACACGGGCTCCAGAACGCGTACCATGTTCATAATACCGCCTGGATAAAGTTTGTGTCAGAATGTTCTCGTTTTTCACTGGGACGAGACGCGAAACGGTGCTCACCGACCGCGATGTTGGACCAGTTGACGCCCCTTTGACCTGGTTCACGCTGAATGCCCATGACGCTGCTCGAGGAGAGAAAAGTACGAGTGGGAGTAGGGGTGCAAGGTGGGGCTGGGGCACCGGGCTGAAGCTATGGGCTATGGGGAGGGAAGAAAATTACCCCAATTAGAAGGATAAAGAGACCAGAGACGAGTTAAATGCCCAATAGACTGGGATGTATTAGAATAGCGCGACTAAGACGGAGATGCATAGCATAGAGGCAGTCAGGCAGAGAGAGCGATCCAACAAACCAAAAGGGTCACATACGACGCGATGCTGAAAGGATGACAGTACACAATCATAGGCATGCAAGAAACGACGTGGCATAGGAGGACCGACTACCAAAATTATTTCGACCTATTATACCTTTAGGACTGACCAGCCTCTGCTTGCAACCTCGCAATCTCATTCTCCAAATCCTGCTTCTCAGTTTCCGTAAACTGGAGTTCTAGCGTCTTCGAGTGGAGCGCGGCGTTGGCCTCTTCACAGTTCCCCTTCATCAACTGCAGTTGCTCCTCGATATTTTCCAGGGCTTTCTGGTGGTCGGCCTCGAGCTCGGAGAGTTTAGCACAGTGCGCTTCGTGCAACTTTTGCAGCTCTTCCCTCGGGACCATAGGCGCCGGGGCGTTCCCATTGGCTTTGGGGGACATGGGTGGCGTCTGCAGTGCTGTTTGAGCAGCTAACGCCTCGGCTTTGGCCCTTTCCTTGGCAACCCTTTCATCCTCCAGTTCGCTCTCCAACTTGGTGCGCACTTGTGCGAACGAAGTGCGCTCCTCTGCCAGCTCAGCCTTGAGCTTCTGAGTTTGTTCAACGTGTAACTGCGTCTTCTCCTCCAACTCGCGCTCGTGATTGGCACTGATCTCGGCAAACGATTCCTTTGTCGCCTGGAACGCCTCCTTGACCATGGTCAACTCGTCATTGAGACTGGACACCTCGCCTTTGAGCTCTTCAATTTCTGCCGCCCGTCTATCATCAGACGAAGCGGCAGCCTGTGTAGTATCTAGTGCCTCCTTGAGTTGATTGACTTGCGTGGTCAAGGCATCAACTTCATTCTGAGCTGAGGCGAACTTGGCTTTCGCCTTGGCCAAGTCGTCCTGAGTCGCCCGAAGTTCCAACCCGACCGAGTTGAGCTTATTCTCCGAAGATTTCGATGAAGTGGAAACAGCCTCCTCATGAGCAGCGTTGAGTTCATTGACGATAGTTTCATGCGAGGCGCGAACCTGGTCCATGGTCTCCTGAGATTGCGCTCGCAACTTCTGGAGTTCAATTGCATGATCGCTACTAGCCTCGCTCTGAAAGGCGAGTCAGTACTCAATCAAGATTGCAGTGTGTGTTTACCTTTGCTTTGTTGAACGCCTGGGCGATCAAAGAAGAGTGTTCGGCCTTCGCCTCTTCAAGCTTCGAATCGTACTTCGATTCTTGCGCGTCAAGATCAGCTCTGATAGTTGCTAGTTCGTCTTGCAACTGCTTCGCCTCAGCATCGGCGACTTCCTTTGCCTCGTTGAGGGCCTGAGCAAGTTGGGCAGCGTGGTCCGCTTCAGCTTTCGACTTAGCAGCCTCAGCGTCAGCCAGTGTAGTAATGTGCGCCTCTTCAGCTGCGCTTAATTGCCCCTCGAGATCGTTCACCTTCGCCTCGAGCGTCTTGATCTTGTCCTCACTTTGTTCAGCGGCGTCGCTCAACTTACGGACATCAGCTTCCGTCTCGGATAACTTCGCGTGGGTCTCCTCATTCTCCGTTGTGAGGCGGGCAACCTCGATAAGGAGCCCTGCGACACGGGCTTCGGTAGCCTGGAGGGTCTCCACTTTCGAGGTGAGTTCTTGAACCGATTCCGTTGAGGTAGTGAGCTGTTCAGTGAGAGAAGATACGTCGGCTTGGGCCGCAGACAGGGCTTCTTGTGCCTTAGCCAGTGCTTCAACAGTACTAGCAGCCTCCTGGCTAGCTGTTTCATGCTTTCCGATGAGTTCCGCAACCAATAACCGAGCCTTTTCCAAATCTATTTTCGAGCTCTCAAGCTCGCTCTGCGTCCTTTGTAGATTCTCGGCAGTCTCCTGAAGTTGTTTGGCAACCGATTCGTTCTCCGCATACTTGTCTTCGAAGCGCTTCTGGGCTTCCTCGTAGGCCGTTTTATGCTCTTCGGCTCTGGTCGAATGTTCTCGAATGTCCGCGAGCAGCTTATCCTCATTTGCGATGAGCTCGTCAACAACTTTAGCCCTGGCTTCCAAGTCATTTTGTCGTCCCTCGAGGTCTTCGGTAAGCTTCCCAATTTCAACTTCAAGCGTGGCAATCCTTTCAACACGTTCCGCAAGGTGGTCGGTTGCTTCTTTGAGCTGAGGTAGAGCAGTCAACTCAGTTCGTGTGAACGACGAAAGGGGGTGGTCATACCTTTCCCTCCAAACCGATCACCTTCTCACCCTCCTTAATCTCTTTCGGAGCCGTCACGGAGGCGGCCGACTTGAGCTTGGTCGCAGCTACAGCACTCGGCCTGGCCGATAAACTAGCCCTAGGAACTGCTACAGGTTTCCTTGCGGCCGTAGGGTCATGGGTTGAAACACGGGGTCGACCAGATGCAGCTGCAGGCGAGGTCACTTGCTCGGGAGCGGAGGGCTTTGCAGAGGCGGGTTGAGTGACCGACGCCTTTGGGGGTGCAGGTTTTGTCGCAGTTGAGGTCGCAAGAGGATTCCTGGCTGGTGGCGAGATCAAAGATGCGCGCTTAGCCGCGAGGGACGTAGCCGCCTCAGACTGTGGTTTGGAGGTACTCGTAGAGGCAAGTTTCCTCTCCGCGGCGGTAGAGGGCTTAGCAATTGATTTGACTGCTGTAGAAGTAGTGGGCTTCGCAGCTGGCGCGGCTTTCGTTGTAAGTGCAGGATTCGCCCTGATGGCACCAAATGTACCAGAGCTGAGGATCTGAGGTAAGGAATGGGTCAGTTGATTGATGGCCAAGCACGTGGAATGCGTCAGGGCAGATTCAGCGAGACCTCGAGGTGAGGTGATGGAGATAGGGGATTATACCTACTTTCCTAACCGAGGGTGCTCCAGCACCGCTGGGCGTCGTCCCAGACTTTGTGGTCGACCCTTTCGATGGCGAGTTCCCATTCTTCTTCAGGGGTTTCGCATCGGGGGATACAGTTGCCTTGGGTTTAGGAGAGGCTGGAGTTTCCTCTTCTGTGGCGGCCGACGACTCAGGGACTGGTTCCTCTTGAGCGTTTTCCACCGCATCGCCAGCAGGAGTTTCGACCAACCCGCCGTTAGCGTAGACACCGAGAGTAGAGACTTCTTCAGCTGAAGGTGACAGGGGTGCGACTGGCTGCTCGACTTCCATGGCAGCTGAGGTAGAGATCAGGTCCAACTTCCAGCTATTGTGTGCGTCGGGCCGTCAGATGAATTTATGGGCCTACGTCGCAACAATACAGCGTACATGCAGTGAGGTAGACAGTACAACGCGTAGTAGTGTTTCTGGACATGTGAGAACGAAAGCGTGCCTTTCAAGGGATAGGTCTGGTTCTGTGGGCGACGGAGGACGCGAACCGTTTAGTGAAGTGGATGGAGGAAAGGCTAAGGTCAATGTTGTTCTGATCTGATGAGAAGACCTCCCCTGCCCGTACTCTCAGGGTTGGGTATCGGTGGCAATACATTGAAACTTCGCGAAATCGAGCAAGCTGGGGGGCATTGTTTCAGTGATGAGAGACTATTGTAGACTATTGCTTTAGACTAGATACTTGACAGCAGACGATGAAGCAAGAAGGCGCAAGCTTGAACCCTTCCATTTTCTGGCCCTTGCCATTCCAGGAAGCAGACAAGGGGAGGCACAAACAAGGGAAGACAGAAGGCGTGGAGGAGTGGTGGTTCCCACTCCTACTAGAGGCCGACTCTGTCAATGTGTCGCGCGAGAACGGGCGATTGTCGGACGCCTGCATTCGGAGCCTTCTTCCGAAAAGGCTTTAGTCACGTAGCATTCCCATCCGTGACTGGTTAGAAGCAAAGAGAGCCGCCCATTTCACTGAGGTTAGGTCGTGGGTTTGAATCCCACAGTTTCGCGCCTTGATCGACTTACGCAGATTGGTACCACCTGCACCCTAATTGGATGTAGCCGGGTTGCACCAGCAGGGTAGAGTTTAGTGGGTTTGTCCGACGACATAAATTGACCCGATTCGCAATAGGGCGAGTCGATGCGGGAGTCCCACACGCAGCGGACGCCTCTGCGTCCGTTACGGTGCATGACACATTCTCTACCTGTCCCCAACCAATGCATAAATAAAATTAAAACTCCTCTACCAGGTGTGGGTGAAAGATGCATGTAAGTACTCAGTCTGTTAATCTGGAGATGCATCCAACTAATGAGGGAAATAGTCGAGCTAAGTGGCAGACGGACCAATGGCGCAAGGACGTAGAGAAACCCCTCGAGGACATGGGTGTTCGATTCAGTTTGGAGCCTTAGAGACAAGCTGAAGCCCCGGCAATGAAAAAAGCTTTATGCATGCGACAGTCAGCGACAAGTATCGATATGTTTGTGTGAGAGAATAAATACCTCGTATATTGCTTCGGCGGGTATCGCCCAGCCTCTAAGACCTTCTAGTTTCGAACCTCGTACCAAGCCGACTACTGCACCGCTTTCTTCGTCGACAATAGGTCCTCCGGACGAGCCAGCGGTCGGGAGTGGCATGAATGACATGTGTGCAAGTGTATCATAACGGCCGGGCTGACGTAAAAAACACGTTATCAGATCGACACGAAAGGGACATGAGTCGCCGTGCACCTGAGCCTCGTTTCCCGCAAAGTCGCGGTATCCTTGAACCTCTCCGGATACCCAACGTCGGTGCAGCATACTGTCAAAGCACGGGGACCAGTGATCTTCCTCTCCGGGCGGTGGCACGTTTACTACAAAGTGTGCCCGGACCTTTGTTCCGGCGTGGACAGGGTACGGCGATACTGGCAAGGAGGGAAGTGGTTGGTGGTCTTTGCTTCGAGAGGCGAGGAACAAACATATATCATAACGCGGGAGGGATGAAGGTATATAGCGGATTGGGTATATGGATGTTCGAGTGCCTTGGTCCACTACAAGCATGGAGCACGATCTTGTGCCCGGTCTTGACAACAACCCCGAGTAGCGAATCTGCAACGACTGTCAGGGCTACACAGGACTAACTTATAGCCATAGGTGTACCTCCTCGAGTGTGTGGGCGCATGTGACTATCAGCGGCCCACTGGTCAGGCCAACGTTCAACGCGAAGCCCGACGAGATGGAAACATGGAAATCGAGATCATTTTCCGCTACGTGGGCAACGAGAAACACGTCGTTCGCTTTACTAGAGAAACTTATACGTCTTGAGGCCGATGGCCGTGACTCGTAAGGGAGCTCATGCGAAAGCACCGCTCCGGAGCGACGATCGAATTCCATCACCAAATGATACAGGTCAGGAGCTTCAATGTAAGGTTGTCCATTGCGTTGTTTTTGATGCAGATGGGCCAAGAATTCGAGCAGTTTATTGTCGAGAGCACTCTTAAGCCGCTTCCTTGGGCGCACTTGAGTTTGCAACACGCTCTCTGCAGGCAATGCACCTTGGACTAAGCTAGGGATAACCCGAGCGAAGCCCTGCACGCCTGGTTTGAAATTGCGAGGCAGCGGCTTCCGCCATAGCAGTCGCCAGACCATAGCCGAACGTTTGAGGGACTGATAAGCGCTCAGCGTCGCAAAACTTGACATACAGGACACCAGACAACCAACCTGTCACCGACGTCTGGTTCCTTGATTTAAAAGCAACCATGTCGAGCTACTTCGTCGCAGTGTCGACCCAATTCCTCCCATGGCCCTCTCCTCCCTGTGAGTGTCGGGACTTATGGCTTCTCCTGGATACCAATTTCTTACCATGCACCAGTCCATTGCAAGTCCGCAAGGGTATCCGCGATGCTTTTGACGCCGACGACGCAACCGTGAAGGAATCCCTGAAGACGCTCAATACCACGACCGGATATGACATGGATATCCAGATTTGTAAGCTATCAGCCACTATCAGCCACTCTTTGCTGTGCTGGGATCTTATCTCGCATTAGCTTGGGTCGACATCTGGAACGCTCTGCAGCCCAAATTCGTGGACTCCAAAGAGGGCTTTGTACCATCTGTAACAGATGGTGAGTCGCAATATACTCAGTGAATGGTAAGGCCTTACATGGGGCAAGCCCTTTCCAGGTTGTTAGATTCGATCAACGCCCTGTTAGAAAGTTCAGAGGAGTTCCAAGAGGCCTTCTTAGAGAAGATTGGAAATACGAGGAAAACGGTCACCGTCGAAGTGAGCCCACGTTGCAGCTCCATAGTCCCCCTCTGAGTGTTCTAGATATACGAAAAATCAGCGCCTCAAACTGGAATTACGCGTGAAGGGATGCTCACTCTCTATTTGCCCAAATGGGGCGCCTCAGAATTCCGGCAGAACATGTCGCGGATCGGCACCGACTTGGAGGACGCTTTCAGTGGCAAAGCGAGGCCAATTCACGATCCCACGGCATCCACGACACAGGACGACTTTGTCGAAATTATCGGAACGAATAAGACCCCATCGCGGACCCTGGTGACAGCTCTGCCCTCCGCTGCCACCTTACCCCGGCCGGATGTTCTCTTTGGGAGCACTTTGCCGTACACTCTCATCGTCCGAAATAGGAATGATGGTATCGACATCGATTGCTCACATGCTCCGACCCTCAATCTCATCTACGAGTACTTCAGCCGCCATACAAGGAAGAACATGATAGACCACCGAAAGGTGAGTAAGCCGCCATTTTATAGGGCGTCGCCTCTGACAAGTCCCAGCCTCCATACTTCGAAGTCAAGCTGGTTCAATCGTATTGGGGAACCGGCTCTCTCCACGACAGGCTCATGTTTGTTCGCGAAGACTCTAGGGCCACATCTTGGGAGTTGATGATCACTGGCATCCTGACATTCGTCGAAGGAGTATGTGGTTACACATTTGTCGAGCGCTACGGCCAAGAATGGGTCTACAGGCGGACGGAAGCCTTTAGGTGAACGAGCTACTAGTTGGACTGAAAGGTCCCCTTCACGTGTTCATAGGCCCTAGAATGTTGAATGCTGTTACATAATGCCATGGTCTGACAAGGTTCATCGGTAATCTGACTCTTTACTGGCTAGAGTACGGGAAAAGGGATTACATTGTGTGCGGTAAGTCGGTATGCAACCTCAAATCTCTCCAACCAAAGCGAGCAGACTAAATCCTAACTCATTCAGCCCAACCCGCCCCAAGTATTGCCTCAGCACCTCCTGAACCGTCGTATCGGTTGCCAATGACTCGCTCCTACCTCTCCCAAGTAGACGTGGGCCTTTATCAGTGTCACCATCCATCTCAAACAGGTCACCATTAGAGCCTCGGACAAAAGCGATATAGTGGTAATCCACATCGTCTTCGGGGTTGATACCTTCAGCAGAAGGACTCTCAAGTGCGATAGATTTGTAGATTGCTTCCAATTCACCCGAGTCTTCCAATACCCGGGCTCGTTCGCAGGGCGGAAGAGGAATTGCAGTTTGTAAAAGATTGTTTATTAAGGAACCAGGGTCTGTAAACTCGTGGTTACTGTAGACTCAATCACGAAGGAGAGCCAATAGCGCACTGATAGAGCGAGAAACGCTGCCATTAACAACGGAATGCAGTATAGCATAAAGACCGCATGCATTGTTTATGGTTTGCTTGAACCATACCACAGGTTCATCAGCACCAGATGCGGTGTAAACGTGGCGGGTTTTTTCGCCCTCCGCCTTTTCCTTCTCATAAATTTCGTTGGTGGGAAATATCAATAGTAAGGCGTGAACCGGTTTGCCTTCAATAAAAGTTGTGATATTTCCATCCTCTAGGAAAGCGTCAACGAATTCAAGGGAGGACGAGACGCCAAGCGCATGCGCAAGTTTCGTGAATGCTTCAGGATCGTTCTCCATCGGTATAAAGTGTTTGGTATACGTCTTCACCCAAGGTGATCCATGATCCATTTTAGCAAGCGCGCGGTGGAGGGCTTCAAGCAAGGTGAAATCTAGCTCTCCTAGTTGAGATACATTTAGCGTCCCCAAAAGACCTGAGGAAGTTTACTCTGATACAACAAAGCTCCATTTGCTGGGTATCTTTCCAATCTGTCGCCCCTGGACCTCTGACAAGAATGACTTGGCAAGATCACCGATGCCCTGGCCGTTCTCTCCAGTCGGCACCTTGATGTCCCTCCCTTCGTAGCTGATCCTCTCCACAGGGCAAATGATGGCGGCTGTACCTAAGCAAGAAATGAGACCGCTGTTTGTGGGCGGTGGACCGATGCACGCACCTGTCCCGAAAACCTCCAATAACCGATCCTTTTTAGATGCTTCCACTATCTCGCCCATATTAATATACCGCTCAGACACCGTCAAGTTCTTGGGTATTCCCGGGATGGGGTTATTGCCTGAAGCGTGATCCCGCGCAAGGCATAACACAGAGTCGCGGGTTACACCCGGCAGGATAACATCATCCAGGGGGGGTGTCACGAGCTCTACAGAGCCGTTATCCTTTCGGAGAGCAACAAAGAGGTTCATAGTTCCCACCTAGAAGTGGGAAACTGGGTTTAAAGATACCCAGTGGTGCCTGAGCAGGAATGCATACCTCAGTGAGCCGGTGATCAGGACCTATAAGCCAAAGGTTCTGCGCATAGCCTCGCTTTTCGGCTTCCTTTTGGGGGACAACTCCTGGGGCGTAGTTCGCACCAAGCTTATAAGCACCGATCCCTGCGAGAATTCAATAACCTCCCATGAAGAACCTCCTGAACAATCGCTCAGCAGTTAGGGGATCAACGTACCTCCTGGCGCTGCACGGACATACTTGGTTGTGCCTTCTAATGCCACAGCCCTGAACCCGGATGAATAATATGGGCCCACGGGGCTGCAGATAACGAAGAGGAGTGCTTCGCTTGGTGGGTGTACGGCAACTGCGGGTTGAGTGCCAACTTCGCCGGTCATAAGTCGAGGAACAGAAGACATGCGCACGACCTAAACTACTCACTAAGAGTTGGTCGAATATAGAGACTG
>WNFL01017080.1_pt1 | contig 18781 bp, 12 predicted proteins | sample 5400361 | NCBI WGS metagenome assembly WNFL01 (sample SAMN13153351, study PRJNA577476) | soil metagenome | isolation source: 40 cm soil on Douglas fir-dominated hillslope | place: USA:California | collected 2013-09-17
ACGCATTATAAAAGGGCGCCCGTTTGGAGTAGGTTTTGATCGTTCGCATCTCTACCTACAACAAGGAGCGCCCTCATGAATGACGCCAAGTATATTGGGCTGGATGTGCATCAAGCAACGACGTCCGTGGCCATTTTGGATTCCGCCGGGAAGTTGGTTGTCGAAGCCATTCTCGAAACGAAAACCGAAACGATTCTCCAGTTTTTGCGTGGTCTTCGTGGCAGCTTGCACGTGACCTTTGAAGAAGGAACCTGGGCGACCTGGTTGCACGATCTGCTCAAGCCGCACGTTGCGCAAGTGCTGGTCTGCGATCCGCGCAAGAACACCCTGGGAAAAGTAGGGAACAAGAATGATCACAACGACGCGCGCGAACTGGCGGAGCTGCTGTACAGGAACAAGCTTAAGCCGGTCTACCACGGCGAGCACGGCGTCCGAACATTGAAGGAACTGGCCCGCAGTTATCTGACGATCACGCGAGATATAACGCGGGTGATGAGTCGACTGAAGGCCATCTATCGAAGTTGGGCGATTCCTTGTGCCGGCCAGCAGGTGTACGCACCACGCTATCGGGCAGAATGGCTGGGGAAGATTGCCGAACCTGGAGTGTGCCGCCGCGCTGAATTTTACTACCAGCAGTTCGATGCCTTAGCGGCCCTGCGACAGGAAGCCCGACGAGAACTACTGCACGAAAGTCAGAAACACTTCGCGGTGAAATTGCTCCGCCAAATTCCTTCGATCGGTCCCATCCGCGCAGCACTCTTGGTTGCTGTGATCCAGACGCCGCACCGCTTTCGCACCAAACGCCAGTTCTGGTCCTATATCGGTTTGGCGCTGAAGACCTACGGGAGTGGTGAATACCGCTTCGTTGACGGCCAACTCAAACGATCCAAGAAGTCCTTAGCCATTCGCGGACTCAACCTCAACCATAATCATGACCTCAAAAATATCTTCAAAGGTGCAGCGACTTGGGCGGCTGCTAACAGCGGGCCTTTCCAGAATTTTTACGAAGCTTGCCTTGTCCGAGGAATGAAACCATCAATGGCGCGTCTCACTTTGGCACGCAAAATCGCAGCCATCACTTTGCTCGTTTGGAAGAAAGGAGTACGTTTCGACGCTGAACATCTGAAACAACAAGCAGCTTGAGCACCTGGTTTAGAACTTTTCTTCGCAGATTCATTTCTGGCGACGACTTGGTTCTTCCGGCGCTCTGGTTCGAGGGTGAGTATCCATAACCGCGTTCAGACGGAGAGTGTGCTTCGAGCACCGCCAGTCTCTTGATAAACCATATGCCCCCTCGGACAACCAGAAAAAGCTATAGGCCACGAGTCTCAGATAGAACCATGGTTGACACATTTCAACCACACCGCTTGATTGCATCGGAAGCCCAACGCGTCGTCACAACGACAACATGACTCTGCGAAAAAAGAAAAATCCAAGAGCATCCCAACACTACTTGGGCTGGAGAGCCGGGCAAAAATCTTTGCTCCTTCCAGTCGCCGGGGAGTTTTTTCTCTTGACTCTCCCCTTTATAGAACGCCGTTATCGTCCATGTGGATTCAAGTTTCCGGTTACGGGACTCACCGGGACTTGACCGAGTTCCATGGCATAATCCACGCGCTTCGCAAAAGAGATGCGCAGAAAAAGACTTCAACATGTAGCCGATACCATGTGCCAAATGTTCTGTGGCTGGCGACTCATTGGGTCCAAGCGAAGTCTTGTAAAAATGGGGGCTGGCACTCTTGAAATCGATGTCATAACTGGGAAGTGCTCCTTCCAAGGTGAAAGCATTCGTCAACTAGCAATCGCGGAAGAAATTCGGCGGTGGATGCACGAAGACTTAGCGGCAAACAAAATCTCGGTAACGGCTCTCACCCATGCACTTCTCTCCGTGAATCTCTTCTTCTCAGAAGGCCCGAACAAAATGTATCGATGTCAAATGGAGTGCACCAGCAACGTGGCCACAGAGACGGCTGAATATCGCGCTCAGCTGACGGAAGTCCAAGACTGGCCCTTCTGAGCCCTGAGAAACGCGGTACTCGGACAAGTGGATGCAAGTTCCTTCTCGAACCCCTGATAAACGCACTACTCGGACAAGTGACAGTCATGTTCAAGGGGACAATTGAGGAGAAACGGGCCACTGACTGTGCCCCAAATTGTGCCCACTCTGCATCGAAGCTGGTGGTAAATGGGTGAGAGCGTTAACTCCTGCTAACGGTGTGACAATTCAGCACGATAGCAAATCATCGCACTCAGTCTTCGTTATCGCTAGACGGTCTCTTGATCAACGGGTTGGAGGTTCGAGCCCTCCCCCGGTTCACCATTACTTTGACGTTACTTAACTTTAGCTTCTATTTCATTCAAGAGAAAACTGTGCCCAATTTTGTCCTGATCCTGGTTTATATCGGGTAATGGGATATTTTGTGCGACTGCCGGCTTTCCGAATTAGTTGCATTCGTGCACGCCGCATTGCTGTGGTTCGGCTTGCCTGCGAGCCGTTTCATAGGCGCGACGACGGTTTTGGCGGGACTCGATGCTAGCATATGCTTCGGAAAACGCGTCCGCAAAGAGCGTATCCAATGGACTGACGTTGTCGATAGATTGGGACGGGAAAGCACGCGAGCGCTCGCGCACGACTTGCTATCGAGTTTCTATCAGGTCTTCTTCCGCGGCTGGAGCGGCGAAAGCCTGCTGATGGTGCGGCATGCCCGATTTTCGGCTGGCCACGTACAGATAGCCCAGGACGACCACTGGTGTCAGTAACAAAGCGCCCTTCCAGGCGGCAGTTCGATCGAATGCGCCGCTGACGAGGCCGGCGAAAAGGATTCCGCCGATGAAGTACGGGAATACGTGCTCGTAGCAGGCCCTCGCGACATGCCCGACGGATTTGCGTTCCACGAGTGCGATTACGGCTGCGACGAGTGCGGTGTTTAAGGGCAGGTAGAAGGCTCCAGCCAAAATGAGCAGGGGCACCGGCAGTTCCGCTCCGCCCCGTCCGAGGAGAAAATGTGCGGCGGAGTAGGCGAAGCAAGCACTCACCACCAGAGCAGCGGCGCTAAAGCTGACTTGAACAGCGCGAACTTTTTTGGCTCGCCAGAGCGATTGAACGAGCGCGGCGGCGAGGCCGATGACGACGACCTCCGCGAAACGGCAAGTCACCATGCTTAGCAGCAGGAAGACAAAGTTTGGGGACATGGTCGTTTCCATGCCCGGAATTTTGACTTTGCATGTTGAGGCAAGCGCCGCAAGCCCGAGAAAGAGCGCGAACTGGCGAGCACTGGCCGACGACCACGATCCGGCTGCGAAGAGCAGAATCGCGACTCCCGCGGCGATTACGATTGCGATATAAGTCTTGGCGTTTCTAGGACTCGCCGTCACCAAGGCTGCCGTCGCTGTTACCCCAGACGACGGAATTACCCCAAACCACGGAGTCACCCCAAACTACGGAGTTACCCCAGACAACGGAATTTCCCCAAACTACGGAATTACCCCAAACCACAGAATTTCCCCAGACGACGGAGTTACCCCAGACGACGGAGTTATTCCAGATCGTCGCCGGGTCACCCACGATGGACACCGTGTTGCTTGCTGCATCGTAGACGGCAACCGGGGATTTCGCAGCACCGAAGTTACCCGGTGCCGAGTCCGTACTTGCCAAAGCCGCTGCAGCGTCAACTGCACCCGCGCCGACGACAAAGAGGTCCTGTTCGACCTGGTAAACGACGCCCGAACCTTGGTCGGTTGCAGAGGTGTAATTCGAGAATCTCTTCCAGGCAGTCTTCATCAGGCGAGCTTTCACCTGATCTGGCGTCAGCGTCGGCGATTTTTGGATTACAAGTGCAGCGACGCCCGCGACGACGGGGGTAGCCATGCTCGTGCCACTAAGGCGCATGTAGCGCGAACTGCCGAAGTTTGGGCCGCAACTCGTCCGAGAGTTATTGCAAGGGTAGACCGCAAGCGACGGATACTGAGTGACTATCGCGTTGCCAGTTGAAAGCTTGCGGGACACGATCTTGTTTCCAGGAGCAACGAGGTCCGGCTTGACGACGTGATCGAAGGACGTGGGCCCCTTGGAACTGTAGCTTGTCATGGTTTGCGCGGCTTGTGTCCCGTTGCCGTGCGTGTTGGTGGCGCCGACTGTAATTACGTACGGATCGTTTCCTGGCGCGCCTATTGTGGCGTATCCACCCGTGCCTGCGGCGGCGTATTCGCCCATGTTACCGGCTGCGACCACGACGACGATACCCGCCCTCCATGCCGATTCAACGGCCTGGCACAACGGATCGAGCGTGTAGCTTTCGTAAACGCCGCGCGCCAACGAGAGATTCATGACGCGAATGTTGTACGTGCTCTTTAGCGCGATCGCCTGTTGAATGGCGGCGATGACGGAGCTGTCCGTTCCGGCGCCCGTGCTGTCTAGAACGCGGAGGTTGATGATTTTTGCTCCGGGGGCAATTCCTCGGTAGACGCCGGAATAATTGCCGGCGTATTGCGAATCATAAGCGTTACCCGCAATGATGCCGGACACGTGCGTGCCGTGGCCAAATGCGTCGCCCGCGCTGGAATCGCCCGGCACAAAACTTTGACTATAAACGATACGCGAAGGCTGATAATTGCCGTCCGAATTCAGGTCGTTGACGGCGCTTACTCCGCTGTCGAGGACGGCGACACCGATGCCGGTTCCATCCCACCCGTTTGAAAGTGCGATATCCGCGTTTACAGCAGTGACAGCGTGATCCAGAGCACCGCGTAACTTGCGATTGGGCGAGACGTAGGAAACATTTGAATGGGAGGCGAGATTCGACAGATTGCCGCCCTTGACGGTCACGAGTTGGGCGTTCAGAAGAGGGAATTCAGCCTTCGTTTCGGCGCCGTCGGAGGAGAGTTCGTTGGCCGACGGAATATGCCGGTATTGAACGATCACATCCACCGGCTTTTCGGGGTCCAAGCCCTTGAGATCCGGAGCGATTTTTGCGGCTATGGAAGTCGCTGGCGAATCCGGGCTTGAGCCTGTACCGGCGCGCGACGCTGGTTCTTTTGCCTGAGCCGGAGGAACGGCGACAGGCATCGAATTCGAGGAGGCGGACAAAGTAGCGCTGCCGGCAGGTGCGGGATTGGAGTGACCCTTACCGCTGCTAAATCCCAAGAAATCGAGCACAGACTTCGACTTAGAGGACGGCGACGGAGCGGATAGCTTCGATGCCGGTCTTGCGGTCTGTGCAGCTAGCCGGCTTGAAGACCTGAGCTTGGCCGCGGCACCCTGTGCCGACGCTCCAGACTCGGAGTTCGTCCAGTGGCCGTTGAAGCCCCACGCGGCAACAAGTAGGGAAAGCGAAATGACCGCGCCCCAAGTGGTGGTCTTTAGGACGCCACCCCGGTTGGACCTTTGTTCGTTTTGACCGTTCATTTGTGCGAACTCTCCTTGCTAGAGTAGGGGCCCACCAAGCGACACACAGGGATCGATTTGGCTGTCTGCAAAAGGAGTTTGGCCTCTGGCGGGGTGAATGGTCGATGGTACAGGGGTGGGGAACGTTTAGTACTTAAGGTCAGTCATTTTGTGTCACTTTGGGGCAGTCCCTGACCGACTAGGTGTCTACGCGGTTGGGCCATTCCGGGGTGCGGCTACCTGGTTCCAGGTGGCCAAATAACTAATCGTTCACAGTGGAACACAACGGCCGGTCAGTACTATTGGGGGAATCTTGGGCAAAAGTCACACTTCCCCTAATCCGGCGATGCGCCTCGTCGCTCTTATGTTGGAGAGACGCGAGAATGACGAAAGAAACTGTGCCAGCCTCGACTGACAACGCCGCAGAGCCGCGGAACAGCGGCTCCGTTTCTTTCGACACAAAAGTGGCGGCGGATAGTCCCGCGCAGAAAACCATAACCAGGTGGTGGAAGAGGTTTTGGAGCATGCCCGGCAACCAAGAAAAGTTTCTGGGTTGGCCTGCCACGATCTTCATATTGACGCAATTGGTCGGTGGGCTTCCCTTATTGCCTCTGGCACTGCTGCATTGGCAATCGGACAACAGCCTCAAATTTGCCTGCTTCCTCGGAGTGGCCCTAAGCGCTTCACTCTTCAAGGTGCGGCTGCCCGGAATTCAGGCGACCATGTCCGCGAATTTCCTTTTCATACTTGTCGGCATCCTGGACCTGTCTTATCCCGAAACGATTTTGATGGGTTGCCTGGGTGGACTTGTGCAATCGCTTTGGCAAGCGAAGCCGCGCCCGAGCATGGTGCAGCTACTCTTTAATTTTGCGAATCTTTCGATCTCCATTGCGGCCGCGAATGCTGTTTTTCACAGCCAGTTCGCCTACGGATTGGGACTTCGCTGGCCGTTACTCCTCGCGGCCGCTTCGACAACTTACTTCGCAATGAACACCATGTCCGTCTCGGGAATTATCGCGATGGCTGCGCGTCGGAATCCTGCCTCCGTTTGGAAAGAATGTTACCTCTGGTCGTTTCCATACTACTTACTCGGCGCGCTTATTGCCGGCGGCGTGAGCGTCATCGACCGGTTCCTTGGTTGGCAGGTAGCGATCGTGGTGTTGCCGATCGTTTACTGGATCTACCGTTCGTACAGAACCTATCTGGATCGCCTGGAAGCGGAAAAGAAGCACACGGAAGCGATGGCGGAGTTACACCTCCGGACCATCGAAGCGTTGTCGCTTGCGATCGAAGCAAAGGACCACAATACGCACGATCACCTGAGGCGCGTGCAAACCTACGCGATGAAAATTGGCGAAGACCTTGCGCTGGATGAATCGCAACTTAACGCCATTCGTGCCGCCGCGATGTTGCACGACATCGGCAAGCTTGCGGTGCCGGAGCAGATTTTGTCCAAGCCGGGGCGTTTGACGCCTGAAGAATTTGAGAAGATGAAGATTCACCCCATTGTCGGCGCGGACATTCTGGATCGAGTGCAATTTCCGTATCCGGTTGTGCCCATCGTGCGTTCGCATCATGAAAAGTGGAATGGCTCGGGATACCCGGACGGACTCTCCGGCGAAGCGATTCCGATTGGAGCCCGGATCTTGTCAGTGGTGGACTGTTTCGACGCGCTGACGTCCGAACGGCCGTATCGTCGCGCCGTACTCCCGGAAGAGGCGTTAAGGCACTTGAAATCGGAAAGCGGCCGAAGCTTCGACCCGGAGGTTGTAGAGTGTATCGAGCGCCGATACCGCGAGTTGGAAGAGGAAGTCAGACATTCTACCGACGCGATCAAACGACTTGAGATTGTGTCGAACGTTCACCGCTCCGTCGCACCATCGGCGGGATTCGCGGAAATTCCTGATGAGGCAGAAGTGCGGGCAGCGTCGTTCCTCGCGTCCATTGTTTCGGCGCGGCAGGAAGCGCAATTACTTTTCGAGCTTGCCCAGACTTTGGGCAATTCGTTGAGTTTGAAGGAAACCCTTTCCGTTGTGGCGAGCCGCCTGAAAGAGATGATTCCGCACGACGCGATCGTGTTTTACGTCTGCACTGCAGACAAATTGGTTCCGCGTTATGTACATGGAATCGACTACGAGTTATTTCGCGCGCTTGCGATTCCAGTTGGGCAGGGGATTGCCGGATGGGTGGCGCGAAGTGAACAGCCCATCATCAATGGCGATCCTGCGGCGGAAACAAAATATCTCGGTGACGCTGCCCGGGTCTCGGTACTTCAGTCGGCGCTGGTCGTACCGCTTCGGGGGCGCGATGGTGTCGCCGGAGTGCTAGCGCTCTACAAGCGCGAGAAGCAAGGCTTTACAAAGGACAATCTGCGATTGCTGCTCGCTGCAAGTTCAAAGCTTGGATTGTCGGTCGAGAATGCGCTTCAGTACGAACAAGCGCAAGACACGGCGAGCACAGATTACCTCACAGGATTGCCGAACGCGCGCTCCATTTGCGTCACGCTCGAACGGGAAATCGTGCGTGCGCGCCGAAAGGACAACACGTTGGCGGTGCTGCTCTGCGACCTGAACGGCTTCAAGAAGGTGAACGACAACATGGGCCACCTTGTGGGAAACCGGCTCCTGCAAGAGATTGCGAAAAATCTGAGGAACACCTGCCGTGAATACGACCACGTTGGCCGGTTGGGCGGAGACGAATTCGTATTCGTACTGACCGAATTTACCGACGATTTTGTCCAGAACTTGAAGCCGCGCATCGCCTTTGCCATCGAAGAGGCGAGCCGGGCGGTTTGCTCGGACAACGTTGTCACGGCAAGCGTCGGCAGCGCGTTTTTCCCGAGAGACGGTGCGACGGCGGAAGACTTGCTCGCCGAGGCTGATCGTTTGATGTACGAATCCAAAGAGACTCATTACAAGCGGAACGTCGCGGCGCCGCGGCTGCCGGAAAAAGATCTCACGTCTTCGCTGCGAATCCCCACCACGTTGAGCTGATTGGAATGCGGCTATGAGAGCGGCCCTACACAAAGTCGTCAGTCGCTTGTTGCTGCTGACCGCTTTGACGCTGCTCGGAGGTCTGATCAGCGCCACGCTAGTGCGAGTAGCGCCGGGCTACGGCACCGATCAACGCGAACTAGATCCACGGCTAAGCCAAGCGAGCGTCGAGGCGCTGCGGAACTCGAGCAGGATTGATTCGGGACTGCTCTCTTACTACGGACGATACTTATCCAACGCGGCCCACGGTGACTTCGGTACGTCGCAATGGCTCGGCCGCCCAGTGCGTTCTCTCATTCAAGAGCGATTGCCGATTACGGCGCGCTCGGTTTTTGCTGGAATACTTTTGGCGTGGGTTGTGGCGCTCGCGTCTACGTTAACGATTTTCTTTCCGGGTGGGGCGGGATTCAATTGTCCGGGAACGGCCATTAGCGGCATATTCATTGCCTTGCCCACGGGCGTGGTGGCGATGGCTGCCGTATACCTACGCTTGCCGGTTTTTGCCGCGATTGCCGTGGTGACGTTTCCCAAGCTATACCGGTATCTTCGCAACTTGCTTTCCGACGCTTATGGGCAACCGCATATTCTTGCGGCCCGCGCGCGAGGAATTAAGCCCGCTCGCATCGTGTTTCGCCACGTGCTGCCGCTTGCAGCGCCTGCGCTGGCCGCGCTGTTCGGAGTGTCGCTCAGCATGGCATTTGGCGCGGCGATTCCCATCGAAGCGCTTTGCGATTCGCCTGGCGTAGGGCAATTGGCGTGGCAGGCGGCGCTCAATCGCGACTTACCGCTGATCATGAATATCACGCTGTTCATCACGTTGCTCACCGTGGCCGCCAACTCGCTCTCCGGATTAGCTGCTGCAACACAGCAGAGGCTGGCATGACTGCCACTCGAATGATGCGCGCGATTTCAGCGGGCATTTTGTGCGCGATACTCTGTATGGCGGTTTTCGCCGGCGCAATCACTCACTATTCTTATGCGGCGCAGTTCCGTGAGCTGCCAAACGCCGGACCCTCCTCTGCGCACATTCTGGGAACGGATAGCCTCGGGCGAGATCTCTTCACGCGGCTAATCTACGGAACGCGCGTTTCTTTGCTTCTTGCACCTGCGGCAGCGCTCTTGTCCACGCTTATTGCTGGTCTTTTGGGAAGCATCGCTGGGTTGACCGGCGGATGGTGCGAACGCGCGGTGTTGGCCGCGGCCGATCTCTCGATGGCGCTTCCGCTGCTGTTCGTGCTGCTTGCACTGCGTGCCGTGCTTCCAATGGATCTTTCTCCGATCATCTCCGTAGTCGCGACATTTGCTTTATTGGGAGTGCTAGGCTGGCCTTCTTCTTTGCGTGTAGTTTGGGCCGCGTCGAAGAGCATGCGCGATTCAGATTTTCTGTTGCTCGCCAGAGCGAGCGGCTGTAGCCAGTGGAGAATCATCTTGTGGCACGTCATGCCGAACCTTCGACCCGTGTTGCTCGCACAATTCTGGATTTCGATTCCCGTGTTTGTTTTAACGGAAGCAACGCTCAGCATGCTGGGACTGGGCGTGATGGAGCCGATGCCGTCGTGGGGCAATTTATTGCGCGGCCTAGAAGATTTTTCGGCGGTTGGCGCCAATCCGTGGAGGCTTGCGCCGCTGGCCGTTCTAATTTTGGTCGTGGTCTGTTTTCAATTGATTTTGTCGATGCGGGAGGAACTCGCGTAATGGTGCGGACTTTGAAAAGTTTTCTGATGTTTTTGCTCTTCGTGGGGGCTTCACCGGCTTTTGCGCAGTCGGGCGGTGAATTGCATTTCTGCCTGCACGGAGAACCGAAGACTTTCAACCCGGTGCTCGTCGACGACGAAGCGTCGGAAAACGTTCGCTACCTGACCGGAGGCGTTCTGATCCGCCTGAACCGGCAAACGCAGGCGCTTGAGCCCGCACTGGCGACATCGTGGATCGTCTCCCGCGATCGTCGCACGATTACTTTCCAACTCCGGAAGGGCATCTATTTTTCGGATGGCACGCCATTCACTTCAGACGATGTCGCGTACACGATGAAATTGTTGCTCGACCCGAATACACATTCGCCGACGGGCGATGCGTTTCAGTCCGGCGACGCCAAGACCGAAATTCGCGCCGCTGCACCCGACGTTGTGTCCATCGTTTTTCCTGCGCCGATTGCCGGACTGGAGCGGCTGTTCGATCAGGTTGCCATCATGTCCGCCCATTCACCGAAAAAGGAGATGACCGTTCTCGGTCCGTTTTACATTGCCGACTATAGGGCCGGCTCGTCCGTATTGCTTCGCAAGAATCCGAATTATTGGAAACGCGACGCGCAGGGGAATCATCTGCCGTATGTGGATAGCATTCAGCTGGACATTCAACGGAATCGCGACATCGAACTCCTTCGATTTCGCCGCGGCGAATTGCAGTTGATTAACCGGCTCGATCCGGAACAATTCGAGCGGCTGAAGCAGGAAAATCCTGCGCTCGTGCGAAGCGCCGGAACGGGACTCGACGCGGAGGAATTCTGGTTCAACCAGGTGCCCACCGCACCGATTGCCGCGCCTAAGCGGACGTGGTTCCAGACAACGGAATTTCGCAAGGCCGTTTCATTGGCCATCAATCGGGCCGACTTGAGCCGGATCGTTTATAAGGGGTTCGCACGACCGGCGTATGGGCCGGTTTCCCCAGCCAATCAATTTTGGTTCAACAGCTCGCTCTCCGAACCGAAATACGATCCGCAGGGTGCATTGCGACTGTTAATCCAAGCTGATTTTCACTACGACAACGAGACGTTGAAAGACCGCGCAGGGAATCGCGTAGAGTTCACCCTCGTGACGAACTCGGGAAACCCCGCGCGGGAAAAAATGGCGGCGATGATTCAGCAGGACCTCACGCAGATCGGCATCAAGGTCAACATCGTGACGTTGGATTTTCCTTCATTGATCGAACGAATGACCCGGACATTCGACTACGACGCGTGTTTGCTCGGCTTGGTTAACACGGATCTCGATCCCAACGGAGTGATGACCGTGTGGATGAGTTCCGGCGAAAACCACCAGTGGAATCCGAACCAAAAGTCTCCTGCAACGCCGTGGGAGGCCGAAATTGACAAGCTGATGCGTGAACAATCCAGCGCCGCCACCGAAAAAGAACGAAAAGCAAAATTCGATCGCGTGCAGCAAATTGTCACCGAACAGCAGCCGTTCATTTATTTGATCAACAAAGATGTGCTCAACGCGGTGTCGCCGTCGGTTGTGGGCGCCGCGCCAGTTGTACTGAATCCGCAGGCATTTTGGAACGCTGAGACACTGCGCGTGCAAGCGGCACAGCTCGGAGCGCAGAAGTGATCTCAGCCGCTTCTTCGGAGCAGCCGCTGCTCTCCTTGCGCTTGTCGGTGGATTATCCGAACAAGCCTGGCGTGCTCAAGGAAGTCGTTTTGGAAGTTCGACGCGCGGAAATCGTCGGTCTAGTCGGAGAAAGTGGTTCGGGCAAAAGCACGATTGCGCTCTCGATCCTGCGGCTTCTCCATTTGAAAAATGGCCGTCCGCAAGGCCAAGTGTTGTTCGACAACGGAGATCTTTTGCAAAAGTCTGAGCGCGAATTGCGCGCTATCCGTGGCCGGAGAATCAGCGTCGTCTTACAAAGTCCGCTTACTGCGCTGAACCCTGTCGTGAAAATTGGCGCGCAATTGCGGGAGGCTTGGCGTGCGCACGCGAAAGGCAGCAAGAGCGACTGCGAGAAAGCCATCTGCGATGCGCTTCGCAGTGTAAGCCTGCCGGCCGATGACTCCTTCTTGAAGCGCCGCCCATCGCAACTCAGTGTTGGTCAGGCTCAGCGCGTGGTTATCGCCATGGCCATATTGCACCGGCCGGAGCTGCTAATCGCTGACGAACCGACCAGCGCCCTCGACACGATAACGCAATCGGAAATTCTGACTTTGTTCAACCGGCTCAATCGCGAGCTTGGTATGGCGATTCTCTACATCTCACACGACTTGTTGTCGGTGGCAGCGCTGTGCCATCGCATCGCTATTCTGAACGCGGGGCAAATCGTTGAGTGCGACGTGCCGGCGGCCGTTTTCAATTCGCCCCGTCATGAATACACCCGCCGCCTCATCGACGCGCTTCCGACACGGCCGCAGCCGTCAGCTTCGGGCTGCCTTCCTGATGAAACGGCTCACTATGTCGAGCCCGTATCCTCCGTTTGCGACAAATAATTCTTGCCGGATTTCCTGAACGCATGTCTCGCATTACCTCAGCTGACAAAGCAAATTGCTGCGTAGCAAAATCGGCGAGGGCAAGAAAACGGTCCGAAGCGATAACGCGCCGAGCCGTCTTCATTTCCGAAGCCACGCCAGATCAAAAACTCTATGCCGCGCTCCTTTCGCGCTCGTCGACAAATTGATCGACCGGAGCCGACAACTTCTCGGCCACCGCCGCGGCCAGCAGCGCGGCAATCAGTCCCGTGAAAACATCCATCGTGTAGTGCGCGCGCAACACAAGCACAGTAACCATCTCGAATAAAACGATAAGTATGGAAAGCGCCGTGAGCCAGGGCTTCCGCAAGCGCGCGACCTCAGTAGCCGCAAAAACCGCGATCGCTGTGTGCCCCGAGAAAAAGTAATCGCCCGCCACTGAGTACGTCACCAGTAGGGAAGGAAAACCCGGATAATGCCAAATCATGTTGGGCGGTGCAGGAAGCGCGCAGAACGCCTGCACGATCTGCCGCGTCACCATCAGTAGAAACAGCCCAAGAAATGGGCGGACGCTTTCGCCAAACAGCCACCGCAGAAGTAGAAACAGAGCCAACAAATCGATAAGTCCGGAGCTGACAATCAGTAAGGCATCGGCTGCGTTTGCGTGGGCGAGAAAGTATGCATTAAGAGGTGCCGTCAGCCCGTGCAGCCCATCTCCAATTCCCGCGGCAGGCGAGGGCCGCGCGCCAATCAACGATTGCGTGTAAAACCAAACAACGAGCGCGACCGCGGTCAGAATCACGCGCCGAATCGGCCGGCTGCTTTTCGCAAAAATCATTTGCTGGTGCCAGTCAGCTCATACGCCAGTTCGCGCAGCCGCCGCAAGTCCAGTTTTCCCGTTCCGAGATACGGCAATGCTTCAATCCGTACGAAGTGATCCGCGCGCGGCTTCCAAAGCGCCGGCAAATCCGCCCTCGCGAATCCTTCCAGTGTTGCCGCCAGGTTCTCTTCGGACAGAGTCGTCAACACGATCAGCCGCTCGCCCTTTTTCTCGTCCGGTATCGCAGTGACAGCAAACACTTGCTCGGAAGCTTGAGCGATCTCCTGCAGTTTTTCTTCGATCTTAATATGCGGCACCATCTCGCCGCCAATCTTGCTGAACCTGCTCAATCGATCCGTGATGCGCAAGAATCCGTCTTCATCCACGGTCGCGATATCGCCTGTGTTGTACCAGCCGTCTTTCAACACCTCCGCCGTCTTTTCCGGACGATTCAAATACCCGCGCATGATGTTCGGCCCGCGCACCAACAGCAGTCCGGCCTCGCCGACGCCTCGCAGTTGTCCCGTTTCTGGATCGACAATGCGAATCGCAATACCGGGCAACGGATGTCCGATTGTTCCCCGTTTCGCGCCAACTTGCCGGAACTGCGCCGCGCGAAAGTCGAGTGTGTTCACCGCCACCACTGGTGAGCATTCGGTGCAGCCGTATCCTTCGAGCGGGCGAATTCCAAACTGATCCTCGAACGCAATCGAAATACGATCCGGCAGTTTTTCCGCGCCCGCCATCACGATTCGCAAGCTGCCGAAATCCTCGGGCGTGCACCGTCGCGTATAAGCATTCAAAAACGTCGGCGTCGCCAGCAACATCGTCACGGAATGTTGGCTCACCAGCGCGCCAATCGCACGCGAATCGAGCGGGCTCGGATGAAACACCGCGCCAATTCCCGACGCGGCCGGCAAGCAAAGCGTCCCCGTAAATCCAAACGAATGAAAGAACGGCAAAATTCCCAGAATCCGATCCGCTTTGTGCAGCATGAACACCTGCATCAACTGCGCCACATTCGACGCGATGTTGAAGTGCGACAGAATCACGCCCTTCGGTTCGCCCGTCGAACCGCTCGAGAAAATCACCGTCGCCGTGTCGTCCAGCGTTGTTTTTCGAGTCGCGCCGCAATATTTCTGCAGCGAGCCGGTTGGCAAAAACAATGCGCCGAACAACGCTGCCAGTTTTTCAAAAAATCCCGGGTCCGCCGCGAGGTCTTCCGCATAGAGCACTTCTCCCGGCGGTTGGACTTTCACTTTCTCCAAAAACAATTTCGATGTAACCGTCGTTTTCAGCTCACATTGCTTCGCGCAAGACTCCAGCGATTCCCGCGAAACGGTGTAATTCAGGTTCACCGGCACTTTCCCCATCAGCATCGCCGCGTGATTCGTCAGCGCACCCGGTATCGACGGCGGCAAAAACAAGCCCACCATCGCCTGGTCTCTCCAATGTTTCCGCAGCCGCCGTGCCAGAAAAACCGATTTCGTCAACGCGGAAAAATAGCTCATCCGCGGCGTACGTCCATCCGCCATCGCAAATCGAAACGGATGCCGCCGCGCTGTGCGAACGAACGCGCGCGAAATCGTCTGCAACCGGTTCTTGCGATCCGCGAAGGCGTCAACTCCAAGTTCCTGAACGTACCGCCGCACCTCTTGTGCGCCAGTGCTCCCAGCAACTGGCGTGCCGAATGTCACGTGGACCGGATACGGAATCTTCCGCGGAAACTTCCAAAGAAACTTCCCGCCCGCAAAACTGAAAATCGATCCCCAGACGCCGTCGATATGAACCGGAATGATCGGTGCCTCGACGCCCTTCATGATCCGTTCGAGTCCGCGCCGGAACGGCAGCATTTGTCCGATCCGCGTCATCTGTCCTTCGGGAAAAATGCAAAGCAGCTCGCCGTTCTTCAGCGCGTCGGTCGCCGCACGCAGCGAATGGATCAGTTCTCGCGGGCCCTGATTCGACGCAATCGGGATCACGCCCATAATCTTCGCGAACGGTTTCACCAGCCAGTGCTCATACGATCCCTTGAACATCAAAAATCGAATCGGCCGGTCCGTGGTTGCAATCATCAAAACGCCGTCCACCATCGACGAATGGTTCGGGCACAACATCGCCCCGCCGCGTGCAGGAACATTTTCTGAGCCCTTCGTATGAATCCGGTACAGCGTATGCGTCGCAATCCAAAGCAACAGCCGTAACAACGAATCCGGCAGCAAATAAACTACATACGCTGCAGCCGCCAGCGACGCGAATGCAGTCCAGGTGAAAAACGTCGCCAGGCTCACTTTGAAAAAATGCGTGAGTAGATAGTAGATTCCGGACGCGGCAAGAACGCCGACGAACGACAAGAAATTTGCAAAAGCGATTACGCTTCCTTTTTGACTTGCTTCGGGACGGTGCTGAATCAGCGCATTGACTGGAACAACAAAGAACCCACCCGAAAATCCTAATCCGCCCAAGAGCGCCATTACTTCCACAAACGTCAATCCGTGAGCCGAAATCAAGAATCCAAAGACCGTCATTCCGACGGCGCCTAGCGGCACGAGGCCGTACTCGATTTTCCCTCCCGAAAGGTAGCCGGCTGCAAAACTCCCAAGTCCTATTCCGATCGCCAGCGCACCCTGCAGATAGCCACCGTGAGTTTCGTCGAGGTGTAAAACGTCGCGACCGTAGAAAACGATAACGAACTGCAGCAGCGCGCCCAAAAACCAAAAGTAGGTATTGCCCACTACCGCGAGGTGCAACGCGCGATCCTTAAGAACAATCCGTGCCTGTGAGCCGATGTCTCCAAACAGATTCCACCGGAAATCCTTTGCCGGGTCGGAGGCGGGCACTTTCGAAATACCGAAACTTGCCAACAGCCCGACTAGCGAAAAAAACCCAAAGAGAAGGCTTGCCGTCGACTCCCGCCCATGAAAAATCTGCGCAAAAATCGGACCGAGAACAGCTCCCAAAATTACGGCTAAAAATGTAGTCAGCTCCAATATGCCGTTGCCCCAGGAAAGTAGCTTCTCCGGGAGCAACTCGGGCAGGAGTCCGTATTTGGACGGACCGAAGAAAGCAGCTTGCGTGCTCGCCAGGAAAATAACCGCAAAGGCCATCGTTCGGCTTCCGTGCGTGAACGCGTAGAGTCCAAACAACATTGCCGCGATCTCAAATAACTTTGTTCCGATCGTTATTGACCGTTTGCTGTACTTGTCGGCGAGATAGCCGCCGGTCATAGAAAAAAGAAGGAAAGGAACCGCAAAAAGATTACCGACGATGAATACGAGAAAGTCTTTTTGTTCTTGAGTTGGATTCTGACCCAACACCAGAAATATAACGAAAAACTTCAGACCGTTGTCGTTGAACGCGCCCTGAAACTGCGTGACGATCAAACTCCAGAATCCAAGGCGCCAGCGACGGCCCTCATCGGGCATAGGTGACTCTCCGTCCGTCAAGTTGATGTCTAGAGCGTAGCTGGTATCCTCTCGCAGCGGGGCCGAGAAAACATTGGTTTTTCGCAAAACCTAACCTTTCGCCCGATGTGCCCTTGCTTGCGCTCGCGGAAAGCCTGAAAATAGTTGTCTTAAGTTGGTGTGTCTGTGGTCGCTGTGTTAGCAGCTCCGCGCCGCGTCGGACCAAGTTTCGGATGGCAGATAAATTGACGACACAAAAACGCCTGGTTGCCTATTTTTCCATGGAAATTGCGCTGGAGAATTCCATGCCTTCCTATTCGGGAGGCCTCGGCGTACTAGCAGGCGACACGATTCGCGCAGCGGCAGACCTCAAGCTTCCCATGGTTGCGATCTCTTTGCTCTATCGCAAAGGCTACTTCACGCAAGTGCTGTCCGATGATGGCGTCCAGTCCGAAGAACCGGTCGAATGGCGGGTCGAGGATTTTCTCAAGGAAGAAAAAGTCCGTGTCACCGTTCCACTCGAAAGCCGCCGCGTCGAACTCCGCGCCTGGCGTTATGACGCCGTCGGCGCACGCGGCCACGTTGTGCCCGTCTATTTTCTCGACGCCGATCTTCCCTCGAACGAAGAGCGCGACCGCAATCTCACCGGCAGCCTTTACGGTGGCGATTCCTACTATCGTCTTTGCCAGGAAGTTTTGCTCGGCATCGGCGGTGTGCGCATACTTCGCGCGCTCGGTTACGACGACATTTCTCGCTATCACATGAACGAAGGCCACGCTGCGCTTCTCACGCTCGAGCTACTTGGCGAAGAAGCCACCAACGCTGGCCGCAAATCCGTCAACGGCGGCGACATCGAAAAAGTTCGCAGCAAGTGTGTCTTCACCACGCACACACCGGTCCCCGCTGGTCACGACCGTTTTCCCATCGAACTCCTCACCCGCGCGTTTCCCGCGCAAACTGAGTTCTTCGATCTAAAAGACGCTTCCTCTGCCGACCTTCTCAAGCGCGTCCTGCAAGCCGAAACGCATTTTCCTGATCTTCACGACGCCGCGCGCCAAGGCGCCTCCGTCAACATGACCCACCTCGCCCTCGGCCTCAGCAATTTCGTCAACGGTGTCGCAAAGAAACACGGTGAAGTGTCCCGCCGCATGTTCCCCGAATTTCTCATCGAAGCTATTACCAATGGCGTCCACGCCGGCACATGGGCCGCGCCCGCGTTTCAACAATTATTCGACCGCTACATTCCCGCCTGGCGCGAAGACAATTATTCTCTTCGCGGCGCGCTCGGTTTGCCGCCGGAAGAAATCTGGGCGGCTCACCTCATTTCCAAACACGATCTCTTCGAAACCGTTCGCCAAAAGACTGGCCTCAAGCTCGACGCGGATGTCTTCACTATCGGCTTCGCGCGTCGCGCAACTGGGTACAAACGCGCCGATTTGATTCTTTCCGATCTCGACCGTCTCCGCGAAATCGCCAAGTCCGCGGGCAAATTTCAAATCATTTACGCCGGAAAAGCGCATCCCAACGACGGTGGCGGCAAGGAACTCATCAAGAAAATTTTCAAAGCGAAAAAAGCGCTCAAGAAAGCCGTGCACACCGTCTTTCTCGACAACTACAATATGGAAGTCGGCGGAAAAATCACCGCTGGCGTCGATCTCTGGCTCAACACGCCTCAGTTTCCGCTCGAAGCGAGCGGCACCAGTGGCATGAAAGCCGCTCTCAACGGCGTTCCTAGCCTGAGCATTCTCGACGGCTGGTGGGTCGAAGGTCATATCGAAGGCGTAACCGGTTGGTCCATCGGTGAACTCCATCGCGGCACCGACGTTTCCACCGATAACGCCGGCGAAGCCGAATCGCTCTATCACAAACTCGAACACATCATTCTGCCGCTCTACTACAACGACCGCCAAAAATTTCTCGAAGTCATGCTTCACGCCATCTCCATCAACGGCTCCTTCTTCAACACCCAGCGCATGGTCCAGCAATACGTTACCGACGCCTATCTCC
>WNFL01168673.1_pt1 | contig 18779 bp, 18 predicted proteins | sample 5400361 | NCBI WGS metagenome assembly WNFL01 (sample SAMN13153351, study PRJNA577476) | soil metagenome | isolation source: 40 cm soil on Douglas fir-dominated hillslope | place: USA:California | collected 2013-09-17
GGTTGCTCCATGAATCGTAAATCCTCCTGTTGGTGGAACATCGTCATCTAGGTTGAGAAGTACGAATTCATTGAGAAGACCACTCAACACTTTCTGAGATTCCCATACAAGGGTGACCAAACGGATTACCACATGCCTTTCATGCAGGTTTGGAGGGTGGCAACATTGAATGTAGCTCCGTTCACGAGATAGATGTACTCAGAAAACCTTTCCAATATAAATGATTATATACTTTTCTTCTCTGGGATTGTCCTTTGGAGCTGGGACCCTCGCGCGGTTTCAGGTCTTCCCACATGGTACGTGCTCCTAATTTATTTTGAGGGCTGAGACTTGGGCTCATAGCTGACACAGCTCAGTAATCCATCTATGAGCCATTACTACTAATGGAAACGACGTGCCCTCGCCCGTCGCTCTGCTTATCTGCACCCTCTTGTGTAATCCAGCAGTGTTGCCTCCAAAGCAAGAATGCCTGGTCAAGCTCACAACGGGATCTAGATGAAGGGTTGGATTTAGCAGAGCGGGGGTGTGTCTTACAATCTTTCAGGCGATACGGCGTTTTGCGCCACTGGACAACTCTGGCGAATGTTGTTTACATTGTCGTCCTCCCTACGCCACGTAGTGGAGACGGGAATAAGTAAGCATCTGGTAAAGCTACGGAGAGGGCCATGAGGCGAAACTGAGGACAGGATGCGATGTCGAGCGGAGAGTGATGGGCGAGGCGGGCGTGGAGGACGGAGTCGGGATGTGGTGCAGGACATGTACGGGGACTGAGACTAGCGGCATCGTAGCAAAAGTGCTTTGCCAAGGACATGTGTTGGCGGCGCAGTGCTGGCGGGGGGCGCCTCTGCTGGCGGTCCCTTGGAAGAGCGCTTGAACGCGGAGTGCGCAGTCATGTGGGGTCCTGGGAATAGTGAGAGCGAGGCGCTTGTAGAATATAGGGTGGAGGAAGATCGAGATTGCACCCGAACCGTGGGCCAAGAAGCAGACGGTCGGCAAGCCATGCACACGGCGAGCGAGGGCCGTAGACCTGGGCCTGAGTATAGGTGTGCGGGAGCCGGGCGAGACGTTTTGGGGTTCTAACAGGTGGGCGAGCTTGATTGTCCGTGGAAAGCCGCTGGTGATTGCCTGCAATTCAAAAGAGTGAACGAATTTGATGGATCGAGCTTATTGCACCCGATTCTCGCCGGGTTTCGTGACGAGCAATGCGCAGCGGATAGACATCGTAGGTCGAGTGTGTCAAGAACTTATCATGCGTGCGGTAGAGCAAGGTATTCTTCGATTCACCCGCTCCTTTGTATCTAGGTAGTTGCTCGGGGTAGTTGCTCGGGGTAGAATTGGAGGAGGCAATCTGTGCTCAGCTGTCGTTTGTGACCTCTACGAAGCTGACAAGAGGGTCGCTGCATTTATACGTAGGCCTATCCTTGATTTGTGCTCTATGAGTGCGTATTGCACGTTGAAAGCCGGGAAGGCGGATTCGTTGGTCGAGACAGAGGTCAAGAGGCGATCCTGCACGCCTTGTCCGGTCTCCAACATAGGGAATGGGATAATCACCTGTATTACTCCAGTAAGTACTTTAACTTCTGAGCGGTCTGGACATAGAATAGCGGAGGCGGCTTCGACTCGACACCCGACCGACATTAATGAGCCGGAACTGCGCCGTCTGCAGCACTCTATCCCTGGATTATATGCACAATAAACCAGACACAATAACGCTCGTGACTCTATGTGGCCCCTTTGGACTCGCCGTCGACAACCGTAGGGCGCTCCACAGGAGAACCCAATTGCAGCTCGCAAATCGAGGTGGATGTCCGCCTCAATACTACTGCGCAATATGCAATAATGGTGGCAAATGATGACATTTGCCTTGTTGGACCATGAGCAATGTTGGATCACCACAACCTCGAGCTCAGGACGATCTAATGCTAGAAAAGGCATCGCTCCTTCTCTCTTCGTCCTCCAAACGAGGAACTGTGCGACTTTGTCAACACACAGAATTCCAGAGCTCAACAATATTTGGGACATTCGACCTCCGTCTTCCAAAAAAATGTGGAAGGGAGCAATGAATTATCCTCTCCGGTCATCTGTAGCTTACCAACCCGTGAGAGTTGTGAATTGTGATGAACAAATCCCCAAAAAAAAATCATGCACAGAGGAGAGTGTCAAGGCGAGATATCGTACTTTCTGCTTGCCTGACCTTCACCTTTCAGGTCGGGCGACACGAACTCAGCCAACAACAATGCGCTTTCATTGGTGGCGATCAGGAGGCTGTTTGAAGTCGGGGAGTAGCGATGGCCCAAGGGACCAACCAACGACAAAAAGGAAACGAAGGTTCGACCACCGCCGCTCAGTAGCCGCTCAGTACGCCTCACCTCGCACCTCTTGATTGTACAGGTCAGCCATCGAGTGTGGAGTGTTAAGACTGGTGGTGTGTCCTGTTTTCTGTGTGTTTGTCTCCGGTCTGTGTGTCTGCTTGCAAATTTCTATGTCAGTCGTCCTAGCATGGTGACGTAGATGGTATATAAACTCTCGCATATAGAGCACACGACTGACCAGGAGTGACCCTCACGGTTCTCACGCCCGCTCGTGTGCTGAGCTTCTCTGAAGCGGGAGCTATGGGTGACACTACTTCCACCCACATGTCTCCCTTCCAACGAGTCATACAGTGAGTCCAGTGATGATCAGAACATTACATTTGGTCTCTCTCAGGATGGAACCCCAAGCTATTTGTGTGACTTGCACGCCACATCCTCCCAAACAGCATCGTGTGGGTACATATTACTGTTCTGTTAGCCCAACTGTGCCTTATCTACTCTTTATGTGCGTCTAGCCCCATTCATATGTCTCGCCCATCTTGTATACTGAATCAATGGGTCTATGTCTCAGTTTGAGCTACATGAGTCTCCCCAAGGTCCCATTTGGTGTTTCTGGAAGGATTTTTTCTCTCGCGCAGCTCTATCAATAACGATAGACGATCGAGGGAGCAACTAATATTCCAATTTATAATATTCCAATTTACATGCGCAGAGTTCAGTGGGAAAAACGGTTAGGAAGGTGCATTTTTGAAAATTTGCGTCCAAGAGGTTCCAAAGGTAAAGTCGTCAAAATCAAGAAAAATGGATCGAGTACGAGATGTCGGGGGGATTGTCCGGAGAGCAGGTGAATGCAAACCTGTACGACAGTCTTGGGGTACCCAGTATAATAAGCCACCTTCTGCGTCTCTGACCCAACCATCCAGGTCGGGCCTTACAAAAAAACGAGCATGAATTGGGTTACAAGGGGAAGGTTGGATGGAAATATATGGAGATGCGCCTGAGACACAGGCGGCGTCCTCGTTAGACTCAGGAACGGTGTCCTTCATAGGTCTACCGACTACAGTACCAGCCTCGACATCGCAGATTGGAATGGTGGAATCACCGGTTCGGGAGATGATGTGCTGCTCATTGGGAGAGCAAGCAGCGGATTGAACCGAGTCAGCACGCCCCTCGAGAGGATTGTAGACTGCGGCACCGGGCTCGGTATGCCAGATTCGAATTGTGTGGTCGGAGGAACCGGATATGATGTGGTGCCCATCTGGAGAGTAAGCAACGGACTGAACGATGGCAGCATGCCCTTCAAGAGGACTCCCGACTGCAGCACAAGTCTCGGCATCCCAGATTCGAACGGTACAGTCACCAGATCCGGAGACGATGCGCTGCCCATCGGGAGAGTAGGCAACGGACAGAACCATGTCAGTATGCCCCTTGAGAGGAATACCAACTGCGGCACCGGTCTCGGCATCCCAGATTCGAATGGTATCGTCAGTTGATCCGGATATGATGTGCCGCCCATCGGGAGAGTAAGCAACACACTGAACCATGCCAGCATGCCCCTCAAGAGGATTGCCAACTGTAGCGCCAGTCTCGGCATCCAATATTCGAATGGTGCGGTTGGTGAATCCGACGATGACATGCCGTCCATCAGGAGAGTAAGCAACGGACTGGGCGCTAGCACCCCACTTAAGAGGATTACCGACTGCACCACCAGTCTCAGCATTCCAAATGCGAACAGTGCAGTCGGAAGATCCGGAGACGATGTATTGCCCATCGGGAGAGTATGCAACGGACCGTACCCAGTCAGTGTGCCCCTGGAGAGGATTACCGACCGCAGCACCAGTCTCGGCATCCCAGATTCGAATAGTGCGGTCGTAAGATCCAGAGATGATGTGCCGTCCATCGCGAGAGTATGCAACGGAGTGAACCGAGTCAGTATGTCCCTTGAAAGGTATGCCAACTGTAGCACCTGTCTTGGCATCCCAGGTTCGAATGGTGCAGTCATCGGATCCGGAGATAATGTGCCGCCCATCCGAAGAGTAAGCGACGGACTGAATAGAGCCAGGACGCTCCTCAAGAGAATTTCCGACTGCAGAACCAGTTTCGGCATCCCAGGTTCGAATGGTACAGCCACCGGATCCGGAGATAATGCGCTTCCCATCGGGAGAGTAGGCAACGGACCACACCCAGCCAGTGTGCCCCCTAAGAGGATTGCCGACAGGAGCACCAGTATTAGCATCCCAAATCCGAATAGTGTCGTCGGTAGATCCGGAGATGATGTGCCGCCCGTTGGGAGAGTAAGCAACAGACTGGACCGAGCCAGCATGCCCCTCGAGGGGATTTCCGACTGCAGCACCAGTTTCGGCGTCCCAGATTCGAATGGTGGAGTCGGCGGATCCAGAGATGATGTGCCGCCCATCGCAAGAGTACGCAACAGACCACACCCAGCCAGCGTGCCCCTCGAGAGGATTGCCAATTGAAGCACTAGTATCGGCGTCCCAGATTCGAATTGTATTGTCGGAGGATCCAGAGATGATGTGGCGCCCATCGGGAGAGTAAACAACGGAGCATACGTTGTCAGTGTGCCCCTCGAGAGGACTGCCGACTGCAGCACCAGTATTGGTATTCCAGATTCGAATGGTGCGGTCAGCGGATCCGGAGATGATGTGCCGCCCATTGGGAGAGTAAGCAACGGAAACCACTGCGTCGGCATGCCCTTCAAGAGGAATGCCGACTGCAGCACCAGTGTCGGCATCCCAGATTCGAATGGTGCAATCATCGGATCCAGAGATAATGTGGCGCCCATCGGGAGAGTAAGCGACAGACGTCACTCCCCCATTATGCCCTGTTAGAGGCTCGCAAACCACAGCACCAGACTCGGCATCCCAGATTCGGATTGTCTTGTCGTTGGATCCAGTGACGACGCGGTATCCATTCGGGGAATAACTCACACACTGGACTACGTCAGTGTGTCCAGTCCATTCCAATGGTGGCGCTGGCCATGACAACAGTTTCCCTACTCGTACCCTGATGGCCCGAGTAAAATCCCTGCTGAATATGGTCGATAAAGGCGACTGTAAGGGTAGGAATGGTCGCGTTGAAATGTAGATGTGTGGAGCGCTGAAGGAGATTGGGGTGTGGAAAGTGATGACGAAATGACAAATATCCTGAATTCTCTCGAGAAGGGTTGAATCCGCATTCTACAGACAATTTGAATCATTTTAGTTTACAAACTAGCAGCAAGCGGGGATGTACTTACCTGGACCCATGATATCAACCTCCTAAGGCTTGGGGCACCAATTGAGACCATCCCTATGATGCTCAACACTTCGACCCAAAATAATGGGTGCAATCCTTCAAAGAATTCTTTCAGGCTTCCCAACACCGACACCCGCTGATCGCAGTTGTCTGGAAGGAAGCAAAGATGGGACGACCAATGGAGGGAACTATAATGTAAGGCGTCGGAAATGTTGTCATTCACTCGGGATGGGAGATCTTCAATTTCTGCATTGGCCAACCGGGAGTCTTCGAGCTTGCAGATGTTGAAATGGAGTTGCGCAACCATCGTCTTGAGGCAAGCAATCCCTAACTGCACATCTGTGTCTCGGACGTTCACTTGATAGTCGCAGTGATTGCTGATAAAGAAATCGTAAATCGACAAATGCTGGACACGAATCCCTCTTTTTGCCGCTTCGTCTCGACATAGTAAAGAGCTGAGAGCATCCACCCACCTCTTAACGAGGTATGGTTTCAGTCCCGCCAGCTCTGCAATCGTCTCATCGCGCAGTGCACGGTATCGGGCTGTTGAAAGAACCACCCCAATCATCCGCTGAAACTCGGCGTTATTAGGCATTATTTGTGTTTTGAGAATACTGGAGTAGAGTTTGTATAGTGGTTCTAGGCCAGTCCCGACTGAGGCTTGCAGAGCCGCCTTCAAAGACTCATTTGGGTCGTCACAATGTTCAAGGGCAAGAACAAGAGTCTTAATGAATATGAAAAGACCGTTCGCCCGAGATATAGCTCTGTCGAAGTCTGATTCTTCGGGCCATGGCGTGGGGAGATGCCAGTCGGAGACCACCAAATCGAATTGGCTGCGGGCGAAGGTTCGCAAATCAGCACCAGCATCTCGATCTGTGGCCAGGTCATATGGTAAATACGACGACTGGCCGAGAGTATCAAAGAAATGTTGGATATCGACTTCGGTTCTGCTGGTGATGATAATCTTGAGCCACTGTGCTTGTGCGGCTGCATCCATCAAGACCTTCAGAATACCCGGGCGACTTCGAGTGTTGCCACACTCGTCAAGTGCGTCGACGACAAGGACGAGAGTGTGCTCCAGGTGGGGAGGAAGGGAGCGGATGAATTCAAGAAAGAGAGCGCCTTTCATCGACTCAGGAGTCAGATTTGGGTCGTCGCCAAGGCTTTTTGCTACAATTGTTCGAAAAGGGGGGAGGATTATGGCCAGTTTGTTGATGAAAGTTGGAAGGATATTCATGGGCTCGCTCAAATTCGGGTCGTCCCTCCGGCAGAAAAACGCTCCAGCAAGATGGTTTCGCTCGTGAAGGCTTGCACAGATCGAATGGGCTATCGCCGTTTTTCCGATTCCGGGTGAGCCGTACAACCAGTACGCATTACTCTGGAGAACATCCTGTGGCCCCGATTTATTTGTAACCCAGTCCATGATTCGATTGAGGAGAGATTGGCGTGTGCCATCCATACAGCAGAGGTTGCGGTGATAACCGGTGTCGACGGGCTTAAGGCGCCTGAACAAAAACTCTTGCTCTGCTCGATCTTGCTCTGCTCGCTCTACGCCAAACCATGAGTATCAATAATTGATAGATTGAGAAAATGAGAGCGTACTGGTCTCATTCGCTAGATGAAGAGCTTCAACATTCACTGCACGGTCGAAATCTTCGATGATATTGGTTAACACCCTATCCATTTCTTCGATCATCTCCAAGTCCGTGGGGCCACCGATCGTTTTCGCTACGATCGTCAGCACTTGTGAAACCTAAGGGATTGACACCTACCATGTTTGACATAATCGCATGAGAATTTCGCAACCCTATGCATTACTTCAAACATTCGCGGGATGAGCTCCTCCAAGATTTCTGTCTCTTCAGAGACGATTTCGTCTGCGACCTTCTTCGCCAAAGGCAAAATGCGCTGCAACCGATCGCAAAGGCCCGACAGCAGCTGGTCATACTTGTTTTGTTCCTTCAACAGCTATAACCATAAAGCGTTACTTCTCCATCTGAAAACGCCTGTCGTGTGCACAAACCTCAAATGTGACGCTGGCAACACCGAATACAGCCTTTGCAATTGGATTTAACTGAAGGATGTAAATGATTTGTTCGATTCCTTGTGGGTGTGGGAGAACTGACCCCTGCAAAGACAGCGCCATATTTGATCACTTTATCCACAGACTTTTCTATCGATCCGCTCATCAGTGGAGAGTATTCCTCTAGTAATCCTTCGAGTTCGTGGAGCGACGAGCGTAGAGCTTCCGACTACGCGAATGTTAATAGTTGGCGGGGGTGGGCAGTGGCAAAGGTACGGACGGTGGAATTTGAAGAGAATCGTAATTCTATGGAACAGTTATGCTTTCCTATGGCAATAGCCTCTGTCCTTCACTATCAGGTATGCGCGGGCTGCTTGGCGATAACGACTGACTCATTACGATGAATTCTTGGGTGTTTGAGCACCAGTATTCATTGAAAAGTCCACGAAGATCAATGACTTCGCTCGCCTCTCGGTACTTCCCCCGAAATAAATGACCGCTCTTCATTCGGACCTCAATATTAATGAGCATCTGGGATGTTGGAGAAACGTCTCTATACACGCGTATCCACCGTTCAGTGCACATATTAGGGAAATAAAGGACATACGGGCGTTGTGCTGGTGTCCACGTGAGGTTGTCTTTTCTCTGTACCTGTCTCTCCACATTATCTACAAACAACCTCAGCGTATATTCCCGATTTGGAACATCTTGCAGTGTAATTTCTGTATGTGGGTCGAAATGAGCAGTATAGACATAAATTGAGGTGAAGCGCCACACGGTCTAGATACAGCCTTGGATTTGTCGTCAGCGGGAATGCACACGACGATATCTAGCCATTGAAGGTGCTCACAGGTTCTCCTTTTGGGGACCTGGAGTCGTCGCGTTCATTTGGTCACTCTGAACGTGAGGTGGGTGCGAATTGGTTGGCTTGACAGAGGTGGCTGGACAACGCGCTTTGCCACAAGCACAAAGGAAAGGACGTTCCCTTCCTGTTTCACCGTAAATCACATGGGAATGTTGTTTATCTTCGCTATGTGCGTGCTGTGCGCAAACGCCGTTACATCGAGCATTCGATGGCGGGTTTTGCTTCGATGATAAACGCGAATATAAAGTAATGGTAAAACTCCCTCTTGTGAAGGACACAGGTTAAGCCATCAGAACGGGTGATAGGGTGAGTTAGTAATATATTTTCATGCTTAGGAATAGGGACTTGCATAAGCATGAAGTACTACCCCTATGTGTCTCCTTGTGTCTCCTTGTCACTTACTGGCGCCATGGCTGGGTAGCTGATTGGGGGAGTCCCGGGTCGAATCCTGGCCTGGTCATTTTATGCACTTTTACTTTTACACTATGTACATACGTCCGACAGCATTCCAAGCACGATCATTTCAGTGGCTAGGCCGGAATCACTCAAGTCAAATGGCAAGTTGAAACCTCTCAGCGGGAACAACCTCTTCCATCATAAAACTCTTATCCCTCCCAATCAGCTGCCACTTCTGTGGTCCCTTCGAATTCTCATAAGAATAAAAGGTGAAACTTTTCAAAGGGGACCCAATGATAGCTCGCAGAGTGACAATCTTTTTGAGAACAGGCATCAGTTCTGCTTGCCTAGTGGGGCTAACACCTTCAATGTGCACACTCTCCAACCTAGGACAAAGTATTCCAGGTATCTGACCCTCCCAACTTGACCGGTTCAGTCCAGAGGACCCCGGCACATTCATTGGGACAAATGCCTCAAAGAAGTTGATGCTTGAAACATTGTGAAATTGGATATCAATAATCAGAGTTTCCAGAGCAGGTAATGACCTAAGAATCTTGATAACGCCAATATTAATGACTTGCACACTGTAGGAAGACGACAAATGCAGGAGCTTCAATCCTGACTGATCTCCATTCACTGAAATGTACTTCTCCCAGATGTGATCGTATTTTGGTTTATAACATACACGCAATTCGTGGAGTTGTGGGAGCTTCAATGCAGCAAGTCTAATGAGCGGCACGCCCAATCTTGTGCAGACTGGCATTTCTGTCAATGGGCCCTGTCCTGGGATGTCCTCAGGACCAGTCCGGTCGTCGTATCTCTCAAGCTTGTGAAAAGTTTGACCAGCCATGAATGACGATGAAATGTACGCCATATGAAGGACCTTGAGTGTATGGAAAAGGGGTGCACTGAGTGGGAATTGCGTGTCTGGCTCCATTTCCAGGCGTGAAAAGAACATTATCACTTCTGTGAGGCTATGGAAAGAAATGAAAAAATCAATAGGAAGGACCAAGACGGCGTCAGTTTCAATATATTCTGACTCCCTAGGAAGTAGATGGTGTCCCGACTCAATCAGGGAACTATCCAGTAAGTCTCTTGATAAGGAAACGACGCCATCTGGGCTTGAGACCCCAACGATGATTCGCTCGGATACAAAATCAGAATCAAATATCTCTTCAGGTTTATGGATGTTCCATTCCTGCGATTCTGACCCTTCATCAAAGCTCAACTGGAAGGAGAATGTTTGTTTCTCTGGCGGATGAGATACCATAATAGCACCAAAGGCGGCGATGAGTGCATTCCGTCCTGGACCTCTAAGCCACCTTTTGTAGCGCAAATGAAGCAATCTCAGTTCTCTACCGAGTGGTGCGATCGCCTGGCTTGATCGACCTGCATTTGCATTGCGCCCTCCAGCAGCTAATGCCAGGAAGAAAGCGATGCTCAGGGTACGGGGGCTCGAAAGTCCCATCCATAGCTCTTCCAAAGCTGGGGCAAGTCTCAGCATATGAACCAACAGCCACTCACTACATTTGATTTCCAGATGCAGGCATGTCAGGCTCTGAGCAGCAAAAATGGGATGCAAAGCTACAAGCTGCAGATCCCCCCTCAACGTCCTCCACTGGCCGCATTTTACCTCCAATCTGTCCAGGGGGGGAATGCGAAAATTTCCAAGGGTGCCAAGGTTATTGGAGTCATATTTCAGAATCGAACAGGAAGGCATATACACAGACCGGATAGCATCAGCATGATGTGGAAATGTGATAGAGCATTCTTCGACGGCAGGAAACGTCCGGGCTTCCATCCATTGGACAGAAACAAACTTCAGATTTAAGATCCTGAGGGTTTGGACCAGAGGAAGGTCAACGTCTGGTGGGTAAATTGGGAGAGAAAGATGATGGGCCTCAAATATTTCCAGCTTGTGAAGGGATGGGAGGACATCGACAGGACTCTCCATCGTCTTACATACCAGTCTGAGGGTTGTGAGCGACGAGAAGATTTGGAAGTGAACAGGTCGCAAAAGATAGGGTGCAGCATCAGGATGAAAGATCTCCATTACAGTAAAGCGTGGGGTGACAGTCGTGGTAATTGCATTGAGAAGTGGCTCCAGAAAGCTGCCAAGGTCGCACCTTAGGGCGAGTTTGAAGGACTCAAGGTGCTGCAAAGGATGCACGATTTGCAAATCCTTGTATTCTCCAGGAGGTGGAAGTGCAAGAAGTGCAAGCGAACGCCATCTGGATGCTGCCTCGGCTGTAACCATAAAGCATGCATGAAATTCGAGAGGATCGAAAAAAAACTGAGTCCTCATCAACAGGTATATCTTCTAGATCAACAGTCACATCGAGGAGCCACCTCTTCCCAAACCTCTCGACATCTTTCTTCTCTGTCCACCAGTAGATCCTCAATTGAGAGTGGATGCCCGGAGTTGAAAGCATAATGTCATGCCAGTGCCGGCACACAAGCATCAACTCTGTTCGAGAGCGTGGATTGTCTTGGACCGTGTACAGAAAGATCTCGGAGAATATTTCTACAGGGAAACGGTGGCTTTTGTGGCGAGGCGCCGATTGATGGATTACGTCACCGGTCGGCAAATGGTGGCTTTTGTAGAAAGTGAACGGGAAGAAGGATGTGCCGTCGATGGCCAAGCCAAGGTAGCGCGAGTTAAAGTCAGACCAATCGAAGTCAGACCAATCGAAGTCAGAATCCATGGAGGATGATTGATATGGGTCGTGATAGGTTTCCGTGATTTTGACGGGGATCGATTCGAGCACAGTGGGAGATGGTAAGAGTCAGAGAATGCTGGGTGTACTAGAATGTGACCGTGGGTCAACCAGTTTCAGTCCACTCGCCACACGGAAAACGTCTGGCCTGGCAGACAGGACAGCCCTCAAATATGTCCCCCTCGAGAAGCTTTGGTGGGGCGAATCAGATCTCCATTCTCCCTTGGCCCGACTCCCGTGCTTTATTATTCGCGAGACGGACTGAGGTAAGTATGATACTACTTTGCATACACTGCCAGCATGGAACCGCTAGCTCCACGATAAAATTGCTCGGCCAATCGCAATGGATTCACGATAGATAAGAGAAATAACGACTTCGTCCCCGGATGGCTCAAACGCCGAGAGGTATAGTAATCAAACCAGCTCCAGTTCGTTCGTTGACCTATCCAAGTTCTGCCTGTGTAGTCCAACGAAGCGGCTTTACGTCCGATCGTTTTCGAGAACGACTAATTTTGCACCGTAGATAAGTATGGACGCCTGCAGGGCCACTCGTCCTCTTCTCTGTATGTTCCTAAACTGGGCCTATGTCAATAAAACAGGTACCAATTGACCCAGGAGTCTTGGTTGCTGCTGAACGACCGGTAATTTCAATATATGAGTGGAGCGCTGCGCGGGTGTGCCAGTGCAGTAAGCGAGGGACAGCGAGGGGTTCCAGGTAATGTAGAGGGAGACGTACGAGGGTAAGAATGGGAGCGCCCAGAGGACTTCGAGGATGAGGAGCCAGGGCTCCTTGCAATTGCTCGAGGTCCAGGTACTCTACACAGAGCAATAGCGTTAGCAAGCGTATCGAGTTCGTGATGAGACGACAAACCGCTCTTACGTCCATCTCTTCTGCGTCGAATGGGATCACTCTGGTAGGACTGCACAGAGGTCAGCGGTGACTACGGTATCCTGACGTTTGCCACAAACTGAAGGCGAATGGGGGTATACCACGTTCTCGCTCGCTGGACGACTGCCGGTATCCACTGCGGCGCAGGGAATTCTCTCCAACGAACAGCGCTGACGACTGCTTTCATGCGCCAGGTGGCAAAGGCGTATATACGGATGCCTTTGCTGAGCTTCGAGAGAACGGTGAGACGAGTCCGAGTCGATGTCGGCGGATGGATGATGGAGATGGCTGTAAGAGGAATGACAACTTCGGGGGCCATCATCAAGGTATTGTAGTGGAGATCCCTTAAAGGGACAGAGTGCTGGCAGTGCGGTACGAATGACAGAGGGCACTTCGTTATCTAAGTTGGTAGTGCTCGTCGAAGCGGGGGTGCGACCTAGCAGAGTACTAGCGAGTGTAAGGCAGAAGGTAGCAGCCACCATAGAGCTGTGAGCATAGTTATCAAAGGTCAGCACACAATCCCCAAAAGAACGGGCCTGGAGCTGCTGCTCACCAGTAAACGGTTCCAAATGTCCAGGGCCCAGGGTCACACCGTCCAATCTCCCAGCCATTTAATAATCTCCGTAACGGGGTGAATGCCATCACGCGATAGAGTGAGATTTTCTTTTCGTCTCATCCGTTCTTGTGGGTAGAACTGGTGGTGCGAACTGCACAAGGCTGATAAAGCGAGTCGTCGGCGATTGTGCATGAATCTATCTTGCAAAGTCCTTCTACGCATATTTACTGTCCAATCTGGGAGCGAGTCGACAGAGGTGGAGGTCATAAACGACGCCGGCGACGCAGCCAGGCCTCAGCGAAACATCAAGACGACTAGAATATATCCTTGACTTGTATTTTGAGGACTTTGCCTCCAATCATTCACTCCCGTTTCAGAGGGAATAGTCCAAGTGACACCACAGGGAGGTCAAGAGCGAGTTGGGCCACGGCTAATTCGACCAAACAAACGAAACAAAACCAACCCATCTGTAAGCCGCCTCATCTCAACCAACTCAAAGCAGCGCAAAGAGAAAGCTCCAAGAAAGAAAATGTACTTCCACAGGCGTTACCGCGCTGCAGCTGCAATACCGAGTAAACTATGTACTTCCTCGCTAAATAAATAGCGGAACTCCCCACTACATTGAATTAAATTATCATCGTCAATCACCCTCCTCTCGTAACGTGTCTCATCATATGATGTTCTTTTCTCCAAGGGCCTCGACCTAAAGACCTAGAGGGCGAAATAGCTGAGCGCCGTACCAATGGCCATGACCGTCCAAGGCTGGACACCGCCGAATCGACCCTCAGCGCCGTTAAGCAAGGTGGTCTTGTTGGAAGCGAAGACGGTGGGTACGCCGGTGGTGTCGTTCGCGCCGTAGACATAGGAAACTGTGTTGTTGGTGATCTGGAGCGCGTCGTTGCACTTGACTTTCACCTTGGAGACGGTGACGGTAAACTGGTCTGCGATACCCGACGTGAGTCCTCAAGCGATGGGAAGTGGAGAGACCGGCGCTACGCACTATTGTTGGCAAGGTAGTCGGGATCCTGCCAGTTGATCATACCGCCAGCCCATTGGACAGTACCCTGAGGCATGGAAGAGATACCAGCCGGCCAGATGGAGAGCTGAATGCGAGCAGGAGTCGTGGGGTACTGATACACGCCATCCTTGAGTGTGTCGGCCTTCTTGATGCTGCGCACTTCCTGGTCGTCAATGAGGAAACGGAGCACCTCGGGCTGCCAGTCGATGGTATAGTCGTGGTAGGTTGCATATGTATCGGTCAAGCCGGTATGAGTTTGGCCGTTTCCAGCAGTATCTGATCACATTGGCGTTACCTGATGACTGTAGCGCAAGGAAAATGGGTCGACGTACAATCAACGTGGCCTTCGAAGAAGAAGTTGGACTGAACCTCTGTCGTCTTCGTACCCGGCCATTCCCAATCAATTTCGTCCTTGATATTGCTCATCGTGATGAACGCAGTCACGACGCCAGCCCATCTGCCGCTCTTTGCAGTAGCGGTAATCGTGCCGTAGTGAACGTATTTTGTGGACGATATACGGGTGCCATTGTTTGTCTCCGTAAGGACGAGAGCGACCTCGCCGCCATTGTTGTTGGTATTCTGTGGCGTGCCCTGGTCTATGGTCCAGGCATGCGAAGTTGAGTTGCCATCATATTTATCGGCAGCGATGAGGGAGGAAAGGTCTGGGAAGGTGTATACCGCGTCTTGGCATATGGGCATTGCACGGCATGAATTGTCGGCGTTGGACCCTGGAATGCAGATTGAGAAATCGACGAATGGCAAGGAGTATCCCAGACGGCGCTCAATGGCCTCCAAAAATTAGAGTATAGCGATGGCTGAACCATCAGAGGAAGGTGCCTATCCCTCGAAGGGTCCCATAAACGGACCGCATGGTCGAGGGTCAAGGCTCTGCGAGATCGAAACCATCCCTCTCACTCGTGAGGCACTCAGGCACCGTTCTCGAATGCACAGCTTGAGCTGTGTACTTGGCTGGGAAAAGGCTAGAAGATGGACCTACACCAAGGATTGCAGCCTCCGAGGCAGAACTAACGGGGTAGAATTAGCAAGAGCCTCGGGCAGTTGAAAGTAGGCAATAAACGTACTGATTTAGTACCACAAAATCCATATTCAGAACTGTCTCTACATATGAGCGTTTGCGAGCCCGTCCAAAGAGAGGAGCGCTCACCAACAAGGTGCGGAGGATGGGCATGGTGCCAAACTGGGGCCGCTACAAATGAAAACTTTATTAGCATGGAGTCACATGGCTTTTCGCTCTTAATTGGGACGTACCATTGTGTTCCCTGAGCACGAACAGATGAAGTCACGGCCAAGAGAGCGGCGAGGAGGGTTGTTTTCGACATTGCGGATGACATCAAACAGATTACTTTGTAAAAGAGTGTGTGACTGTGATTATTCCTGGTGTTGAGGAGAGTATCTTCCCAGCGAGCAGCACAACAGCCGTGGAGAGTAGGTAGCTAAGGCTAAGAATGGATTGCACGGCCACCCTCGCCTAGAATACCTCGGCCCGAAACGGCCACTAACGGCGACAAATGAACCGACGCAGGGACTATGAGATACGTACACAACGACTCCGGGTACACCACTCCTGTGGTGGCGGACAACCGACGGTTAAATTGCCAGAGAGGAAACCCAGTCGCTGTCCACAAAGCGCAAATGGGGCACAAGAGGACATAGAACTAGAAGTATAGGAAAATATATAGCAGGCTTTGATGGCACCCAACAGTCTAGTCCATGCTCTGAACAAGAACAATACTGTAACACTCTCTGCAAAAAGGTCGCTTTCCTTGCTCATAAAATTGAGGGTCGTCAAACGGGTTTCCACAGCGCTTATCACACAAGTCAGCGATAGATGAACACAGCAACGCGAAAGGAGCATAGGGGCTTACTGTACAGACAAAACAATTCCAGCACCACTTCCCGCCCATAGCTTCCACTGCTTGGTCGCCAGGTCGGATGCTCTTCTTGCATTTCTTGCACTTGGGCATTCGTAACCGCACATGGCACGACTCACAGTACGCATGCCCCTTGTGCACAGTAAACCCAACTTCATCTTCAGGATTGACAACTAGTAAAAATCATATGGTGGTTAGCACGGGGAGAAAATCCGGGCAGCTGCGAGCACACCTTCCAATCGCCCGTCTGCCAACGTTCTGGTTTTTCTCTGTTCCTGTTTCGGGGTCAGGAAAGGGTCTCCGCACTCAGCGCAGAAGAAATGCTGTTCGTGATACATTCTCTTGCCACCCAAACCCGGGTCATCTAAAGTAATGAAGTGCTCTTCCATGATAGGAGTTTGGCAGTGGTGGCACCGAGGAGCAAACAGCTAAATGTGGGGTCAGGTTGTCCTGCTGGTAAAGTTGTCGGCAATCGGCGCACCTCATGGTAACACAGATGACAAAATGGTCGATCATCATGCTCGTAGCTACTGATATGCTCCAACCCTGTATCACAAACACTACACCTGAAGCATTCGGGATGCCATCGTGCCCCCATTGCATTAATAATCCTCCCAAGAATCGCCTTCTCGCAAGCGCCACAGCGGCTGCCCCCCTTCTTCACTTTAGGCGGCAACGGCTTCTCCTTTTGTTGTGGAGCAGCCTCGTCGTCCTCTCCGTCGACACCGAAGGAGAACGATGGAACAACTGGTGGTGGTGCTGGAGCTGAACTTTTCTTCCTTGGTTTTCCAACCGTTACGCTTATCGCTGGAACTTTGGGAGAAGCCGGAGGTTGTCTAGGAGGTGTGACGTCCTTCTTCGGGGAACGATCATTGGCGGAAGTGTGTACGCTGATTTGAGGGACAGCGCTGGAGACTACGATTTGCGGATGAGAGGTGCTTTCCTCTTCACCCTCAGAATCCGAGTATGCTGGTTTGTAGGTAGGATAAGGCGCTCGATCCGCATCATTTGACGACATCCCTTTCCGGTGGGCTGGTCGCTTTGCAGGGGGGATTTGACGCTGAGGGGCAGAAGTGGGTGATTTGGAGCCACTGGATACCTTTCCAAAGGAGCCACGGTGTATAGGTTGTGGTGGTGCATCGTCAAGGTCGAGGTCACTCGCACTTCCAACAGAAATTGGGCGCCCGGTTGGACCCGAGCGAGGACTGGTCCGAGGTGAGGTTGGCGCGGCAGATTTCATCGCCCATTTGGCCCAGTCCTCGTTCCTATGGTCCTGCAGGGACATAGATGCCCTCTTCATAAACATAGACATTCGTGGCTGGCCACCTTCCTCTCCTTGTGCTGGACCCTTGGGCGGTCTTTTCGTGGAAGTGGTGGTAGCAGGTACTGAAGAAGTTCTTTGATGCGAATGAGGTGTGGGGTCTACCCCTGACGTCGGTCGAGAGGTTGACGGCTGAGGTGAAGTCGCTTGTCGTGATGGATCCGATACAACCGAAACATTCTTCGGGGTCACAGATCCGATGGGCTGAAAAGTGGATGGGAGAGACGGCATCCGCTGATGCTGCGCCTGGATTTGTGACTGCGTTTGTGGTGCCACCTTCGGGAAGTCCCCCGGTGGGGGTTTAGATGAAGTCCTCTCTACCCGGCTATCTGGAGTGATATTTTGACTCGAGAGCGAGCTTCCTTGAGCACGAGAATCCCCAGCCGCTGCAGCCATTCTCCGCCACAAGGGGCGTTGATCATCTTCGGAGGTAACTGCAGTTGTGGAAGACTCCGAACCGAACCTCCTTGACAGGGCGGATGGGAGGGAGGAAGTTGTGGGGATGGAAGATGGAGTTGCCGAAGTCGCATTCGGAAACGTCGTGGATCGAGGTGGACCGGCAGTGGTTTTCGGCAGTACCGTTCCGGGTTGTATACCACCACCACCAGGGGCGGTGGGTAAAGATCTCTTGGCAGGATTTGGGGAGGGGGCACTGATGGCCGACGCCGGTTGAGAAGGCGAGACGGCGGGCAGTATGCCTTTCTCAGGTGGTTGCGTGTGTGATGCAGCTTTAACGACAGGAGAATGTGGTGACACCGGCAAGCTTGCATCGTCGCTATGTCTGACCGCTCGGACTCCAAACACTGAGGGGGGCACTGCGGGAAGTGGACGCTTTCCACTGTCACTCTCATCCCCTGTGGAAGCTTCACTTGGTATCGAAGCATTCAAGGGAGTGGTTATCGGAGTGCCCGTTGATGGTGCTGACGGCGGCCAACGATTTACTATATTTGATACGCTTGCGCTATTTGATCTTGCACTGATGCCATCGAATGAGCTTCGGGGAAATGCTGAGTTGGTTGTGGCTGGTGCCTGAGACGCCGAGATGGTCCGGTGATGCGGTGGGTCTGGTATCACAGCGACTGCGGGAAGCGAATTTGGGGGCATGGATTCTGGACGCGGACGAGTCCCTCCAGGACTCGGGAGTGGCCGATTTGGTGATGAAGTCGTCGATTGAGGGTTTGGAACCGTTGTCACCAGAGTCGTTGTAGGGATGGCGGATCCGTTCGGGATCGACTGGCCCCAAGGTTGGGACACAACAGTTTGTACAGGGCTTGTAACGGTGTGCGGGTATGCTTGTGGTGGATAAGTTGCCGCAGGAACAGGTTGAGGGGGAAGGGCTGGTTGTTGCGCCATATAACCATGCATCGACATTCGAGGATCGATGTAAGGTTGTGTAGAATAACCTTGGTTTAGGTGCATCTGTTGAGGATAAGCGCTAGCATAGTGCCCGCCCGCTTGCTGTGGCCACTGCGGAGGTACTGCGGGGGCTGACGGAGGATGTGCGGCATATTGAGATCCTGTAGGCCACGGCGTAG
>WNFL01077326.1_pt1 | contig 18776 bp, 20 predicted proteins | sample 5400361 | NCBI WGS metagenome assembly WNFL01 (sample SAMN13153351, study PRJNA577476) | soil metagenome | isolation source: 40 cm soil on Douglas fir-dominated hillslope | place: USA:California | collected 2013-09-17
CGATACGTAGATACGATGGAGCGATCGTCGCTGCGGCGAATATCGGGGCGCATGTCGACCGCATCACGACCGGCGAAATGATCGACCGCTTTCTGCCGCTCCTGAAGGAACTGTCGATCTCGGCCAAGCCCCTGCTAGTCTAGGGGCCCGCAGATCAGCCCGCAGCGGCCGCGCGGCCTCCGGATCGCTTCGAGGTCTTTATCATCCTGACGGTCAGCAACTTGCGCAAGCATCGGTCGAGCGTGGCGATCTCGGCCTTCGTGAGACCGCTTTCCTCCGTCACGCACGCCACGACCTTGGCGATCTCGGTGATGCCGCGATCCGCGGTGGACAGACCCTTGGCCGTGAGACGCACCAGTTCGCAGCGGCCGTCGTCGTTCGCGGAGACGCGCAGGATGAACCCTCCCTGCTGAAGCCTGGCTACGCGTTTGGTCATCGCCCCCGAAGTGACGAGCAGCGCACGGAACAGATCAGTCGGACGCAACTCGTAAGGCTTGCCCGACCGTCTCAGCGCCAGAAGCACGTGAAGATCGCCGATATGCAGGCCGACCGTCTTCGAAATCGCCTGCACCCTCTTCTCATGAAGCTGATTGACCCGCTCGAGACGCAGCAGCGTGCAAGCCACGGCCAAATCCAGGTCCGGGCGCTGCGCGAGCCAGGCGGATTCGATGTCGTCGTACAGCGTGGCGGCCAATCCAGTCGGTTCTGCGCCGCCGACCTTGGCGTCGCGTCCAGCGTTGCTTTTCTTCATTCGCTCCATCCCTCGCCTCGAATTGGGCGATACCCACGCCATTGGTAGCATCCGCTTCGCCATTTGGCACCAACGAGATGAAGGGTCGATTGGCAAGATCCCTACAATCGATCAAGGGCCCGACCATGAACCGGCAGTCGCCCCCACCCGCGACTTCGGCGCAGCTTGACAAACGATTATCTTCCTCGGAAGAATATTAGCAGGAAGATTTATGACATTGGGAGGCACCATGGGACGCCGGGCGATATTCATTCTTGCGGCCGCATTCTTGGTCACGGCATCGGCGGCAAGAGCAGCCGAAGATGATCTCATTCTCGGGCAGACGATGCCCTATAGCGGTCCTGCCTCGGCACTGAGCGCGGTCGGAAAAGTCCAGACACGCTATTTTCAGATGATAAACGAGCGAGGCGGAATCAACGGGCGCAAGATCAAGCTCATTTCGCTCGATGACGGCTACAGTCCGCCCAAGGCCGTCGAACAGACCCGCAGGCTGGTCGAGCACGACGAGGCAGTCGCGATCTTCGGCAGCATGGGAACCGCTCAGAACGCCGCCGTCCAGAAGTACCTGAACAGCAGGAAGACCCCGCAACTGTTTGTCTTTGCCGCCAGCGATCGCTTCGCCGATCCGAAGACGAGTCCGTACACGATGTCGGGAATGACGCTTTTCAGCACTGAGGCCGCGGTGTACGCGAAGCTCGTTTCCGAGACGACACCGCGTGCCCGTGTCGCGGTCCTCTACCAGAACGACGACTACGGAAGAGAATATCTTCGAAGCTTCAAGGCCGAGCTTGGCAGACTGGATCCCCAGGCCGAGATCGTCGCCACGGCTCCATACGAGGTCACCTCGCCCACGGTGGATTCCCAAGTCATCTCGTTGGCGAGCAGCAACGCGAACGTATTTCTGAACGCATCGACGGGGAAGTTCACGTCCCAGGCAATCCGCAAAGCCGGAGAAGTCGGCTGGAAGGCGCAGCAATTCCTTCCGATCGGCAGCAATTTCGTGGCGACTATCCTCCGACCTGCAGGGCTTGAGTATGCCAAAGGAGCTATTTCGGCCACGCCGACGAAAACCGTAGGCGATCCCGAGTGGGCGCAGGATCCCGCCTATCTCGAATGGCTGGCCTTCATGAAGGCGTATTATCCGGAAGGTGACATCGAAGAGCAGCTCAACTTCACCGGATGGAACGTTGCGGTTCTGATGACCAAGGTCATCGAAGCTTGCGGCGCGGACGTTTCGCCCCAAAACATCATGAAGCAGGCCACGGCATTGAAGGACGTAAAGCTTCCGGGTCTGATCCCGGGCATTACCGTCAACACGACGGCCGATGATTACCGCTTGATAAGGTCACTCAGACCGCAACGGTTCGACGGCACGCGCTGGGTGCCGATATCGGGCACGATTGCCGTACAGTAAGGCATCGCTGCAGCTCGCATTCGGTCACGGCTGCGGCCGTCCGCGAGCGTTCGGGATTGCGGTAGACAGGGCGATCACACCACAAACTCGACGACCGCGCTCTCGCAGCCGCTGGGAACCGGCGCTTCCTCGGTTCGGCCGCCCTTATTCGACTCCCTCACCGTCCAGGTTCACATAGATTTCGCCGTCGCGGATTTCGACCTCGAATGCTCTAATGTCCTCATAGGTACCCGATTGGCACTTCCCGCTCCGCACATCGAACATCGCTCCGTGAAGCGGACATTCGATGACATGCCCATCGAGAAACCCACCGGAGAGAAGGGCAAAAGCGTGCGAACAGACGTCGTCGGTGGCGAAGATTTGCTCGTTTACCTTGTAAAGGGCGACGCACTGTTCGTCCAACTTGACGCCCAGCGGCTCTTCTTCAGAGAGCTTCGAGGCCGCGCAGGCATGCTTCCAAGTCTTCGTCATTCATCATTCTCCGGGAAGCGCCGGGAGCGGATGACACTCCGCACCCGGCCGGACTGATTCAGCTACCGAGGAATCTGTCTCCAATCCTCGGAGGCCGACGCCAATCGGCCGCCTACCGCACGGATGTCCTTGTAGGACATGCTGTCGCCCTGCGCGCTCTTCGGGGCCTTTCCGTTCATGAAGCCGCGCACTTCATCGAGCAATTGCCGCCGCACCCTGACGATCGCCTGGTCCGCCGAACACAGATATTCCTGCGAGCGATCGACGATCGGTCCCATGCTGACCATCACCACGAAATCCTCGACTACGATCTCGTAGAAGCCCGTATTGTTTCCCGCCTCCATGATTTGGCGGTTCTGGCCCCAATTAGTGTTCTTGTCGCCAGGCAAGCCGCCGGCCATTGGCCATTGGTTGGCGCGCTGCGTGCGACGCCAGGAGTCGACGGGCTTTTCGGGATTATAGTAGATGTACCATTGAATCAGGTTCTCGTCGTCGATCGGCACGGCAATGATGGCGGTACGATCCTGTTGCGATCCAGAATAGATCGGCGCGATGAGCCCGTAATACGGCATCACGAACTCCGTCACTCTGGCGAGACATGATCCGTCCGATGCGGGACGGAGCGCAGCCGCACGGAAGCCGTATTCCTTTTTCTCGAACTGGTAGTTGACGGCGGTATTTTCCCGCGTAGCCCCGAAATCGGTCGCCGAACTCGTCGTCCAGCTCTGATGCAGCAGAGCGATGTGGGACGAATCTATGGTGGCCTCGACACCCTGTAACCAGTTTGCGTTCAGCTCGATGCCCGCCGCGTACACTTGGTCCGGCGGCAAATCCATCCATTCGAAATCGGGCGCCGGCGGCGCGGCCCCCTCGCCGAGCCATACCCACACCAGACCTGCGCCCTCCCGCGTCGGGTAGGACTTCACCTTGACCGTCTTCGCGAACTCCTTGGGATTGTTAGGCTCGTTGGGAACGTCGAGCACCTCTCCGCGGGGGCTTATCTTCCATCCGTGAAACAGACAGGTCAGCGAGCATTCATCGACCCGCGCCAGCGCGAGAGAAGCTCCCCTGTGAGGGCACGCCTCGTCAAGGAAACCCACGTTTCCGTCACCTCCCCTGAACGCCACGAAGTTGCGACCGAACAGCTTGACGCGAACCGGCGCTTCGCGCTTGCGAACCCTTACCGACAGGACCGCTGGCAACCAATAGTGCTGACGAAGCATGCGTCCCATCGGAGCGTCGCCAGTGACCCGACACAACAGTTCGTTCTCTTCCTTGGTGACCATAGCGGTCCTCCCTGATTGACGTGAGCGGCAGTCTCGGCATACTATCTTCCTAGGAAGATTTATTGTCAACGTACCGTTTCCGGCTCCGTCGGAAGCCTGGGAGGGGGATTGTTATGGCGAACGGACGTCTGGAGGGGTGTGTCACGCTTGTTACGGGCGGAAGCCGCGGTGTCGGAAAGGGCGTCGCGATCGGCCTCGCCGAAGCCGGCGCCACCGTCATCGTCACGGCACGCACGCAAACCTGCGGAACATCGGAGTGGCCGGGCTCTCTCGACGAGACTATTTCGGCGATCAATGATGCAGGCGGAAGAGGGATCGGCCTGCCGTGCGATCACTCCGATGACGGCTCAGTCCGAGTGGTCTTCGAGCGCATTAAGCGCCATCACGGCCGCCTCGACGTCCTGGTGAACAACGTTTTTGCGGCGCCCGACCTCATGCCGGTCAACGTGCCCTTCTGGAAACTGCCGGTGTCGTTGTGGGACACCATGCACGGAGTCGGCCTGCGTTCGCATTTCGTGGCCAGTCAACTGGCCGTTCCGTTGATGCTACCGCAAAAGCGGGGCTTGATTGTCAACACGTCGTCCGGTGGCGGTATCCGATACACGTTCAATGTCCCGTTCGGCGTACAGAAGTCGGGCGTGGACCGGATGGCCCGCGACATGGCGCACGAACTGAAGCCTTACGGCATCTCGGCATTCTCCATCTGGCCTGGCTACATCAAGAGCGAGAAGCTTGCCGCGCAGCCCGATCGCGTGCCGCCCGCGCTGGCAAAACTGATCGCCGAACGGGGCGAAACGCCGGTATTCGTCGGGCGCGCGATAGCTGCACTTGCTGCCGACCCGAATGTTATGGAAAAGACGGGACAGATCCTGCTCGCATCGGAAGTGGCCATGGAGTACGGCTTTACCGACATCGACGGCAAGATTCCGCCTCCGCCAAGCCGAGATCCAACCCCACTCTCCGTTTTCAGGCCGGCCGAAGGTAGTCCTTGATAAATGCTGGCGCGACCGCAGACGGGATTGCAACAAATCTCTAGTTAACTTCCTTGGAAGATATGATAATATCCGATCATATTCGACTTTGAGCAGTTGGCGGGCCGCGTTGGGGCTACTAAAGGCCAGCGCATAGGAGGAAGATCGATGGCCATCGGATTGGATGTGATCTCGTTCACAGGGCGCGATTCACGCCAGCTCTCGCTGGCGATGATGGCTGGGCTCGCGTGTGCGCTCGCGATTGGCAAGGCCCTGCCGTCGACGATGGATGCGGTGTCGGCGATTGCGGCGCCGCTCTGCGCCGTCGGCAGTCCCTCCGGATCGTCACTGGATCGGGTCGAACTGATCGCTTCCCATGCCCTGCCCAACGTTCCCGGCAAGCGGGTNNGGCCATGGCGGGACGGTGACCGCCTACGTCACCAAGGGAGAGATCCGCTCGCAGCTCGGCGGCGGCCCCATCGAGACTTTCAAGGTTGGGCAGTCGTTCTTCGAGCCGCCGGGCGCGACGCACCTCGTCTCCGCGAATGCCAGCGCGACCGAGCCGGCCGAACTGATAGCGGTCTTCGTCGCCGACGAGGGCGCAGAGCTTACAACCTTTCTCGATTGATCACTCGGGTGGCTACCCTGGCTGGACGATTTCCGCCGATCATTTCAGCCGCTTCTTGTAGGCGACCGGATCCATATCACGGATATCGACGCTCAAACTGGTCACATCCGGACACTGTTCGATCATCGTTCGCCGAAGCTGTGTGCTCAGGTTCACCTTTTGCTCAGGCGTTCTCCCGGCCAACACATATACCGAGAGGTGCACGAAGCTGTCCCGTTTTCCGGCGACCAGGAAATCGTCGTAGCCGCGCGCCCTGACCTTGACGTCCTCCGATTTCATCACCCCCGTCTGCCAGGCGGTCGCGAAAAGCCGCTCCATCAACTGGGTCACCCTGCCCCGGTCCAACGCGTCCTCGGAATATTCAATCACAAGATGGGGCATGGTTCACTTCGCGCATTCCTCTGGAAAGCAAACCTTGGCCGAAAGCGGACCACTCATCGCGTCATTCCCGCTCATTCATGACCATTGCCCATTTGGCGATTTCGTTTCTGGTGGTGCACCATACCTGCTCGTGGCTTCTCACGTACTCGAGGCACATTCTGATGGTGCTGTTCAAGATCGGACGTCCCCCGATGTGGCAATGCAAAATGATTTCAGTCCATCCCGGAGCCCCATCGACGCCCTCGCGATAGAGCTGATCGAACGACTCCTTGAAACCCTCCCAAATGATCGAAGGAGCATTTCTCGGCCCGAGAAAGATCTGCATATCGTTGTGTTGGGCATTCGTCTGGGGAAGTATTACCAAAGGCCGATTTCCAACATTGTGGACGAAGGGGACGTCGTCGCTTGCGTCGTCGCCGCACCAGACATAACCCGCCTCGCAAAGTAGCCGGTAGGTGTTGGCCGTCGGACTGGCACCTGGGCTTGCCCATCCCATAGGAGGGGTTCCGGTCGCCTTTGTGATCTGCTCGGTGGTCCGCTTGATATCCTTCTGCTCGGATTCGGCATCCTCGGACGAAAAGATCCGGTCATTGCCCCAGCCGTGTCCGACGATTTCGTGCCCCTCCTTGACCGCCGTCGTCAGGAACTTTGGATGACGTTCCGCCGCTAGGCCATTGGTGGAAATGTGGGACTTGATTCCGTACTCGTCCAACAGATCCAGGAGCCTCCATCCGCCGACTTTGGCTCCGTACTCCGCATAGGAAAGTGAAAGCGGGTTTACCTTACCTGGGGTATCGCGCGTTCGGTATTGAGACTGATACTCGAAGGCCTCGAAAGCCAACCCGATCGAGAACGCGATCTTCTCATTTCCTGGCCATTGCCACGGCCTACGGTACGAACTGAATCGTCTCATGTTATCCCCGCTCTCGTTGCTGGAATTGATGCAGGCGCCGTGGCATACGGTTCGCCCGGCGAGTAGATCATTCTCTTGACGTCCACTTCCGCCTTCAGAAGTCCCTCCCGCTTCATCAATTCCCTGGTCTTGTCCAACTCTTCGGCCTCGATTTTCTTTGCGACCGGCTGAAACTTCATTTGTCTGACTACAGATTCCGGAAGCTTAGTGAAGACGGCGACCAGACTGAACAATTCGTCCGAGCCGATGTGCGCGTCGAACCACTCGTTGCCCCGCCTCAGCGCCCTGAGGAAACGTGAGATCTTGTCTTTGTTGCCTTCGATGAACTTTCGCGTCGCGAGGTATTGCGACGGCTGCACCTTCGGCTGCACCTCCCGGTACGGAAAGGAAACGACTTCGAGCGCCGGATCCTTGCTTGCGGCGATGACGAACACATTGATCTCGAAAGCGGCGTCGACTTGCTTCTGCTTCAGGGCGTCGATCATTTGGGGAAACGCGACTTCCCTGAAGGTCACCGAAGAGGGATCTCCGCCGGTCTTTCGGATCCATTCCCGGACGTACAGCCAGATCACGTTCCTGTTGGTGTTGACGGCAACCGTCTTACCCGCGAGATCTCGGCCTGACTTGATGCCGTCGCCTTTTCGAGCGATGACCGCCGTTTCATCAGCCGCCCCTTCAGGAAACGGAGCAAGCAGTTGCACGTCGATCCCCTGAGCGACGGCCGCCAGGGCTGAGACGTTGTTGCTGAAGGCAATATCGTAGGAACCGCCCACCAACCCGGGAATACCGATCGCGCCGCCGGCAGTCGGCGCGAGCTCAAGGTTCAGGCCTTCCTCTTTGAAGTATCCGTACTTTATCGCGGCGTATAGCGGTGCCAGCACGGATGTCGGTATGACACTAATGCGGAGCGTCACCGGCTCGGCGGCGTGGGAAGGCAGCGAAAGAAAGGTCAATGCCGCGAATACGATGTTGCGAACGACGGCCAGCATGCTGCCCCCTACCCTTGTTTCTTGATTGAACGCGTTCAGTTCTTTCCCATCCATGGGATGAACCGCGCTTCCAGCATGAGGAAAATTCTGTTCAGAGCGTAGCCGGTGACGGCCAGGTACAGCACGGCGGCGTACATGAGGTCCGGCCGCAGCGCGTACTGCATCTCCACGAGGTAGTATCCGATCCCGCTCGAACCCGCGATCATCTCCGACAGGACAGCGACCACGAGCGTCAGGCTGGTGGCCGTACGCAAGCCGGCGGCGATGGCCGGCAACGTCGCCGGCAAGAGGACGCTGCGAAGCGTCCGTGTCCAACTGGTTCGGAACGTCCGCGCCGTCTGTATCAGCGTGTCATCGATCGAAGCGACGCCGGCGAAGGTGTTCGTGAAGACCGGAAAGAAACTGGAAACCGATACGATGAATATCTTCAAAGCATCGTCGACGCCGAGGAAGAGGATCAGAGGTGGGATCACGGCCGGAGTCGGTATCGGACGAACGATCTCGATCAGAGGCAGCAAGGCGATCCGCAGCAGACGGCTCTTGCCCAACAGGATCCCGAGCCCGATTCCGACCACTGAACCCGCCACGTATCCGATCGCCGCCCTGCGCAATGTAGCCGCGAGCGACACCAGCATTTCTCCACCCGCCAACTGTGCGATCGCGGCCGAGAAGATCGCGGATACCGGCGGCCAGTAGGCGCTGACGACCCAGCCGAGCCTGGACGAAATCTCCCAGAACGATAACAGCGCGGCGATCAAGAGCAAACCGTACAGACGCGTGCCGAACCGCTTCCAAATCGACCTCGGGCCAATCCGTTTGGGGACCGCGCCTTCCAAGCTGCCTACCAACGACATTATCGACTTTCCGATGCCAACTCAGAGCGCCAGCGGATCGATGATTTTCGACAAGTCCAATGGACCCGCGAGAAGCTTGTTCTCGATCATCAGATCCATCGTCTTTTTGATTTGGACAAGATCCGAGCGAAGCGGGGCCGCAGGCAATGCGATCGATCTGAGAATTGAAGCGTCCGTTTTCGTGTAACCCGTGATAATGCTCAAAAGCGCTTCGTTCTTTCGGTTCGCATTGTACCATTCCGCCCCTTTGCGCAGGCCGGCGACGAACTTCTTGATGGTCTCGGGTTTGGCCGCCAACAGCTTTCCTGTCGTGATGTACTGTCCGACGTCGACGCCAAGCTGAATGTCGGAGTACGGGTTTGCGATCGCCATCAGACCGGGCTTCTGGACGGCAATGACGGAGAACGGTGCGACAAGGAACGCGGAATCGACCCGCTGCTGACGCAACGCATCCTCGATCTGCGGAAATGGCACCTCCTTGAACGTTACCCGGTCGGGATCTCCGCCAGTCGCCTTGATCCAGGCCCTCGCGTACAGCCAGATCACATTGTTGCGGGTGTTCACAGCAATGCTCTTGCCCTCCAGCTCCTTACCGCTCTTGATTCCGGAATCGCTTCTCACGATTATTGGGGTAGTGTCGGTCTCTCTGGCGGCGACCTTCGTTCCGGGAGCGACCGCTTTAACATCAAGCCCCTGCTGACTTGCCAGCAGCGCCGAAACGACGTTGCAATACACCACGTCGAAGCTGCCTCCGATCAAACCCGGGATCCCCGCGGCACCGCCCGCCGACGGTGCCGTGTCGACCTCCAACCCGAGTTCGCGGAAGTAGCCGTTCTGGATGGCGACAAAGAGCGGAGCGACGTCATTGATGGGAATGATGCTGACGCGGACCTTCTCGAGATCGGCCGCGGATGCGCGGGGATTTGGAAGGGCGAGAAGTCCCATCAACGCGAACCCGATCAACAAGAATACCCTGCGCATCTACACCTCCTCAAAAGCTTAGGTTCTGCCTCGCCATGGCACCAAGCGACGCTCGACGAGGTCGAACAACATCATCAATCCCCCGCCCAGTACGATGAGCACGAAGATCCACGCGAACATGTCCCGGATCTGAAACGAGCGTTGAAGGTCGAGGATACGAAATCCGATACCGTCTTCGCCGGCGAGCATTTCGGCCAGAATGACGAGGACAAGGCCGAGCCCGAGCGCCACGCGCATGCCGGCGAGGATCATCGGAAGCGACGCAGGCAGGATGATCGAGAATATCGTGCGCGATCGCGAAATCTGGAACGTACGCGCCGTCTCGAGAAGTATGGGATCGAGCCCCTTGACGCCCTGAAAGGTGCTGATGAGAACGGGAAATACTGCCGCGAGCACGACGACGGTTATCATTGTCGCCTTGCCGATGCCCAGAAACAGGAAGAGAACCGGTACCAGCGCGGATTTCGGTATGGGGCGAAGGATCTCGACGAGCGGTTCAAGCAATCCGTAGAGCACTCGGGACGTCGCCATCGCCACGCCGAGACCGATCCCCATCAGGCTCGCGAGAGCGTAGCCGACAGCGAACAGTGCGACAGTGTACAGCAACGGCGCGAACACGACCCCGTCGGCCACGAGTTCGATCAGTGACTGGACGATCTGCGAAGGGCGGGGCAACAGGATTGGATTGATCCAACCAACCGTTCCCGCAACTTCCCAGATCGACAGCACAAGGGCCGGCGACACGAGCCCCCAAAGATTGCTGTCGTAGATCTCAGATCGTCGCGACATGCCCAGCCGTCCTGACGAGTAGCGATGCGGTGAGATGATGACGAAGCTTCAGGAAGCGTGGATCCTCGCGCGTGGTGAGTTGGTCCCGTGGCCGAGGAAGACCGACATCGATAATGTCCTTCAGCGCGGTCGGCCTGGCACCCAGCACTGCGACGCGATCGGCGAGAAAGATGGCCTCTTCGACATCGTGGGTGACGAGTATCGCGGTAAACTTATTCCGTTCCCAAAGCTGCAGTACCAGGGATTGCAATTCCATCCGTGTCAGCGCGTCCACTGCGCTGAACGGTTCATCGAGTAGAAGGACTTGGGGATCCGCGGCCAGAGCGCGCGCGATGGCGACCCGCTGCTGCATGCCTCCCGATAGCTGCCACGGATAGCTGTCCTCGAAGCCCGAGAGCCCGACCTGCCGGAGATAGTCCTGACACCGTGCCCGCTGTTCACCGCGCTGGCCTCGGGGCGCCCCTTCCAGCGGAAACATGACGTTGTCGATGACCGTGCGCCACGCGAACAGGGATTTGGCGTATTGCTGGAAGAGGTAGACCACTCCCGGAGGCGGCGCCAGCACGGGCCGGCCGTCGAGAAGGACCCTTCCCTTCGTTGGGGCGATGAGGCCGGCGGCCATCCTCAACAAAGTGGATTTTCCGCAACCCGAAGGGCCGACGATGGCAAGGAACTCGGACGGCGAGGCTTCGAGCGTAATGTCGTCGAACGCGACGAAATCCGCGTCTCGTCCCGCTCCCTCATAGACCTTCGTCACGTGGTCGAAACCCAACCTCTCGCTCACATCGTCCCTTCCTTTCCGAGATGCCGCTCTCCGATGCCCGCAAAATCCCTGGTGAGCTATTTTCCGGCCTTGCGTTCGAAGATGGTTCGACCTTCGATGATCGTACGCACCGCCGCGATATCTTTGATGGCCTCTTCTTCCACGGTCAGAATATCGTCGGAGAGAACGACCATGTCGGCGTACTTGCCGGGCTCGATCGATCCGGTCATTCCCTCGGAGAACGAATAGCGCGCAGCCGAGCTGGTATAGAGCCTGATCGCCTCCTCGCGGCTGATCCTTTCTTCGGCCCCGAAGACGTCGCCGTTCTTGTCCCGGCGCGTCACCATCACGTACATATTGATGAACGGGCTTAGGAGATTGATCGGGTAGTCCGTGCCTTGAGCTACGGCGTCGAGTCCCATCACGTCGATCATCGTCCGCATCGGGAACGCCCGGTTCGCGGTCGCTTGCCCGAGGAATCTCGCGACGACGGCAGCCTTGTCCCACAGGAACGAAGTCTGTGCATCGACGCGCACATCAAGCGCGCGCGCACGCTCCATCTGATCGCGACGCATCAGGCTGCCGTGGATGACGATGAAGCGCCGTCCTTTGATGGATCGCTCGGCATCGGCCAATTCATAGGCATCGAGGACGCGATCGATTGCGGCGTCGCCGACCGCATGGACCCCCACCCGCCAGCCGTAACGATTAGCCGTAGCCACCAGCGCGTTGAACCTGGTGGGCTCGATGACGATCGTACCTTTGTATTCCGGATCGTCCGGATACCCGTCGCGCATGGCCGCCGTGCGCAACGTCATGCCACCGTCAATCTGCAGCTTGACGCCCGAGTAGCTTAGCCAATCATCGCCGAAATCCGAGGCCACGCCGATGCGCGAGAAGAACAGCTCCCATTCTTGGGCCGTCATGCTGGGATTGAGCCCTCCGGTAGGCGCGTACATCGCGCTGATGCGCAACGACGCCTGTCCGCGCTGCCTAACGCGTTGATGTGCACGCAGGGTAGCAGGATCGACTGCCGCACTTATCGCCGACGTCAGGCCGAATTCGTTGAAGTACTGCATCGCATACTTCAACTGCTCGTCCCGTTCGTCGTCCGACCAGTCCGGGAGAAGATTGTGAACGAGGTCCTCTGCCGCTTCTTCGAGGGTGCCGTTGGGCTCGCCCGTCGTCTTGTCGCGGTGGATAATCCCACCGTCCGGGTCGGGCGTATCCTTCGTGATGCCCGCAAGCGCCAGCGCTTCGGAGTTCACCAGCGTGAAATGACCGATCGGCAGACATACCGGATTGTTCGGAGCAGCTCGATCCAGTTCGTCTCGCGTGAGAAAGCGCTTTTCCGCGAGTTGCGAGATCGGATGCCATTGCGCACCCCGTATCCACCGACCCTTTGGCATCTTCGCCGCATGCTCGGAGATGCGAGCCAATGCCTGCGCGACCGTGCTGACATCGTTCAGTTGCGCGGTGAATTTCAGCAGGCCTGCGCGCTCGACGTGAGCGTGCGTGTCGATGAGACCGGGAAGCACGGTCTGTCCTTGCAGATCGACGACCGTCGTCGACGGACCGGCGATCGATCTGATTTCGTCCGTGGTCCCGACGGCGAGAAACCGCCCTTCTCGCACCGCCACCGCGCTCACTACGCGGAAGGCGGCATCTGCGGTCACGAATTTACCGTTGATGAAGATCGCATCTGCATGTCCGGATGGAACTGCCTCGTTAAGCCGTGAGCTCGCAGATCTCGAGTCCCGTGAACTCATGCTTGCGCTCCCCATCATTGCGACCGCGCGACGCTGCCTCGGCACAAAAACTAGAATGTTCGTCTATCGAACAATCGTTCGTATAGATAAAACGTATTCCGCCATTTCTCAAATGTCAAAGAAGACTGTCTCTCGATCGCCCTGCAGCCGAATATCGAAATGATAGATTGTCGCGCCTGCTGTTTGCTCGCGTGACGCGATCAGCGTGGCGCGACGATCGGCCGGGACGAGCGACAGCACGGCGTCGCTCGCGTTAGCCGCTTCGTCCTCGAAATAAATCCGCGAATAAAGATGCAGTAGCATGCCGCGCGCGAACACCGCGATCAGGATGTGCGGCGATTGCAGCTTGCCGTCCGAGTCTAGCGCCGGTCCCGGCTTGATGGTCTCAAAGGAAAAGCGGCCGTCCGGGTCGGTGCCGCAACGTCCGAATCCCTTGAAATTGGCATTGGGCGGTGTGCGCGTGTTCTGAAGATCGGAGAAGCGTCCCCGGGAGTCCGCCTGGCATATCTCGAGCATGTAATCCTGCACCGCCGCGCCGTCGCCGTCGAACACCGTTCCTTCTATTCGGATCCGTTCGCCGGAAACGTCCGGCGTGATCAAATCATTGGTGAAGGCGTCGTTCCAGGCATAGTCTCCATTCGGGGTCAGTCCGTACTTGAAATAAGGACCAACCGTCTGGGATGGCGTAAGCCCGTTGCCGCTGGAATCCTGCACTATTTCATCTCGATCGGAGTCGCGAGCCGGCCGCGCAGCACTATGTTGAAGCGATAGCAAAGCGCCCAATCGGGCTTGGTGTTTTCCAGATCGAACGACGACACCATGCGAGCCCTGACCTTCTCGTCCGGCACGGAGTTGAAAATCGGATCGAACTCGAACAGCGGGTCGTTTGGAAAATACATCTGCGTCACAAGACGCGAGACGAAGGCGTGGCCGAACACCGAGAAGTGGATATGGGCCGGTCGCCAGGCATTGTGGTGGTTGCCCCAAGGATAGGCACCGGGCTTGATGGTGATGAACCTGTAGCAGCCGTCCGCATCCGTTTGGGTGCGTCCGGCGCCGGTGAAGTTCGGATCGAGCGGCGCCGGATGTTGATCCCTGACGTGGACATACCTTCCGCAGGCATTGGCCTGCCAGACCTCGACAAGGGAGTTCGGAATCCCGCGACCATCCTCGTCGAGCACCCGCCCGTGGACGATGATGCGCTCTCCCAACGGTTCGCCGCCGTGCTGAACGGTGAGATCGTTGTCATGGTCGCGCACGACCTCATGGCCGTAGACGGGGCCAGTCAGTTCCGACAGCGTGTGCCGCACTGGAATCAGCGGCTTTTGTGGTGCCCGCTTGATCGAACTTCTGTACGCGGACGAAAGAAGCGCCGGATGAATGCGATTGCCGGCGACTGGGTAGACCAACGTCATTCGCTTTCTCCGAAACGGTAGCGTGGTCGAGCGATGTTGAGCCTGCTCGATCAGGGCGGCGCGACCTAAATTCTCATCCGCCGGCGGTCAAGACGGAGCTTTAAAGTCGTACGAAATGCGACCGGCGGGAAGATAGAACAACGCGATGACCGCGCCGCCTCTGACCTCGGGATAGTGTTGGCTTCCGGGATCCGGCGCCGTCCAACCCGGCCCTTGCCAACCCTGCAACCCCTTCAACTGGGCGCCCTTGTCCAACGGGACGACCAGGTTGAGCTCTCCGCAAGGATGGCCGTGATACTGTCCGCGCAATACGTCGTGTTCGTCCTCGTCCTTGAAGCGACGCGGATCGTTGCTGTTCATGTAGACGGCCGTGATGCTGAACTGAAACGTTTCGGGCGACGGCTCCATGATGCGGCTACGCCGGTAATTAGGACCTTCCACTTCCTGGTTCGCCGCCCAACCTTCCTCGACTCCGATTTTTATCAGTCGAGAAATATTCTGGTAGAGCTGGCTCTCCTCTCCGTACTTCTCGTTGAGCCACCTCTCCATCTCCGCGCCGGGCGTCATATCCTTGACTTCCCGGAGGAACGGAATGCTGCACTGAATTAGCTCCTCTCGGCTTCTCATGGCCGTCTCCCTTCTCCTGCAAAACGCGCCTTACTCTTCGAATCCCGCGAACGAAGCGAACTCCCGAATGTCCGCCCGCGGCATCAATCTCCCCTTCGTCTCGTCCTTCGCGCAGCCGACCGATATCCCGCACACCACCATCTGCTCCTCGGGGATCGACAGCAGCGGACGCAGGATCCTGTGATATTTCGAGAATGTCTCCTGCGGACATGATTGAAGACCGCGTCCTGCCGCAGCCAGCATCACGTTCTGAATGAACATTCCCAGATCGAGCCAACTTCCCACCTCTAAGCGCCGATCGATCGTGACGATCAATCCGACCGGTGCAGCGAAGAACGTGTAGTTCTTGGCGGTCTGGTTGACGCGGGCTTCGATATCCGTTTGGGCGATACCGAGCGAACCGTAGAAGAGACTTCCGAATTCGTGCCGGCGATCCGAATACGGCGACGGCAGCTCGTTGGCGTAATATTTGTACTCGGAAGCATGCTCATCCCGGGCCTTCCCGTGCGCCGCCAAAAGGGCTGTCGAGACTCTGTCCTTCGACGCGCCGGCGAGGGCGTACACATGCCACGGCTGGATGTTGGCGCCGCTCGGCGCGAACCTGGCGACGCGGAGTATCTCCTCGATGGTACGTCGCGCCACCGGACGATCGGAGAATTCGCGGCAAGCGAAACGATTGGCTATAATCCGATCGATTGAGTTCCGGGCTCCGTCGGCCGCGCCCGCGCCCACTACAACTACTTCCTCAAGAGTGGACATCCTCCTTCCTCCATCGGTCTGAATGCCTCCTCGCCGGGAATTGTGGCGAGCAGCTTGTAATAGTCGAACCTGTATTTGGATTCCTCGGGCGATTTCACGCTGAACAGATACATGTCCCGCACCAGCCGACCGTCTTCCCGGATCTTGCCGTTCTTGGTCATGAAGTCGTTCACCGGCATCTGGCGCATCTTCGCCGCGACGGTCGGGCCGTCCAGCGTACCTGCGGCTTCGACCGCCTTGAGATAGTGCATGACCGCGCCATAGGTGCCCGCGTGGATCATGGTCGGAACCTTCTGGGTCTTCTCGATGAAGCGCTTCGACCAGGCCCGCGTCTCGTCGTTAAGATCCCAATAGAATGCCGAACTGAGGAGCAAGCCTTGAGCGCTCGGGAGCCCGAGGCTGTGAACGTCGGCGATGAAAACGATCAATCCGGCAAGCTTCTGCTCCCGTGTGATACCGAATTCGCCGGCCTGTTTTACGGTGTTGATGAAATCGCCGCCGGCGTTGGCAAGTGCGATCACGTCCGCCTTGGATGATTGCGCCTGCAGCAGGAACGAGGAGAAGTCGGGCGTGTTTATCGGATGCTTCACGGCGCCGAGGACCCGCCCGCCCGTCGCATCGATGACCTTGCGGCTGTCCGCCTCGAGTTGTGCACCGAGGGAGTAGTCGGCCGATAGGAAAAACCAGGTCTTTGCACCGAGCCGCGAGATCGCCCTGGTCGTGCCTTGCGATAGTGCGTATGTGTCGTAAGTCCAGTGAATGCCTGTCGTCGAGCATTCGTCGCCGGTCAAGCGGGATGTAGCGGCGCCTGTCGCGAGAAATATCTTCTTCTTTTCTCGCGTGATGCCCTGTACCGCCAAGGCGACGGCGGAATTTGGCACGTCCAGGATCACTTCGACGTTTTCGTTTTCCAACCATCGCCTGGCTAGTGCCGAGCCGACATCCGCCTTGTTCTGATGGTCGCCGGAGACGATCTGGATCGTGCGCCCGAGTACTTTGCCCTTGAAGTCGTCAACGGCCATCTGCGCGGCGACCACCGAGCCCTTGCCGCCGTTGTCCGCATAGAGCGAGGACATATCGGTCAGGACCCCGAGCTTGACGGGACCTTCCTGCGCGATCGCGCACGTCGCAAGCAGTGCGAACGTCAGGATCAACCCGATGGCGTGGCCTTTGGCACCTCCGATCAACTTCACCCAGAATTTCATTGCTTCCGTCCTCCGAACACAGCGGCGTGATAATGACTCGACTGTCCCTGGACGGAAGTGAAACTCTTGCAGATTGCTCCTGAGCCGTATTCAGGTCGAATCAGGACTTCCGCTTCCCGCTCCGGTCCTGTCTCCGCGTGTCTTGCGGAGAGTTATCGTGCGGCGCCTTGACTGGAGGGCGTACTACGAGATTTGGGGGGCGGACCCGATCGCTAGACAGGATGCCGGGCTTCTCGCGCTGGCGCGGACTCCGCGCATTTCGGGGACATCCCGTCGATTGCGTCGGCAACGCGGTTGGCCTTAACTAGAGCCGAGCGCAGCGGGGATCGACAGGCTCTCGATCCGCTTCCGATGGAATCCCAATTGTGTCCGTCTCTTTCAAGACCTTAGATTTGAACCTTCTCAAGGTCTTCGATGCCGTCATGGAAGAGCGAAGCGTCCTCCGGGCAAGTCACAAGGTCGCGTTGAGTCAGTCCGCGGTGAGTCACTCGCTTGCGCGGCTGCGCGAAATGCTGGAAGACGACCTGTTCGTGCGTACCGCGTCGGGGATGCAGCCGACCGCGCGCGCGCTGACGATGGCGCCGCAGGTTCGCGAAGCCCTGCGGTCCCTTGAGGCGGCGGTCGAATTGCCGACTTTCGATCCGGCGCTGTCCACGAAGCAGTTTACGCTGGCTGCCAACGACTTCACTACGATGGTATTGGCGTCACCGCTACTGAAAATACTCAGCCGCGAGGCGCCGTCGATCGACCTGGCCATCAAGCCCGTGACACGGATAGATCTCGCCGAACAGATCGACCTGGGCCGCATCGACGTGGCCATAGGCGTCTTTTCGGTTCCTCCCAACCGCCTCCGCACCGCCCTCCTGTTCGAATACGACGACGTGTTGATCGTCGGGGGAAAGCGCAAGCTCGGCCAGCTCGACAAGGCAAAGTTCGCACGGCTGCCATTGGTGGTCGTCTCCTTCGGGGGCGAACAAGAAGGAGCAATTGGAGGGTTCATTTCCGAGCGCGGCTTGGCGAGAAGATCGGAAATGTATGACCGCGCCGCCCTGGAACGAGCACTGTCCGAGAGCGACCGACCTCCACGAATCGCCGTTTCGTTGCCGCACTTTCTTGCTTTGCCCGCGCTGCTCGCGGATTCCGAACTGGCAGCGATCGTTCCCCGCCCCCTGGCGAAGGTTCTTGAGCGAACGCACGCGATCACGACATACGAGCTGCCTTATGCGACAACTCCCCTGGAAGTAAGGCTGCTCTGGCACGAGCGGGTCGAAGACGAACCTTCGCACGAATGGCTGCACGAAATCCTCCGGCGCGCGACCGAGGATCTCAGGGGCGGACCGCACCGGTCAAAATGAAGACGGTCGCCTCGCGGCGAGGCTCGTACCAGTAAGTTTGGGAGGAAAATCCGGAAGCGCTCTTTTGATACGGTGGTCTCAACCGGTCGACGCAACACTTTATCTTGAAGGAGAGATGGAGTGTGGTTTGATGGCTCACAAATTTCATAGAGGGTTTACTGCGGCAGAAAAAACGGAGTTATGGGATCGCTGGAAGCGCGGAGAGTCGCTGAAGGCGATTGGACGAGCTTTTGGTAAGCCGTCATCGTCGATCTATTTTTTGGTGGCTCCGCATGGTGGGATTCGTCCTGCCCAGCGGCGTCGCTGCAGGCTGGGCTTGACGCTCGCGGAACGCGAGGTGATTTCCAGAGGCGTTGCGGCCCATCAATCGGCCCGATCGATCGCCAGGTTGCTTGGCCGCTCACCCTCGACGGTAAGCCGGGAAATGAGCCGCAATGGCGGCTGTGATCGCTACC
>WNFL01435823.1_pt1 | contig 18774 bp, 24 predicted proteins | sample 5400361 | NCBI WGS metagenome assembly WNFL01 (sample SAMN13153351, study PRJNA577476) | soil metagenome | isolation source: 40 cm soil on Douglas fir-dominated hillslope | place: USA:California | collected 2013-09-17
CTCTTCCTCCCCAGCTGTGGACCTCTATTTTGCCGCATCACCACTATGCCGGCCAGTATCTCGTACTCATCTGTCCCCCCAAAATTCCCCGACAAACAGCGACGGCCAGGCATCATTCAACTCCCCCAGCCCCTCACGTCCCTCCCAATGGCGCAGCATCACCAGAAACGTAACTCTCTTGGCAATCTTCCACCGCCGGCACATTTGGCGAAACAGCAGCTCGCCGCGCACAAGTTAGCCGCGCAGTCCCAGCTCCGGACTCCAGAGCCCAGCCCCAGGCGTAAGAACAACCAGCAACAACGCTCGGGGTCTCCTCCACGCAAGCAGTCTAACATCAAGCAGCAGCAGCAGCAGCAGCAGCAGATCCAGCGCCCGGCATTCAAGCAATCGCCCCATCACCGTGCGCCGACGCCTCCGAGCCCTGGGGCTGTCTTTGAACTTCCCGTATTTGAGTTTCCCAAGCGCAATGCTGTCGATCCCGCTCCCATTACCCCACTCTCACCCCCGCCGACACCTGTCCCTGAGCACCGCAAGAAGCTCCGCGCAAAGCCGGGCCTTTCGCTTGCGAAGTTTCCACATGTCTCGCTCGCCTCTCCGCTGCCCTCGCCCATGGTGTACAAGGTGAGAGCCCGCTTCCGTTGCTTATCTGCCTTACGTATCGATGCTTATCATTTTTTCCGATTTTCTTTGATTTTTCGCGCAATTTCTCAGACGTCCCGAGCTGCTGCTGCCCCCTCCATTTCCAATACGCCGGTCTTGCTGCCTCCGTTCGATCTGAGCAACCAGTCACTGCCTCTGGCTGACGACGATGAAGTAATCCTGGTCCCCCAGGGCTCCTCGCCGCCTCAACACCGCCACGCGTCTCCGCCGCCTTCGCCCGCCGCCGTCCGCGAATGGGAGACGATCAAGGCCCTCCCTCGCCTCGACGCTCAGACCGTTGCTTTCCTCAAGGAGACCTACCACATTCAATCGTCCAAGCCTTCCGAGCCCGTCTCGGTGCCGTCAACCCCTGGTATCCGCACTTATCCGCAGTCCCGCCCGATCCCGATCGCCCGCCGCCCTACCGCATCGCACCTCCGGTCGCCCAGTCTGCCTCTGTACCCCACGAGCAGCAGGGCCGCGATGGCGCAAGTGCGTGAGGAAGTCGCCCAAGTCTTCGATTTGGATAGCGAAGATGTGACTGCTGTGGCCAAGGCTGCTGACGCCTGGAGAGCGTATGCAGGCAGCACGTTCAACGACTCCCCCGAGGAGGAGAGCACGATGAGGGCGCCTGCGCCTCGCTTCTTGAGCCGCATGTTCAATTAAGGTGAGCCCATTCCCATGGCGAGTCGAGGGCTTCGGGCGGACCGAGACTGACCGTCCTTTGGCTCTTCTTTCTTCAGTGCCTAATGCCGCTGTCGCGCGCTGCTGTCAATCATCAATGGAACACTGCTACACTACTGGTCACTCTCGATGCATTCTTGCAAGTCTCTTATCGCCTGCGACAATGTTTCTTCTCGCCCATCTTATCACTCAAGCTCACTTACCACGCCACGCCCGTTGCACTACTGCAATCTCGGGTACTCACGCCTTTCATCGACTCGTCAAGCATAGATGACAAATCGTGTTCGCTGGTGTTGACGCGGATTGTACAGTATCGCTATTCCGGGAACAGCCCGCCAGTCGGAGCCACCCCCACCTCCACCCGCGCAACTCAACCAACCTCTCGATTCGTTCGTCTCGCACCATCGTATCCTCCTTGTCGTGTCGTCTCGTAATCCACTTCACCCGTTCACATCGTACCCATCCCGTAACCTCAACGTCGCCTCGGCGGATCCCACAAGAGGGGTGGGTACGATCCAGCAACATGCTCCGGTTATCCAGCTCAGCTCTCTTCGGCTCTCGTTTCGCAACTCGGTTTTATGACGATCATTCATTATTTTCGGTCTCTGGTCTTCGTCTCTTTCGGTGCTGCGACTTAGTGTTTGTCTCAATATGTGCCACCACTTGAACGCCCTGCCCGGCGTGTCCTCTGCTCCACGCATCGTCTTAGTTTGCTTCCCACTCGTCGAGCCACTATCAAGCACACGCATTCGTTCTTCGCATTGCTCGACGGATCAAAATCACCTGTTGTACCAGTGGGAACTTGGACTGATGCGGGGGTACGCCCACGGTCAACGGCCTTTCTGTTTTTTTTTGGCAGGTTTTCTATCAATCTCAACTACAGCTGAAAGCGGTATATTTGCGCCACACTCGACCTATTCGCATGACGTCGTCTTACATCTGTGTACACTGCTAGAAGCATTCGCATAGCGCCCGCCTGCATTTGCATCTCACGCCACACATTCCCCCCCTCCCCATTTATCCATTGCATATCGGGATTCTAACATCCCGTCGTACGTCAACGATACCGACGTACTCCCTCCTCTATCCGCACCACCTCATCTTAGATCTCGACTTCGCCATCTCGAATAACTCGCGCCAGGCAGCATACTTGTGTTCCTCCCCGTCTATCCGCTTTCCATGCTGCATCAGGTATCTCAATGAGCTCTCAAGGAAGCTCCAGTACTTATATTTGAATCGGCCCCTGACACGAATTGTCGCGCATCGCACCCTCCACGGTTTCCATATTTACCCAATCATGAAACGCCTCGTGTAGCAATAAGTTGGCACTGTCGAGCACATTTTATTTCCGCCACCCACTTTGTTTCCTGCATCTTATTCCGTCCTCTTCCTATTCTTTTTATTTAGTCGCCTTCCCTACTCACCCTAATTCTTCGCACGCCTTATTTTGGAAACCTTTAACCCCTCTTCCTTTCAAGCTCCTCAGTCGCAATCTTGTGCTGCCCCCTTCTCCATATCACTTCTTGCTGCATCCTCCCACGCCGTCGTATTATAATATTATTTGGGCGTTTCCATCTCGCCCCTAATTTCGAAGCTTCGGTTTTTTTTTCCGTCTTGTTTCCCCCCACTCATCTCGTAACTCTCGGACACTCGTCTCGTCTTCCTTCTTCTTGCGTGCTGCAATTTCTCGTGCGCTACCTTCGAGCACTCCTAACACCCAACCCCCTTCCTTCGGATGTTTTGTCATGTCTTGGGATCTACTTCCGGCTTTCATCGCAATCGCGTCTTGGGCTCTTCGACCTTTCCTAAGGCCGTGCGGTTCATATCTAGAGGTGAGGATGCATCCTGTATTTTATGTATCTGACTGACGGGACCGTGATTTCTAGTCATGATACCCGGAACCAACCCGCATCTTCAAATCAAATCACACCTTCCGAAACCAATGAATCACTTTACCAAAGCGCAATCCCCTCTCCACCCGTCCCCTCTCATTTCACATACGCGATATACCATCCCCTTGTCCACCTCTCCATACATTTCCTTGCTTTTCCCGATCGCGACATCGTCAGTTGCGGCTGGTTGCTCCATCTTGCTACGTCTCTCGTTGATAGGACAAGCCCTTGTTCGATGATCCTCTGGTATGTCCCTTAGTCCCTGTGTGGACAGGCCATGCTGATAGCACGACCTTGACAGGATTACCGACATTTGGCCCCACCCGTCTCGGAGTGGCGCCAGTGCTCCCTCCACTTGTTGCGCGACCTGACTGTTGTTCTGTACACACACACGCTCCTTTACTTCCGAGTTCGACTTGGTACTCGCGCAGACAGCATGTTATGCAACTGCACACACGCACACACGCACACTCGTTTCAATGAATATTATCATCTCAGCATCGTGCACCTTGAGGACCTGGTGTTGATTTGCTGTTGAAGGACATCGGCGGAGGAAAGTACGGAATCCGCAGGGGCGAATCTTCGGTAGATTGGTGCTGTTTGTGTTGATTACCCAGATCGTCGTGGCGGTGGAATGATTTGAATCCCAGTCGGTGTCCTTATATCATTGTGCGATAAGACCAGTGAGATACAAACTATTTCTGCAAAGTTGTGGTAGTTGCCTGAATAGCTAAGTTTAGAATGACCTCAAACGAAACCTCATTTGCTCTATTTTAGGCCTATTCCCTATTGCATGACGACTGGATGGCCACTGTTAATTTAATCGCAGTGTGGTAGAAATTATTCAATAAAGAAATAGGGTAAAAATGCTAAACGAATTTGCCACGTTTTATAATCATCTGGATATCCAAGTAACACACAGCTATCGTACCAACACCAGCCCGCGCGCCTGTACCCACTGGAAGGGCTGATAAGCTTTAATTGCCCTCGCGGCCACGCAAAGCCTAACTCCGCGACCTGAATTGGTTTATGGCCCTTTCTCTTCTCCTCATGTTAAGCTCGAGTTCATCGCTGTGCCGTCACACAGGAAGACACAGTGAGCCCACGTTATTCTTGGGCGCTTTGTGCGCGACGGCTTCAAGGGACAGAGCGGCAATAATGCAATATTACGGCGGCGGTTTACGGCTTCGCTCGAGAAATTGCAGAAAATATACACTGACCAAGTGCCTTCTGATCACCGTCCCTGTGATTTCCTTTCCAAGTCATGCTCCAGATAATATCTGACGACTGGCTGTGCCATGCTCCCGCGGTGCGGATCGCCTCCTATCGTATCGGAATGGACGCCCTAAACACCCATCCGGTTAACAACAAAGAGCACGGCCAACGCATGGACGCCAACTCCCGTAGACCGACAGGCCGGGTAGTCAGCACCCTTGTTTCCCTTAAAGGGAATCAATACATTTTTGGGCTGATGCCCCCAGGTCCGCAAATATGGCGAGATGTCTCTGGGTTCTCGATCGCTAGAGCTGAGCCACAGATTGTATGGCATGGCGCTAATGATTGTGAACTTTATATTCCCTCAGGTGTCCTTGCGACCCACCCTCCTTCCCCCCTCATCCGCCCTTCGCCATGAATTCTACGAGTACGGGGAGCGAAACGCGACAGAAACGTTCACCAAGCGGTCGATCCACGTTGACTGCACGCGCTGCTACCACAAGGGGGGCTACAGCCTGCGCAGAATGCCGGCGGCTGAAAATTCGTTGTGTGGGTGGTTGGCCGTGTGATAGCTGTGTTCGTCGTAAATGCTCCAGTATTTGTCCAACTGGGGCACTTCAGACAGGTGAGCAATTCCATGCCTTGCACATCCTCGCTATTCTCATTTCTATACAGCCTACAATGCAAAATTCCAAAGGCATGCGTTTTCAGACCAATTGGCCCCACTTTTAGCGATATCTGATGGTGGTTGAAGGGCAGGGCAGGTTCTTGACAGCGTCGATGCAATGAACCAGAAGCTCACAACTTACAAGCAATGGATAAGGGAGCTGGAAGTGGCACTTGCAAAAGAGTCACAGTTACACCCTCTATTGAACATAGAACTACTTAAAATGACGGACGATGCGCCTCAAGAGCAGGAAGAAGAAGTCCTCGAAGCATTTGGAAGCCTCGAGCTAGGCGAAGATGGAAAATCAAGATGGATGGGACCTCAGGCTATATCGTCTTGGATCCTCCAAGTGAGTTACTTGCTTCTGGAACTGAGAGTGCTTTACATCAGCTCACCCGCATCCTATCGTTGCAAATTGTAGTCAAAATTCTCGGAATCACTTCCGGATAACGATATTTCTCATTTGACACATAAATTTACCAGCATTCCAGAGCCTAGCTCGTTGGTCCCATCACGCCCCTCATTGCGTCGTCTTTTGGGCTATATTCCTGCTAAAGGAATCCTGGATACAATGATCCACTCCTATTATTCCTTTGCTACATCAGTGTAAGCATATGATTTGAGCAGTTTTCGGGGTTCTCATCCATCACTAGGTTTCTTCCTATTCCTCGCCCCTTACTACAATCGACATTGCTCTCTGTCCCTCCAGAGATGTTAAACTTTACACAAATTTCCGTATTATTTGCAATTCTGGCGCTCAGTCGCCAATTTACACCAAATCCTCCTCAGGAATGGCCTTCCGGTGCTGTACTTTACAGTGCCTCTCGAGCGGCCCTAGGAGAAGATATATGGACTAGCCCAGATATCAACACTGTGGCATCTTTAGGACTACAGTCGGTATGGTTGGAAAGGGCCGGGACACAACGTTCGCCAGAAACAGCGTGGGGTCGAAGGGGAGAGGCCCTTAAAGTAGCAGAAACCGTACGTAGCAGAAGTGTCGTGGTGCACCTTACTAAAGCCGACCGACAGTTAGGACTCCGTAATCATGATAATTACTTATACTTAGTATTGTCTTACTAATACCCGGAATGCAGATCGGGATCCTAGGCATTGGGGTCTTGATGAAGAAGAAATACGGAAGGTGACCCTACCCTCTTCCGAAATTTGTGATTTAGCTACTGAATGGTGCCGTAGCGGAGGAGGCTTTTCTATGAGCTTTGGAGTCTTGATATCTACTCTGTCAGTAAATCAGCAAATGACCTTTATTGGACTTCAGCTGATATCCCATTTAGTGCGCCATAAATGGTCGTCCACCGTTGCTGACTTGGGAACATGTTGACTGCGAGATGCCCTTTGATACCGCAGAGACCCTTGGGGCGGATCCCACATGTGAGAAACATCCTGATTTCTGAGTTGCTGGGCTGACCATCTTGCCAGTTCATCGCTGGAAGCACCAGTAGTAGGTTCACTTGTCAAGGTCTGATCCCATGGTGCTAATCCCTTCAGTTGGTGCGGTATGTTGCTAGAGATATTAAACTCAGCTGTATCGCCATCTGTGGCGCCTACATATACGACTATAATGTCCTTGGACAAGAAACTTCGACTCCAGCCGACCCCTGACAAATTTTCAGGATCACGGCATCCTTGTGCCCTAGTGGATATTCAGTCTTACTCCCATCCTTCTGTCAGGTGGCAGGAGCAAATCGTTTATTCGAATCTTATGCATACTCGAATGTTACTCCATCGTCCATTTTTTGCCATATCGCTCCTCGAAAGCGGCGCTGACCTCTCACGTGCAAAGTATGCAAAAAGTGTCAGCGCCGTGTTCGACGGAGCGAAAGTCTTACTCTCCCAGCTCTTGTGGTTGAAAGAAAATGAAATAGGCACGCTGCAACAGATGCACATGTGGCCATTCTACACAATGTTATGTTTGGTATGTTTCATCCGTATTCTTGTTCAAAGCTTACATTGCACCTGGTAGGTTGCTTTGGGCGGGATCGCCGCCAAAGCACCCACGAGTGTGTACAGCAAGCAATCTTTTGAAGCATTCGAGCGCGGATGCCAACTCATGCTGGATGGCGATGACAACAATGATACCTCTATCGAGCGAATTGTAAGCCACCAGCTCCTCATAAGCTTTCACTAACGCGACGAGGGACAGTGCCCTCCTTTACTCCAAATTTGGGATGCTGCTTACACAACGATGGCCAAAGCCTTTGGACAAGGCTTTCCGGGTGATCAGGAACTGCGCGCTCGGCTCGCCCGACCACTCGACATGTCACAATTACAAACTTCTCGTATCTCCGTCTCTGCAGAGCACCAAGCCTATCCGGGCTCCAGAATAACCAGTGACCATCCCTCCTCACAATCTCGTTCGGTTCCCTCCAATCATATGCTATCATCTAATATTCAACAATTTCCGCTTCCAGCGCAGGACCAAAGTTCGTTACAACAGGTAGTGGGACATTTACCTACACATTCACCGCCGATGTACTTCAACGACTACCTTAAGTTGCATAACCAGCTCGCGATACCCTTGCCTTCGCCGACGGCCAATGATTCCATCTACGCCTCCTCGCACGGAGTGATACCCAATTCCTCAGCTCCAGGACGCTCAACATCAGCATATCAGCGCCATTCCCACACTCATACCTGGACCTATACCCCTTCCAGTCACCAGTCTGACCCGACCACGTCGATGGCACTAGATGACAATACTGCGGACAACTGGCCCTACCATCGAGCCTCATTTCCAAATGAGTTGCCTGGGGAGCGTGGTCCGCATGGAGGCCAGGGGGTGGCGCACGGGTCCGGTCTCTATATTCACCGAAACTACAATCCCCCTCAGCGACCAGTGGAATCCTCTTCCACCGCCTCCAGTCATAAGTACCAGACATGGGAGGAGCTGGCTCATGAATTAGGCTTTCATAATAGATAAACACTCGATATTTCATTTGGTAGAACGATGTCGTTTTGGTAGTTGTGGAATCCGCTTGGGTTGATACCTTTCGTTCTTCCCATCCCTTGATACCGCTCATTGTTGGACTGGAAGGCGCGAAGTTCATGAGTCGGGAAGTCAGGAAGCAAACCTCAACAGGGTTAGCCTATGATTTGTACAAATAATGTCAACCGTGTCCCAGAATTTGTCAGAATTTTGGGGCTGGCATAAAAGTGTCAAGAACCAAGTTGTTCACAAAGGCACTCCGACTTGACCCGCTACAGGTGCTGTCGCAAACCCAAATTTCCTCAGCCATCGCATCAGTAACCCAATGGAACCCCGCGTCAACGGCGCCAAAATGCCAGCGTTTATCGGACGCAGCGTTCGATTACCTTGCCGTGTCTTGAAGGTGAGATACTCGCAAAAGACCAATCTCAGACCCTCCCCAGGCATTATAATTGCCTTTCGTCGTGGAAATGCTGTTTTAGACGCGCCAGACGCGTGAAGCAAGGAAAACTGATATGCGCTTGGCACCGTTCCCCACTTAGTTCCAAGGCCAAGATGCCGTTGTCGAAGCAGCAGATGGCTCTCAGATACAAGTCCGCCTCACCATCGTGCGTCACGGTTTCGAAATTCCTAAGGGAGCGTGCATTTAATGAAGCGGTTCCACAGGATAGCAACATGAATTCGCAATACGTCGAGATAGTTGGTCACGTAACGGACGAATCATCCATTAGAATGCTCAGCGTCCTGAATATCGGTGACAACATGGGTGAGGCTCTCGAGCCAACATCTGATTGAGGACCGAAGACTAATCGCTGTGTCCTCTCAGACATGAAAACGGTGAATAACATGATCGAGCTCATGCATCATAAGGAGTTTGCTGGCGTCTGGCATTAACTATGCACAATTATTCCTGTGGGGAGGCTTCGTATACTCATAACTTGATCCGATCAATACCCGTGTAGCACTACGGAAGCGCAACAATCAAGGTTAAATTACTATTTTTAACTCCGCTTATCTACTGGTCAACTCTTTGACCATACGAAGTCCACAAGAACAGCTGAATCTTGTTCGGAGCATTCCTCCCAGCGATACGTCTAAACCGAATACTTTATGGCTTCCCCCACGCGATTGTCGTGGTCGTCGCAAACCACAATGGGCCAAGGGTTACCGCTAAGTTCACCCGGCCGCCCACACATTTCGCAAGTTATCATGTTCTCCTCTTCAGCATCTTGAATCACTTGTTCTATCTCTCTCGTCGACTTATTTATCCAGAACTTCAATTGCTTGGACTTCTCCTCCACACCGACAGACACCACATCGGCACAGAAACTCTGCGCCGTAAGACCAGTGTACCGTCCCGTTTTGATGCTCGTGTCCATTGGTATGGGCGATTCACCCACAGAAGTTGGGGTTTCTAGTGGAAGACTTTGAACAATCCGCGTGATGCGCTCGCTCAGTCGTCGTAGGAGTGGTTCCCACCCATCATGGCACGAAATGTGGAAAGGGTACCACCCGTTAGGTTCAAACTTGCGACAGTATAGATCTGGGAAATCTTCAAAAAGGCGTTTCTCCAACTCTGCGCGCATTTTCGTGTGTGGGGGGGGGAACAAAGCTTGATTGCAAACGAGTCGACAGCGCGAACTCCGTTCCCTATGGGCGGATAAGCGGTTCGCGGATTTTGATCCTAAAACAGGTCCGACCATAGACTTCTCTTAACGGGATGTGGCCGGGCTCACCGGCGTAGGGGGATTTTGGTGGGTAGTTCAGGAGGCAGATTGTCCAAAGGGCGAATTAGGCCCTCTGGCAAGCCTTGCTGGAGTCCCACACAAGGTCCCTTTTGGCGCTACCGTGCATTACGCATTTCCTCCTTCCTCCAACCAAAAAAAAGCCCTTGGGCACAAGACCTGGAGCAAATCAGCCACAGATACCCGATCACATACCGAATATTATCTTGACGGTCTGGTCACAGTGATTGCAAGCCGATATATGAGTGTGCCCACCCGTGTTGATCATGATTTTACTCACATCATCAGCGCTTCTCGGATTGATATATCCGCCAGCCGGTGGAATCTAGCTATTGGCGTCACTTCTCGCGATAAACGGCATGATCGTGGTGTGATTACATAATGGCTCCCACCGACAGTGACGCGAAGAAGCGCAGCGGGCCCAAAAGCCGTTTATTTCACACTCGCCATTTATTTGACTCAGGTTTGACGGTCACCTTCCGATGCCCCTCGAGCCTTGGAGGCGAGGAGTGGGGCCCACAGTACTTTGATCTACGAGAGAGGAAGACCCACACAATTAAGGAGGGATAACAAATAGAAGTTATGGCGTGCATGCAAGTTGGACCACTGGGAATTGGAAGGAGGGGAGCGCAGAACAAACAATTTCCGTTCTGGTTCCCTTAACAGATCAGCCATAAATATAGTAAAATCATATACAGTGTGGAGCAGTATTATCCTTGTTCGGCCAGAAGGGTGGCCCCATCGATCCATTGGTGGCAGAGAAATCCTTGTCACAAATGTCGCGAAAGTGCTGGAGGGCACAAAAGGATACAACCGACATTATAAATGCACACTGAAAAATAAATAACCCATTCAGTTGTGCTTTTTCAGCCCTGGGTCAAGGTAAGGATGGAACACACATGCATTCTTTTGGTGGTCTGCGCCGAAAACGCGGCGCTTGCATCCCAAGAAGCCTATCAATATTAACACGAGGGGCTAGGTGCAATTATACTGCATATCTACGAGAAAGAGCCCTGCTCCTGCTGGCCTCTTGGAGCTTCCTAGCGTGTCCAGACGCGTCATTTGTCACTCATTAACATGCCCCATATGGTGCCACATGTAGAAACACCAGAGAAGTGGAAAAGGTGACGAATTGTTGCGCGGCTAGGTTTTCCTAAAACTAGTGTTTGTTGGGATCCGCTACAAACACTTGGAGTACAGTCATTTACTAGAAGTGATATTGCGCACATAGCTTCTGCGATGTGCGGTGGGTTACACCCTCCACGGGCAAGCGCTGAGAGCTCGAACTCCATTCCAAATCCTGACAAAAGTGTTCGCCAGAAGGTGAAGAAGGCTGTAGAAAATGGGGACAAGGGTGAGGTACCCCAAATCCCTGCAGTGCTTGAAATTTAATGACAAGGAATTTTTAGGCACGACGCCGCCCAGAAAGGTTGTTTCTGCCAAATTGTCTCGCTGTGCACCAAAAATTGCACGGTGTATATTAGACTATATTATATATTTAGCAGCGATTACAGGGGTTTAGTTGCATATCTACCGGCTCAGGCGGGGTCACAAACTCTCGCATGCAAAGAAGTAGGGAATGACACTATCGCCATGCGCCAGCGGTGTGGTGCAGACAATAGGGCGCCCACGTTCTGATGGTCGGCCTTCCTCAACCTTCGCGATGGTCATCAACTTCGAAATGATTGCTCCTCTTGAGAGAAGAAGAGGTCCATATGCCTCTGCGGTCACAGGTACACCCCGACTTGCAGCCTACACCACAGGTGGTCGCCATGAGCTAGCTAATGAAACCACTCATCGAAAAGGAAACGCCTTCAAGTCGAGGCATGATCTCTAGCTATTGAGATATTGAGGCGGCCCTTTCCTGCAGGGCGAGAACCAACGAGTCAACGGACAGGAGTACCTAGAAACAAACTCATATTATGACACACTCGTAGCTTCATTTGATGATATATATACAAGTCTCCTGAACATACCTCTTGCAATACAAAATCATACCTGAAGGCAGTTCTTTGAAAGTCAATAAAGGTTTGGAATTGAAACGTTGGACTGTAACCTGAAAGGACAGTGGTCAGTCGCTGAGCGACAGAATGAATAATAATAATAATCTTGATCAGAATGGGAGCCCGAAAATTGAGCTGTGGCGGGCATTTTCGTGCATGGATGTACGAAGACCGTCGTGTAAAAGAGCATCATGTGCAGTTCGAAAGTAGAGATAGGCGAGAATGGTGGGGATGGGAGAGAGAAAATCATCCTCACCAATTGGGTCCAGCTACGAGTGGAACATTTAACTCGGTTCCATTTGATGGATAGTCTAATAGGTACAGGAGGAAAGGGAGAGTCAGCCGACAAAATTCCATCATGAACGAAATATCGGTCAGTCAAGAAAAAAAATACAGCCTTTGGATATCGTCATGTCCTCAGTGGAGGATAGGCCGGTAATTCGAATCACATCATAAAGACCACATGCTGGAAAGAGAAGCATTTACCTGACGAACGTACGATTATCGACCGATTATTTGAAGGCAAAACACAGCTGCGGGAGTGATAGGATCAGTCTTAGATATTCTGGAATGAGATGACAATTGTTCAGGATGTGCGAATGAAAGCATCGCGTCCCGTCGAGAGCGCTCAGAAACTCTAGTTTGTAAAATTTCGTACGGTTCATCTTTTGATACAATTGGGGAAAGAGACACACCTATTGGATACACTGATGATTCAGTGCGACTCGCTAGATCATGTCTGTGAATCCGGGCTGAGGGGGTGGACGAATCGCCAGGTGTGATGAAGTCCAAGTTCGTTGGTCCCATTCTTTTTTTTTTTTTCCCGGTGGGCGTGCCAAACTGAGCTGCCAAGTGGCCTTCCAAATTATACAAACACGTAGCATGACTATATGCATAGCTAAGCAAGTCCCTGGCAAGGTCCACGCAGCGAATCGAATATCTACACGAGCAAGCTAAGGTCACAAGAAATGGCGACGACCTAACAAGAGAGATCATTCATAGTGATGAAAGCGATCATGGGAACAGAGCGACAGAAAGAGAAGGAATAATTGATCACGGAAGCAGGGCAGAGACACCGGACGCGACAGAGAGAAAGAGGCAGCACTTGCCGTGTCAGAAAAGCAAATACAGTAATACTTCAACTCAAATCCCTGAATTGCTCCACCATCGACCTACCAAACCCGAATCTGGGACTCGTACTCCCTTTCCAGTGGAATAAAATAATCGTACTCTGCAATGAGTGCGTGCCTATCGTCAAATGAGCCAGTACTGTCCAGTGCCGGTATCGTATTGATCCTCGAGACGATAAAGCCGGCCCAAACGTTCAAATTGTTTCTTGACCCCTTTTCCTGTATGCGGGCATCCGTCTCCATGGCGGCGTGGCCACTCATTTCGACATCCCATTAAGTATGCCTTGCCGCCTACTCGGAGCCTCAGTCCAGCTCGACCTCCTCGCACCACCAGTCTCTGCATCGACACTCAGAGAATCTCTGAAACCCGACGGAGGCACAACACCGGGAGGTGCGGCAGTACCAACAACACTGTCCACTCGGTCCCCGCCGATAAGCGTATTCCCGCGCGCAGCATCACCATTGGCTGTTTCTCGTCCGGCGGGGAGTTTCCCATTGACCGAAGCCGCGGGAGGGGAGAATGCTTTCCTCGGAAGTGCTCCAAGGTGTAGCTTGGGTTTGTTGTTCGACGAATAAATGGGCCCACCGCTACCACTACTCGTACTGCCTCCGTTTTGAGGTGATGGTGACGGTGGTGCGCGAGAATCGTCGGAAAGCGTCACTGGAAACGCGAAAGTAGATCCAGGGCCATCCTCTCCAAACTTATCGGTAGCGGTAGTCCCGCCTGCAGTGCCAACGCTCTCGATCCGTTTAGGCTGGGGAGCAGCGAGCGAAGGGAAGCCGTCGAGTCCAACTCCAACGGGTGCAAGCGGCTCGTCCATTGCTAGCTCCCGCTTATCGCGTTCTTCTGCTTCTTTCTTGGCAGCATCCTCAGCAGCGGGGTCAGGCATGAGCGGGAAGTATCCCTGAGGTGCATCACTCCCGGCAGTCGCGGCGGTCATATCGAAATAACCAGGGCTTGTTCCTTCAGGGTGAGGATAGTAGACCGGTGCGCCGGGTGCGTGATTGAAGTATGGATTCACATGGCCGTAATATGCAGGACTTCCAACTGGGGAGAAGGGTCCAACGCCAGGGGACATAAACGCATGTGGATGCAAAGGCGGAGTAGGCTGGGGTGGCATAAACGTAAACGAGGGCATGGAGGGAGTGATTGGGGGTAGGCCCAAAGGGGATAGAGGGCCTGTGCTGAACGCCACAGGCGGCAGTGGGCCGGGGAGGGTGATCGGTCCAGGATGGGGCCCAGCACCTCTGGACGTGGTGGCTCCGGTAGGAGCAGGGCCCTGCGAGGGCGGTTGGGCAGGTATTACATTGGCAGTGGTTGGGGGCGAAGGCGGCCACGCACTACCTTGATAAGTTGAAGAGTGGAATATGCCACCATTTGGTGGAACGGATGTGACAGGAGAGATGGGTGCAGGTGGGATATGGGCGCCAGAGGAACTTTGGTACACCACGAGGGGAGGCGGGAATACATCGAAGGGTGATGTGGGTGCCGATGCGAGGTTGAATGCATTCGACGATGGGGGCATTATGATGTGTCCTGGGTGGACGCTTGGCAGCATCGAGTATGCCGGTGGGAAATGACCTGTACCATTCGTTGCCCCATTCCCACCAATGGCGTTATTCACCGTGGCCGAACTGGTGCGTGGAGATGATGTATCGCTGGAGCCCTCTCGGTTCGTAGTCTGTGATTGAGTGAACCTGTCCAAATAGACTTTGAGGTCGCGGCCGTGGTATTGCATACTGATCGGTCAATATTGCCAAAACAATAAGTCCCTGATATGGTAGGTGTAGTAGTGGCCACTCACCCATTGAAGGTCTCTACAGCCCTTTCCGCTTCAGCCTCAGTAGAGTAGACAACGGTACCAAATCCTCGCGGTTTCCCGTCCGGCTGGGTGCTGATATCTGCCCGGATGACGTTGCCTGATGTGCGGAAGAGATCTTTGAGATCTTGCCACTGGCAATCGAAGGGAAGCTGCAAGCGAAGTTACATCAGCTTCTCAGCTCGAACCAGGATGAACGCGCGTTTGTCGTCATCCTTGAGGTTTGAGGTGACGATAGTGGAGAACGTACATTTCCAACGAAAAGGGTGCGACTGGCCAGGTTCGCACTGGAGACCCGACTCAGTGGGTCGGGATTCTGCATGGGGTTGGCAGGTCCTGCCGACGCGGGTGGCAGTGACGCTTGCTGTTGTGCGGCCACAAAAGAGGACTGAGCAACCAATAGCGATGTCGGTGATGCCTCAAATGGTTGTTGAGATAGCGGGGAGGGTGTAAATGTGAAGCCGCGGGAGGCTGAAAGCGGTTGTCGCAAATCGTCCTTGTCCAGAAGCGGATTTCCAGTCGCCGCTAGTGAAGCGGCTTGCATTGACAGGCCATTGGCAGGCCCCGACAGTGAGTGCTGTAGTGGTGGGGCTCCGGGCAAAGCGGAGGCTATATACCCCATTGTATGAAGTGGGGAAGGAGCGCCATACGAATGAATGCTGGAGACGCTGGGCTTGATACCAAGGACTTGATCGAGATCCGCGGGGAGTCGATCTGGTCGCACCTCGAGCGTTCGGGTTTGCCAGACGTAACCGTTAAACATGTCTGGATCGGCAGTGAGAAAAGTGGAGTCTCTCGGTGATATACTAACCAATAGCTCGACCTGCATCCTCTGCTGACGCGAGAAGGACCGTACCGTAGCCACGGCTTCGGTTGTCCGGGCCTAGAGAGACATCGGCACGCAACACGGTGCCTCCAGCCTTCCTAAAGAGATCCTTGAGGTCTTGCCATCGCACCCGATATGGTAGCTGTATGAATGTGCGGGAGCAGATTTACCGGACTAAATGTCAGTGCGGAAAGGGGCGCAAGAAGTCAGCGGAAACAACCACGGACATTACCAACAAAGAGCTGTGTCCTAGTATCCTTTCCGGAAGGTGCTCGACCACTGGGAGGCGTGCGAGTCGTTGCCATTTGAATAATATGCTCAATTTCGCTATTCGTGGGGATCCTCCCTGGGGACGGTGTCCTATGTCCATCACGCTGATCAGCAGTGCGGTCATTCATGATTTGATTCGCTCGTTTAGGCTGCGGTGAGTTAGTGGCTACCTGGGACAGCAGCGAGGAAGTGGCCATGAGCGGCCTCTGTCCAGGGAGTGGATCGCGCTGTTGAACGTCCGCAAGTATATCCTGCTCGTTGTTGGCGACAATGTCTGGTATTCCTGATTATGCGGAATGACGAAAAGGGTAAGGCGGTCAGCTCCAAGTTGCGAAAGCTGGACAGGATACCAGGGAGAGACTGACCGTTGGGCTATTTGCGATTTAATTCGTATCCTAGAGGCGCAGGAACTAAGCATGCGGGTAGCACGTGTGTGTCCTGAAGTTTGCCTAGTCGAATAAGAGGATGGGTTTTTTCCTGTCTCCGACTGGGAAAACCAACCTTTTGAAGTAATCTCAAGATATATATAGGCCTCAAGACACGCCAAAACCGCGCGCCTAAGGTAGCTGGGCCTATGAGCGAATGGTTCATTCAGAATTCAGAATCGGATTTGAGATTTGATAACAAATCTCTCAGATCTGGAGAGACAAATAATTGTAATTGAATATCCTAGTATGACAAATGATCTATTATCGCTCCTACGGCTTTGGATCTCGCGTCAGCCAGGCAGCCTATCCGCCTCGAGGGTCGCCCTGCAACGCACGTTATACATAGCAATCAAGATTTTGCCTTGATCTATATCAGTACTCGTACAAACCCAATAACTTGTATGTCAAAAATGGAAATAGATCCGATCGAACCCTCAACCTCGGAGTGCGACAGACTCCGGAGGATTATAGTCGCGTCAACCACAACCCCAGCACGACGTAGAACATTGTCGTGATAGGTGTCAAGATGCAATATGACCAGAAGATGGTTCGGCTCAGTAACCGCTCGAACGCGTCGCCAGAAGCGGCCTGAGTAATCTACGGACCAACCCCAACGTGTTAGTCACTCCACCAATAGGGTACATGACGGAGGTTCGGAATTTGCACGTACCTGGGCTAGGGTGAGCGCGGGCGGACTCGAAATGAGTAGAACGTTTGATACGATGAACACCGGGCTGCAATCCATCTCAACCGAGATGAACCAGCGCATTAGGCTGGTCGCCGAGCCTCCCCCTTCGTGTTGGCCCAGTAAATAGGCATCGATGAAGGTAATTGTAGGGCCTCGGGCCCCCCTGAGCAAGATTGGGGGCGGCGTGGGAGGTTGGCAGTTGAGTAAAGGAAGCTACTCAACTCGTCAAACACGGCGTGCGTGGCATATTTGGCCAACAACACGCATACAGGCATGAGCAACAAGGGGGTGATGATCATCCGGCTCATGACTGAGACAAACACAGTTGCGGTCTCCCCTTTCCTCATCACTGGTGTCTTCGGGCTCGTCCGGACAACCTTGATTTTCAAGTCCTTCCAGGCGCGGCTCCAAGTCCCCACCAACGTAGCCCCGCTCAATGGGCGCTCTAACCCCCGCGGTATATGGTGGCCTTCTTCTCCTGGTCGTGGCGTAGCGTCTTCATCACGATCCGTCGGTCGGAGGCGTCGCAAATCTATACCATCCTTTCCGGCATAGAAGTAGCCTCCCAGTACTAGCAGCGTAAGTGGAATCGAGCAATTTCCAGCGGCTGAGATAGCGCCCCTTACAGGACTGAGGTGCACCTCGAGCACGTGCTGTATCGGTCGTATACATGCGACCACGAGCGAGGCGATGGCAGCCCATATTGGCGGAGTCATAAACTTGCTCGCAGTGTGCAGCGCTGCCTTTGTTTTCTCCCATACGCCAACATTCGTTGATTCTGGTTCTGGGTCCAAGTCTGACGGGAGGGAAATGCGTGATTTATGCGGCGTATTGGGGAAGGAGTAGAAAAGATGATGCGATTGACGTCGGATCAGACGAGCTGGTGCTTGGCTCGAGACGATGTCTTGTGGCTGTACCGAAAGGTCGGGATTACGGCGGTGTTGACGGTGGATTGAGTTAACATGAATGGGTGTATCTTCATCTTCGTCAATAAAAGTGACGGAAGGTGTGGGTCCATCGGAGCGGAGGGTGGCGTTGGAGTAACTCTTCGGCGGCGGGACGGTGAAGCCGCGACCAAGAAGTGGCGACCGTTCCCCGTCTTCGGAAGCAGAGGGTGAGATCAAGGACTCGATTGTATCAGGTATGATCTCGTCGTCAGCTTGCGCTAGAAGGTGAACACCATAGCTCCATCGCAGCTATTCATAATGATCGGTTAGGTTGGAGCAGGAGCTAATGGATCCATGATTCATGTTAATAATAGATCCTCACCATTAAGCCAAGCGTCGAATATAGAACGAGATACGTCAGAGCACGTCCCAGCATAGCATTACGCGTGTCGTGGGGACCCCATTCCAGTCCACGGACAGTGACCACCATCGATTGCATCAAGGCGATCGGGAGGGAGTTTGAATTCATGAACATGCTTGCGGCGATTGCAAAAGCCCTAGAAAAAGAAGCCATGGGTGCCAGTTAGTGAATGTGCGGACATTGGACATTGGAGCGCTAGGAGTCGTTAAGTAGAGTGGCAGGCGTACCGTTGGCTCCGTTTGAGCCGCCATACCCAGGCGAAGACCCAAGCCACCAGACCAGACACCAAGGAGACAATAACGAATATGATTGGGACCACCCAGAGTTCAAGAATCTTATCAGGGGTAAGGAAAAAAGCCACTTTGGAAAAGAGGAGGGCAGGGGTGAAGAGTGAGACATTCAGTCGATTGATTTGCTATATGTTCAAATCGTTCAATAGATCAATACGAGTATAGAGACAGATAGTACGACTTGAACTGACTTTTTGTGTTTTCTTATCGAGGACTCCTTTCCTT
>WNFL01102629.1_pt3 | contig 18771 bp, 25 predicted proteins | sample 5400361 | NCBI WGS metagenome assembly WNFL01 (sample SAMN13153351, study PRJNA577476) | soil metagenome | isolation source: 40 cm soil on Douglas fir-dominated hillslope | place: USA:California | collected 2013-09-17
CATTCTTCCGGGGCTCTATCCCGGCCGAACACGTCACTATCACCTTAAGGTGCAAGCACCCCGGCAGCGCATTCTCACGACCCAGCTTTATTTTCCGAACGAGCCGCGAAACAGCCGCGATGATTTTTTCTCGCCGCAACTCTTGATGCACATCTCGCAGGCCTCCTCCATGTCGTCCGCACGCTTCGATTTCGTTCTCGATATTTGAGTCTAACTCCGCCGAAGCGATGCGCCCCTGAACGTAACGTCCTGTAAAGATGTAGCTTTTCCCATATGCGAATGGCTTCGCGGTGGAACCTTCGCGCCGGGGTTTCGTTTTCTGTTCAGTTGAGGTTCAGCCTGCGCGGCTCAGATTGAGCGCGCTTGAGTCGGGAAGGCGCCAAGGCACCACCCCGCAGGAAAGGAAAAGACCATGTGGAAGAAAAAAGCGCTGGCCATCTTGACCGCGGCGGCGATGGCGGGAAGCGCCATTCAGCCGGTCATGGCGCAGAATTATGGTCGCGATTACGACTACAACTACAACAATGGCTATAACGACTCCTACGGCAACAACGCCTACTCCAATGACAATAACCGCTATGACAGCGATCGCGACCGCTATGAACAGCAGCGCGATCAATACGAACGCGACCGCAACAATTACGACCGCACTTACGGAAATCGCGCGGCACGGTTCGACCGTTCGGCGTATTTGCGCGAATGCGAGCGGCAAAAGTCCGGCAATACGGCAGGTGGTGCGATTGTCGGTGCGCTTGCCGGTGGTCTGCTCGGCAACACTATCTCGCGGGGCCCGCAACGTGGCGCCGGGACGGCGGTGGGCGCAATCCTCGGTGGCGTCATCGGCGGAACGATCGGCAACAATAGCCTGACCTGCGAGGACCGCAGCTACGAAATCGACACCTATTACAGCGGCTTCGAGGCTGGCCGCCCTCATGCCCGCTATGATTGGCGCAGCCCGCGTAGCGACGCGTATGGTTACCTGGAAGTCGGCGATTATTATCGCGACCGTGGTGGGTATCGCTGCGCGAACTACACTCAGCAAATCTACGTCCATGGGCGGCCCGAGCTCGCTCGCGGCGTCGCCTGCCGTCAGCCTGACGGCACCTGGCGGATGACCTAAACCCGTCTGCTTGCAGAAGAAACGCTCCCGGTTCGTCCGGGAGCGTTTCGTTTGTCGGCGGGCCGCAAGACGCTGGTAACCATTTCTCGATTATCGTGTCTTGTAACCGCCCCGGAGCATCGGGCCTTCATGACTGTCGCGTGGATCATCAATGTCGACGGGCGCGTTTATGGGCCCTATTCCGCGGAACGTCTCCGCAGCTTCGCTTCCGAGGGTCGCCTCGCTCCGACGTCTCTCATTGCCCATCAAGGTGCATCGGATTGGCGCGAAGCGCGCGATGAGCCGGAATTCTGCGAGCTCTTCACGCAGGTCGCCAAAGAAACCCCGCGCATTAGCGCCCCCGTCATTGTGCCGAAGCCGGCGCCGGCCCCGATCGCCCCCATGAACGCCAACGTGCCCGAGGGCAAACTCGCGCAATTCGCGATCGTCATCGACATCAAATCGCATTCTCCCGGCGGCTTCGAGCAAGCCATCACGTCCCTGGGGACTGCCCATCGTCTCGTGCACAATGTGTGGATTCTGTCCACATCGCAGACTGTGAATGCGGTGCGCAATCGTCTGGTGCCGGAGCTGGGCAAAGCCGATTCGCTTTTCGTGGTCGATGCATCGCGCGGCAAGGCCGCCTGGTTCAATTTTGGACCCGACGCAGACGTTCGCATCCGCCGCGTCTGGCAGAAGGCGTCCTAACGGGTCTTGCGATCCGGTAATTAGATTTCAGCCGTTAGAGCTCTTTGAGCTCCGTCCGGTAACGCTGCCAGCGGTCATGATAGATCTTCGCGTTCAGCAACAGCATCGGGACGTCCTGTTCCGGAATGCTGCGCACGGCTCTGCCGGGGACTCCGACGATGAGAGAGTTGTCCGGGAATTCTTTCCCTTCCGGGATCAGCGCATGCGCGCCGACAATGCAATTCCTGCCGATCTTTGCGCGATTCAATACGGTCGCGCCCATGCCGACGATGCAATTGTCGCCGACAGTCGCGCCGTGGACGACCGCACCGTGACCCACTGACACATTCGCGCCCAGGGTTATGGGAATGCCAGGATCGGCGTGCAGCACACAAAGGTCTTGGACGTTGGTGTTTTCGCCGATGCTGATCCAATCATTGTCGCCGCGCAGCACGCTTCCGAACCATACGCTCGCCCCTCTGGCGATTCTCACGCGCCCGATCAGCACGGCATTTGGTGCGATCCAATATTCGCCTTCGGGAGGCAATTGGGGACACCAGTCGTCGAGCGCGTAGAGCGGCATGCGGTTCACCATCCTTTTGCCCATAAGACATCGGCGCTGCACTACGAGACAAGATGCACATTTTCCTGGCGCTGCAGAATCTCGTCGTCGCGGCGTCCGCAAAAGCGGTTGTGACAAAAAAATTCTTCGCGCGACGGAGTCGCGGAAACCCGTTACGCTTTGATTCGTCGGTTGAGTCGCAAGGGTGGGGGTGTCCATGGCCAGGCGTGCCGCGCGTAACAAAATGCGGGATAGAGGCCATCAGGAAAACGCGACCATTCACACCCTGTATCCAACGGGGACCAACTGGACGCCGCTGGAAAGCGATGTTCGGGATCGCAAATATGTAAAGAATGTGCGGGCGCTCAGCCCGGTCCAGCAGACCTTTCTCAAGACCTACCTCGCCATCGCCAAAGCGGTGGACGCGCTGGATGCGGGTCGTGCAAGCCGCATCGTCCTTTCACGGCCCGCCGTCGAGGCAGGCGAAAGCCTCGGATTTCTGCCTGGCGATGTCGGCGAGAAACTCGCGCCTTATCTCCGGCCGCTCTATGACGCTCTCACGGAACGGCTTGGCACAAAGCGGCTAAAGGCGCTTCTTGCGGAAGGGACCATTGAAATCGCGCCCGTCGCCTATATGCGAGGGCGCACCCTCAACGATTGCTTTATCGTCATCGACGAGGCTCAGAATTGCACCTATGGCCAGATCAAGATGCTTCTGACGCGCCTGGGCTGGCGCTCGACCATGGTGCTGACCGGAGATCCGGATCAGACGGATTTGCTGCCGGGCCTATCGGGTCTTCGGGAGATCGCGGCGCGATTGGAGCGCGTGGAAACTATCGCGGTGGTTCGTCTGGGCGAGGCGGACATCGTCCGCCATCCGCTGGTGGGAGAAATGTTGGGGGTCCTTTAAGCCCGGACCTAGCCCCGGCCTATAATCGGATGGCGATTTCCAGCACCAGAAGGCCAAGCGCCAGACTCCAGTAGAACACGCCGGCGGAGACCAGCCAGAAGGTGATTGGTTTCCACTCCTTTTGGAGAAAGCCGCGCATGGCCTTTTCGAAAAAGACATTGGGGCCGGCTACAACCAGGACCGCGGCCTGGAGCATGCGTCCGGCGGTGTTTTGGGCTTTGAGGCCACAAACACGGTAAAGATTGGCGATGATTCCGGAGGCGGTGAAGCCGGCCGTTACGGCGAACATGAACAACAAAAAAGCGTGCATCGGACCGGCTCCTGTGTTTGTAAGCCGGTAATTGCAGAGTGCGTGCCCACATTTGGGCCGGTTTTTGTGCCGATTTGGGTCAGATTGGTCGTAGGCATGCTTAACGCTTGTCCCTTTTGGGGCAGAGGCCCGCGTACTAGATAGATTGGACGATCGTCGGCAAGCACGAGGGACGCGGGATATGAGCCACGCGGGCGAGGAGTTTGGCGAACCGGCTAAGCGGCGCTCGGGCTGGCTGATCCCGCTCGCGGTGTTTTTCGTGACGGCCTGCCTATCGGCCCTGGTGCTTGCCTATTATTTTGCGCCCGCTCCACCGGGTCTTGCGCAGGAGCAGCCCGCGCCGACCGATACCGATCGTCCGGTCGCGCTTTCCCTCGGTTCGACGCATCTACAGATTCCGGCAAACTACATCTTGCTTGCCAGCGCGCGGCGCGGCGGCGCCCTGAATGAGCTTGCCCTGATCGCCATGCTGCCCGATTTTCAGGGTTACACGCTCGGCGCCGCGCAAGCCCTTACCGACAATGCTCCGGATTCTCGCATCATCAACCTCATGCTTAAGGGTGACCAGGCGCTATTGCCGGAGCAAGACCGACTCGAGCGCGTCTATATGACCCAAGTCGAAAATCCCAAAGGGCAACTGGGACCTTACGGCTTGCGGCAATACGCGTTTCGCGCCGATTCCGGCTATCATGATCAGGATTTGTTTGTGGGGCCCGGCCCTCAAGGAGTCATGGTGCTTCTCTGCACCAAACTCGCGTCCGATATTCCATCCCCAGGCTGCCTGCGCGATATGCCACTCGGCGCCGGCCTCGCGCTGAGCTACCGTTTCAAGCGCGCGCATCTTGCGCAGTGGCGGAACATCGATGCACGCATCCGCATGCTAATCGATGGCTTTATCGAGAAGCCCTAACGGGCGCGTGAAGCCGGAGGCTCCGGCAGGTCCATTTCCAGGATCGACATATTGAAGGCGTAGGAAATCTCCCCGTCTTCTTCATCCTTGAAAATAAGGCCAATGAATTCTCCCGCCACATGGACTTCGACCGAATCGGACTGCGGCCGCTCCAAGAGCGTGATGGTGTCGAGCCGGAACAAATTGCGGAGATATTTTTCCAAACGCCAGATTTCGCTGCGGGTCAAAGCCGGACTCCCTTAGAGAATTCCACGTCGCATGCTCCCGCGCATGGGTCAAGCAGCGAACGGCGCGAGGCTTCGTCTCAAATCTGAGAATCACTTTCCGGTAGACCGTGATCCATGTCTTGCGACGGGCGCGCCGATCCTGCTTTGCCGATCACCCGCGCGGGAACCCCTGCCACCGTCGTATGCGGCGGCACCGGCTTCAGAACGACCGATCCTGCGCCCACGCGGCTATATTCCCCGATCTCGATATTGCCCAGGACCTTGGCACCGACCGACAGCAGCACGCCGCGGCCGATCTTCGGATGGCGGTCTTCGTTCTCCTTGCCCGTGCCGCCCAGGGTAACGCCATGGAGCATGGAAACATCGTCCCCCACCACAGCGGTTTCTCCGATGACAACGCCGGTGGCGTGGTCGATCATGATGCCACGCCCGAGCCGTGCCGCCGGATGAATATCGACGGCGAACAGATCGGACATGCGGTTCTGGATGAAGAGCGCCATCAGTTTGCGTCCCTGGGTCCAGAGAAAATGCGCCACACGATAGCTTTCCAACGCGTGGAACCCTTTGAAGAATAGGAAAGCCTGGACATAGGAATGGCAGGCCGGGTCGCGCTGGAAGATGGCTGAAAGGTCCGCGCGCACCGCCTCGCCCATGGAGGGTTCCGCCGCAAACGCCTCCTGGAACATCTCGCGCAACTGCATCGGCGAAAGTTCGTCGCCGCCGATCTTCTTTGCCAGCAGATAGGACAGCGCCTCTTCCAGCAGATCGTGCTTCAGGATCGTCGCATGGGCGAAACTCGCGAGCTCCGGCTCGCTCTCCGCCAATTGCTCGGCCTGCGCGCGCAGGGTCGTCCAGATCGGGTCGCAACTCGCAACTTTTTCAACCGCGCGCATCTTTTGCTTCCGGCTCATGCTTCATCATCCTGACACTATGCTTAGGGGCAAAGAGGGTTGCATCATCTTAAGCCAGAGCCGAAAGAATCCCAACGCCCCCCAATTGCCCTGTTTTTCCGGAGTTCATAAGTACCTTTCATAGCCTCATTTGCTCCCTTATGGTCCGCCCGCATCTATGGTCCGCCCGCATCGACATAAACGGTAGAACAATGTCCGATTATTCCGCCAAACTGAACATTCCCGTTCCCGAGACGTTCGATCTCCTGCTGAGCCGCCGGTCCGGCTCGGCCAAGGCGATGAAGGGTCCAGGTCCGAGCCCCGACCAACTCCGCCGCATTCTGGCATCCGCCGTTCGCGTTCCCGACCACGGCAAGCTGACGCCCTGGCGCTTCATTGTCTTCGAAGGGGACGGCCGCCGGAGGATGGGCGATATTCTCGCCGAAACCATCGCTGCCGAAAGGGACTCTTCGCCCGAACGCATCGAACAGGAGCGAAACCGATTTATGCGCGCTCCACTGGTTGTCGGTGTGGTCAGCCGCGTGCGTGAGCAGATTCCGATCCCGGTGTGGGAGCAACAACTCTCCGCCGGCGCGGTCTGCATGACGATGGTAATCGCTGCGCATGCGATGGGCTTTGTCGCCAACTGGATCACCGAATGGTGTGCCTATCACCCCCAGGTGCTCGAACGCGTCGGTCTGAAGCCCACGGAGCGAATCGCCGGCTATGTCTATATCGGGCAACCTGCCGATGCTCTGGAGGACCGTCCAAGGCCTGCAATCGAATCGATCACCACGCGCTTCTGATTCCAGCTCCCTTCAGGAACGCTCGTAAATCACGGCGTTCCAGAACCGGGCTCTGTGTGAGCCGGTGCGGGAGAATCCCCGTTTCTTCAACACTCGCCCAATCATGGCGTTGAAATAGCCATGGGCCACCAGCACAGCCACGCCCTCATCGGCGTCTGCTCGGGCAAGCAGAATATCTGCCGCATGAGACGCGCGCGCCTTTGCTCGGCGATAATTCTCGATCTCCGGATGATAGCCGGCATGCCACATGATGCGCGCCATCACCGCCCAGATCGGCACCTTCATCCTAAGCAGCGGAATTCGCGGCGCAGCGAGCGGCGCTTCGGCGAATAGGGGGTCGGCGATGATCTCCGCCTCCGGCAGCAGACTGCGTGCGCTGTCATCGGCCCGCGGCAGTCCGCTGGTGGACACCGCGTTCAGTCCTTTCACCAGGTCAAGAAGCTCCTCCGGGGGAGCACTTTGAGGATCGAGGCCCGCATCCTGATAGGCATCGATATAGCGGCGAAATCCATGATGGCTGGTGCGGGGATTGGTTGGGATAGCCGGTTTCCCGTGCCGCACCAGAATCACCCGTACGGGCTTGGCTGCAATGGTCCTCGCTGCTCGCGGCCTGCCCTCCAACGCCAAGGTCATCGCCGAGCCGGTGACCGTCTGAATGGGCCCGCTGTCCCAGTTTTCGTCGCGATTCTCGCCGCCCTCATCATGGCAAAACCATATAGGCGGGCATTGCGTCGCGACAATGAATTCAGCACTGGTCCACAGGGGCAAGCGATTAGATTCGCCTCGCATCGGGGGGAATGAGGCCCAATTTAAGGGCTAATTGCCTATATAATAGGCAATTTTCTCGTGTCTTTGGTTTTTTGCATCAAAAATGGTCTGCAATGTGATCCAAACGACACGTTTTCGCACTGCGGCACGATTGTTTTTATATGTCCCACTCTCTCCTAATCGGAATGAGGTTCCCGGGCCAGGGCTCATCGTGGCCGGGGAATCGCGCCGGGGGGCCAGTGCCTACCGGGAAGAAAAGGAGAGAACATGAAAAAGACGTCACAGATCCTCATCGGTACCCTCGGCCTTGCTTGCGCGTCCGCATGGACCTCACCGGCACTGGCCATCGACGGCCTAACCGCGAATGCAGACATTACCTCGAATTACGTGTTTCGCGGCATTGCCCAAGCCGCCAATCGTCCTGCGGTACAGGGCGGGCTCGACTACACCCTAGGCGACAGCGGCTTCGCGGTCGGTACCTGGGTTTCGTCGATTGATTTTGGCGATCACACGCCCCTCGAATGGGACGTCTACGCCAATTACAATTTCAATCTGGGCCCGGTGGGCGCATCCGTGGGCGTGATCGCCTACATCTACGAATGGTACGGCAATTTCGGCCCTTATACGTGGGTCGAGCCCAATATCGGGCTGAGCCATGATTTTGGGATATTCTCGTGGTCGGCGAAGGCTTTTTGGGCACCATCCGTGCCTAACGGCTATCTGACCATCCGCCAGCAATACAATCCGGACTCGTCTTGGTACCTGACCACCGGAGCCTCTGTCCCGGTGGCACCTTGGCTCGCCCTCAGCGGCAATATCGGTTATCAGGGCTACAGCGGCAAACCCGCTGGTGTGTCAGACGATTCCTATACGGAATGGGATCTCGGTGCGACGCTTACATACGACAAGTACTCGCTCGACTTGCGTTACATCGACACCAGCAAACACATCCTGCCTGCCATCAAAGCAGCCACAATCGCCGGAGTCGGCGCCCCGGCTTTTGATACGGGACCGTTCTACGTCGCAACCTTCAAATTCGCCTTCCCTTAAGTTTCACCGCTGTTATGCAACAAAGGCTCGCGCGGCATTCGCGCGAGCCTTTGCGTTTGGTGGGAAGGTAGCTCTTTTCAATAAGCCCGATCTTCGCCGGCGCGGATCAGGCCGCGAATGACGCGGTAGAGGTACCAGACCGCCAACGCCGGAAAGAGGATAAATCCGAACAGCAGCGGAAGCACCGCCGTAGGCGCCCACAGCCAAACGAAGCCATTGGCGAACCACCATGCGAATGCAAAGGGCCAAGAGAGGAAAAACAGAAGCGTGGCGCCTACCATCACCCAGAACACCTGAATGAGATTGTTGAAGTGGCCTTCCCAGATCGTGCCAACGGCATCGTGGCGCTTCACATAGGCGATAATGACACCGACGATCGCCGTGACGCCGTTCATGCAGGCGATCAGGAAGAGCGCATAGCAAAGGATAACAAGCGAGCCCAGGCTCGTCGCATCAGCGCCGTCGGTAAGCGGGCGCTGCGGCGGAGTGGCGCCAGCTTCTGAGGTATCGCTCATCTTCGCTCCTTCTGTGCCTTTATATGGGCCCCCTTCCGCGCGGCACAACTGCTATTAGCGGGATTGATCGGCGAACGCGCACGCCCTATCGAATGCGAAACCACGATTCGAGCGGTTCGGGCGAGGCGGGAACATGGTCGACTGGATAGCGAAGCTGAAGCGCGAGCTGATGCGGCCGTTCCGCGGCAAGGCCGTGCCCGCCATCCCGCTCGATCTTTCGCCGTTCCAGAAGGCACTGCTGAAAAAGGTGCGCCCCTACACCATGACGTCCAATGAGCGCGTGGCGGTGCTGGAGTCCGCGGCGCGTTATGTCGTGGCGCAGAATTATCCAGGCGCTTTCGTCGAATGCGGAGTCGCCAGAGGCGGCTCCACGATGGCGATGGCCTATACGCTCCTCGACCTAGGCATCAGCGACCGTGACCTCTATCTCTACGACACCTTCGAAGGCATGCCCGAGCCCGATGACGTGGACCGCGGCCGGTTCGGCGAATCCGCGGGCCGAAGCTGGCGCAAGCGCCGCGACGCGGCCGGGCGCTCGACCTGGATCAATCATGGCTTGGACGAAGTGCGCGCCAATCTTGCGCTGACCGCCTATCCCGAATCGCGCCTCCATTTCATCACAGGCAAGGTTGAGGACACTCTGCCCGGAGCCTCGCCTCGCCTCCCGGCGCCATTGCCTTGTTGCGGCTGGACACCGACTGGCACGCCTCGACCAGGGCCGAGCTCGACCATCTCTATCCCAAGCTGGTACGCGGCGGGATTGTCATTATCGACGATTATTTTCGCTGGCAGGGCGCGCGCAAAGCGGTCGACGAATACGTCGCCGAGCATAAGATCCCGATCTTCTGGGTCCGCGTGGATGATTCCTCGGTTATTGGCGTCAAGCCATAAGCCCTCCCAGCTGAGAGCGATTCATGCCAGAATGCCGCCCTTAAGACAGGACTGGGGAACAGAGGAGGATCACATGACATCGTATGCATATTCGCTCACGCGGACTGTTTGCGGCGCGCTTGCTCTCGCCGGGATTGCGTTTGTACCAGTTGCTGCGCTCGCAGATGGACCTCAGGCCATCGCGACCGCCGCGAACCATGCGGGTCTTGCCGCGGCGGCCGGCGGCATCGACATGGTGCACACGCATCTGCACCACGTGCTGAATTGTTTGGTCGGCCCTGGCGGAGACGGCTTCGACGCCGCACCGGGCAATCCGTGCGCTAACGCCGGTGGTGGCGCCATTCCCCAAACGGCGGACGCGGCGACGAAGGCCAAGCTCCAAGCCGCGGCAACCCAGGCGAAGGGCGGAATCGCAAACCCTGACATGGCCGCCGCGAAAAAAACGGCGTCCGACGTTCAGGCGATGCTGAAATAAGCAGGAAAGCGCCTTACAGCGCGATGAGTTGCCGTAACATTCGCCGTACGGCCTGCCGGTCTCGAGCGGAGAGGGTTCCGATCTTTCGGGACACCAGACGATTGTCCAGGGTGAAGAGCTTGACCCGGACAATCGATGCTTCGCTCAAACCGGCAGTCGCGGCGTCCACGAGCAGCACGTCTTGAGGCCAGTGACTCTTCGCAGCTGTTGTTATCATCGCGAAAACAGTATTGCCGCTTGCTTCGTTGGCCCCTTGGCTCGAGAGAGCAAGCGCCGGACGCGGCTTGGCTAACGCGATGTCGGTGAATGGGAACGGAACAACTGCGACGTCGCCCGCGTCACAGATTGTCATAGGCGGCGGCATCCTCTTCGCTAGCCCATTCCGAGAGCGTGCTTTCCACCGATTTGAGATACGCCCTGTCTAACCGCTCCGCTCGCCCAAGCGTCACTTTACCTTTGCTGATCCGGTAGACGAGCGTGTCGCCGGGTTTGACGCCCAATGCGGCTCTCACTTCCTTGGGCACCGTCGTTTGCGCTTTCGACGTGATTTTACTGAACACCGCGCCCATGCAAGTCTCCTTACTCCTTACCTCCTTACCGTAAGGAATGAAGCGCTGGAATACAAGATTAACACCCCCTATATTCCGCTGATGGCGCACAATAACGGGCCCGCGTTCCGGCCGGTCAATGGTCTAGCCGAGGCTTCCGCTGCCTTCCGTCACATGACGGGAGCGGAGCTGACGGCTTTCGTCCCCCATCGCCCCGAACGTCCCGAGAAATCCGAAGGCGGCAAGCGTTTCAAGCTGGTCTCGGATTACCAACCCGCAGGCGATCAGCCCGAGGCCATTCGCGAACTGATTGGTGGGCTCTTGGGCGAGGACCCTGCCGCCACCCCCGACCGCGATCAGGTGCTCCTCGGCGTCACCGGCTCGGGCAAGACCTTCACCATGGCCAAGGTGATCGAACTCCTGCAACGCCCGGCTTTGGTGCTGGCGCCGAACAAGACCCTGGCGGCGCAGCTCTACTCCGAGATGAAGGGCTTCTTCCCCGAAAACGCCGTGGAATATTTCGTCTCCTATTACGATTACTACCAGCCTGAGGCCTATATCCCGCGCACCGACACCTATATCGAGAAGGACTCCTCGGTAAATGAGCAGATCGACCGCATGCGGCACGCCGCGACGCGAGCGATTCTGGAGCGCGACGACGTTATCATCGTGGCGTCCGTGTCCTGCATCTACGGCATCGGCGCGGTCGAAACCTATTCCGGCATGGCATTCTCGATCGCGCGCGGCCAGCACATCCAGCGCGCCGACCTGCTGGCGCGTCTTGTCACGCTGCAATTTCGCCGCAACGATGAGGCATTCGCGCGTGGGGCTTTTCGCGCGCGCGGCGATACCATCGACATCTTCCCAGCGCATTACGAGGACCGCGCCTGGCGCGTGACCCTGTTCGGCGACGAGGTGGATTCCATTTTCGAATTCGATCCATTGACGGGCAAGAAGTCCGCCGAGCTCGATACGGTCAAGATCTACGCCAATTCCCATTACGTGACCCCGCGCCCCACGCTTGCCCAGGCCACCAAGGGCATGCGCGAGGAACTCCGCCTGCGGCTCGAACAGTTCCGCCGCGACGGCAAGCTTCTCGAGGCGCAGCGCCTCGAACAACGCACGATGTTCGATCTCGAAATGATCGAGGCGACTGGCTCTTGCGCCGGTATCGAGAATTATTCGCGCTGGCTGACGGGTCGCCGCCCTGGCGAGCCGCCGCCGACGCTGTTTGAATATATCCCCGACGAAGCCATCGTCTTCGTCGACGAATCCCACGTCACCATTCCCCAATTGGGCGCCATGTATAAGGGCGACTTCCGGCGCAAGGCGACGCTCGCCGAATACGGCTTTCGTCTGCCTTCCTGCATCGACAACCGGCCGCTGAAATTCGACGAATGGGACGTGATGCGCCCGCAGACGGTTTATGTCTCGGCAACGCCCGGACCTTGGGAGCTCGGTCGTACCGGCGGCATCTTCACCGAGCAGGTGATCCGGCCGACCGGTCTCATCGATCCGCCGGTCGAGGTGCGCCCCGTCGAGCACCAGGTCGACGATCTTCTGGCCGAGTGCAAAGACATCGCCAAGAGAGGCTATCGCGCGTTGGTGACCACGCTCACCAAGCGCATGGCCGAAGACCTGACCGAATATCTGCACGAACACGGCGTGCGCGTGCGCTATATGCATTCGGACGTCGAGACTCTGGAGCGCATCGAGATCGTGCGCGATCTGAGGCTGGGGGCCTTCGACGTGCTCGTCGGTATCAACCTCCTGCGCGAGGGGTTGGACATTCCAGAATGCGCGCTTGTCGCCATTCTCGATGCCGACAAGGAGGGGTTCCTGCGTTCCGAAACCTCCCTGGTCCAGACCATCGGCCGTGCGGCGCGCAATATCGAAGGCAAGGTCATTCTTTATGCGGACCATATGACGGGTTCGATGACACGCGCGATGGCGGAGACCGACCGCAGGCGCCGCAGGCAGGAAGCCTATAATTTGGCGCATGGCATCACGCCCGTCAGCATCAAGAAGAATATCGCCGATATTCTGGGCTCGGCTTACGAACGCGATCATGTCCTGGTGGATGCCGGACTCGCCGACGATCCCGTGCCTGTCGGACACAATCTGCGCGTCCATATCGAAGAGCTGGAAAAGCGCATGCGGACTGCCGCGGGGGATCTGGAATTCGAGGAGGCGGCGCGCTTCCGCGATGAAATCAAGCGGCTGCAAGCAACCGAACTTGCCATCGCCGACGATCCCTTCGCGCGCCAGTCCGCAGTGGAAGAGGCCGTAGAGGGCGCCTTCCGTTCCGGAGGCGATGGGAATGCACCAAAACCGGCCGACGCTGCGCCCCGCTCCACCAAAGGCCGGGCCGGTACGAGCGCGAGGCCCGGCAAAAGCAAATCCGCACGTACCCCGCGCCGTTTTCGGTGAAACTGGCGTGAAGTCGCGCCTCTGGCCCGTTTTCAGACTCCGGCGAAGCCGGTAAAGTCCGGTCAAATCTCGGGAGGGCCTCCATGAAGAACCATCACCTCGTCGCGCTTCTGCTGGCCGGATCGGTTGGGCTTGCGGCCTCCGCCATAGCCGTTGCCACGGCGGCGCCTGCCCCCGCGGCGCCGGCGGCCCCCGCGGGCGGCGGCCTGACGATTCTCGACTTCAAACCGGCATTCGACGACCTGATGACCATGCTGGTTCAGCCGCGCCACACCAAGCTATGGCTTGCTGCCCAGCAGAAGAATTGGCAGCTCGCCGGCTTCGAGCTCAACGAGATGGGCGGCGCGCTCCGGCGGTGTCGGGCAGACCGTTCCGAAATATCGCAATATCAGCGTGGACGCGACGGTCTCTTCGATCTTCACGCCCAAGATCCAGGCCGTGGCTGGAGCCATCACGGCTCAGAATACCGCGCAGTTCAACACCGCCTATGCCGAGCTGACAAATGCCTGCAATCTTTGCCACGAGGCATTGGAGCACCCGTTCCTGGTGATCAAGGTTCCGGACGCGTCGGCGGCTGCAGCATTTCCGGATCAGGATTTCCGGCCCCTCGCCGGAGCCAAATAGGGCGTCAATAGACCTGCGACGGTTCAATCGAACAGGCTGGACACCGATTTCTCGTTGGCGATGCGGTCAATGGCCTCGCCCAACAAAGGCGCGATGGAAATCCGCCTGATATTGGGGCATTTGCGGATATCCTCGGTGGCGGCAATCGAGTCGGTCACCACCAGAGATTTCAGTTTGGAATCGCGGATGCGCGCCACTGCGCCGCCCGACAGCACCCCATGGGTCGCATAGGCGTAGACCGCCTTGGCGCCCTTCTCGAGCAAAGCCTCCGCGGCGTTGACGATCGTACCGCCCGAATCCACGATGTCGTCCACCAGAAGACAGGTGCGATTTGAAACATCGCCGATGATGTTCATCACTTCGGATTCACCGGCGCGTTCGCGGCGCTTGTCGACAATGGCGAGATCGGCACCCAGGCGTTTCGCCAAAGCCCGCGCCCTGACCACGCCGCCGACATCGGGCGACACCACCATCAGATGCTCGCCGTCGAGATAATCACGGATATCCTTCACCATCACCGGCTGCGAATAGAGATTGTCCGTCGGGATATCGAAGAATCCCTGGATTTGCCCGGCGTGCAGGTCGACCGTCAGCACCCGCGAGGCGCCGGCTTCGGTGATCAGATTCGCTACGAGCTTGGCGGAGATCGGCGTGCGCGGACCCGGTTTGCGATCCTGGCGGGCATAGCCGAAATAGGGGATCACGGCATCAGGAGCTCCATCAGATTGTCGTTCGCCGGAAAGCTGGTCGACTGGATGACGAACATGTCCTCGCCGCGGACGTTCTCCTGGATTTCGACGAAAACCTCCATGTCGGCGAAACGCCGCACCACGGCGTTGGTGAACGGCGCGTGCAGATATTGGCTGATCGCCTCCGAGAGCGGACGATTGCTGTTGCCGGTCAGCAGCTTCATGCGACCACCCTCACCATGTGACGATTCAATGACCCGCGTGAAGGTCTTCTAGCAAGGCGCTTTCCATGCGTAAACCTCGCGGAGGAAGGAATCACAGGCTCATCCCGCCAGCATGATCGCCGACAATTCGCGGCCGTAATCCGGTTCCTTTCGGTGCGTCGCACGGCGATAGGAGAAAAACTCGTCTTCGCGCTCATAGGTACAGGCGTCGAGGATCTCCACCGATTCCATGCCCGCCTGTTTCAAACGCCGCGTCACATAGCCCGAAAGATCGAATTGTCAATGGTCGGGGCGCCGCGAACTGGCGAAGAAGCCTGCATTATCCGCATCGGCGCTCAAAAAACGTGCTTCGAACTCGGGCCCGACTTCGTAAGCGTTTTGATTCGTAAGCGTTTTGACTAATACAGGGACCGATGGCAGCCCTGATGCGCTCAGGCCTTGCACCCAACCGCCCCATGGCCGCCACAACAGATTCGACAACACCGGAGAGCGCGCCGTTCCAGCCCGCATGAGCCGCGCCGATGATTCGAGCTTGTGGGTCCGCCAGCAGAATCGGCGCGCAATCCGCCGTGAGTATGCCGAGCGCGATGCCCGGAAGGTCGGTGACCATGGCGTCCGCTTTGGGATTTTCCGGTATCGGCCAGGGAGTCGTGACCGTCACAGCTTGCGCACTGTGCACTTGGTAGAGCGTGACCAGAGTGGCATCGGGTGAGAGCACGGCCGTTGCGCGCACGCGGTTTTCCATGACGTCGTCGCGGGAATCTTTCGATCCGGGCCCGCAATTGAGCGATTCGTAAATCCCTTTCGAGACGCCGCCCTGCCGGCCGAAAAAACCGTGCGAGATTCCGGGCGCGGCGAGATTGGCGGATTTCAGGACGAGCATGAAAAACCCGGTACACCAGGAGAGCGGTCTTCACAAATCGCCATGACTTTAAACAGCATTCCCATTTGCAAAGGGTTTATGAGCCGATCAACAGCCTGATTTATTTCGGCGGCGCTGTCTGGCGCGGCACGTTTGAGGCGTTCGGCGCGCGCCTGAATGCCAAGCAATTCAAGGAAGGATCCTTGTGGCTCTGGGCCGAACACGTAGCCTTCAGCCTCCCTTGCCGCAGCGCAAAGCGCCGCGAAATCGACATGGCAGCTGAGATCGGCCTCGCCGGGTTCGGACAGAGGATCAAAGAAACGATTCGCTTTCACGGCCTGAAACGTATCTCCGATACCGGAGGGGGCGTGGCCATAGTCGATGACCAGGGCCGCGCCATCCGTTTCACCGATGCGCAGCGCGATGTCGCGGGCAATCGCTTGCGACGCCGGGGAGGTCTCGAAAACCGCACCCTCCCGCGCATCGCGCAAATGAGCCGGGATGATCGAGTCCGGAACCGGATCGGGCGTCGCCGCGAAGGTCAAAACGTCGCCATCTGCGCTCACCATCCGCTCGTGCCACCGGCCATTCAGCCGGATGAATTGGTGAACCGGAAGCGCGTCGAAAAACTCATTGGCGAGGAGGAACAGCGGGGCGTCGGCCCGCACTTCGCGCAGATCCCGCGCCCATTCCACCTTCGTGCCCACAAGTGTTTTCGCCTGGATGTCACGCAAAACAGGACTCGCCTCAATCAACGCGATGTCGGCCGCGTCGCCGAAACCGGGCCTGATCTTGGCAGCGCGCAGCAAATCCGCCATCAGGGTGCCGCGCCCGGGGCCGAGCTCCACCAGATGAAATCTATTGGGCCGGCCACGGTCCTCCCATGCCTGGACAAAAAATAATCCGATCAATTCCCCAAAGATCTGGCTCACTTCCGGCGCGGTGATGAAGTCGCGGCCAAGCGGATCGCGCCGCATGTAATAGCCGCCTTCCGGATCGGTGAGCGCCACCGCCATATAGTGCGCGATGCTGATCGGTCCTTGCGCGCGGATGAGACGAAGGAGTCTTTCCTTCGTTGCGTTCACGGGGTGGCTTTGACGGACTGACGCAGCGCATACCAGAAGAAGAACGCCGCTGCCGCCCACATCGGCAAGCTCAGCAATTGCCCCATGCTGAACCAGCCGTAAATCTTGGACTCCGAATCGCGAAAGAATTCGCCGATGAAACGGAACGTCCCATATCCGGCCAGGAACCAGGCGACGACCAAACCCGGACGGCGGTGAATCTGCCAACGCAGGATCAGGTAGCGCAGCAGGAAGAACAGCAACACGCCTTCCATGAGCGCTTCGTAGATCTGGCTCGGATGGCGTGGCAGGCCTGGAGGGAGCGCGTTGGGGAAGACCACCGCCCAAGGCACATCCGTGATCTTCCCCCACAACTCGCCATTGATGAAATTGGCGATGCGGCCGAAGAAAAGACCGATCGGCGTCGCGGCCGCTATCAGATCGGCGACGCCCCACAAATTGAGCTTGCGGCTGCGGCAGAACGACACAATCGCGATCATCACGCCCAGAAGCCCGCCATGAAACGACATGCCGCCTTCCCAGGCTGCAAATATCTTCAGCGGGTTTTGCCAATAGGCACCGGGCAGACCCATGCAGGCGGGCACGCCCTGGTCGGCGAACCCGCAATAGAACATTCCGTAAAACAGCACGAAACCCAGTCGCCCGCCGATGATCACGCCCAATGTGATCCAGACGNNNAGATCGCCGATGTCATCGGGCGTAGCGGGGGGCTTACCCATAAACGGCCGGCCCGCCCACAATTTGGGCGTGCGCAGGAGCTTCAGCACATACGCCCAGCCGAGCAGCAAACCGGCGATATAGGAAAGCGCATACCATCGGATGCTGATCGGTCCATAGATATGGACCAGCACCGGGTCGATATTGGGGAAAGGCAGGGCGGCTTCGATCATGGGCCTAGGCGGCTTGAGACCCATTTAGCTCGCGCGAGGGATATGCCGCTGTCAAGCTGGCATCTTCTGGCCGGTCGCCCAGCTCGTTTACGATCGTGAACGAAGGCGCCTTGTACCCGCCCCGGCCACGGGGCATACCCCAGACGAGGACACAAATATGCAGACCGATAACCGCATTCTCGACGGCATGGCCCGGTTGTTTACCAATGCAGCCGGCGCTGCCCAGGCTTTCAAAGCCGAGATGGAAACCATAATTAAGGCGCGCTTCGAACGCCTTGTCGCGGAACTTGATTTCGTCCCGCGCGAAGAATTCGATAATGTCAAGGCGATGGCGGCGAAAGCGCGGACCGAAAACGAAAAACTGGCTGCTCGCGTGACGGAGCTCGAGAAGGCCCTGGGCATTGCGTCGCCCAAAACCGGCCGCACGGGACCGCGGTCCAAGGGGGCCACCAAGAGAAGCCGAGGAAAGCTGTGAATTTCATCGCACCATCCACGCCTCGCTTCACAACAGGACGGGGGTCGCTCTTGTCACGAATCAAAATCTTGTGTCTGTTGCAGCAATACTGCTTCGCGCGCCGCTGGCGCATCGAGGGGCTCTTATGAAGCTTGCCACACCGGAAGACTTTTCGCCGCCGCAGCATCCGCTCGACATGTTGGAGCAGGCGGTCGAGGACAATGGCTGGCCCTTTGAGCGGTCCGCGCGCGACGAGATCAACCTCTCCGTTGCCGGCCGCTGGTGCGATTATCATTTCTGTTTCACTTGGCGCGAAGACCTCCAAGCACTCCACGTCTCTGTCAGCTTCGACATGCGGGTGTCGCGGGAGCGGCGCAGCGAAATCGCCGAGCTTCTGATGTCCATCAATGCGCAACTCTGGCTGGGACACTTCGACCTTTGGTCGGAGGACGGCACGGTGCTGTTCCGCCACGTCCTGATCTTCCCGGATTCACGAGTCAGCGCCGCCCAATGCGAGGCTCTGCTCCATCTCTCAATCGAAGCCTGCGAGCATTATTACCCGGCGTTCCAGTTCGTCCTTTGGGGCGGCAAGTCGGCGCAGGAAGCCATGGCGGCTGCCGTTCTGGAATGTGCGGGCCAGGCCTAGGGCTCCCATGATGGCGCCCTCGAGCGGCGCGGTCCTGTTGATCGGCGCCGGGCGTATGGGCGGCGCGCTCATCAAGGGCTGGATCGCAGCCAAAAGCTTTTCCGCCATCCACGTCGTCGAGCCCTTTCCGTCGGAAGGGTTGAAGTCGGCTTCCGCCGAACGCGCTATCCATCTCCACGGCACTTTTGCGGCAGAGGAGTTGCCTTCTCTCTCGTCGAT
>WNFL01047921.1_pt4 | contig 18770 bp, 11 predicted proteins | sample 5400361 | NCBI WGS metagenome assembly WNFL01 (sample SAMN13153351, study PRJNA577476) | soil metagenome | isolation source: 40 cm soil on Douglas fir-dominated hillslope | place: USA:California | collected 2013-09-17
GGTCGGGACCACGGTGGTCCGGGCCCTCGAAGGTGCGGCGGCGGCGAATGGCGGCCGCCTCCGCGCCGGGCCGGGCGTCACCGACCTGCGGGTGGGGCGGCAGCACCAGCCCCTGGTGGTGAACGGCTTGCTGACCGGGCTGCACGAGCCGGGCACGAGCCATTTCAGCCTCGCCACCGCCTTCGCTCCCCCCGCCCTGCTGGAAGCCGCCTTCCTCCACGCGGAGGAGGGCGGCTATCTCGGGCACGAGTTCGGCGACTCGAGCCTGCTCCTGCCCCTCAGCCTTCCGGGGCGATGGTGCTGAGCAATTCCGGATCGGGACGGCGCACGGACAAGCCGCGCAGGAGCTCCGGCCGGTCGGCTGTGCGATCGAGCCGGAGCAGCATCGAAGCGGCGGGCGCCCCGAGCAGCAGCATGAGCCCCCAGAACCTCCGCTCGCCGAGCCGCGCGTGGAGCGGCAGGAACAGCACCGGGTTGAGCGCGAAGGCCAGGCTCCAGGTGGCCTGATAGAGGCTCAGGTAGCGGCCGCGGGCCCTGGGGGGGGCCCAATCGGCGATGAACGCCATCTGCTGCGGCGAGGCCAGGATCTCCCCGGCCGTCCACAGCAGCACCGCGCCCAGGAACCAGCCCCAGTGCATGACGAGGCCCACCGCGGCGAACCCGAAGGACACGAGCAGGTAGCCGAGCGCGGCCGTGCGCAGCCGCCGGAAGCGCTTCAGCCGCTCGACCATCGAGATCTCGAAGAGCGCGATCAGCAGGCCGTTCATGCCGACCAGGAGCCCGTAGACGACGGCGGGGTAGCCCGCGGAGACGGTGATCGTCAACGGCATGACGCTGATGTGCGAGAAGAAGATCAGCGAAAAGATGAAGGCGACCGAGACCATCTGCAGGTAGACGCCGTCGAGCAAGGGGTTCTCGGGAACGGAGCCGGACGACGCGCGGGGAGCTTCCGCCTCCTCGGGCCGCGTCTCGGGGATGCGGAGGTAGACGACGAACCCGTACAAGAGCGTCGTGAGGCCGTCCCCGAAGAAGAGCCAGCGCCAGTTCCAGTCGGCGAGAAGTCCGCCCATCGCCATTCCGAGCGCGAAGCCCAGGTTCACCGCCAGGCGCAACGCGGCGAAGCCGCTGGCCCGCTGGTCCGAGGGCAGAAGGTCGCCGATGATCGCCGAGGCGGCGGGCCGATACAGGTCGGCCACGAATCCGAGCAGGACGAGCAGGGGCACGAAGACGCGCGCCGAGGGCGCGAAGCCCATGCCGAAGGCGAGGAGGCCGCTGCCGAAGAGGCTGACCATGAGGGTGACCCGCCGGCCGAGCCGATCGGTCAGCCAGCCCCCCGCCAGGATCGACACGATGGAGCCCGCGCCGTAGGCGAAGAGCAGCCGGGCCGCTTCCGTCTCGGTGAGCCGGAACTCCCGCAACAGCACGATCGTGAGGTAGGGGACGATGAAGGTCCCCACCTTGTTGATCAGGGTGCCCGTGATCAGAAGGCGAACCGGCGCGGGCAGGCGGGCAAGGAGACGGAGTGGGCTCTGGAGCATTGATGAAAGAAACCACGCTCATTATTGATTGAGCCGGGGTCGGCGCGGTCGATGGCGCGTTGCGATCCAATGAGGCGGCTCCGGGCTAGAATGACCGACTCGATGGGGCTCGGACGGCGCTCGCGCACCCCGCACACTCGAGGCCACATGCTCTTGCCAGGGCCCGCCACCTTGGTTGTGGCCGTCCTCGCTTTCCCGAGCTGTGGTCCTTCGGCCGACCCAGCCGCCAGGGAGCCGCGGTCCCCGACTTCTTCGGCGACCCCAGCAGCCAGGCCCCGGAGTGACACGGCCTTCGCCCGCCATCGCGGGATGTCATACGCCTACGGGTTTCTGCCGAACGACTCTGGGGGCTACGGCAGCCCGACCTCGGCCCGATCACTCGCGCGTCTCCGCGAGTTGGGAGTGGATTGGATCTCTATTACGCCGTTCGGGTTCCTGTCCCGGCCGACCGATACTTCTATCACCTGGAAGGGGAAGGGCATCGTCGAGACGGACGAGTCGCTGAAGCAAGCGGCCGACGACGCGCATGCGCTAGGCATGCGCGTGATGATGAAGCCGCACATCTGGGTTGCGCCCCCGGCTTGGCCGGGCAGCGTGGGCCAAAGCACTGCGGAGGACTGGCGGCTCTGGTTCGATTCGTATTCGCGATTCATCCTCCATTACGCTGGCCTTGCCAGATCGATCGGCGTGGACGCTCTTTGTGTGGGCACCGAACTCGAGAAAACGACTACCCACACTGCAGAGTGGGCGAGGATGATCGCCTCGATCCGGGCCGTTTTTCGCGGCCCCCTGACCTATGCCTCGAACCCACAAGAAGTCCACGCGGTCGGTTTCTGGGAACGCCTCGACTTCATCGGCGTCAACGGGTACTACCCTCTGGCACCCTCGCGAACACCGACGGTAGACGAGCTAGTCGCCGCGTGGAGCATTGAAAGCAAACGGCTCGCGGCGCTCTCTCAGCGCTTTGGCAAGCCCGTCGTATTCACGGAGCTCGGCTACCGCAGCGCAGACTTCGCGGCTTGGAAGCATTGGGAGATCCCGGACGACGCCCCGGTCAATCTCCAAGCCCAGGCCAATGCCTACGAGGCGTTCTACCGCGCGATCTGGCCCGAGCCTTGGTGCGGCGGGGTCTACTGGTTCTGGATCACAGCTTGCCAGGCGACAACGATTTCGAGCCCGAGAACAAGCCTGCCGAGGCCGTGATTTCACGGTATTACACCGCGCGAGACAAGTAGCTCCGACGCATTCCGATGTATCGTGCAGGTCAGGGTGGGGGGTCGATGAACAAGAACATCAAGGTGGTCCTGCTGCGGCACGGGGAGAGCACGTGGAACCTCGAGAACCGCTTCACGGGCTGGACCGACGTCGATCTGACGCCCAAAGGGGTTGGTGAGGCGCAGGAGGCCGGACGCCTTCTCAAGGAGGGTGGCTACAAATTCGATCTGGCCCACACGTCGCTCCTGAAGCGCGCGATCCGTACTCTTTGGCTCACTCTCGACGGGCTCGACCAGATGTGGCTGCCCGTGCACAAGACCTGGCGGCTCAACGAGCGCCATTACGGGGCCCTGCAGGGGCTGAACAAGGCGGAGACCGCGGCCAAGTTCGGCGAGGCGCAGGTGAAGATCTGGCGCCGCAGTTACTCCGACCCGCCGCCCGCCCTCACCCCCGACGACGAGCGCTACCCGGGCCACGATGCCCGCTACGCCGGCCTCGACAAGGCCGACTTGCCGCTGACGGAGTCCCTCAAGGACACGGTGGCCCGCTTCCTGCCCTACTGGCACGCCACGATCGTGCCGGAGATCCTGGCCGGCAAGCGCGTCCTCATCGCCGCCCACGGCAACAGCCTGCGAGCTCTGGTGAAGCACCTGGATGGGATCTCCGAGGCCGAGATCGTCGAGCTGAACATCCCGACCGGTGTGCCGCTCGTCTACGAGCTGGACCGCGACCTCAAGCCCGTCGGCCACCGCTACCTCGGCGATGCCGATGCGGTGCGCAAAGCGGCGGAAGCGGTAGCCCGGCAGGGCCAGCGTGGCTGAGATCCGACGTCGTCGCATCGGCCGTATCGCGGTCGTCCTCCTTGGCGTCCCGCTCCTCGCCGCGGGAGGCAGCGGACTCTGGCTGACGAGCCGCATGCGCGCGAGCCTCCCCCAGCTCGAGGGGGAGCGCACCCTCAAGGGGTTGACCGCTCCCGTGCGCGTGGAGCGCGACGCCCACGGCGTGCCGCGCCTGGCCGGCGCCACCCGGGTAGACGTGGCGCGCGCCCTCGGCTTCCTGCACGGGCAGGAGCGCTTCTTCCAGATGGACCTGCAGCGCCGCCGTCCGGCGGGCGAGATCGCGGAGCTCGTGGGGCCGGCCGCCCTCAAGCTCGACCGCGCGATTCGCATCCATCGCTTCCGGTCCGTCGCGGAGCGCGTCTGGAAAAAGGCGCCGGCGGAAGAGCGCGGCCTCATCGAGGCCTACAGCGAAGGCGTGAACGCTGGCCTCGCCGCCCTGGGGGCGCCGCCGTTCGAGTACCTGGCGCTCCGGTTGGACCCGCAGCCCTGGAAGCCCGAGGACACGATCCTGACCGCCCTCGCGATGTACGTCACGCTTCAGGGCGACCTGGGGGAGCGCGAGAGCGCCCTCGGGGTGATGCGCGACACACTGCCGTCGGCCCTGTTCGCATTCCTGACCCCGAACGGGACGGCCGAGTGGGACGCGCCGATCGTCGGCGAGCCGCTCCGGGGTCCGCCCGTCCCCGGCCCGGAGGTGATCGACCGGCGGCGACAGGACGCGCCGAAAGCGGCGGACCAGGGTGGCGAAGAGCGACCGGTGGTGGTGGACGCCCTGGATACGATTCCCGATCCCGATTTCGCCCTCGGCAGCAACAACTGGGCGGTCTCGGGCGCGCACACGAAGAGCGGCGCCCCGCTCCTCGCCGACGACATGCACCTGCAGATCACGGTGCCCAACATCTGGTACCGCGCCTCGCTCGTCTGGAGGGACGGCGGCGAGGAGCAAACCGTCACGGGGGTCACGCTTCCGGGGACGCCGGTCGTGGTGGTGGGAAGCAACGGGAACGTGGCCTGGGGCTTCACGAACAGCCAGGGCGATTGGGCGGACCTGATCGAGCTCGATCCTGCTCCGAACGATCCCGACGCCTACCTCACCCCGGCAGGACCGCGGAAGCTCGAGCACGTCATCGAACGGATCCGCGTCAAGGGTGCGGCCGAGGAGACGCTCGAGGTGGAGGAGACGGTCTGGGGGCCCGTGATCGACAAGGACCACCGCGGGCGGAAGCGGGCGTTGCGCTGGGTGGCCCAGGACGAGGACGGAGTAAACCTGGCCCTCGGCCGCATCGAGAGGGCGCGGTCGCTCGCGGAGGCGCAGGAGGCGGCGAACTTCGCCGGCGCCCCCGCCCAGAACTTCGTGGCCGTCGACAAGGACGGTCACATCGGCTGGACGATCCTGGGCCGCATCCCCCGCCGCGTCGGCTTCGACGGCAGGCTTCCCGGCTCGTGGGCGGACGGCCAAAGGCGATGGGACGGCTTCCTCGATCCGTCCGCGTATCCGCGGGTCGTGGATCCGCCTTCCGGCCGCATCTGGACCGCGAACTCCCGGGTGGTGGACGGCACGAGACTGGACACGGTTGGCTTCGGCGGCTACGACCTGGGGGCGCGCGCGAAGCAGATCCGCGACGACCTGCTCGCGATCGAGAAGGCCACCCCCGAGGACATGCTGAGAGTGCAGATCGACGACCGCGCGGTGTTCCTGGCCCGTTGGCGGGAGCTGCTGCTCGAGGCGCTCGCCCCCGAGGCGGTGGCCAAGGACCCGCGTCGGGCGGAGCTGCGCGGCTTCGTGGAGAGCTGGGGCGGGCATGCGTCCGTCGATTCCGTCGGCTACCGCCTCGTGCGGGACTTCCGCACGACCCTCGCCGAGCAGGTGTTCGAATCGCTCACCGCGCCCTGCAAGGCCGCCGACCCGCGCTTCCGATGGAGCCGGATGCCCTTCTACGAAGGGCCGCTCTGGGCGCTCGCGTCCGAGCGCCCATTGCACCTGCTCGATCCGAAGCACAAGACCTGGGAGGACCAGTTCCTGGCCGCCGCCGACGCCGTCATCGTCGCCCTCACGAAGGATGGATCACGCCTGGCCGATCAGACCTGGGGCCGCCGGAACACCGCGGTGATCCAACACCCGCTGTCGCGCGCGGTGCCGTCGCTCTCCCGCTTCCTCGACATGCCGAAGCAGCCGCTGCCCGGCGATTCGAACATGCCGCGGGCGCAGGGGCCGGACAACGGCGCCTCCGAGCGCCTCGCCGTCTCGCCCGGCCGCGAAGCGGAGGGCCTCTTCCACATGCCCGTCGGACAGAGCGGCCATCCGCTCTCCCCGAACTACGCCGACGGCCACGAGGCCTGGGTGAAGGGCGAGCCTCGGCCGTTCCTGCCTGGTCCGCCGGTCCATGTCCTGACCCTCTCGCCCTGACCGGCGGTCAGGCGGGCCGGCTGATGGAGACCCGCGCCGGCATTCCGCGCTCGGCCAGCGCCTCGAGGAAAGCCTCTACCGGCACGCATTGCTCGGGTGGCAGCACGCCCCTCTCGCGGATGCGGTCGTCCAGCAGGAGGCCGACCACGATCGCGGGAGGGAAGCCGGTGTCCCGCGCCACCGCGGAGAGCGGCGGCCGGTGCTGCGGGCGCGCGGTGACGTCGTAGCGAACGGTCACCGGCCCCGTCGCGTCCTCGCCGTCCACTACCACCGCCACGCAGTCGCGGTCGTCGATGAACGCGGGGGGCTTCGGCAGGGCGGCGAAGCAGTCGAGGAGCACGTCGCGGGGAGCCACTCCGCGGGGCCCCGGCCGCCGGTCGGTCAGGCCGAGGGCGATCAGCACCTTCATCTTCTCGATCAGCCCGGGGTCGTAGGCGATCTTGAAGAAGCACTCGCGGATGCCCTTGGACCGGTAGCTGAGCGGCAGGGTGGCGACCTCGGAGTGCAGGCTCAAGTGCGTGCGTTGAAGCCCCACGTCGAAGACCACGTCCTCGGCCCCGCTGAGCGGAGCCTCGGAACGGAAGCGGCCGCGGTTGAAGACCACCGGCGGCTGGGTGAACTCGTCGAGCACGGTGGCGGGGGCGAAGCCGAAAGCGACCGGCGCCGGATAGCGCGTGAAGTCGGCCCCGCCGTTGTACACTCGCACCGCGCGCACATGGGGAAGCGGATCCGCGGCGGCTCGGGCCAGCACGTTCGTGATGCCGGGGGCGCTCCCCATCCCCAGCAGGGCCAGGAGGCCATGGCGCCGGAAGTCCGCATCGTGGGTGAGCTGCACCCGGGTCGTGTGGAAGAGGCCGCCCAGGTCCAGGTAGTGGCAGCGGGCCTCGAGCGCGGCCGCCATCACGGGCAGGTTGAAGGGGAACGGCCCCGCGTTCACGATCGCGGCGGCCCGGGCCTCGCGCAGCCGGGCCGCCAGGGCGGCGGTATCGCGCGCGTCCACGACCCCCGCGGTGGCTCGGCCCCCTCCGTACGTCCGTGTCACCGCCTGCGCCGCTCCGAGATCGCGGTCGAGCACGAGGACGCGGTGGCCCTGGCGCGCCAGGTCGTAGACCACCGCCCGGCCCATCGCTCCCGCCCCCCCGAGCACGGCCACGAGCGGCTTGCGGCTCTTTGAGGTTGCCATGACTGCGATCCGATTGACGACCGAGCTAGGCGGCGGTGCCGCGCGGACCCTACAACGCCACCCCGATCTTCGTCAAGGAAGCCAGGGGCGCCATGCTCGAGGACGTGGACGGCAACCGGCTCCTCGATTTCGCGGGCGGCATCGGTTGCCTGAACGTGGGCCATTCGGACCCCGCGGTCGTGAAGGCGGTCGGCGAGCAGCTCGGGCGCTTCACCCATGCCTGCTTCGGGGTCACCCCCTACGAGTCGTACGTCCGCCTGGCCGAGCGGCTGAACGCCCTCGTCCCCGGCGACTTTCCGAAGAAGACGATGTTCGTGAACTCCGGGGCGGAGGCGGTGGAGAACGCGGTGAAGATCGCGCGCGCGGCCACCGGACGCTCCGCCGTCCTCGCCTTCGAGGACGGCTTCCACGGCCGCACCCTGCTCACCATGAGCCTCACCTCGAAGGTGCACCCCTACAAGGCCGGCTTCGGGCCCTTCGCCCCTGAGACCTATCGCGCTCCTTATGCCTACTGCTACCGCTGCTCGTATCACCTGACGTACCCCTCGTGCGGCGTCGCCTGCGTGGATGCGCTGGAGGACTACTTCAAGCGCTACGTGGAGGCCGAACAGGTGGCGGCGGTAGTGGTGGAGCCGGTGCTGGGGGAGGGCGGCTTCGTGGTGCCGCCGTGCGAGTACCTGCCGAAGCTGCGCGAGCTGACCGCGCGCCACGGGATCCTGCTGGTGGCCGACGAGGTGCAGAGCGGCTTCGGGCGCACGGGCCGGCTCTTTGCGATCGAGCACACCGGGGTCGTGCCCGACCTGCTGGTCGCCGCCAAGTCCATCGCGGGCGGCCTGCCCCTGGCCTCGGTGACGGGCCGCGCCGAGGTCATGGACGCGCCGGGCCCCGGCGGGCTCGGCAGCACCTTCGGCGGCAACCCGGTCTCCCTGGCGGCGGCGCACGCCGTCCTCGACATCATGACCGCGCCCGGCTTCTTCGCCCGGGCCGAGCGCATCGGCGCCGCCTTCGCGGAGCGGGCGGCCCGCTGGAAGGAGAGCATCGCGCTCGTGGGCGACGTGCGCGGCGTGGGCGCCATGTGGGGGATCGAGCTGGTCAAGGACCGCGCGGCCCGGACGCCCGCGAAGGAGGAGACGGCCGCGGTGGCGAGGCGCTGCTACGAGCGCGGGCTCGTCACCATCACCGCCGGCACCTACGGCAACGTGATCCGCACCTTGATGCCGCTGGTGATCGGCGACGACCAGCTCGAGGAAGGCCTGGACGTTCTCGAACGAGCCCTGGCGGAGGCGAGGTGAAGCGCGCCGCCGGCCACGCCCGGCTCGCGGCCGCCCTTCTCGCCCTGCTCGCCACGGGGGCGCACGCCGCCGAGAAGGCGGACCGCATCTTCGTCAACGGCCGCATCTGGACGGGCGACCCGTCGCGGCCCCGGGTCGAGGCGTTGGCCGTCCGCGGCCCGAGCATCATTGCGGTGGGCAAGAGCGCCGACATCCGGGGTCTGGCCGAGAAGGGGACCGACGTGGTGGACCTGAAGGGCCGGTTCGTCTGCCCGGGTTTCATCGATGCGCACGTCCATTTCATGGGCGGCAGCCTCTCCCTCGAAGCTCTCAAGCTCGATGAGGCGGGCTCCCTGGCCGAGGTCGCGAAGCGGATCAAGGACTACGCCCGTTCGCACACCGACAGCGCGTGGGTGACGGGCCAGGGTTGGACCTACGCCGCCTTCCCGGGCGGGATGCCGACGAAGGACCAGCTCGACGCCATCCTCCCCGATCGCCTGGCGTACTTCAGCTCGTACGACGGCCACACCGCCTGGGTGAGCTCGCTCGCTCTCTCGAAGGCGGGCATCAACCGGACCACCGAAGACCCGCCCGGGGGCGCCATCCTGCGCGACGCCCAGGGAGAGCCGACCGGCGTCCTCCAGGAGTCGGCTCAGCGCCTCGTCTCGAGCCTCCTGCCCCCTCCCGCCCCCTTCGAAAGATACCGGGCCTTCAAGAAGGGCCTCGACCTCGCCGTCTCCTACGGCATCACCTCCGTCCATCAAGCGTCCTTCAGTGAAGAGGACCTCAAGGTGATGGAACAGGTCCTCGCGGAGAGCGGCCTCAAGGTGCGCTTCTACGCGTCGGTGCCCATGGCCAGGGACCCCAAGGGCGAGACCCTCGGCCGCTACGAAGAGCTGCGCCGGAAGCATCAGGGAAAGCACCTGCGGTTCGGGGCCGTGAAGGGCCTGGTGGACGGCGTCGTCGAGTCGCAAACCGCCGCCATGTTCGAGCCCTACGCGGCCGGCGGCTCGGGCCTCCCCAACTGGACCCAGGAGGACCTGAACCGCACGGTCGCCCTCTACGACAAGGCGGGATACCAGATCTTCCTCCACGCGATCGGCGACCGCGGGATCGCCATGGCGCTCTCCGCCTACGAGCATGCGGCCCGGGCCAACGGGACGAATGGCCGGCGCCATCGCATCGAGCACGTCGAGGTGCCGCGGCCCGAAGACTTGCCCCGCTTCAAGGCCCTCGGCGTGATCGCCTCCACCCAGGCCCTCTTCGCCAATCCAGACCAGAACCACTTCGGGGTGTACGTCCCCACCCTCGGGCCGGCGCGGGCCGCTCGGGCCATGCCCTTCAAGGCCATCGACGACGCGGGGATCGTCCAGGCCTTCGGCAGCGACTGGCCGGTCTTCACCTGCGAGGTGCTGCGCGGGATCTACTGCGCCGCGACCCGCATGACGCCGGAGGGAAACCCCCCGGGCGGCTGGGAGCCGGGTAACCGCATCACCGCCGAAGCCGCGCTGCGCCACTTCACGCGGGACGCGGCCTATGCCGGACGGGAGGACGACGTGAAGGGGACGCTCGCCGCGGGCAAGCTGGCCGACCTGGTGGTGCTGTCGGACGACATCCTGGCCGTTCCTCCCGAGCGTATCCTCAAGACCCGCGTGCTCCTGACCGTGCTCGGCGGGCAGGACACCTTCCGGGCGAGGGAGTTCTGACCGTCATGCCGGCCTACGCCGGCAAGGTGATCGTTCTGACCGGCGCCTCGTCGGGCATCGGCCATGCGTTGGCCCTTGCCCTCGCGCCCCAGCGGCCGCGGCTCGTGCTGGCCGCCCGGGACCGCGCGCGCCTCGAGGAGGTGGCGAAGGAGTGCCGCGCCCGCGGCGCCGAGGCGCTGGTGGTCCCCGCCGACGTCACGTCGGAGGCGGACTGCGGCGCCCTCGTGGCCCGAACCCTCGAGTCCTTCGGCGCCCTCGAGGTACTGGTGAACAACGCCGGGATCGGCATGCTGGCCCGCTTCGACGAGGTGTCCGATCTTTCGGTCTACGAAACCCTCATGCGGGTCAACTACCTCGGCTGCGTCTACCTCACCCACCACGCGCTGCCCCACCTCAAGAAGAGCCGCGGACAGATCGTCGTGGTGGCGAGCGTGGCCGGCCTCACCGGCGTCCCCACCCGCACCGGCTACGCCGCGAGCAAGCACGCCGTCTTCGGCTTCTTCGACTCGCTGCGGATCGAGCTCGACGGCACCGGGGTCTCGATCACCATCATCGCCCCCGACTTCGTGCGCTCGGAGATCCACCGCCGCGCTTTCGGCGCCGACGGAAAGCCCACGGGGACGAGCCCGCTCCAGGAGTCGCGGATCATGAGCGCCGAGCAGTGCGCGGGGCTCGTCGCGCGGGCCATGGAGAAGCGCCAGCGTCTTCTCATCACGTCCTGGCGGGGCCGGGTCGGCCGCATCGTGCGCCTCTTCGCCCCGGGTCTCATCGACGCGGTGGCCAAGAAGGCCGTGGCCCAGGGCAAATAGTGGGATCTGGAATGCGCCGCGTCCTCCGCGTCCTCCGGGCGGCCGCCGCCATCCTCGCGGTCGCGTGGGCGGGCGCCTGCCTCTACTTCTCGCACTCCGATCCCTCCCTGGTCTTCAGCAACGAAGCGCTCTCTCGGCCCTTGCCCGCCTGGCCCGCGGGCTTCCTCTGGGGGGTCGCCACCGCGGCCCACCAGATCGAGGGCGGCAACGTCAACGACTGGTCGCGCTTCGAGGAGGAGCCGGGGCGGATCGCGGGCGGCGATCGAAGCGGTCCTGCGGTGGATTCCTGGAACCGCATGGCCGAGGACGTGATGCTCCTGTCCTCCCTCAAGGGCAACGCTTATCGCTTCTCGATCGAGTGGAGCCGGCTCGAGCCCACCGAAGGGACGTGGGACGAAGGGGCCTGGGCGCGCTACGAGGAGCTGGTGACCCGCCTCCGCGACGCGCGCATCGAGCCCATGGTCACCCTGCTCCACTTTTCCCTGCCGCGGTGGCTGGCCGACCGTGGCGGCGTCACCGCGAACGACTTCCCGGAGCGCTTCGCGCGGTTCGCGGCCGAGGCGGCGAAGCGGCTCGGGCCCCGGGTGGACCTCTGGTGCACGATCAACGAGCCTAACGTGCAGATGTACCTCGGCTACGTCGAGGGGATCTGGCCCCCCGGCCGCAAGTCGCGCGTCCAGGCGGCGGCCGCCTTCGCGGGTCTCCTGCGCGCCCATGCCCTCGCCGCGTCGGCGCTGCGCGAGCACGATCGGGGCGCCCAGGTCGGCGTCGCCATGAACCTCATCTCGTTCGAGCCGGCCTCGCGCTTCTGGCTCACCGACTGGCTCACCGCCCGCGTCGCCGCCGAGGCCTTCGACTGGTCCTTCTACGACTCGGTCCGCGCGGGCCGCATCCGCTTCCTCGCTCCCGGGTTCCCCCGGCTCGACGAGCCCTTGCCCGCGCTCATCGGCTCCGTCGACTGGCTCGGCGTGAACTACTACCGCCTCGAGCGGATCCGCCTCGCGCCCTTGACCCCGGGCCTCGTGGGCTTCGAGCCCGAGCCGGGGCCCGGCCCGAAGAGCGACGTGGGCTGGGGGATCCACCCCGAAGGCCTGCTGCGGCTGCTGCGACTCGCCTGGACTCGCTACCGCATCCCCATCTACGTCACGGAGAACGGCGTCGCCGATGCGGCGGGCTCGATGCGGAGCGACTTCATCCGCGGACACGCCTACGCGATGTCGCAGGCGATCGCCGAAGGGATCCCCGTCCGTGGCTACTTCCACTGGTCGCTGGTGGACAACTTCGAGTGGACCGAGGGCTTCGCGCCGCGCTTCGGTCTCTTCCGGGTGGATTACAAGACTCTCGCGCGCCGGCCGGCGGGGGGGTCGGAGGCGTTCCGCAGCCTGGCCCCCTGACCCGAACGGACACTAACGGAGGCGAACGGACCAGCTCACTCCACGACCACCCGGTCCGTGCCCCCGCGGCCGAACGTCTCCGGCGCGTACATCTCCTCGGCCCGCGGCGGAGGCACTACGAACACGCCCGGGGTGGTGGCGCGCGCGACGTAGGTGTAGGTGTAGACGCCTTCCCAGAGCAGCGAGCTGAAGGCCTCCACCCGCTCGTCGCGCAGGTTCTGGTGCTCGAACCAGGGCCGCGTCCACCACCACCAGGAGCCCATCCCGCGCGGACCTCCGAGGCCGGGGGCGCCGAACGCGGTGACGTCCGTCTGGTCGGCGGGCGGGAGTGTCCCCGTGGTGGCGAGCGACGGGTTCAGGGCTTCCAGGCCGGCGGGCAGCGGGTCCACGAGGGCGACGTGATAGCGCCGGGCGGAAGCCACCATCGTGAGGCGGACGCGCACCCGCATGCCCGCGCGGACGTGCCACGTCCCCTCCCCGTCGCGACGCACGTCCGCCTTGTCGTCGACGCCCTCGTAGGCGCGCTCGACCGTGAAGCCGTGGTCGGCCGGGTCGAGGCGCAGGCTCGCGGGCGCGTAGCGCAAGCCGATCCGGTAGTAGAGCCGCCCCGGGCCGTCCTTGGCCAGGACCAGATCGGTCGTGGCCGGCGGCACCGCTGCCATCGGCACTTCGACGCGGCGGCGGTCGGTGGAGCGGCCGCGGAACGCCTGCTCGCCGGCGAAACGGTCGCCCAGCCAGGCCCGGGCCACGAAGTCGGGCGTCGTCTTCTCGAAGGCCTGGAAATAGCGGTCGAGCGCGAGCAGGACGAACGCGTTCTCCTGGGTGTTGCTCCAGCGTCCCGCCGTGCGGTGGGCGAGCAGGCCCTCCACGAGCTTCGGGATGAGGTCGCTCGCGGGCTGGTCGGCGATGAGGGCGTCGAGGAGCACCGCGTCGGCCCGGCGGTTCGAGTGGAGCAGCAGGTGCGCTCCGTCGCCATACGACACCACGAAGTGCGCGCCCGCCGCGGTCTCCGTCACTTGGTTCGCGAGGTGCGCGCGGACCCTTGCCGCCTCCGCCTTCGACCCCCCGTCCCTGCCCAGGACGCTCAGCACCCAGCCGAGGGCTTCGAACGAGAGCTTGTCGATCCCGGCTTCGCGCACGAGCTTGCGCGCCCGGTCGGGGTCCGGGTCGCCCAGGCGGCCGCGCACGTGGAGCGCGTAGGCCACGAGGGTGCGCCTCACGTCCTCCGGATAGTCGCGGGGGATGTGCTGGTCGATCTCGCGGAGATACTTGCGCGCGCGGTCGAGGGTGTCGCCGGGCACGTCGAAGCCCTTGCTCTTCGCCCGCTCGAGCGCGTGGGCCACGTGGATGCTCACGTAGGGGTGCGACGCCTCGCCCCGGCGCCAGAAGCCGAAGCCGCCGTCGGCGTTCTGGAGGGCGCGCAGGCGGGCCACGTCGCGCGCCACCGCGGCCACCATCTCTTCGGGCTTGGGCAGCCCTTCGGCTGCGAAGGCGGTCAAGACGTCGCGCAGCGCGGCCACCGCCAGGACCCGCGACGAGAGCTGCTCGGCGCACTCGAAGGGGTAGGCCACGAGGTAGAGCACGGCGTCGGTCAGGGCCTGGAGCGCGGTGGACGAGGTGGTCAGCTCGAGGCCGCCGAACTCGCGCAGCGCCCCGGCGGGGGCTCGCACCGGCTGCGCCACCGCTCCCTGGTCGAGCTGGCCGTAGGTGGCGAAAGCCTCGGTGGTGGCCGGCGTCCAGACGGGCAGCGACACCTCCGCCGCATCGGCCCAGCGGCCGGACGCAGCGCCGACCTGGAAGCGCGCCGTGCCCGCCTGACGCGCGGCCACCGGGAAGCGCACCTCGACGCGATCGTGGGCGGGCACCGCGACCCGCCGTCCCGCGCTCTCCACCCTGGCATTGCGCGAGCGGAGCGCCACGTCCACCTCGAGCGGCGCGCCCGTCTGGTTCTGCACCACCACCGGCAGCTCGAAGCGATCGCCGAAGTTCAGGAAGCGCGGGGGCGACGGGCGGACCATGAGGGGCAGGCGGGCGGTGAGCGTCGATTCGCCGGAGCCGAAGCTCCGCGCGCCCGCGGCCGCGACCGCCATCACGCGGTAGCGGGTGAGGCTGTCCGGGAGCGTCACCGGCACCTGCGCGTGCCCGCTCGCGTCGGTCGGCACTCGCGCGATGAAAAGGGCAAGGGCCTTGAAGTCAGTCCGCAAGGCGATGGGGGCCGCCGCTTCCTTCGCTACGGACGCCGCGCCGAGCCCCATCCTGCGCAGAGCCGGTGCCGGAGGTGCCCCTTGAGCCGACATCGACATCGTGTCCATCGTGAGGTCACGGCCGAATCTGCTGGCCTCCCCTCGCCCGCTCAGGTCTTCCGGTCGACCCAGCACGACGTTCTCCCTGAGGTGCCGATCGCTCACCCCGGCATCGCGAGGCGTGTAGAAGACGGAGAGCGGGTCGGGCAGCCGATAGTTGGCGACGGCCAGCACGGCCTCGTCCACCACCACCACCGCCACCTCGCCGTCGGCCACCGGGTGGCCCGTCGCGTCGCGCAGGACTACGTCGAGCACGGTCGCGCCCCCGGGGTCGAACGCGGCCTCGCGCGGAGTCACCCGCAGGGCCAGCGTGCGCTGGCGCGGCGGCACGCGCAGCTCCACCTCCCCCACCGCGAAGGCGGGACGGGTCGGGCCTTTCGCGTCGGGCTCTCCCGCGTCGTTCGTGCGCGGAGACGCCCCCACGAGGTCCACCTGCACGTGGAGGTCCGGGGTGAAGGCCTCCTCGATCTTCACCTCGACGGTGTGCGACGCGCCGGTCATGGTGAAGCGCTGGTGGCCGAGCAAGCCGGAGCGGCGCAGGGTGACGACACCTTCGGCGGGGGCGAACGGAGCCAGCAACAGGATCCGGGCCGTCTCGCCGGCCGCGTATTCCTTGCGGTCCGGCACGAGCGTCACCTTCTCCTGCTCGAGCCCCCGACGAGGAGCGCTCTTCCCTCCCGCCACGAAGAGGCGCAGCTCGCTCTCGTTGCGGCGGCCCGCGTCGTCGTCGAGGCTCGCCGTGAGACGGTAGGCGCCTCCTTCCTTGGGCCGGAACGTGCAGCGCACCGGTTCCCTGCCCGACGCGACGTTGCATTCACCCGCGGCCACGTTCTTCTGCGTCCACTCGCCGGCCTCCTGCTCCCAGTCGAGCCGCTCGAGCCGCAGCGCGAGCGCCCGTCCCGGCACCGCGAGCCCGTCCAGGTCGCTGGCGATGGCGTCGACGTGAAGCGCCTCGCCCGGCTGGACGAAGACGCGCTCGCTTCGGAGGCCCACGTACACGAGGGCGGGGTGAACGAGGAGATGGGCGGACGCGGCGAAGGCCTGGCGATTGACGTCCTGGACGGTGGCTTCGGCGTTCAGGCTCCAGGGCCGCGGCGTGCCCCCGCCGTCGAGGTCGATCCGCAGGCGGTGCCGGCCCTGCGCATCGGTCTGCCCTTGATACTCCAAGGGACGCGGGCGGCCTCGACGCTCGGGCCGGGGCTCCCACCAGGGCCGGGCGGGGCCGAAAGAAAAATCGTCACGGTTCGGCGGCGTGAAGAACGCGGGGGTGGCTTCGACTCTCCAGCCCACCTCGGCGCCCGGCAAGGCGCCGCCGGCGTAGTAGGCCGCGGTGACGCCGACGTCCGCGTGACCGCCCGCGACGAACGGCCCCTCGCTCGCCAGGGCCGCCGTCACCTCGAACTCGGGGCGGCGGAACTCCTGCACTTCGAAGGCATGGACGAAACGGGCGCCCGGCCGCCCCCCGGGCACGTCGAGAGTGAGACTGCTCGCGCCCAGGTTCATCGTGGCGGGAAGGGAGATGGCCAGGTCGAAAGCCCCGAAGGCGGAGAGGGGAGCCTGGCCCTTGGCGACTTCGTTGCTTCTCGAGTCCAGAAGCTGCCAGGCCACCGACGAGACGCCGTCCGGCCAGGCGCCCACGTCTCCGTGCGGCCCCGCGCCCACGGTGCGCGCCCAGCCCTTGACGCGGACCTCCTCGCCCGGCCGGTAGAGGTGGCGGTCATCGAACACGAAGAAGCGCACCTCGTCGGCCCGCTTCTGACGCTGCCAACCGCCCGCGGACCACCACGACGGGCTCTGCGGCAGCATCGCCACGTCGGCGCCCTGGCGGGCCACGAGCTGGCCGCTCGCCTCGGTGGGAAGCGCCAGAGTGGCGAGGCCGTCGTCACCGGTGGTGGCGGCCGTCCCCGGGGCGCCGCCGAGCGCGATCGCCACGCCCGGCAGCGGCCGTCCGTCGGCGAGCGACGACGCCCAGGCGACGAGGGACTGGTCGTCGGCGAAGGCAGCCAGGCCGATCCGGGTGGACTGCACCCAGACCCGCACCGCCTGTTGCCGCTCGTTGCCGCGCGCCGTCGCCGCTGGCGAGCCGCCCCCCCGGCGGACCGGCTCGACCACGACGACGGCGTGGCCCAGGCCGCCCGGCAGCGCGGCCGCGAGGTCGAGCCGCGTCTCCGTCAGCGTGTCGGGCTCGCCTTGAACCGGGACCGTGGTCGAGAGCAGCCGCCGTCCCGGCGGCGCCGCGGACGTGTCGCGCCATCCCTCCTGAAGGTATTTCTGGAACCGGGGCCAGTCCTCGGGACCGACCGCATACGCCTGCACGCGCAGGGCGTCGTGGTTCACGCTGTAGACCGAGAACCGCGGACCGGCGGCGGCGTCGAGGACCACGAACGGGCCGCCGGGGGCGAGCAGGCTTTCGGGGGCGGTGCCGACGGTGAACGACACCGTGGCCGGCTGCCCGAGGGTCTGGCCGAAGATGTCGGGCAGGCCCGCCGCGAGGGTGACCGTGTAGGTGGTGCGGCCGCGGGACGCGCCGCTGATCGTGAGGTTCGGGCCGACGACCTGGACCTTCCGGCCCGGAAGCTCCGGTTGGACACGCACCATCTCTTTGCGGAAGGCCTTCGTGTCGATGGGATTCGACAGCTCGATCTGCCAGGGCGAGAGCGGCGGGCACTGGTCGTTCCAGCCGCAGCGGTGCCCGCTCACCCGCAACGGGCCGAAGGTGCGGAAGCTCCAGGTCTGGTCGGTGGCCGTGGTCTTCGGGCCCTCGGCCGAGGGCGCGCCGGCCGGGACCACCACCGTGACCTCGGCGCCGGCGGGCAGCGCCTCCGTCGGGCGGAAGGCGAGCCAGCGCAGAGCCTCCGCTGCCGCGGCCATCGACTTCACTCCCGCGTCCGCCTCCACCTCCGCGCCCGTCGCGAGGCGCACGGGGAGCGACGCCGCGCCCACCCGCAGGCGGATGCGCTTCGCCACGGCCTCCGGATCGATCCGCTGGTCGAAGGCGGCGAAGAGCAGAGGCTCGCGCCGGGCCGGCCCGCCTTTTGGAGACGCGGCGGTCACCGTGGGCGCCGGGGTCGTGAATGTCCAGACCACGGCGTCCGCTAGTCCTGGCCCTGGCCCACCTTCCACCGCGGAGCGAGTCCCCGCAGGGACCTCGGCCCGGTAGTCGGTGGCCATCGGGAATCGGCCGGCGGGCTCGAAGAGCAGAGTCTTCGCGCCGACCCAGCGCCATCGCCCCGGCGGCTCGGGGGTGAGCCGTACCGGGCGAGCCTCGCGCCCGAGGTCCTCGTGTCCGGTCACCGCGACCATCGGTTGCGAGAACGTCACCGAGAGGCTCGGGGCCAGCGGCACGTCGTCTCCGGGCGAGCGGCGCAGGATGCGCAACGGGCCGGCCTCGCCCCGGTCGGGGGCCGCGGGATGGCCGACCTCGGACGGTGGGGGGAACGTCTCCTGGACCGTGCGGCCGGGGCGAGGCGCCGGGAGCGACGACTCTCGGAGCGCGAACGGGCGCTCGTCTTCTGGAGCCGACCCCGCAGGCAACGCAGGCAGACGATCCAGTACGCGCTTCGTGGCCGCGTCGTCCAGGGGCACACCAGCCGCCGGCGTCGCGCGAGAGCTCAAAGCACTCTCGTCCGTGCCCTCGCTCAGCCGGAAGCGGAACCCCTCTTCGTCCATCACGGCCTCTTTCGTGGCCTTCACCGGCCGCACGCTGTCCGCGGACACCGAGGCCAGCGCCGCGAGCACGATCGCCAGGGACACGGCACGGCTCATCCGCGGCCTCCCGCAACGATACATCCGGAGAGCCGGCTTATTCCGCACGTCGGCGCCAGACCTCCCAGCCCGACTCGACCCCCGTCCGCTCGAAGCGCGCCCCGAGGTCGGCCCGCACCGTGTCGTAGAAGACTGCGCAAGGCGAGGCGGCGTAGGTGAGGGTGCCGGGGGCGTCGAGGTAGACCGCGCGGCGGTCGGAGCGAGCGACCGCGTCGAGCAGGCCTTCGTAGAGCCGACGCGTGGTGGCCTGCCAGCAGAAATCCACGACGGGCAGCGCGGAGAAGACGCCCGACAGCTTGGGCACGAGGTAGGAGTCCGAGGTCAGGTAGATCGGCGGGCC
>WNFL01384945.1_pt1 | contig 18765 bp, 17 predicted proteins | sample 5400361 | NCBI WGS metagenome assembly WNFL01 (sample SAMN13153351, study PRJNA577476) | soil metagenome | isolation source: 40 cm soil on Douglas fir-dominated hillslope | place: USA:California | collected 2013-09-17
GCGATGAGAAAGATAACTAGCGCAAGCAAAATCAGAACCCAGATCATATAACTAGTTTTTTTATTGTAAATATTTCCTAACAGTACCAAAATCTCGCGGGGCAAATTTATGATTTCATGTTTTCGGCAACTTATTGCTGACAGTCTGAAAAGGTGTCTACCGAGAGAACATCATACAAAAAACTAGGGAAAACCCTAATACGAACTAGGGAAAACCCTAGTATTTTTCAAGGTCAAAAAACTAGGGAAAACCCTAGTACCAATTGCAATTTTTTTTATATTACTTTACAACCGTCTTTGGATTAACAAATATTTTTCTTAAAGAATAAAGGAGTAAGCGGAAAGCTCCCCTGAAAAGGCAAAAAAAATTAAACATAAATAAAATGAAAAGACAAATTACTTGCGTTAACAAGGTCGACAGATACAATCCGCACGAGCGTATTTTATATGTTGGTGGCGCTGGATGGAAAATTAGCCAACAACAGGCAATAAAAAATATTGAATCAGGTTCTGAGTCTTATTATGTCGTAAGAGGCGGACTCACAGTTGATGTAATTGTAGCTGTGCATAATGGAAATAAGTATATCAAAACCCGAAATGATGGAGCACAGCCGGATAACTTACTGAGCTTGCCAGAGTGTCTATGAAAATAAAAACCTCTAAATCAAATCATAATTTTTAAGATAAAATATAAAAACATATCGCAATGAAAAAAATAATTTTAATTGCTTTGACAATCGCTGTCACCTTGTTAATTGCATTTTCTGGAATTACCTTTTTATCCTCTTTCAAGTCAGTCTACTCAACCAAAGAAATCAAACAAGAGACGAGTGTTTATATATGCATTAGCAAAAATGCTGTTGCATATCATGTGAATCAAAACTGTAGAGGACTGAATAAATGCACTCATGAAATCAAAAATGTAACCATTAGCGAAGCTAAAAAGAAAGGTTACAGAGCATGTAAAATATGTTCGCGTTCTTAAATAATCAGAAAAAATTATTAAGTGAAAAGAACATAGGGATGCTTTATCGTGTAAAAAAATGGAATATTAGAAGAAAGACCCCAGGGACATTCTGAGTTTAGACAAGAAGCGTGGAAAGAGGAAAGATTGCAAAAGTTATTGACCGTACGTTTTTAATCTTTTATTAAAAATTATCAATCACTCACGGATAGTAATTGAGCGCTGACAAAAATTGACGCAGTGAGTTATTAACATCGGCTTTGCGGTACAAAATTTTAATTAATGTTGCTATACATTTTCAATATTTACTTGACAGCGTTCTGCTCAACTTTTTTCCTGCGACTAAAATTATCATAAACATTTTAAAAAACAGAATATCATGAAAAACAAAATGAAAGCCCGAGTGATCTTAAACGCAATCTTCTTTCTAATTGTCATGCTGAATTTAGTTAATCCTTGGCAAGTGAATGCGCAGACTGAGGTGCCATTTTATTCTTTATCAGTATTTATAGGTGAAGCAGGATGTTCTGGACCTCAAGAACAAGAGTGTAAGGCTCTTTACGTCATACCAACAGGGAATCCTCCTATATGCGATGTTTATGCCTCGCAGGTATGCAGTACTTTGGTCACGGTATGTAAAAATACGGATTTCACTTTGAGACCGGCCACTAATCCATCACTTCCTTTAGGATTGGATAATGACCATTGGCTGGAATGGAGTTCTGCTCCTGCACCATATTTGCCATCCTGCTTTGCCAATCCAATTCAGCAAACTACGTGGGACCCTGTTATCCTTAATATATCCACTCCCGGAAGTTATTGGGGGCAATTGACGTACCAGGTGAATTGTCCTCCTGGGTCTCCCACACCATACATACATATTGCAATGCAAGTGGTATTTGAGATAATAGTTATTGACCCTTCAATTTCAGTAAGTATTAATATGGTTCCTTCCAGTCCCATGTGCGAAGACGATGTAGAATGCGTTTACTTAAATGGACCTGTTTGCGGTCTGCCTCCAGCCTATACAATTAACCCTGGAAATTATACCGGCTTTATAAGTATATCTCCTTGTCATCAATTGCCTGCAGGCAATTATACTGTAACAGTATTTGATGTGCAACCCCAATATTGTCCTTCCGCTACATTAAATTTGACTTCAAATTTTACAGTTCTACCCGCTGTCGCTGCTTTTACGTGGACGCAGGATTGCTCGCAACCGTTGACATTTAACTTTACTGACCATTCAACATGTGCAACTTCTTGGTCATGGAATTTCGGGGATGGAAGCCCACTATCTACCGCCCAAAATCCAACTCACGCATATACAAACCCTGGAAATTACAATGTAACGTTAACTATTAATGGTAACCCAAATCATTCTGTAACTCATACTGTAACAGCACAGCCATTACCCATCACTGTTGTAACCCCAACTTCAATATCAATTTGCGAAGGTACCGGCACTACACTTATCGCAAGCGGTGCTTACACCTATTCATGGTCACCTATGACTGGAATATTTGTTACGCAGCCCGATTATTCATGGGCAACTCTTGCAACAACCTTACCGGATGGAATTTACACTTACACTGTTATTGGAAGCAACATTAATGGATGCACCAGCACTGCCTCGGCTACAGTAACAGTTATGGATTTTGTGCAACCAACTATAACCGGATTTAATAATAATTGTACTCCTGGAGTAATTTATACCGTAACAAGTGTCTATAATCCACCTTACCAGTGGAGTTTTCCTACTGGAAATCCTGCGAGTCCATTTACCTACAGTACTAACAACAATCAATTAACTGTTTCAAACTGGGGAAATTTCGGCACAGGCGAAATCTGTGCGACTGTAACAAACACTGTTAACCAATGTTCGACCAGAGTTTGCCAATCCGTATATAATTGCTGTGCCTATTGCAGCGGTTCACAGGCAAATGCAACTTTATATGATGTAAATGTTGCCTATCTTTTAGCAAATTACGGTTCATACATTATTCCTCTCAGTAATCCACCGGTTCTTTCAACGAATGCAAATATTGTAATTAACGGAACGTTTACCATCGAGCAGAACTTTGAAATATCCGATTGCCCGAATATCTGTTTGGGAACAAATGCGCAGATAAAAATCCTGAGTGGAAAGACACTAACTATTTCAAGCCCTCTTACTAGTCCTAACTATTCTCCGGCAGAACCAACAAAACTTTATGCAGGTTGTGGTTATATGTGGGATAGAGTTTACATAGAAAATGCAAGTGCAAAGCTGATAATTAATCCGGCTCCCGTAACTAACATTACCACTATACGCGATGCAAAAAGTGCAATAGTATCTGACAATACGGGTGAATTTCATATCAGGTATGCGTTACTAAGGAATAACAATAAGGGAATTGTAGTAAACACTTCGGCAGTATCGCATCCGGGAACCGTTACAGGCACCGAGATTAGTGCAGTAAGCAATACGCTGCTGCCCTATTATGACAATGCCATTGCACGACCTCCTCTTCTTCGCACTAACAAAGGCATTGAAATAAATAACCAGAATTATATACAAATTGGTAATGCTGCAAATCCTCTTAACCTTTTTAATACATTGGACATTGGCATTGAATGTAATAAAAGCGGAGTAAGGATTGTGAACAACAGCTTCCAGAATATTATTACTACCAACCCGCAACTTCAGCCACTTGTAGATGGTGTTGCAGTGTGGGTTAAAGGGGAAACTAACAAGCATGCACTTGTATTCCCATATATATTTTTAGGTGGCTCTGTACCAGAACAAAATAGTTTCACCAATTGTACGAATGGATTGCAAAGTGATTTTATAAGTAAGGTTGATGCCCGCTTTAATTCATTTACCGATGTGAATAATGGCGTCAGGATTTTTAATTCAAGTTTTGAGGATATTAATATTATTAATAATAGCTTTCAAAATTTTACCTCAGGAATACTGATGTCTAATATCCTGGGCCTTCATGCAGATGTATTCTCCAACAACTTCAACCTGAATCCGGTTCCGTCAGGTGGTACAGCTATTAGAATAGGGAATCCGTTTAATACGGTTGTGAACCCTGTTGTTCATGTTGCTTCAAACAACATCAATACTGTTTTCAACGGCATACATCTTATTAATATGTACAATGCAGTTATCGGTGACTACAACACTATTCTTTTTGATTCTCAACTGCCTGTTGGAAACTCATCGTGGTTCGGAATAAAGTTGCAGAACTGCATCGGAAATGCCGTCAAGCATAATTTTGTATGGCGTTGCAGTACAACTACAAATCAATCCGGCTGTTTCCCTGATGCAAGTTATACCACAAAAGTTTACGGTATCTCTATAGAAACCTCTAAGAGAAATGATGTAAACAATAATGTATCAGGTTACATGGGCACTGCACTGCGGGTATTTAACAGTTATACGGTTCCTAATTTCTTTACCTGCAACAACATGGCGCATTACATGCGCGGCTTTGCGCAGTTTAATTCTGATGTAGGCGACCAAGGCGATGCTACCCATCCAAGTGACAATACCTGGAACCGGGGGAGCTTTACTGGATTTGATGCAGATGCCTTCGCCGATGCAGCATCAGTTCCGAGAGATTGGTATGTTAGAGGGAATAATTTGCCATGGTATCCAGCAATTTGGAATATTCTTAGTATCAATTATCAATCCGCGACCGGTACTTTTAGTTGTACTCGTGCTGCCATGTGCGAAGAACCTTCTTGCAAGCAGTTAGAAATGGTAAAAATTATAGACGAAATAAAAACAAACTCGAACCTAAGCGCTGAAGTGATTTACATGAACCAGAAACAGGTGTTTGAAGAATTAAGAAGTGACCCGTCACTCATGAATCTTGGAACGGAAAACGATGCAGAACTGCAGGAGTTTTATGATTATGCGCTCGGCACTAATTTAGGTGCGCTTACCTATGTAAAGGAACTGCTTGGGCAGAACGATGAGTCGCAGGCAGAAACCGTGAACAGCCAGGTTACACCTGAAAACCTGATAGAGTACAACGAAAAAACGGTAAATGAAATTTACCTGCAAACATGGGCAGAAGATATATTTGTGTTAACTACAGAGCAAATACAAACGCTCAATGATATTGCTTTGCAGAACCCCATAAGCGGAGGCCCGGCTGTTTATACGGCACGGGTAATGCTGAACATAGATGTAAATGATTTTGGGGAGGAAGAACAAAACCGGATCGCGACAGGCGGGAAAACGCCAGGAGAAAGGGAGATAATGCTATATCCAAACCCTGCCAATGGTGAGGCAATATTCAAATGCAACCTGTTTGAAGGTGAAAAAGGGATGCTTGATATTTATGACGTGCTTGGGACCAATATTGAAAGCTACGCTCTGAAGGAAGGCGCAAATGAAATTAATTTGAATACCAAAAACCTTTCAGCAGGAGTTTACGTCTTTAAGATAACGGCAAATAATGAATTTATAGGGGCAAACCGCTTGGTTATTGTAAAACAGTAAAAGAAGTAACTGGACAAGCAGGAGTAAATTCAGTAATTTTACTCCTGCTTTTTTATTTCTTGAATGAACAAATTTATTCTTGCAATTATTGGCATTGTATTGCACGTCAATGCTCAGGGGCAAAACCTTGTGCCTAATCCAAGTTTTGAAGATACTATAGGATGTCCTGTATTTTCTGGACAGATTTATCTATCAAATTTCTGGTTTCAGCCCAATACAGTTCTAGGAAATACTTCTAATAGCTCTAGCAGTGACTATTTTAATGAATGTGTTTCCTCCTTGAGTTATGGCGTACCGGCAAATGGATTAGGGTTTCAATACGCAAGAACGGGAGCAGCTTATGCAGGTATTCTGCTTTGCTATCCTTTTCCTTTTGGTTCAAATTATAGGGAGTATCTTGAAATTAAATTATCTCAACAATTAATTAATGGTAAGAAATATTGTGCTGGATTTTATGTTTCTGTTGCTGATAAATACCGTCTTGTAACAGACGCCATTGGTATTTATTTTTCTAATGACTCTGTGTTGTATTCAAGCAGCGGATATTCTAATCTACCGTATGTTCCCCAGGTTTCTAACGCTTCCGGCAACATACTTGCTGATACGGCAAACTGGATGCCCGTAAGCGGTGAATATGTGGCTTCCGGGGGAGAAGAATTTATCATTATCGGGAATTTTAAGACTGATGTTAATACTAATCTGGATACCATTGGTGGAGGTGCTTTTATTGATGAGGCATATTATTTTATAGATGATATCTTCGTAATAGAAATGGCTTACGACAAAGCTAACGCGGGCGGAGATAAAATGATTTGTGCAGGGGACAGTACGCAATTAGGAACTATGCAATGTGATGGCTGCGCTTACATCTGGACTCCTGCGGCCGGTTTGAGCGATGCGACAGTAGCACAACCACTTGCCTTTCCGACACAAACCACTACTTACATTTTAACCTTAACAGATACAACAACTGCCGATAGCTGCATTTGTAAGAATATTTCAATCACGACAGATTCAGTAACAGTTTATGCAGATGGTTGCCCGCCACCACCGCCGGAGCAGCTCATAGAAATCTACAATATTTTTACTCCCAATGGGGATTCAAAGAATGATTTCTTTTACATAAAGAACCTGCCTGCAAATTCTTCACTGCAAATATTTAACCGCTGGGGCAGCAGAGTTTATGAAAGCAACAACTACAACAATAAATGGGATGGAGGCGGTGTGCCGGACGGCACGTATTATTATATTCTAGTGTTACAGAGTAAAGAAGCCTATCACGGGTTTGTTGAAATAAGAAGATGATTTTTAAAAGAAGAACCCAGATGGATGAGGTAAAGCAAAATTTATTCAGAGTTTCATCAGAATTAATTCAAAAAATTAACTCCCCAGAAGATTTAACGGCTTTCCTTTATTTATCGCCCTGTCTAATGCATGTCGGAATTCTTCAGTATAGGGATTGAAAGTAATTTCGTTCTCTTCACCCATTTGCAATCGAACTCTTATTACTCTTAGTTTTTCGCTTTCGGTAAAATATTCTATCCATTCAAAGTAATCATCCTTGCCAGGTGAGCTTGTTGCTCCTCTTGAAAATTCTCTTGTGATCGTGTAACTCATCAGTTCTGCTCGAAGTATTTTCTGAATAATTTCGGTTTGCTCATTGGAATAATATCTTCTATCTCATTGGTAATTGCGTTATACCAAACTTCAATGTATTGGCCTTTGAATGAGTGCAGGTTTATTCGGTGACCGTAATAACTAGTTGTAGCCAGGAATACAGCTTCCTTCCAAAGAATATCAGCACGTTGGTTCAACGGAAGAGAGAAATAATCCATTCTATTATTTTAAATATGATGCCAACGGCTAATCCGATAATGATAACCCATCCGCCAACCTTTACTCGGGTGCCGCCCAGCATGCATCCAAAAGTAAATTACTTTCTTATTTTAAAAAAATCAGGACATATCGGGAAATATCTCTTTAAAATTGTAAGCTACTTATGAAAGTATTTACGATTGACAAAAAACTATAGCATGATATAATTAATCAAATTGACATTCAGTAGCCATAGCCAAAAGTCCCTGAAATTATCAGTGTTTTCTGGCTATGGCTACTACAACGAGTGAAGTGGCCCCCTAGCAAAAAAAAATAAAAAGGAGGGGCTATGAAATTGTTCTTTTGGCTTAGCGTAATATTAAGCGTAATAGGGATAGTTATTACCATAATTCATTTACCAAAGGTGGATTGGGCAAACATTTTTTTTATCCTATCGCTTATTTGTTTACGGATATACATGATGTATATCCGTAAATAAGATAGCTGTTTTTACAAATAAAAACCACCAAGTAATTGGTGGTTTTTTATTTTTCAGCAATCATAGATATTTCAACATGAGCGTTTAATCGCAAAGCCGATGCCTCAAAAACTTCACAGGCAGGAAAATCATCAAGAAAGTAAGAAGCATAAATTCTATTTATTGCTCCAAATCTTTCATGTTGGTTAAATAAATAGAGACCTTGACTACATTGAAAAAATCAACACGTGCTTCGCTTAAAATAGATTTGATATTTTCCATTATTTGCCTGGTTTCAATTTCTATGTTTGATCAAATTAATTTTCCTGAAATTGAATCATTCCCAATCTGACCAGAAATAAAAATCATATTGTCTAAGATTATACCCTGACTGGTCGCTTGTGATATAACTGGAGTTTGAATAATGTTTTTCATAATTACATTTTAATTAAGTGTCCAAACTTTTCTTTCTTAACTCTTAACTCGGTTTCATTATATTCATCAATGGGCGGTTGTATGCCTATTCTTTCAATTTCAAAACCATTTGTTTTGAAGAAATCCATTCTTACGGGGTCGTTAGTCAGCAGCTTCATTTTACTTATGTTGTAATAATTTTTTAAAATAACTCCAATGTCGTCATAATGTCTATTCTCGTATTTTAAACCAAGAAAATCAAATGTTTCAGTTAACAGTTCAAGGTGTTTAGCTTGTCCTTCCGCATAAACACGATAATGGTTTTCCAACGAAAGCCCTTTACCATTCTGGTCGTACCCATGAATAAGCAACCCTCTGCCATTTTCAAAAAGCAATCGTTTTGCTTCCTTAAACTGCCATGAGCAGTCACACCAACGAGATTCAAATAAATCACCTAATACGCAAGCGGATTGGATTCTGATTAATGTCGGTTGCGGATTGGCTGTATTAATCTCTCCGACTTCTACAACCAAATATCTTTCACCATGAAATTCAAAGTACCTTAAGATACATTCCTTTACTGTCCCTCCCCAGTTGAGTGGCAATTTTACGGGACCAACTTGTTTGAAATTATTGTCTGCCATATTATTATTTTTTTTCTTGTTCGTGATTTTTGATTGCTATTGCTACCATGTTCCCAATCAGGATTAGCTGTTGAATGATGAAGTCAGACCATTTCTTTTCAGAACATATATCAATGCTGATTATACCTTGAACTTCTTTATTTATTGTGCAGCCAATTAAATAAACATTTTTTGTCTTCTTTGAAAACTCATAGTATGACATTCGCTCAGTGTAATGACCTTCTGTCGGAATTGGAATTGAAATGTTATATGCGCCCTTAATTTTAGCGTGTCGATTGGTGTATTGATAGTTCAGTTTTTCGCCATTTGTATCAAACATTTCATCAATTAAACTACTGTGTCCTAAAGTTTCATCTGGACTCTTCTTAATCAAGTTGAATCCTCCTCCGTTTTGAAAAAATTCCCAATGGTTTTTTATGAAATCATAAACTGTTTGTCCGTCTTGAATAGAAGCAGAAGAAATTAATCCGTTAAGTTTAGGCACTTCAATTCCATCTAAAATAAATCCTTCAGTTTTTTCGGCACAACGAATTTTTACTTCTGAAGGTATTGTCCCACTTGCTTTTGTTTTTGTCGCAATTAATAAAAGATGCTCCGCCTCTGGTTCAAATCTTGAAATAAGTTTAGAAATTTCTTTACTCATTTCTGTAAAGAGTTTATTAGTGTCTTTTTCAGTAAGATTTAATTCAGAAAGTTGTATAGCTGCTTCTAAGCTTTGATTTGCAAGGAACCATCTGGTACTTGAGGGATCTACAGAATCCTTGATGATTTTTATTTTAGCAACGTCCTCATATTCTTTAATAAGTAATTCTCTTGTTCCTTTTGCACTTTCAATAATTTTTCCTTGATGCAACACAATAATGTTCGGTGTGAACTGTTCTAATAAGTCAATGCTGTGGGAAATAATTAAAACTGTTTTGCTTCTATCAATATAATTACCCTTGATAACTTCCATTGTTAATTTAAGAGATGATTGATCAAGATTTGCTTCCAACTCATCAATTAAAAGTAAATCAGGTTCCATTGAAAGCGTTCTTGCGATTGCAATTTTTCTTTGCTCTCCACCCGATAATTGGCTTGGATACTTTTTGAAAAGTTCTTTCTTAATTTCAAGAAGATTCAAATATTTTTCTGCTCTTTCAACTGCCGCTTGCTTTGGTAATTTATGAACTTTTGTAAGGGGGTGAATGATATTGGCAATAACTGACAAATGATTCCACAATACTTTTTGTTGAAAGATATGACCGATTTTTATTCTTGAATTCTTTGGAACATGAATTTGATTTCCATACTCTAAATTATATTTTACCGGAGTAGAAACAATTTCCACTTCTATTTTGCCACTCTCAAAAGTCAGTAATCCGCCAATACAATTTAAAAGTGTAGATTTTCCGCTACCATTTTGCCCAATTATTACGGTAATATCGTTAGAGGGTAAAATGGTTGTAACATTCTCCAAAACTTTTTTAGATGCTTGAAATTCTTTCGATAAAGATGTGATAGTTATTGGCATAACTCAATTTATTATTGGTTTCCATCTGCGCTCTAAGTAATCTGCAAGCACAGCTATCCAAGTAACGATTAGAACATAGCAAATCGCAAGAATAATGTAAGCATTAATCGTATCATATGTATTGGTAATTATATCCATAGTTGCATGATATGTTTCATAGAGCCATATCAGACCTGCTAACGATGAAAGTTTTATTGTTGTGTAATATTCGACTAGTAGTGATTGGCTCGCATTCTTTAAAACAAACATGAATTTGAAATGCCAGAATATTTGCCACGGATTATAACCAAATGAAGTTGCTGAATCAATTTGCTCCTGTGAAATGTTACTTATGCTTGAAGTTACAATTTTTGTAACAAAGGGAGAAAGGTTTATACTTAACGCAATAACACTTGCCCAAAAAACAGAAAGGTTAAAGCCATAATAGCAGAGAAATAATAGAACAAGAGCTGGTATCCCTAATAAAATATAAATAAAAGATAATAATGTTGAATCAATTAACGAGAGAAAAACTTTTCTTTTGGGAAGTGTTAAAAGTAAAGAGATTAAAACCCCTATGGCAGAACCAATTAAAATCGCAAGTAGAGAGACAACAATAGTTGTTATGACCCCCCTTGAAATGATTGACCAATTGTCCCAAATTAATTGAAATACTCTTGGATTTCTATTAAGGAGAATAAGAAGTATAAAACTGCTGACAAATAGCAATGTTAAAATAATTGCCAAAGAAGTTGGATGATAGGGCTTTGATTTATGGATATTTATTTTGCGTTTCTTGTTTTCTGCACGCAGATGCAGAATAGTGACAACAATTAAGATTATCTCAACTCCAATTAATATCCATTTTTGAATTTCTTCCATTAAAAAAGACAATTAATTTCTGCTAAGGTTTTTAGCAAAAGGAATCATTGGGTATTTATTCATAATTTCTCGCAACTTACCAGATTGTTCCATTTTGTCAAGTTGTGCATTGATGTAATTCAATAAACTTGAATCGCTGGGCTTTTTACTTACCGACCAACATATTGGCAAAACATCATAAGGATTATCAGCAAGCGCATCTTTTACTTCTGGATTTTTTTCGCAGTATCTTCTTAAAATATATTGGTCTGAGAGTGCTGCATCTGCTTTACCTAACTTTACTTGCAGTGGAGCAAGTGATAAGTCTGAACCGGATTGAGAAGCAATGGTTGCCTTTGTCAAATTTTTCCTAGCATATTCATAACCTTGCTCTCCCAGAATAACCGCAATTGTTATTCCTTCTTTGTTAAAATCCTGAATATTGTGAAATCTGTCATCATCTTTTTTTACAACTGCTCCGTTTCCTAAATAAAAAATTGATCTACTGAAATTAACAATCTTAGCCCTTACCGGCGTGTTGAAGGTTCCAGCAATACTTAAATCGTACTTACCTGTTTGCAAGCCAATTCCAAAATTAGACCAATCGGTCTCCACAAATTCAATGTTATCGTTTGGAATACTCAAATCTTTCAGGGCTTCATGTAAAACATCAACAAGAAATCCTTTAGTCTCTCCTGTACTACCGTCCCTAAATGTAATGTCAAAGTAAGAAATATACCCTACTCTGATTTTCTTTTCGCTTTTAATTTTTTCAAGAGTGTCTTTTTCTTTTTCGTTGTTGCAAGAATTACATCCTCCAAAAATCATTGAGAAGATTACTATTATTGTAATTATGAAACGCTCCATTGTTTATGATTTATTAATATTATTTATTGTCTTTTCACTTAATACAATGCAATAGTAAAGAAACAAAAACATATTCCAATGTTAATTCAATATCAAACAAAACTGGTTATGTACAGGGAATCGGTGTTCCTCCTTCCTTGCAGCGAAAAGTCACGCCAGCTTCTGCGCTGTGAGTGCTGAAAAAGCACACACAGCTTGCTATGCAGTATACTTAAAGCTGTCATGTCTTTTGCTTGTGCTGCGTCAGTCGTCATCATCAGCCTCTCGTATCCTGCAAGCAGCTTCATTCATTTCGTATCGCACTCGCTTCGCGGAAGATCCTCTTCATTCATTTCAGCCGCTTCCATGCTACCCGGCTTCTATACAAGGCGAGCCTGCTCGTCACCTCGGCTACGGATGGACGGAAGCTTTCCTTTTTAGTCTCCACTCTACCGATGCTTTAAAAAGCAAAACAGGCCGTCCATCCTCCGTGTTTTCAACATTGCTGCCCAGCCGATTCACGATGTGAATCTCTCTCTGGGCAGCACCTCGGCTCAACTCGCAGCCACATCCACATTCGTGCCTGTGGCTTAACCGCTCTGAGATGTAACAGAATAGATTAAATATCAAAATATGTTTGAAAAAAGTATTTTTACCTCCTCATCTAGTAAATTTTATCTAAAAAATAATCATAATGACTAATTATTCTAAGCAGTGGAGTTCAGCTACTCCAGGATATTTGATTTTTCTAATTGATCAGTCCTCCTCAATGTCGCATACATGGATTAACGGAAAATCATTCGCAGAATTTACAGCTGATGTTATTAATCAAACTATTAATGAACTTATAGCTACCAACGCTGCGGGTGAAACAGTTAAGGACAGGGTTTTTATTTCATTGATTGGATACAGCGGGAATGATCCAAATAATATTCGTTCAGATTATTTAAGCAGATACGCAGATAGCCCAATAACGATTAAGACATTAGAAAAAAGAGTCAGCGATGGTTCTGGCGGGTCCGTAAATATGGAGATAGAGATGCCAATTTTCCTAGAGGCTAAAGCGGAAGGTCTCACTCCCATGTCAAAAGCTTTTGGACTTGCAAAACGTCTAATTCAAGGATGGGTAGAAAAGAAAAATGATAATCCGGCTCCTGTCGTAATCAATATTTCAGATGGATATCCACAAGGTGAAAATGCTGAACTCACTCGAATAGAAACAGAGCAGACAATTTTAATTGCAAATGACATTATGAGGTTGCAAACACTTGATGGCTATCCTTTAGTTTTTAATGTACATATTGCCAAAAGTGGAAATGAAATAAAATTCCCTCAATTCCAGTTTGAACTAAATGGAGATGGAATGGCTGAACTTTTATTCAAAATATCAAGCGAAGTTCCGAATGTCTATAAACAAGCGGCTAAAGATTTAGATTTGAAAAATATTGGAGACAATGCGAAAGGTTTTATTTCAAATGCCTCTCCGGAAACCTTAATTAAATTTATAAACTTTGGTTCTTCTGGCGGGATAAGCAGAACTACAACTTAGAATTTTCTCTAATAATTTTATGGAAATTTCAGTTAAAGGTTTCATCTATCACAAATCGGCAGAAGGATTTGCAGATTGCTTTGATCGCTTAGGCGTTAATAAAAAGGCAAACAAATTTGCTGTATCAGATGGCGTTTCAAAATCATTTTTTCCTGATGTTTGGGCTGAGTTGTTAATTGAATTTTTTCTGCAAAATGAAGGTCGAATAAATCTTACGGACACTGAGTCATATAAATCCATTCAAAAGGAATGGGTTAAAAGAGTTGGTGAGATTGTAAATAGACCTAATCAGAAATATTTCGTACGCAACTTCTTTCTCCAAGGAAGACCAGCAGCAGCCACATTTGTAGGTTTACACTTTTTTAAAGAGAACAATAATTTTAAATGGGAAGCCATTGCTTTAGGCGATAGTTTTCTTTTTTATGTGCCGGAAGATCTGAAGAACATTACTGCTGACTTTGAGAAAGTTGTTTATCTTTCGTCAAAGAAGGATTTAAAATTTAACAATTTTCCCGATTTTTTTGATAGTAGAAGTGTAATCCATAAAGGAAAAATAAAACAAAAAAGAAATGATTTAAAAGGCGGAACTTTTTATTTAATGACAGATGCTTTAGCTGAATGGTTCATTTCAGAAAAACAGGAAGCAATTGATATAATCTCAGAATGGAATACTCAAGCTGATTTTGAGGAAAGCATAACAAAGCTTCGAAAAATCAATCTTTACAACGATGATGCGGCTATTTTGGTTATTCCAATTAAAGAAGATAATATACCTGAAATAACTTATAAAGACTTTATCATAACCAATTTTAATGAATTGCTAGAACTAGAAAAAATTGAAAAGCAAAAATCGGAAAATCAAAATGTAGAAGTTAAAAACACAGAAAATAATTCACCTGATCAGCCTGTTATAGAGGAGAAAAAAATTGATAATATCTCTAAAGATATTATTGAAATAAAAGATAATAAAAAAAATGAACAATCTCAGACTTCAGATGTCTCAGATGAAGAAACAAAGAACAAGAATGAAAATAGGAAAAGAGAAAAAGGAAAGCTTGGTTTTTGGGAAAAACTTGTACATCCCTTTTTCCAGTATCCATTTTGGATATATAGGGAAATTGATGAGCGCAATATTAATAATGAATTATCTACTACACTTGAGGAAGATAAAAAAAACATAAAAGATACGACTGATGATACCGAAAAAATAGAATCAAAGGAAAAGCATTCCGCTTCAACAGAGGAAAAAGAAAACGAGAAAATAATAAATAGAAAAAAACGAAAGCGTATAAGATCTGGGGAAAAAGAGAATAAGAAAGATTCTCCAACCCCGCCCGATGAAGACATAAGCTCGATAACTGATAAATTTTGAAAATTATGTCGGCATTTCCATCTGCTAATGATATTGTTATTGCAATGATGAATCAGAACTGCTACAAATTAACAGTTTTAGTTGGTGGGAATCCTATTCGAAAAGAAAAAGGGCAGGGAATAAATTCCTATGCTGGAGGTTATGCAAGCGTGTTTCCATTTAATAAAATTGACGGAGTAAAAATTGCTGTTCGTTGTTGGTCACAAGATATCGGAGACCCGAAAAAAAGAATGACAACTATAAGATCTTTTTTGAGCACGTTGAGTAGTTCCTACTTTATTGACTTTGTTTATCATGAAAATGCCTTATTCATAAAAGATAAACTTCAACCCGTTTTGATTATGGAGTGGGTTGATGAACCGACTTTAAAAGAATATTTAAATTCTCATAAAAACGAATCAGCTATTTTGAAAGTTGCAGACAATTTTAAAATGATGGTGCACTATTTTCATCAAAAAAATATTGCTCATGGTGATCTATCTCATGGTAATATTAAAGTCAGGGCAGATGGGAGTTTGTTAGTTGTTGATTATGATTCAATGTACGTTCAAGGTCTAGATAATATGCCTGATGTTATTAAGGGCATTCCAGGATATCAACATCCCGCTCGACATAAAAACAACATTTTAAATCCTAAGCTTGACTATTTTTCAGAGTTAATAATATATCTTTCTTTATTGGTTTATGCTGAAAATCCCTCAATGTTAGATACATATTATGGAACTGAAGATTTACTTTTTTCTAAACAAGATTACGAGTCGCCAGATACATCAAGTTTATTTCAACAATTGAAAAAATCTTCCAATCAACGAATAGTTAAATTAACTGAAAAATTAATTAACTACTGTGTAAATTATAATGACATCACTCACTTAAGACCTTTGGAAGACCTGTTGGATGAAGAATTTGACGGGATAGCAATTTCAATCATCTCTAAATTTTGATGTCTATGTTTCTTCCTACAAGGGTTGAAATTGGTAATGCCGTTAGGTATCCTCAATTTATTAAGGATCCATTCCTTACCGGCTACACGGTCTTAAATAAAACAAATGGCGGAATACAAGAATGGGCTGGTGGTTTAAGTATGGTATATTGCCTAGTTAAAAATAATGAGAGATGGGCATTCAAAGCTTGGCATACTGAGATAAGAGATATTAGAGAAAGATACAAGAAAATATCGGCACACCTGCGAAGATTTAATCTTTCCTATTTTTCTGAGTTTCAGTTCGTAGAAAATGGGCTTCTTGTAACCGATCAAAAATTAAACACTACCCAATTGATAGATACTCTAAGAATGAAATGGATTAGTGGAAATACATTGACTGAGTACATTAACGTTAATCTCGAGAATAAAATCGTTTTGGAAAACCTGGCAAAAAGATTTTTGCGGATGGTCAAGGACTTAAGGAGGAATAGTATTTCTCATGGGGATTTGAAAAATGAGAATATTTTTGTGACTAATGAAGGCAAAATTAAATTAATAGATTATGACTCTCTTTGTGTTCCTGGAATTGAGGGTGAAAGAGATATTTGCAGAGGAACAAGCGGGTTTCAACATCCATCTAGAATAACATCAGGATTAACAGCCTCGTTAAAAATTGATTACTTTTCTGAATTAATAATTTATATTAGTATCCTTGCTGTAGCAGAAAGTCCACTCCTTTGGGAAAGGTATGATGTTGTCAATGCTGACTATAGACTTTTATTCAAGCAAGAAGATTTTATTCAGTGGGAAGACTCAAGGATTAAAAATGATTTGAATTTGCTTTCACCAAGAATACAAAATCTTTTAGGAATTCTAGAAAGCTATCTTGCGTCTCATTTACTTCTGTCACCTTTCAATAACTATAACTCACGCACCAATAAATTTTTGCGTTGGGCAAAATTTAGTGCTTAGACAATAGAACAGATAACCTTCAGAAGACAAAAAAGCCTGATAATAATTATAAATTATCAGGCTTTGATTTTTAACAAGCATTTTAAAAAGGAACTTCATCCTTGTCAGCAACGGTTTCAGTACTTGGCTCAACTGTTTTTTCTTTGAATGAGACATTAAGAATGAAATCAACTGCCTGCTGCGCCTTTCCACCGGCATAAATTACAAGCTGTTTATTCTCCTTAAACTTTTCAAGCCAACCTTTAGCCCTTACTTCTTTGTCTTTTGAAACAAAGTCATTGGTAAAACCGCAGACAGACATCAAGTAACCGGTTCCCATTTCAGCAATGAGCTCTTCTGAGGAAAAGGATTCATCAGCGCGGAGTTCAGACATTAGCATAACTTCCTTACGGTTGAGTCTGCTGACATGACCTGTTGCATGAATCAGTTGATGAAAGAGCGACCTGTAATAGTACTCCTGACTTTCAAAAGTATCAATCTTAGGTACATTGATAATGTCCAGGCAAGGATCATAAAATGACTTTTTTTCCCTGTGCTTGATGACAGGTTTTTGTTGCATCAACAAAACCGTTTGTTCAGCTTGCTTAACTGGGTTTTTCACATGTACCGGAGGAGCAGGCAAAACTTCATCGGGTATTCCATCACACTGGTCAGAATTATAAACGGTGTAGTATCGAAGAAACGGAATGTTCTTTGATTCACCACTTTGTTCATCCGTTACTTCCTTCCAGTTCCAGAAAGTAACCAATGCCGCTTTCTCCTCTTCCTTTACTACTCCACCCACTTCTTTGAGTTGCTTGGTTGTAATGAAATTGTTTCTGGGAAAGGAAAGCATTGCCAGTAACCAAACATTGATGCCGCGATATGGTCGCTTAGTGACAACGCTCTGCGGCAATCCTGATTCTGCAAAAGACTTTTGCCAGGGAATTACGCCTTGCTCAAGTTGTTTTGTAATCCGGCTCGTGATGATACTATACACATTAGCCTTTTTTTGTTTTTCATTTTCACTCATGATTTTTAGTTTTTAATTGTTAAAGAATATTTCTGAATGAAGTATAGCGTTGGACTGCAATTGAAATAAGGGAGGATAAGTTGCGATTAATAGCAACTTGTGTGGATAATAAAAAGCAACCTATTACGGTTGCTTTGTCTTCAAAATAATTTCAGTTGCGAATTACTTGAAGGTTGCTCATTTGTTTTCTCTTCACGTTTGATGCTTTCTGCTTTGCCTGCTTTACCTGACTCCCGAAGGATATGCCACAATGGAGATTCTTCTTTCTTTTCAATCTGAAATATTCCAAGCGGCATAAATGAAAGTCTATAACTTCGCTTGAAATCCTCCGGTATTAATGCATCAGCACACATTACTTCCGAGCGAAACACTCCATTAAGAAAGAGATTAATCGTAGCCATCTTAACACATAAATGGTCGATGTCTATCCCGTAATAGTTGTGTTCTCTTCCAATGACTGCAGCTCCGACTACAAGCATTCGTCCACTGCCACAGGCTGGATCAAGTATGCGAAGCGGCTTTTCAATATCTGTTTCCTCGCTTTTAGAGGCGACAGCAGTAGCCATGAATTTACACACTTGCCAGGGAGTAAAGATTTGAGCGCCGCCCTTCCGGTATAAGTGTTCTGAATAAAATTCCCCTAGAATGTCATTGCCGGTTTCGCTGGATATGCGCGCATCCATTTCATTAAGCAAACATGCAAACATTTTAGGAAAGTTGAAGCGCAGCAAGCTATCTTTATACTTATTGATTGTTCCAAGGTACAAGTCTTCGTAGTGCGACTTTCCCGTCAGAGGATTCTGGGAAAGGGAGCAAATAGTCATGGTCAAAAAGTCATCGAAGACGGAATAGAGTTCGTACTGATTGTGAAAGTCAAGAATGAGCTTTGAGAATGTGTCTTGTGTTTTCATAAAGAGCAATTTT
>WNFL01041519.1_pt1 | contig 18761 bp, 16 predicted proteins | sample 5400361 | NCBI WGS metagenome assembly WNFL01 (sample SAMN13153351, study PRJNA577476) | soil metagenome | isolation source: 40 cm soil on Douglas fir-dominated hillslope | place: USA:California | collected 2013-09-17
TCCAGAAACGACAACCCGAAATGATCGCGCCGATGGGAGAGGCCTGAGGTGAGTTGCGCTTCTGGCGAGGTTTGGGGCGGGGGTGTGCTAGAGTTTTTGGGTGATGAGGAAGCTGGGGATTTACGTGCAGGTGCCGTTCTGTCAGACGAAGTGTACGTATTGCAATTTTCATACGGGCGTGGTGGCGAGCAGCCGGTTTGCGCCGTATGTTGAGGCGGTTTGCCGGGAGATTCGGGGGCATCGGGAGTTGTTGAGGGGGGCTGGGGTGGATTGGCCTGGGCGTTTGGGGGGCGGCGTTCCCGGCAAGGTCGGGACCGGTGCTGCCTCCCTACTTAGAAAGAGCGAGGCGCCGGGGGAGGTGGGCAGACGGCCCGCCTCAGAAGGCGGGCCCTACACAAAGAGCACTTTGGCTGTGGATACGGTTTACATTGGCGGGGGGACGCCTAGTCTGCTGGATCCCGTACATCTGCAAAACATTCTGGAGGCAATTCGGGCTGCGTTTGGCGAGCGGCCCACCTCGGAAGGCGGGCCCTACACGGGGGAATTTGAAGAGGTGGCGCTGGAGGCGGATCCGGAGACCATTGAGGCGGCGAAAGCGGCGGCGTGGGTGCGGGCGGGAATCAACCGGGTGAGTTTTGGGTTGCAATCGTTTTCGGATAAGGAACTGGTGGCGGCGGGGCGGATGCACCGGCGGGCGGATATTTACCGGGCGGTGCCGATTCTGCGCGAGGCGGGGATCCGGAACATCAGCTTTGATTTGATTGCGGGTTTGCCGCACCAGACGAAGGAAAGCTGGCGGCAGTCTTTGGATGAATTGGCTGGGCTGGCGCCGGAGCATGTCTCGGTTTATTTGCTGGAGATCGATGAAGGCAGTCGGCTGGGCAAGGAGTTGTTGTTAGGTGGCGCGAAGTATAGCGCTGGGGCCGTGCCGAGCGAAGACGAAATGGCGGACTATTACGAAATGGCGCAGGAGGTATTGCGGGCGGCGGGCTATCGCCACTATGAGATTTCGAATTGGGCTAAGCCGGGGTTCGAATCGAAGCACAATCTGAAATATTGGCGGCGGGAGCCATACTTAGGATTTGGGGCGGGGGCGCATTCGTTTTCGGGGACGGAGCGATGGGCGAATGCGCATGATGCGGCGGCTTATGTGACGACGGTGCGAGGAGGACGATTGCCGGTCGAGCAGCATGAAATACTGACGGCGGAGAGCGCGCTAGAAGAAGAATTGTTTCTTGGCTTGCGGCAGCTTGATGGAATCGATCTTGCGCGAATCGAACGGGACTATGGCGTCAGGCTGACTGGGCGATTCGATCCTCTGGCGTCGGCTGGTTTGGTGGAGCGAGAGGGCAGCATGGTGCGGCTGGCGCCAGAGAGACTAAGCGTTTCGAATGAGGTGTTTGTGGAGTTGATGAAGTGAGACTTGGAATGGGTCGACTTGGGTAGAGGTTGAACTAGGCTTCTAACACAGAGGACGCAGAGAGCACAGAGTCCACGGAGAAGAGAAGAATATGAGCTACACGGTGGCGAAGGGGAATCAGCGGGTGGATCCGAATCAGTTTGCGGAGGCGGGGATGATTCCGGGGGCTGTGGTTGATCTGCGGAGCGATACGGTGACGCGGCCGACGGCGGAGATGCGGCGGGCGATGGCGGAGGCGGAGGTCGGGGATGACGTATACGGCGAAGACCCGACGGTCAACCGATTGGAGGGCCGCGCGGCGGAGATTTTTGGGAAAGAGGCGGCGCTGTTTGTGCCCACGGGTTGCATGGGGAACCTCATTGCCATCAAGGTGTGGACTCATCACGGCGACGAAGTGATTTGCGAAGAGCGCAGCCACGTGAATTTGTATGAGTTGGCCTCGATGTCGGCAATTGCCGGCTGCATGCCGCGAGTGGCTCGGGGAGAAGATGGGATTTTGACGTGGAAACAGATTGAGGCGGTCGTCCGGCCGAAGATTTATTACGATTCGCAGACTGCGCTGGTGTGCCTGGAAAACACGAGCAACATGGCGGGAGGGGGGACTGTGTATCCGACGGCGCAGGTTGCGGACATCTGCGACTACGCGCATGCCGCAGGTCTGAGAGTGCACCTGGATGGTGCGCGGATTTTTAATGCGGCGACGGCGCTCGGAGATAATGTCGCGCAGATGACGCGAAAAGTGGATTCGGTGATGTTCTGTTTGTCCAAGGGACTTGGCGCGCCCGTGGGATCGATGATTGCGGGGACGAAAGCGTTCATCGAAAAGGGCCGGGTCTACCGGAAGATGTTCGGGGGAGGCCTGCGTCAGGCGGGCGTAATTGCAGCGGCGGGCTTGATTGCACTGGAAAAATCTCCGGCGCGGCTGCACGTCGATCAAGAAAATGCCAAGCGGCTGGCGGAAGGCATCGCGGCCATCCCGGGGCTGACGATCGATCCGAAGAAGGTTCGATCGAACATCGTAATTTTTGATTGTTCGAAAACCGGGAAAACCGGCGCGGAGCTATGCGATGCGCTTCATCCCTTCGGAGTGTGGGCGCAGGATACGGGGCTGCATTCGGTGCGGTTTGTTACGCATTGTGATGTGGACCGGGCAGGGATCGAGAGAGCGATCGTTCTGCTGCAGGATGTCGTTGCCAAGACGCAGAAGGCGGGCGCATGAGAGGAAGACGAGTGAAGCGGCTGGTTCATTTTGTTTGCGCAGTTGCAGTTTTGGTTTTTGCTCAGGGATCGGCGGCAGGACAGTCGACGGCCGAAACAGAGCCAGGGAAGAAAGCTTCCGTAACGACAGCGGAGGCGCGGAAATTTATCGAGGACGCGGAGCAGCGTTTGTTTGACCTGGAGGTGAAGGCTTCGCGGGCCGCGTGGGTGCAGGAGAATTTCATTACAGACGACACGGAGCAGATCGCCGCGGAGGCGGGCGAGGCGCTGAATACCGCGAGCACGAAGTACGCGAAAGAGGCGCACCGTTTTGATGGGTTGCAATTATCGCCGGAGCTGGCGCGGAAACGACTGTTATTGGAATTGGCGGCGGGTTTTCCGGCGCCGGATGATCCGAAGGCACAGAAGGAGCTGGCGCAGATCCAGGCATCGCTGGAGGGGGACTATGGAAAAGGGAAATGGTGTCCAGAAGGAGAGAAAGAAAAGTGCCTGGACGTGACAGTAATCGAAAAGGTCATGGCAGAAAGCCGCGATCCGGAGGAGCTGAAGCGTGCGTGGACCGGGTGGCACGCGATTGGCGCTCCGATGCGTCAGCGGTACGTACGGATGGTGGAGCTGGGAAATGAGGGGGCGCGACAGTTGGGATATGCGGACGTGGGGGCGCTGTGGCGTTCGAATTACGACATGCCGCCGGATGCGTTTGCGAAGGAAGAGGACCGGCTGTGGGAGCAATTAAGGCCGTTGTATTTGTCGCTGCATGCGTACGTGCGAGGTCAGCTGCGGAAAAAATATGGGAATGCGCTGGTGCCGGAGCGCGGACCGATTCCGGCTCAGCTGCTGGGAAATATCTGGAGCCAGGAGTGGAACAACGTCTATTCACTGATGGATTCGCCGAAGTCTCCGGCGAGCTATGACCTGACGAAGATTCTGACAGACCGGAAGACGGATCCGCGGGGGATGGTGAAATACGGAGAGAACTTCTTCATGTCGCTGGGGTTTGCGCCGCTGCCGAAGACGTTTTGGGAGAGATCGCTATTTACGAAACCAGCGGATCGCGACGTGGTTTGCCATGCGAGCGCGTGGGACGTGGATTCGAAACTCGATTTGCGCGTCAAGATGTGCATTCAGATCCGCGAGGAAGACTTCGGCGTGATTCACCACGAACTGGGGCACAATTTTTATCAACGCGCGTACAATGCACAGCCACCGCTTTTCCAGAGCAGCGCCAATGACGGATTTCACGAGGCTGTTGGAGATACGATCGCGCTTTCCGTCACGCCGGAATATTTGAAGCAGATTGGATTGATTGAGGTGGTGCCGCCGTCATCGGGCGATACGGATTACCTGCTGCAGCAGGCGCTGGAGAAAGTGGCGTTCCTGCCTTTCGGCTTGCTGGTGGACAAATGGCGGTGGGAAGTGTTTGCCGGCCAGGTGAAGCCGCAGGACTACAATAAAGCGTGGTGGGAATTGCGGCGGAAGTATCAGGGAATTGTGCCGCCGGTGGAACGCACGGAGGCGGATTTTGATGCGGGGGCAAAATACCACGTGCCGGGAAACGTTCCGTACGCGCGCTACTTCCTGGCGCGCATCCTGCAATTTCAGTTTCAAAGGGCACTTTGCCATGAAGCGGGATTCAACGGTCCATTGCACCGGTGCTCGATTTATGGAAACAAGGTGGCTGGGGAGAAGTTAAACAAGATGCTGGCGATGGGGCAGAGCAAGCCGTGGCCGGAAGCTCTGGAAACGTTGACAGGTGATAAGCAGATGGACGCTTCGGCGCTGGCGGATTATTTTGCGCCGCTCAAGGCGTGGCTTGACGAACAGAACAAGGCCAACCATTACCCGGTGGGCTGGTAGCCGCACTCGTGTAAAGTATTCGTATAAGAACAACTTTGATTGGGTATAGGGAAAGCCGCTAGTCTACCGAGGAGACCGTGGAATTCGGCTTCACCGAAGAGCAGCAGCACCTTCGCCGCAGTGTGCGGGAATTCGCCGAGGGCGAAATCGCTCCGCACGTGATGGAGTGGGACGAAGCGTCGCATTTTCCGATAGAGATCATGCCTAAGCTGGGAGAGATGGGGCTGCTTGGCGTTATTTTTCCGGAACAGTATGGCGGCGCGGGGCTGGGTTACATCGAATACGCGGTGGCGATTGAAGAGCTATCGCGAGTGGATGGCTCGGTGGGCTTAATCGTTGCGGCGCACAATTCGCTGTGCTCGAACCACATTTTCAAATTTGGCACGGAGGCGCAGAAAAAAAAGTATCTCGTGCCGCTGGCTTCGGGGAAGGCGATTGGGGCTTGGTCGCTGACCGAGCCGGAGGCTGGCTCGGACGCGGGCGGCACGCGAACGACCGCGGTGCGCGACGGCAATCATTGGGTGCTCAATGGCGCGAAAACCTTCACCACCAATGGCCACTATGCGAATTATTGCGTGGCCATGGCGGTCACCGACAAATCGAAGGGTTCACATGGAATTAGCGCGTTCATTCTGGAAAAGGGCACGCCCGGATTCCGGCCGGGAAAAAAGGAAAACAAGCTGGGGATGCGCGCGAGCGACACGTCGGAAGTAATTTTCAACGATTGCCGCGTGCCGCAAGAGAACTTGCTCGGGCCGGAAGGCGAAGGCTTCACCGGCAGCCTGAAAATTCTGGATGGGGGACGAATTTCGATCGCGGCGCTGGCGTTGGGGATGGCACAGGGCGCGCTCGAAGCGGCCACGAAATACGCCAAGCAGCGAAAGCAGTTTGGGCAAGCGATCAGCGAGTTTCAGGCGGTGCAATTCAAACTGGCGGACATGGCCACTCAAGTGGAAGCAGCGCGGCTGCTCGTTTATCAGGCGGCGTGGCTCGCGGATAAGAAGGACGTTCGCTTCACCCGCGAATCGAGCATGGCAAAACTGTTTGCCAGCGAAATCGCCGTGCAAGTGGCCAACGAGTGCGTGCAAATTCACGGCGGCTACGGCTTCATCAAGGATTATCCCGCGGAGAAGTATTATCGCGACGTGAAGCTGTGCACTATCGGCGAGGGCACCAGCGAAATTCAGAAGTTGGTGATTGCCCGGCAGCTCCTCGGCAAGAAATAATAAGGAGATGCGACTGCCCGCTCCACAAGGCTCCACAGGAAAAGTATGACTCTGCCCGTTGAGAAGTGGGCGGAAAACGTGCGCGCCGGTGATGTGCGAGCGGTTTCGCGCGCAATCACGGCGATCGAAAACCATCAGCCGGAAGCGGAGGCGCTGCTGCGGCTGCTGTTTCCCCACACGGGTCGAGCGTATATCACTGGAGTCACCGGCGCGCCAGGAACAGGGAAGAGCACACTCGTCGATAGACTGGCAACCTATCACCGCAAGAGGCAGGAACAAGTTGGCGTTATCGCGGTCGATCCGACGAGCCCGTATTCCGGCGGCGCCATCCTGGGCGATCGGATTCGCATGCAGGGGCATGCCGGCGATGCGGGCACGTTTATCCGCTCGATGGCGACGCGGGGATTCCTCGGCGGCCTCGCGCGAGCGACAGCGGAAGTAGCGCTGCTCCTGGACGCGGCGGGGAAAAAACATGTGCTGATCGAGACTGTCGGCGTTGGCCAGGATGAAATTGACATCGTTCGATTGGCGGATTGTGTGCTCGTGGTGCTTGTGCCGGGGCTTGGCGACGACATTCAGAACATGAAGGCCGGGCTGATGGAGATTGGCGACATTTTTGTGTTGAACAAAGCCGATCGCGAAGGCGCGGACCGGCTGGAGCAGCAATTGCTGGCCATGCTGTCGCTGGTGATGCCGCGCGACGGGTGGCACCCTCCGGTCGTGCGCACGGTGGCTTCGGAGAACAAGGGCATTGAGGAATTGTCCGAGACGGTGGCGAAATTTCGAAAACATTTTGAATCGAGCGGGCAGCGGCAGCGAAAACACGTGGAGCATTGGAAAAATCGGTTGATCGAACTGCTCGAATCCCGTTTGCTCGAGCGGGCCTTGGGCGGAGCGGGCGGCGAAGCACGCTTGGCGGAGCTGGCGGCGGAGGTTGCGGATCGAAAGAGGGATCCATTTTCGGCCGTGAATGAAATACTCAAGAGCAGCGGCCTCGATGGTTGAAGAAACGGTGCATGCATTCGGGTAGCAGGGAACCGCGGCATTTGCACGGGCCTAACGTTTATCTTGATACGGGGACAAAAATATGGCGGCAAAGAAGACCGGGAAGTCTAAGAGTGCCAAGACCGATGCCAAGGCGGCGATCGGCATCATCGGAGGGAGCGGGCTCTATTCGATGGCCGGGTTGACGAACACACGCGAGATTCGCGTGAGAACGCCGTTCGGCGATCCTTCGGAGGCAATCGTCCTTGGCACGCTGGAAGGAAAGCGTGTGGCGTTTCTGGCGCGCCACGGGCGCGGGCACCGTATCCTGCCAAGCGAGATTAATTACCGCGCAAACGTTTACGCGATGAAGCTACTGGGCGTGGAGCGCATCATCTCCGTCAGCGCGGTTGGTTCGCTCAAGGAAGATTTGCGGCCGGGAGAATTTCTCGTTCCGGATCAGTTCTTTGACCGGACCAAGAATCGCGTCTCTACTTTTTTCGGAGAAGGAATCGTTGCTCATGTGGCGTTTGCGCATCCTACCTGCCGCCAGCTGTCGGGCGTACTGGCGGATGCTTGCGTTCATGAAGCCATCAAAGTGCATCGGCGCGGAACGTACATCTGCATCGAAGGGCCGCAATTTTCCACGCTGGCCGAGGCGGAAGTGCATCGGCAGCTTCGCTTCGAAGTGATCGGCATGACCAACGTGACAGAAGCGCGGCTGGCGCGCGAAGCGGAGATTTGCTACGCGACGATCGCCATGATCACTGACTATGATTGCTGGCATCCGGAGCACGAATCGGTCACAGCATCGCAAATCATGGCGCGCTTCGAACCGCCGTTCGTGAAGTGCCCGCGGGCAGGTCCTGCAAATGCGGATCGGCTCTCCAGCACGCCTTGGTTACGGATTTGAAGATTGTCCCCAAGGCAACAAAGAAACGGCTCGCAGCGATCATCGGAAAATATATTTCTTAGGAGCTCATTGTGTCTTTGCTCGTTGTAGGTTCTGTCGCATTCGACGCTCTGGAAAGTCCGTACGGAAAGGTGGAGCGCGCGCTTGGTGGCGCGGCCACCTATTTTGCCGTGGCAGCCAGTTTTTTCGCGCCGGTGAGTCTCGTTGCCATCGTGGGCGACGATTTCACGCCGGAAGACGAGAAAATCTTTCGAGGCCGGCACATCGACACGGACGGCCTGGAGCGCGCTGCGGGCAAGACATTCTTCTGGGCCGGGCGCTATTCCCAGAACTTGAACGAGCGCGTAACGTTGGCGACAGAACTGAACGTGTTCGCGGAGTTCAAGCCCCGCTTGCCCGAGAAATACCGCAGCTCAAAATACGTTTTCCTCGCCAACATCGCACCCGACTTGCAGCGGGACGTGCTTCACCAGGTCAAGAAGCGCCCCAAAATCGCAGCGCTGGATACCATGAACTACTGGATCGAGCGTTCGAACGCGGAACTGCGGGAGACGCTGAAGCACGTGGATATTCTGATGATCAATGATTCGGAGACGCGCGAGCTTTCCAGCGAACATAATTTGCTGCGCGCGGCTAAGCACATTTTCATGATGGGGCCGGCGACGCTGGTTGTGAAGCGCGGGGAATACGGGGCCATGATGGTGGACAAGCGCGGCGTCTTCTGCGTGCCGGCCTTTCCGCTCGAAGAGCCGCACGATCCCACCGGCGCGGGCGACAGCTTCGCCGGCGGCTTCATGGGCTACCTGGCGGGACGCGGTGATAAGAGTGACGCTTCGCTACGTCGCGCCATGGTCTACGGCTCGGTGCTGGGGAGCTTTGCCGTCGAAAAATTCGGCCTTGATAGGCTGCGGCACTTAAAGCGCGGCGAGATACATGCCAGGGCACGCCACTTTGCGAAATTGACGCAATTCAAATTGTAAATAGTAGAATTTCGTTCAGGCGGGCGGTGGGTCCCGCTGGCGATGCTTTCTCCTCAGGAAATATTCTTGCGGCTGACCGTGGCCGCGGTGCTGGGCGCGATCATCGGTATTGAACGCGAGCTGCGCCGTAGGCCCGCGGGTATTCGCACCAGCCTCTTTGTTTGCCTGGCGACGGCCTTGTTCACCATCCTATCGGGCGAAATCGCTCACCGTTTTGGCGATACGGGAAGCACGCGAATCGCTTCGAACATTGTGCAGGGCATCGGCTTCCTTGGTGCGGGCGCGATTCTGCGCGAATCGGGCGGCGTGGTGGGGATGACCACCGCTGCGACCGTCTTTGTGGAAGCCGCAATTGGAATGGCCGCCGGCGGAGGTCTCTATTCCGTGGCTGCCTATGCGACGAGCCTCGTGCTTTTCGGCTTGGTGGTCATCGGCTGGTGTGCAGATCGCTTCAACTTGAAGCGGCGAATCATGGTGTTCCGGATTACCACGAGCCATGCGGACAACGTAGCAACCGAAGTGCAACAGCTGCTGGCGGAGATGAAGGTCACCCTGCGGCACTTTCGTAGCTCGATGGTGGGCCTAAATTCCGTTGTTGAATTCGAAGCCGACGTGAGTCACAGCCAACAGGAGAAAATTGTCGCCCAGCTCAATCGGAAAGGTATCGTTACCGAAGTGATTCCGTTCGAGGGGCATCGCGAATGACGGGAAACAACGGGACTCCAAGAAAGCCCAAAGCGCTCGCTGCCGGTTCCCGCTTGGGAGTATTCGCTCCTGCGTCTCCCGCGGAGTCCGTCGAAACGATCGCTGGGCTTGCGGAATTGAAACGGCACGGTTTTCAGGTTGTCGCCAATCAGGACAGCAAGCCAGAGGGGTACTTTGCCGGTCCGTCGCTCGAGCGGACCAATGGTTTTCTCGGGCCCCTCAATTCCGATCAGGTCGACGGACTTGTGGCCTTGCGCGGAGGTTACGGATCGAATTACCTTCTGGAATTCGAACTGGAGAAGAGCCTTGCGAATCTCAAGTGCGTGATTGGATTCAGCGACCTCACTACTCTGCAGATCTTTCTCTGGCAACGGTGTAACTGGATCACATTCTACGGTCCAATGGTTGCCGCCGGGCTCAACGCCGGTCCAGGTGCGCGCAGGGGCTATGATGAGAGCTCATTTCTTCAGGCGGTGGGGAGAACGGAAGGCGGCTGGAAGCTGCGGCTGAGAGGTGAAGCCGTCCTCGCGGGCCAATCCATGGGCAGAGTTTTAGGCGGATGCATGACTTTGCTGGAGGCCACGATCGGAACGCCGTGGGAATTGGACACTAAGGATTCGATCCTGGTCCTCGAAGATCGCGCCATGAAGACCTATCAGGTGGATCGCGTGCTCATGCATTTGAAGCAAGCCGGTAAGTTTGAAGGGGTGCGCGGGATTGTGCTGGGAGACTTTCCGGAAAGTGCGCCGGCCGTGGCGGGAGCCCCATCCGTACAGGAAGTCTGTGCACGAATTTTGAGGCCACTCGGCGTCCCGATCGTGTTCGGTGCGCCGGTCGGGCATACCGTTCGGCCCATGCTTACGATACCGCTGGGCATCAAGGCGCGCCTGGACGCAGATGGGGAAGGCACACTCGAATTCCTGGAATCGGCGGTGGTGGCTTGAGCGAAACCAAACACGTGCATGTGATCGGGATCGGCGGATCGGCGATGGCGCCGTTGGCCGGGATGCTGCGCGAGCGTGGCTTTCGCGTGACCGGTTCGGATTCCGGGGTCTACCCGCCCGCGTCGACGCTGCTCGAAAATCTCGGCATTTCCTTCTTCAACACTTTTGATGCGGCGCATTTGCAGCCGGCGCCTGACCTTGTGGTGATCGGAAATATCATCGCGCGGGGGAATCCGGAGCTGGAGGAAGTGCTGGATCGAAAGATTTCCTATCGCTCGATGCCGGAAATTCTGGAGGAAGTATTTCTCCCCGAAAGACATTCCATTGTTGTCAGCGGAACGCATGGCAAAACCACTACGACGGCGATGCTGGCTTGGATTTTCCACACCGCGGGGAAGCGGCCGAATTTTCTTGTGGGGGGCGTGGCGGAAAACTTTGGAAAGAGTTACGGGCTTGGCGGCGGGGAAGAGTTCATTCTTGAAGGTGACGAGTATGAAACGGCGTTCTGGGACCGCGGACCCAAGTTTTTTCACTATCATCCCGATGATCTGATCATTACGTCCCTCGAATACGACCACGCCGACATCTACCCTGATTTTGATACTTATCAGTTGGCTTTCCGCCGTCTGGTCAATCTTGTTCCCAGACGCGGAAGAGTGGTCATCTGGGGCGACGCGGAAGATTCGGGCCCGGCCTTGCAGCGCGCGGCGGAAAAGGCTTTCTGCCCAGTTGAAACGTACGGATTCAACGGCGGTAGTGATTGGGTGGCGAGCGGTTTCGCCATCGATGGCGAGATCATGCGCTTTCGTGTCGCGCATCGGAGGAAGCCGTTTGGAGAATTTGCGCTGGCCGCCACGGGGCGCCACAACGTCTTAAACGCCATGGCGGCACTCATCGTTGCGCAGGGACGCGGCATCCCAGCCGAGGAGATCGCCAAGGCGCTCGCGACGTTTCGCAGTGTGAAGCGCCGGATGGATGTGCGAGGCGAAATCGGGGGAGTATTGGTGGTCGACGATTTCGCGCATCACCCCACGGCTGTGAAAGCCACGATCGAGGCTGCGCGCGGCCGCTGGCCCGGACGCCGGCTCTGGGCCATTCTAGAGCCGCGGTCAAATTCCATGCGCCGCAAAGTGTTTCAGGATGCCCTGCCGAAAGCGCTTGCCCTTGGCGACCGCGTCATTCTTGGAGGCGTTTTTCGCGCCCAGCAATTGGCCGGCGAGAATCGCCTGGACCCCGAGACCGTTGCGGAAAGTGTCCGTGAGCTCGGCAAAGACGCCCGCGTGTTTGCGAGTTCGGACGCCATCGCGGAGCATCTTGCGGCCGAAGCCAAGCCAGGGGATCTCCTTCTCATCATGTCCAACGGCAGCTTTGACGGCTTGTGCGAAAAACTTCTGAAGAAACTCGGCACGGCTGTTCAACTTGCAGGCGAGGCGAAAACTCGGTGACATTTCAATTTCTTCGGAACACCAGACCGATTCCGACGATCTGCTTCATTTTATTTCTACTCGCAGTAGGGTCTCCTGGTAGCGCCACCATCCGCTACGAAGTGTGGCTTGCGCATCCGGAACAGCATCTCTTCCACGTGACAATGACCATTCCCGATGTCACGAACGAAGTCACCGTGCAAATGGCGGCTTGGAACGCCCTCTACCATGTTAAGGATTTCAGCAGCCACGTGCGGCAGGTCGAAGCATTCATCGGTTCCGAGATAACGCCGATCGAGAAGCTTGATAAGCAAACGTGGCGCATCACAGGGAAGGGAACGATCCGGGTTCATTACGCTGCGTATTGGGATGAGCCGGGTCCGTTCGCGTCGCAGCTGAATAGTGAGCACGCTTTCATCAATCCGGCGATGATCCTTTTGTACGTTCCTGAACGGCGCGGAGAGGCGGTGCGCCTTGAGATGCCAGACGTCCCCGAACAATGGCAAGCGGCCGGTCCGTCCATTCAACTTATTGAATCAATGGGCGGGGCTCGAAATTTTGGCGGCGATGCCCCAAGCTACGATGCCCTTGCCGACGCTCCCATCGAGGCAGGCAAATTCGAAGAATTTCAATTAAGGGGGCTTAAGCCCGAAATTTGGGTGGTGGTTCACGGTGACAACTGGAAGAAAAAACAGGTTGAGGGAGACTTGAAACGCATCTGCCAGTACGAGCTGAAGCTGATGGATGGATCTCCATTCGAACGCTACACGTTCATTCTCCACATTGGAAAAGGATTCGGCGGGGGCATGGAGCACGCAAACTCGACCGCGATTGGCGTCTATTCGGATGAGTACTTGCCGAGTGTCGCAGCACACGAATTCTTTCATCTATGGAATGTGAAGCGCATCCGCCCTGCGTCGCTCGAACCAGTGGACTATACGAAGGAGCAATACACGCGCGCGCTCTGGTTTGCAGAAGGCGTGACGAACACGTACGGTTCCTACACCCTTGTGCGCAGCGGCATCTGGAGCAAAGAGCAGTTCTACGCAGACCTCGGCGAACAGATCACCGAGCTAGAAGGCCGCCCGGCGAACCACTGGCAGAGCGCGGAGCAGTCCAGCCTCGATGCCTGGCTGGAAAAATATCCTCTCTACAATCAGCCGGAGTATAGCGTCTCGTATTACACCAAAGGGCAGGTGCTGGGAAACTTGCTCGACATTCTCATTCGCGATCGCACCGGCAACGAAAAGAGCCTGGACGATGTCTTGCGCTTGATGAATACGAATTTTGCGAAGCTGGGAAAAACGTATCGAGACAGTCTGGACGTCCGGCTGACCGCGGAGACCATCGCCAGCAGCTCGTTCGAGGAGTTTTTCCGGAAATACGTGGCGGGGACGGACCCCTTTCCTTATCAGCAGATTCTGGCACTGGCAGGCTTGACTCTGCGAACCGTGGAGCGCCGGAAACCGGCGCTTGGTTTCTCATTGGAGCACGAGCAGAGCGGTCCCTTCGTCGTGAGCACGGTCGATTCCGAAGGGCCCGCGGCCCATGCCGGCTTGCGTCCGGGGGATGTCGTCCTCAACTGGAATGGTGATGAGGTGCCCAAGCGCGTGGAACACTGGCTCCAGGAGCAAAAGGCGGGCGATCTGCTGAAGCTGCGGGTTCGCCGGGATGACAAGGATATTTCGTTCGAATTCCGGCTCGGCGAGATCAAGGAGACTCTCTACCAGGTTATCGAGGATTCGCACGCTGATGAAAAGGCGCGCGGCGTTCGCAAGGGGATGCTTCGCGGCGAGACCAGCGCGGTCGCCATTCGTTAACGATGAGGAAGATTCCACGTTCCGCTTGACCAGCGGCGCGGGATTCGAGAAAGTTTTGCCTGCCCATGCTCCGGACTCTTTTCATTGGCATCTTTTTATCCCTTTACATCCTGGTCGTCGGGCCGCCGCTGCTCGTCTACACCGTGATCACTCGTAATCCTGATCCGATTTACTGGGCAGGCATAAAGGGTGTGATGTTCTTTGTCAGGGCCGTCGGAGTGCGGGTTCGCGTCCGGGGCCGCGAGCGCATCCCTCAGGGCGTTTGCCTTTTTGTCGCGAATCACACGAGCTCAGCCGATGCGCCCGCGGTTGTTGGCGCCATCCCTCGAAGGATCGCCATTCTTCTGAAAGAATCGCTTTTCAAATGGCCCATCGTGGGACAAGCCTTTTTGGCGGCACGGTTCATCCCCGTCAATCGAAGCGCCCGCGAGTCGGCGATTTCCAGCGTGGAAAAGGCAACGGAGGCTCTCAAGGCCGGGCAATCGTTTTTGATCTATCCCGAAGGCACGCGCAGTCCGGATGGCCGTTTGCAGGAGTTCAAGAAAGGCGCGGTTGTGCTGGCGATTAAAGCGGGCGTGCCGATTGTGCCAGTGGCCTGCTCGGGCGCTCACCGCGTCATGGAAAAAGGCTCACTAGTCATTCACCCGGGCGAGATCATCGTCGAATTTCTCGAGCCGATTGATACTTCCAAGTATTCGTTAGATGAGCGGGATGTCCTGAACGAACACGTGCGCGACGTCATGGCCGCGGGCCTGCCCCCCGACCAGCGCCCAATTGGTTTTCCAGGTGCCACCGCCGAAGCCGATGCTTCCTGATTGGCGAGCGGTACCGCGTTTTCAGCGTGACTTCAGCTTCTCTATTTCCGCTTCCAGTTCGCGAACATGCTTTTGCAGGTCGGGCAGCCGATTCAGCGCGGCCATGGATTTCAGCCATTGACGATTCTCGACCGCTGGATAACCGGAGAAGAGCGAGCGCGAAGGCACATCGGTGGGAACGCCGCTCTGCGCTGTGATGACTGTCCCGTCGCCAACGGTCAGATGTCCGGCCGTGCCAACCTGTCCGGCTAAAATGCAGTCGCGGCCGACGCTCGTGGAGCCAGCCAGGCCGACCTGCCCGCAGAGCATGGTGTTGGACCCCACCTGCGAGGCGTGGCCAATCAAGACCAGGTCATCCAGTTTGGTGCCTCGGCCTATGCGCGTTTCTCCAACCGTGGCGCGATCCACGCAGGCGTTCGCCTGCACTTCGACGTCGTCCTCAAGCACTGCCGGGCCGGACTGTGCCATCTTGTACCAGCTGCCATCCTTCTGTTTCGCGAAACCTAGCCCATCTCCGCCGATCACCACTCCGTTTTGCAGAATCACACGATTCCCGAGGCGGCAAAATTCGCGCACCACGGCGTGCGCATGGGAAAAGAAATCATCGCCGATCATTGCGCCGCGATAGATGGTTACGAAGCTGTGAAGCATGGCATTGCGGCCGATTTCGACGTCCTCGTCCACGTAACAGTACGGTCCGATATGCGCGCCTTCGCCAATCCTGGCGCTTTTGGCGATGATCGCCGTCGGATGAATCCCCGGCGCATAACGCGGCGGCTGATAAAAGAGCTCAAGCGCGTGGGCAAACGCGAGATAAGGATTTGATGAGCGCAACGCGGCAACGGCGGGCAAGGTCGCATGTCGATCCAGCGCAATTCCTTCTTCGACAAGAACCGCCGAGGCGCGTGTCGTCTTCAATAGTGGAAAGTAGCGTCGATTCGCAAGGAAAGTAATCTGCCCCGCTTCGGCATGCTCGATTCCGGCTACCCCGCGAATCTCGATTTCGGGAGAGCCTTCCAATCGGCATCCCAATTTCTGCGCAACATCAGAAAGTTTCATGGAAAGGGCTCCTCAATTCTTTGCTGGGCTGTCTGCGAGTCTGGCACAGGCCAAAGAGGGAAGTACAGCGGGTCTGAAAGCCTACTCGTTGAAAAGGCGGGGCTGAGAAGCCGCGGTAGCAGCAGCGGCCGGCTTCCGGCGCGCCACGCCTACGACCCCGAGAACGGTCACTTCGGTGAGCGCGGCGCGGGGAACGAAGATGCGGTCCGTGGAAGAGTTCAGGTCCGGCGATGTGATTTGCAACCCGTTATCCAGCAGCGACAGCAAATCATTGGGCACAACGCCTTCCAGTGTTTCTCCGTCGTTATAACGAAGCTTCACCCACAATCCGTCCAGCTTTGGCCGGCTAAGAAATGCCTTGCGCTCCGGTTCGAACGCGTCGGAAAACTCGCGCACGAAGTAGATCGAGCGGACGCGATCCAGCGGTACCTCAACGTGCTCCCCCTCCGGCGTCAGTAGGTCGATGGGATCGGCCTGACCTAACCGTATAGGGTTCAAATAGCCGCGCAAGGGCTTCTTGTCGGCAAGCACAACGATAACCTTCTTGTGCGTTGAGGCTGGGGCTTTATTCTTCAAATTTCGGCGTTTCCCGGTCTGGATGGCCCAAATTTGCCAATCGTCAAAATGTATGTTATGTTAAGCACGTTTTTCCTGTCAACTTATTGTTTTCATTAGGGTTAGGGCCCCGGAGCACCGCCCTTTGACCGATAAAAAGAGCATCCTCAAATCGGCCTCGATTATCTCCCTGGTTACGATTGTCAGCCGCGTTCTCGGCTACGTCCGCGACCAGCGCATCACCCTCTTGCTGGGCACTTCCTTTGCTGCCGACGCCTACGTTCTTGCTTATCGTATACCCAATCTGTTCCGCCGCCTCGTCGCCGAAGGTTCGATGACCGCCTCCTTCATCCCGGTCTTCACCTCTTACATGCGGGAGAAGTCCAAGGAAGAGGTTTGGGACTTTGCCAACCGTCTGTTTTGGACCCTTTCCCTCGTCGTTGCCGTCATCACCATTCTAGGGATGGTTTTCTCTCCCGCGGTTGTTCAATTGTTTTCCGGCGAAAATGTGGCCCGCGCTCAAGCCGTTGATCTCAACCGTATCATCTTTCCGTATCTGTTTTTTATCGCCCTGGCAGCGCTGGCCATGGGCATTCTCAACTGTTTTCACGTTTTCGGTTTGCCCGCCGCCACTCCCGTGCTTCTGAATGTCGCGACCATTCTGTTTTCGGTGGGTGTCGTCTATCGATATTTTAGGGACCCCGCGACGTCTCTCGCCATCGGTGTTCTCGTTGGGGGGGTCCTGCAATTCTTGATTCAGGTGCCTTCTCTTGTCCGGCGGGGCATGAAGTTCACTTTCGGCATCTCTTTCTCCCATCCCGCAATTCGAGACGTGGCCCGGCTGATGATCCCGCGGCTTTTCGGAATCGGCATCGGCCAGATCAATCTCCTAATTGACACGCGGTTTGCCACCGCCGGTCGCATGCCTCCCGGAAGCCTCGCCGCGCTTTACGTAGCCGACCGCGTGATGGAGCTGGTGCTGGGCGGCTACGCCATTGCCGTCGCCACGGCCATTCTGCCTATGATGTCTCATCAGGCGGCTGCCAAGGATTATGAGTCGCTCAAGAAAACGCTCTCGTTTTCTGTTCGCATCGTGGCCTTCATCACCATTCCGGCGGCTCTCGGCTTGATGATCCTGCGCGAACCGATCATCCGTGTGCTCTTCCAGCACGGCCAGTTCGTAGCGGAATCCACTCGCTTGACCGCCCGCGCTCTTCTCTATTACGCCGTCGGGCTTCCCGCCCTGGCCTCGGTCAAGTTGATCGTCCCGGCGTTCTATTCGACGCGGGATACCAAGACGCCGGTCATCATTGCTTCCATCTCACTTTTTCTGAATATCGTTCTGAACATCGTCTTTCTGCAATTTCTCTTCAAGCGCGTCCAGAACGGCGGTCCGGCGCTGGCAACCGCCCTGGCTACTTTCTTTGATTTCTTCGCGCTGTTCATCATTTTCCGCCTGCGCTACGGCCCGCTCGGAACCTTGGATATCTTCCGTTCCTTTGCAAAGATTTCCTTGTGCGCCGGGATTATGGGCGTCGCCTGCTGGTTCGGGAATTACTACACCGGTTTCGCTCTGCACTCGCGGTTCTTCGTGCAGTTTCTCGTTTTTGCCGCCCTGATCATCGGAGCGACAGCGCTTTATCTCGCCCTCGCTTGGCTCTTCCGTTGCCATGAAATCGAGGAAGTCTATGGCATTGCCACGCGGCGCACTGCTGGCGCCACGAACGGATACGTGGAGCCCTGATGGAAATTACGGCAACCATTTCGTCATTTTTGACCCATGTGCGGGTGGAGAAGGGGCTGTCCTCCAACACCGTATCCGCGTATCGTCGCGATCTCGTAAAATTCGATGAATTTGCCCGCAAACGCAAGCTCAGTCTCGAGGCCGTTAGCCGTGATGATCTCGTCGATTTCCTCGCGGGGCTTTATCGTCGGAAGCTCGAGAGCAAGACCGTGGCCCGTCACCTGGTCACGCTGCGCAACTTTTTCCGTTTTGCTCAGATCCAGGACCTGATTTCGGAAGACCCCTCGGTGAATCTCGATTCGCCGAAGATCCGGCGTTCGTTGCCGGACTATCTTCGCCTCGAGGAAGTCGACCGCCTGCTCTCCCAGCCCGATGTGAAAACTCCAATTGGCTTGCGGGACCGCGCTATGCTCGAAGTTCTATACTCGACCGGCTTGCGTGTATCGGAACTCACTGGGCTGCGCGTCACCGATCTCGATGCCAAGGTGGGCTGTGTTCGTTGCATCGGCAAGGGCGACAAGGAACGAATTGTTCCCGCTGGCAAAAAGGCGCTCGCCGTCGTCGAAAAGTATCTCCGCGACGCCCGGCCGAAGCTGCTCGGCAAAGTCGCCGGCAGTCCGGCGTTGTTCGTGAATCGCCGCGGCGCGCCATTGAGCCGCGTCGGCGTGTGGAAGATACTCTCGGCCTACGGACGGCAAGCGGGCATGCGTATGGCTCTTACGCCGCACATGCTGCGGCACAGTTTTGCCACGCACTTGCTCGAGCGCGGAGCGGACCTCCGGTCCGTTCAGCTCATGCTCGGGCATGCGGATATTTCGACCACTCAGATTTACACTCACGTCGTCGAGGAGCGGTTGAAGCAGATTTACAAGGCGCATCACCCGCGTGCATAGCGCGGCCGGCCAGGGAAACTCATTGCGGGTGCCTCCGTGTCGGTCAGCGCGGACACCCTGACGTAGAAGGAGCGCAATGCCAGACTATATGTTTTTGTTGGAAAGCCGGCTCTCGCCGGAACAGCGCGCCGTGATGTTGCGCGTGCAGGAACTCTCCGCCGCACTTGGATTCAATGTGTATCTCACGGGCGGAACCGTCCGCGA
>WNFL01374226.1_pt1 | contig 18761 bp, 20 predicted proteins | sample 5400361 | NCBI WGS metagenome assembly WNFL01 (sample SAMN13153351, study PRJNA577476) | soil metagenome | isolation source: 40 cm soil on Douglas fir-dominated hillslope | place: USA:California | collected 2013-09-17
TCGACCGCCGAAGCCTTGATCTGGTTCGGAGCTTCAAAGTGCGGATCCAGACGGCGATAAGCATTCACGCTGGCGTTGAGCAGCAAGCAAATATCATTCCCGTGGGTCAGGATGCGATCAACAAAGGACCAGCCAAATTTGCTGAGCATTTCCTCGCCCTTGGGATCCCAGAACAGGTTCTTGCCGCCCTTGCTGATGGAAACGTTGGTGTGCATGCCGTTGCCGTTCACGCCCACGACAGGCTTGGGCAAGAAGGAAGCGGTCAGGCCCATGCTGGTGGCGACCTGACGGCAGATCAGCTTGTAGAGCTGAATCTGGTCGGCGGCGGCCACGACTTCGCCGTAGCCATAGTTGATTTCAAACTGTGAAGGCGCAACCTCGGGGTGATCCTTTTCGTTCTCAAAGCCCATGGACCGTTGCACTTCGGCTGTCCGGTCGATGAAGGTGCGCAGCACATCGCCGGGGAGCGAATGGTAGTAGCCGCCGGTGTTGACGTATTCAAACTTGTAGGTCTCGTGGTAGTGGCGTTCCGCATCCGTTCCGAGGAATAGGAAACCCTCAATTTCATTGGCCGCGTTGAGGGTATAGCCTTCCTTTTTATGCAGGTCCTGGGCCAAGCCCTTGAGCACGCCGCGGATGTCGGCACTGTAAGGAGAGCCATTCTTGTCGATGACTTCGCCAAACACCAGCACCTTGCCCGAGCCAAAATAGTCAGCGGGAGCCCAGTAGAAGGCACTCCAGTCGATACCGAGGCGTAGATCGCTCTCGCGCTGCGCGGTGAAGCCGCGAATCGAAGAACCGTCGAAGGTAAGATTGTCCCAGCTCTTGATGAGGAATTTTTTGTCGTAGTCGAGCATGTGCAGGCGTCCTTCGAGGTCGCTGAAGAGGACCGTTACGGCCTTAATGCGCGTTTCGTCGGTGAGGTACTTGATGCGCTTTTCCTGAATCTTGTGGGCGGCAACGCGCGCTTTGCGCTCTTCCTTGGCTTCCAAGTTCAGCTCTTCCAGCTCGGGATAAGGGAGCATCAAAAAATCACGTAATTCGGTCGACATGGATCTCCTCGAAGTTTGGATGGATTGATTTCAGCCGGCGACACACTTGCGCAACGATTCCAATAGCGACAAGTAGGATACGTGATGGCCGGAGGCGCCGCCAATCGAAAGCGCTTATTGGCCACATTCAGGAAATTTATCGAAATCGGCTGGGCGGACAGGTTTGCTACAGCCCCGCACTGTCGCAAAAGTAAAGTCCGACAAGGACGGGGCCCGAGACCGCCGAGCAGGTTTTAAGCCCTTTACTTGGCGATAACGCCGCAAGCAATCCGGTCGCCGGCGTTGCCAGCCGGGTCGGTTTTCATGTCGTCGGCTTTGGCGTGGATCATCAATGCCGTGCCACCGTTGCTGAACGCCGAGTGGCTGTCGGAGCCCAGATTGACGTTTTCGTTGACAATCACAAGCTTGGCCTTGCCTTTGGCGCTGACGGTGAAATTGTTCATGTCACCCGCGTGCGCGCCGTCCGGATTCTGCAGTCCGTGCTTCTTACCATCTGGGTTAAAATGCGGGCCCGCTGACTTGAAATCGGGCGGCTCGCACTTCGCGTTCTGGTGAATGTGGATGGCGTGTTCGCCTGGGGGCAGATTCCTCAGGTTCAGCTTGATCTTGACGCCCTTGGCCGCTGGCTGCAACGTAGCGGTGCCCACGCTCTCGCCTTTTGCACCTTTCAGTTCGACGCTGGACTTCGGATTCGCCATCAGATGACCTGCACTCGTGACAGCGAAACAAATGACTGCTGCGATCTTTGCCGTTTTCCGTGAGTTTTTCATAATAATGGCGATTATATCGCCGCTACTTTGGCCCTGCACTGGTTTCGTAGCTCACTCGACGCAATCGATAATCAGAAGTGCAGAGCCCGGTTCTGGCGTAGCACTTCGGTATAATTGGAACACTGCACCCGTTTATGAAGGCCTACGTTTCATTCCGTTCCCCGCAAATTTTCGCCTGCATCCTTGCCGGTTGTTTCTTGCTCTTCGTGGGCTGCAATGAATTCAAGCAAATGATGCCCAAGGCTCCGCCGGCCGCACCGAAGGGCCCGGCCGCAGGAAGGGATCCGGAAATCGAGAAGATGTTGGCCCCGGAGAAGGAGCCGGACGCAGAGCCAGAAGCTCCTCGGGCGACCTCCGAAGCCGATCTCGTGACTCGCGAGGATTTTCTGGGGGCTTCCCACGATCTTGTCCCGGACGAGCGCGCCGGGGGCCATACACTGCGCAAACACGTTGGCCGCACCGACAACGAGTTACGGGAGCGGCTGGCACACGAAGATATTTCCGCTTCATCCACCTACACCGATCGCGTGGCCGCCCAATTCGCGGTTGGCAATGCTTTGGAGCAGAACTCGAATCGCATTGAGCAATGGATGGCGCGTTCCAACCACCCGAACCTGGTGCTCGACTACCACGGAAGTCAACCTGTGGGCCGCACGCTTCACCGCGGAGAGGCCTCGTCGCGCCCATGTGCGGATGCCAAAGTCGTCTTGCGCTGGCTCAGTTCGAGCGAGTTCTACGTGCTGACATCGTATCCGGAGTGCCGTTAGATGAAGATCAGGAAAACGACAGAGAAGAAAGGGCCGGACACATCTCCCGCCGCGTCGTCCCAGATTTCTGCAGCTAACTTTCCCGCGCTGCGGCAGTTCCTGCGCGGCTACCTGCATGAAGACTGGCAGGAGGAGCACAACTCGCCCGCCGAGGCCGCCCAGCAATTCTGCGAGGATGCTTCGCCCGAGGAACGGCGGGATCTGGCCCGGGAATGGGAGGCCTTCCGCCAGGGGACAGAAAATCTTTCGTTACCTGCCATTTCCGTCCTTCTCAGCAGCGAACTAGGAGCGGCGTGGAATCCCAAGACCTCGGACCAGCTTGAGGCTGTTTCCGCGGTATTTCGGCCTTTTGCCCGGAAAATTTAGGGTTTTGCCGGTCATGCCCCGGCCCACCACCGCGCGTTCCGGACTTTAGTCCCTGCCGCAACCGAACGTTCAGTGCCCCACGGTAACCTTCGGTAACCTTGGGTTCTACTCTAGCCACCTTACAATGAACCTGTCGCGGACCATCCTGCCGGTCCTGTGGGTACGGGTCACTCTGTCACCGGCAAAGGGAAGGCACCGTCGGCGGACTGTATCCAGAACACCGGAACCGCGCGGGCGGAACGCGAGATCGGAGTCGGCATCCTATGGTTTTCGGGTTTGGTTTTAGCAAACAGAAGGCGCTTTCCTCGGCCGAAAAGTACGTCCAGCAAGGCAAGCTGCAGAATGCCATTGCGGAATACGAAAAGATTCTCAAGGCTGACCCGCGGGACTTGACCGTCCTGAATACCATTGGCGACCTCTACGCGCGCATCGGCGACAACGCCCGCGCGATCGAATATTTCAAGCAGGTGGGCGACGCTTACGCCTCCGATGGATTCACCGTCAAAGCAATTGCCGTCTACAAGAAGATTTCGAAACTCCAGCCTTCGCTGGATGGCACGCTCAAGCTCGCGGAACTGTTCACGCAGCAGGGTCTGTTCAATGATGCCCGCGCCCAGTATTTGCAAGTCGCCGAAGAATTTCTCCGCTCCGGCGAACTCGACAAAGCCATCCGCATCTTCCAGAAGACTCTGGAAATGGACCCCGAGAACGTCGCCATGAAGCTGCGTCTGGCGGAAGTGTACCTCCGCCTTGGCAAGAAGAACGACGCGTCCAAGATCTACGGCGAGGCGTCGCAAACGCTGCGCGAGAACGGACAACTGGACGCTGCCGATGAAGTTCTGCAGAAGATGCAGGCTATCGATCCTTCCAATAGTTCCATCCTGCTGCTGCGGGGACACAATGCGGTCGAAGCGGGCGAGTTTAAGGACGCGATTCAACTGCTGGAGAAAGTGGCCGACCTCGACCAACACATCGAAGGATTGCAAGACCTGTTGAAGTGCTACCTGCAGGAGAGACAGCTTCCCGAGGCGGGCGCGCTGGCCAATAAGCTGTTCGCCGTGCATCAGGATAAGCAGCCGCTCGCGGATTACGCCGACGCGTTGATGAGCGGTGGCGCCTTTATCGAGGCTCTGCAGGTCTTCCAGCAACACGCCGACACGCTTCTGTCTTCCGATTCCGCAAAGGTGCTGGAGAGTCTCCACGCCATCATTGGGCATGTGCGGGAGGACCGCCCGGCCCTGGAAGCGATTCTCGGCCTCCTGCAAAAAGCTGGTGATACAACGCACACCAGCGAAATTCTGGAACTGCTTGCCCACGCCAGCGTGCAGCAGGACGATTTAACGAAGGCTCGCGATCTGTACTTGCAGCTGGCCACGATGGAGCCGCAGAACGCCCTCCACGCGCGCAATTACCAGCAGGTCGTGGCCAAGATCGGCGCAACCGGCGGCTCCGGCCAGATCACCTCCGAAGAAGGCGCGCTGATGGTCGACGAGCTCGAGGCCATCGCACCGTTCATCGATCAGCACTACGCGGAAGACGTAACTGCTGCAGCGCGCGCGGCTCTGACAGATGCCGAGCTTTTCGTTTCCTACAACATGCCGGAGAAGGCTTTAGGGCCGCTGGCGGCTGCGCTCCCTGTGGCGCCGCGCCACATCAAGCTGAATCAGCGTTTGGCCTCGCTTTACACGCGAACCGGACGCTTCGCGGACGCCTCCTTATGTTGCCGCACGCTGCAAAGCGTGTACGGCGAGGCTGGGTTTGGCGAGGAAAGCTCCCGCTACGGAGATCTGGCCTCGAAGTATGAGGATCGGGGAGCGCTGGCAGCCAGGGCGGCGGCAGCCGACGGGCCAGCAGAACAACACACAAGCGCTCCTCTTGCTCCTGCGCGGCCTGCAGCGCCCACCAACACTTTCGCCGAATTTGCCGTCGTCGCGCCAGAAATCGAAGCGCACACAGATGAGCACGGTCAAGATGAGCCCTCGGCCCACATCGCAGCCCATTCGCCAGCGCCAGCCGCCACCGTCCACACAGAGAGCGGAGACGAGATCGATCTATCGGAGGAATGGGAGGACTCCGCCACCGAAGTTACTGCTAAGGTCAGCGACGACACCAGCCACGAGCCTGTCGTCCACACCAGCCCCGAGGATTCGGTGGCCTCGACGATTGCCGAAATTCATTTCTATCTGCAGTACGGCATGGTCCAACAGGCTCATGCTGGCCTGGCCAAGCTCGAAAGCTTGACGGACGACCGCGCCATGCTGGATGCATTGCGTACGGAAATTGCGCAGAAAGCGCCTCAAGCCTCGACGGGTCAGCCCGAGGCTGAGCATCGCGAAGAAATGGGCTCCGAAGAGCTCACACTGGCTGCTCCGGAAGAAGAAGTTGTCGAGTTGGAAGCGCCTGAACCAAAGGCGGATGTCGAGGCGGAAGTCGAGCCGGAACCCGCTCCTCAATCAGTCCATGCGAGTGCCGCTCCTTCGCGCGTGCCAAGTGTGCTGGATGACTTCGTCGCCGATCTCGAAGCGGAACTGCCTGAAGACTTTATGGCGCCCGGGGCACCGCCGACTCCACCAGCTCATATCGTCGCCCCGCTCGCAACCCCCGCGCCGCAGACAGCATTCCTTTCAAGTGCGCAAACCACGCACGGTAGCGCAGCGGCGGCCCAATCCGCACTCGAAACAAAACCTGCGGTCGCTGCTGCGTCTGCCGCGCCTCCAGCCGTTGCACCCCCAGCCGTGACGCCTTCGGCCGCAACTCTGGCTGCTAAAATCGCCCCAGTCTCGGCCGCGGTCGCCGAAGCAGGCGCCGACCTCAATGACATGTTCGATGAGCTCCGCGCCGGACTCGAAGACAACGATGCCCCAGCGCAAGAAGACCCCGAAGACCACTACAACCTCGGCGTTGCTTTCCGCGAAATGGGACTCATCGACGAAGCCATCGGCGAACTCCAGAAGGTTTGCCAGGCTATCGACCGCGGCACACCTTTCAAGTACACCATGCAGGCCTATACCTGGCTGGCACAGTGCTTCCTCGACAAGGGCGTCCCGGAGGCCTCCATCCGCTGGTATGAAAAGGCCCTCAAGCTTCCCAATCTTGACGAAGAGGGCCGCACCGCCCTCCACTATGAGCTGGCCAGCGCCTATGAAGCTGCACAAAACAAGCGCGCTGCACTGGCCCACTTCATGGAGGTCTACGGCGCCAACATCGATTACCGCGATGTTGGTGAGCGGATTCACGCTCTGAAGTCGTAGAATCTTCAGATGGCTTTTTTAGAGGCACGGGAATGGTCCGCTGCAGCACGACGGATCGCCGGGAGTAAGATCGCCCGGAGGAGTCCGGCGTGACGACCAACCCCGAGGCTCCCAATCCCAGCTCGTACTCACCCAGCGGACTACTGTCAGAAGACCGCCAGGGCGCGACGCGGAAGCACCCTTCCCCGGCCGAGATCTGGGCGCGCCGGATGTTCCTGGTCACTTTTGTGCTGCTATGCACTCTGCTGGGCGTGTTCCTCATCGTCCTTCCCTGGCGTCCGGAATGGGCCGATAATCCCCTGTTTTCCGGATACCCCTGGGTGAAGTCCCTGTTTGCCAATCCGTTCTTTCGCGGTATCTGCTCGGGCTTCGGCGTGCTCGATCTGTGGATCGCTATTTCGGAAACCGCGCACTATCACGAAGACGTGTAAATCAGGAAACCGAGACTCATGAGCGATCAACCCCTCAACCCCGCGCCCCTCGCCTACCTGAACGATGCCTTCGTGAATGGCCCTGACGGCCGCATTTTGCGGATTCTTTCCGAATATCAGGAACCGCTCACCCGATTCCGGCGCGAGCAGATTCAGGATACGGTCGTATTTTTCGGCTCAGCCCGCTTGCAAAGCCCGGAAAGTGCCGGCGCCAAGCTGCAAGCAGTCCATGCCAGCCTTTCCGGAACCGAGGCTGCACAGAACATTCTGAAAAAGCAGGCTCGCGCCGCGGTCGATATGTCGCGTTACTATGCCGAGGCCCGCGAGTTGGCGAAGATGCTCACCGAGTGGTCGACGCAGATTCCAGCGCGGCGCCACCGTTTCGTGGTCACCACCGGCGGCGGCCCCGGCATCATGGAAGCGGCTAACCGCGGCGCGCGCGATGTCAATGGCAAAACCATCGGCCTCAATATCCGCCTGCCCATGGAGCAGTTCCCCAATCCCTACATCACCCCGGCGCTGAATTTCGAATTCCACTATTTCTTCATGCGAAAGTTTTGGTTCGCGTATCTGGCCAAGGCGCTAGTGGTGTTTCCTGGGGGCTTCGGAACACTCGACGAACTTTTCGAAATTCTCACGCTGGCACAAACCGAAAAGCTGGCGAAGAAAATGGTAGTCGTCATCTACGGCAAGGAGTATTGGAGCCGCGTGCTCAACTTGCAAGCCATGGTCGACAGTGGAACCATTAACGCTCAAGACCTGAATCTATTTCAGGTGGTCGATTCGCCCGGAGAGGCGTTTGAGTTCCTGCGCGATGGACTGACGAAGTACCACTTGGTTCAAAAGCCGAAGGCAGAACAAACGCCGGAGATCGCCAAAACGCGCCTCTAGGCTGTGGCTCGGGCGAGCCCTCGCCCGTGAGCGTTTATCGATGCTACGCCATGCATCTCTACTACATCACGGACCGCAGCGCTTTCCCGGGTGACGAAACGGCCCGCCGCCGCCAGTTGCTCGAGAAAATTGCCGAGGCTGCCCGCGCCGGCATCGACTACATCCAACTGCGCGAGAAAGACCTTTCGGCCGGAGACTTGGAAACTCTAGCCCGCGAGGTTGTGAGCATTCTGCGCGAGATGCGAGCAGAAACCAAGCTCTTCCTGAACTCCCGCACCGACATAGCACTCGCCATCGAGGCTGATGGCGTCCACTTGCGCGGTGACGACATTTCCCCGCGAGAAATATCCGACATTCAATCCCATGCAAGGCGAAACTCGAAACTTGAAACTCGAAACTTGCTCATCGCCGTCTCCTGTCACTCCGTTGACGATGTCAGACGAGCGGAGTTGGAGGGGGCGAGCTTTGCTGTCCTTGCGCCCATCTTTGACAAGCGGACGGCTCCGACAGTCCAAGCTGTGGGGCTGCAAGGAAAACTGCCGGTCTTCGCGCTGGGCGGCGTGACCCCGGAAAACGCCCGAGTCTGCCTTAACACTGGAGCCACAGGGATTGCCGCCATCCGATTGTTCCAGGACAACAGTATTGAACAGGTGGTCCGCAGACTGCGTCGGCCATAGAAAGTTCGCGTGGAAACGGAGGGGCGCCCGCGCGACACAGCCTGGCAACGACTACGTTCCCTCGACCGCCGGTTTGACCAGCCAACGCAACAGCATATTGACCACGCTCAACACAATCGCGCCAAGAAACGCGGCTAGGAAACCATGGATTTCGAAGCCTGGCACGAACGCCGCCGCTACCTCCAGCATGAGAGCATTGATGACAAGCCAAAACACGCCGAGCGTGAGGACTGTGAGAGGAAAGGTCACCACCTTCAACAGCAGGCCGAGAGTGGCGTTCACCAGGCCAATGGCGAGCGCAGCCAGCAAGGCCGACGCGAGGTCGCGAACATGGAAGCCCGGCACAATGTACGACACCAGCCAAACAGCGAGCGCACTCAACACCCAATTCAGAATCATTCGCATTGGATACCCTCGGGCTGCTGCGACAGCAGCCGTCTCGCGCAGCAACCTGTCGCAGCAACCTGTCGATGATAAACCCGAAAGCCGTCTACATGGCGGCGACGGGGTTATCCGGGTGCCGAGTCGCCGGCTGCAGCGACTCGAAAACCTCCTGCGACCTCTGTAGCGCTTCCAACACATTGTCACAAAAGTTTTCGCGGCCGATAATGTCTTCGAACTCCGCCTGATGAATCAACTGCTTCGGCTGTTCCCGCGCGCCGCACAGGATCAAGGTGCGCTTTGTGGCGTGTAGCTGCTTGGCCAGTTCTTCCAGGGCGAACAGGCCGGTTGCGTCAATCGCGGTCATGTTCCGCAGGCGCAGCACAATCACCGGCGGAAGTTTGTGCAGGTTCTCGGTGACCGCTAAAATCTTGTCGGTAGCACCAAACAGAAACGGCCCGTGAATCCGAAAGATCGTCACGTAATAAGGGATGTCTTTGTCTTGTAGAATGTGGACGCGCCCGTCTTCCACGTAGTCGTCGGTAACCTGGGCCACGGTCGTGGTGTTCGCCACGCGGGCAATAAACAGCAGCGCGGCCAGGATCATGCCCGCTTCCACGGCCACGGTCAGGTCGGCAAAAACGGTGAGCGCAAATGTGACCAGCCACACGCTGATATCAGTACGCGTCAACCGCAGCAACTGCGGAATCTCGCGCCACTCGCCCATGTTGTAGGCCACCATCATCAGGATTCCCGCCAATACGGCCATGGGAATGTAGCTGGCCAAGGGCGCGGCGAAAACTAACACACACACCAGCGTGAGAGCGTGAATCATCCCCGCCACCGGCGTTTGCGCCCCGGCACGAATATTAGTGGCGGTACGCGCAATCGCACCCGTAGCAGGAAGCCCCCCAAACATCGGTGATGTAATATTGGCTACCGATCAACTCGACATTGGGATTGTGACGGTCGTTGCTCATGCGGTCCGCCACTACCGCTGACATGAGCGACTCAATCGCTCCCAGCATCGCCACCGTCAGCGCCGGACCCAGGAGTCCATGAATTAATTCTGGGTGGAACCTCGGCAGTTCCAAATGCGGCAACCCACCAGGAATTCCGTGGAATCTCGTCCCGATCGTCTCCACGGGCAGCTTCAGGAAATACACGGCAGCCGTGGCCCCTAACAGCACGACGATGGGCCCAGGAACGCGATTCGAAACCATGCGGCAGAGAATGAGAATGACCAGGGTCAGAGCCGCGAGAGTCGCCGCTTCGTAGTTCAACGTCTTGAAGTTCGCAGCGACCGATTCCATGCGGAGCCAGAACTCGCCGGGAACTTTGTCGATCTGCAAGCCGAAAAAATCCTTCAACTGCGTGCTCGCGATCAAGACCGCGATTCCGTTTGTGAACCCAATAACAATCGGCCGCGGGATAAACTTCACGGCCGTTCCCATGCCTGTAGCTCCTAGGATCACCAGCAGGACGCCTGCCATCATGGTGCAGAGAAACAGCCCTTCGACTCCGTGCTGGGCAATGATCCCGGCCACTACGACAACAAAAGCGCCCGTCGGTCCGCCGATCTGGGTGCGCGATCCTCCCAGCAGCGAGATGAGAAAACCCGTAACTACCGCACAGTAAATCCCGGCTTGGGGCGTAAGCCCTGAAGCAATGGCAAACGCCATGGCCAGCGGCAATGCCACCAAACCTACCGTGACGCCCGCCACTAAGTCCTTTAGGAATTTCTGCGGAGTGTAATCGCGAAGGCTAAGAATCGACTTCGGTAACCAGCGTTCTTCGACTGCAAGTTCCATGCTTTAACTATTATGCACCTGCCCACGACGGCCCGGTGATGACGAAAAGGTGTCCGCCCTTGCGTCCCCCGGCCTCGCGCCAAGGGATTTGGGGGTGCGCTCGGTAGCTCTTATAAGAACTTCAGCCGAGACTCTAACCCTTCCGAACACGGAAAAACTCTTGTAACGGGCTGTACCGTACATACCGTATTGACATCCACAAGCAGAGGATTTGACAATCGACGGGTTCGGCCTCTGCCGCGTCCACGCCTCCGGAAACGAACACCGCACCACCAAAAGCCGCGTCGTTCACACCTACAACCTTAAGGAGAAAGACCATGAAGATTCGTTTGCTCCACACCATCTTCCTTTTCGCGATCACGATTCTGGCATATGTGCCAGCGGCCAACACTGCGTTCGCCCAAACCGGCGCCGCCCCCAAGATCCAGAACGCTAGAGGAATGTACGTGGTCCTGCCCGCCAAGCTCCGGTCCGACGTCGCCTTGGCTCCGTTGGTGGCATTGCCCACGTGGAACGGCTCGTTCACCTACCAGGGAGCGAACTACAGCTACAACATGGTAGGCTCGGCCCCGTCAACCAATACTTCCACAACTATCGCCGCCATCATCATCCCGGTCAAAATCGTGATCACCTCGCGCGGTGGCACGAAAACAACATATGACCCTTCGCACCTGCTGACCAACGGAAATTCAGTGACCACCAACACGGTCCAGTCGCCCATCTTCGACTCGACAACGACCTATGTGCAGGGCGGCGTCAACGTCGGCACCACGCAATACATCGACGCTTACCAGCGGGCGAACTTCTGGGGCACGGTTCAGACCAACCCCAACTCGCATCTTTTGCTCGGCGGCCCGACGGTGGCGGCGGAACAAACGCTGAGCCCACCACGCACCTACGGCACGACCGGCTCCGTATTTGGCTTCACGGCCGGACTTGTTGATATTAACTGGTTTGACGCGCAAATTCCGGGCCTTATCACTAAGCTCGGCATTCAACCCAACCAACTCCCCATCTTCCTTACTTACGACGTTTATCTAACCCAAGGCGGAGGCTGCTGTATTGGTGGCTACCATAGCTCAGAGGGCAGCGTCAGCAATCCGCAGGCCTATTCCCATGCCACCTATATCGATCATGTTGGTACGTTCGCGCAGGATGTCTCCGCTTTGTCTCATGAGGTGGGCGAGTGGGCCGACGATCCACTCGTGGTTAACGTGAACGGCAACAATACTCCCTGCGGAATTTTGGAAAATGGAGACCCGCTGGAGAATAACCCCAACTACGGCGCATTCCACTACGTCCTGCACGGCTTCACTTACAACTTACAGGACCTGGTAACCCTTCCCTATTTCGGAGCGCCCGCCAGCACCTCGGTCAACGGGTTCAAGACCTTCCAGGGGCAATCGCTGACTGTCTGCCAGAATGGCGCATAAGCTTCTGGCTGCGAGACAACCGGTTTGTGGATTCGAGCCCGCTCTTTCGGAGCGGGCTTTTCATTGCAGGCCGTACCGGCTTCTTGAGAATCGCTGCTAGTCCGGCCTGTGAGCGAGACCAATCCGCATCTGACCAGGTTATTGATCAACGTTTGCCACCGCGCTTTGTAGTCTTATCCTTGCCCGGCGCAAAATGTGCCGTAAAATGCCGCAAAAATGGCGCTTGTTTCGTAATCTGGTACCCCGGAATTCGTTCGCGATGTTTCCAGATATCGTCCAGCACTTCAATCACATACTCAAAATGGCTCTGCGTATATACGCGCCGGGGAAATGCAAGCCGCACTAGCTCCCGTGGCGCTGGCGTTTCCTTCCCCGTTTTGGCATCGACACGGCCAAACATCACGCTGCCGAGTTCCACAGCGCGAACCCCGCCCTCCAGATATAACGCGTTCACCAACCCAATCCCCGGATACTTTTCCGGCGGCAGATGCGAACAAAACCCCGCAGCATCCAAAAACACCGCGTGTCCTCCCGCGGGACGCACAATCGGAATCCCGCGCCCTATCAGCCGCGACGCCATGTACTCCACCGTCGCATGGCGATAATGCTGATAGTCGTACTCCAGCGCTTCTTTCAGCCCCACTGCAATAACTTCTAAATCGCGCCCCGCCAATCCGCCATATGTTGGGAACCCCTCTGTCAAGATCAACAGGTTGCGAAAGTCCTCCGCCCACGCGTCGTTGTTACACGCGAAGAACCCACCAATATTCGCCAAGCCGTCTTTTTTTGCGCTCATCACCGCACCATCCGCCAGCGCAAACATTTCCTGCGCAATCTGTGTCAGCGGCTTGCCGCTATACCCCGGCTCATACTCCTTAATGAAATACGCGTTTTCTGCAAATCGGCAGCAATCAATCACGAGCGGTATGCCGTATTTCTTCAGAACTTTCTTCGCCGCCGCAATGTTCGTCATTGAAACCGGTTGCCCGCCGCCCGTATTGTTAGTGACCGTGATCATGCAAAACGGAATCCGCTTCGCGCCCCTCGCCTTGATCAGCAGTTCCAGCTTTGCCGTATCCAGGTTGCCCTTGAATGGCTTATCGAGATAAAGGTCTTTCCCCTCTTCCGTCAGCAAATCCTCCGCCTGCGCGCCCACATATTCGATGTTCGCGCGGGTCGTGTCGAAATGGCTATTGTTCGGTACCAGATCGCCGGGCTTGAGCCGTGTCGCCGCCAGAATCCGTTCCGCAGCGCGCCCCTGGTGCACAGGAAAAATGTGCTTCAACCCGGTAATTTCGCGCACCGTTCGCTCAAAATGCTGCCAGGAGATGCTGCCCGCATAACTCTCGTCGCCGATCATCAATGCCGCCCACTGCCGCGACGACATCGCACCCGTCCCGCTGTCCGTCAGCAGGTCAATGGTGATGTCCTCCGCATTCAACAGAAATACGTTGTACTTCGCGGACGCCAGTCGCGCCTGGCGCAGCTTGCGCGTGGTAATCGGCAAAGCCTCCGTCATCTTGATGCGGAACGGCTCGATAATCGTTTGCATGTTGTTTAGCTCGCCTTGCGGAACGTCAAGTTGATGCGATATCCGCCCGCCAGAGGATGGTGGGCTTCTTTCAACGCCAACACGCCATGGTAGCGCAGTCGTGCGGGACCGCCCCAAACCACTACGTCGCCGTGCACCAAATTCACGCGCCGTGCTTTGTCTCCTCGCTGGAATCCGCCAAACAAAAACACTGCGGGAATTCCCAGAGAAACCGAAACAATCGGCTGGCCAAAGTCCTTCTCGTCTTTATCCTGATGCAGAGACATTTTGGCGCCCGGCTCATAGCGATTGATCAGGCAGGCATCGGCCCAGAACCCTGCAAAACCCGCTTCGGACGCAGCCTTCGAGGCCAGCTCCGAAAAGACCGGCGGCATCCCCGGCCACGGTAAGCCGCTTTCTGGATCGCGCGAATCGTAACGATAGCCGGTCCGGTCCGTCACCCACCCCAAACCACCGCAGCTGGTCATCGCGACAGACATGCGAAAACCACCCGGCGTAACCATGTGCCGGAACGGCGCTCTAGAGCTGACATACTCCACCGCTGACAAAATGGCCGCTCCCTGAGGCGCCGCGAACCCGCGCAGCAAAACTGCCCCCGGCCCGAGATCCTCTCTCCGGAGTTCTTCATCACTGCCAAAAAGACTTCCCGTCATCCGGTCGCTCTCAATGCGCATCGTGAAAGATGATACCAACCGTGTGACGTTGTCCCGACCGGACGCGGCTCACTCCATGCCGCAGATTCACGCGGTACGTCCCTCGAGTCCCCCGCACCGGGCGATGATGCACCGCAAACACAACGCCGTCTCCTTGACGGAGCGGCACAACCATCGGCCGCGATTGCATTCTCGGCCGCTGCTCCGTCATCACAAACTCACCACCACGGAAGTCCCGGTCTGGTTCCGATAAGAGAACGGCTAGCTGGAGGGGGAAAACATGCTCGCCGTAAAGATCCTGATGCAGACAGTTATGATCATCCGTCCCATACTGCAATAGGAGCGGTGTCGGCCGAACCTGCCCCGCCTGATGACATCGCGCTAGGAAGTCCGTGTGCGCGTCCGGGTATCGGACCTCCAATCCCATGGCTTCATTCCACCGATTGGCGATGGAAACCAACCGCGGGTACATCGTCGTCCGCAGTTTCCCGACCAAATCTGGCAGCGGGTATTCAAAGTACTTGTACTCACCCCGTCCAAAGCCATGCCGCGCCATCACCACGCGGCTGCGAAAAAGCTCGACCTGCCCATACATCCCGGCCAGCGCCCGGCACTCGTCAGGAGAGATGAGGTCTTCCAGCACCGCATTTCCTTGTGTGTCCAGCTCTTGCGACATGCGATTCCAATCGAATTCGTTCAGCCGCTCCGGGAGGCAGGAATCAACGGACTCTGCAACAGTTTGCACTGGCATGTGGCAACTCTAGCAAGAGGCCCCGCCTGGCACACTCCAATTCTTGCTGTCAAATTCGTGGATCTCGCAGGTGCCCGTCTTGTCGACGGTTTTTCTTTTTGCGATAGGGCGGGTATCCAGGAAACGTCAGATTCGAAATTCGAGTTTCGCCGGTTATCATCCTCCGGCAATCGCCCCCACAATTAAGAACGGTTCCACGCCCAACGCTATCGCGTCCGGCAGCGGCGCATCCACTGGCTCATGCGACCAATCCTCCGAGCAGGCAAAAAACCTCAGGAACGGGCGCCTCTTGTATGTTACGTGGTCGCGAATCGTCCCCCGGAGCACGGGATAGCGCGCCTCTAGCGTGTCCAATATCGACTGTTGCGTCACCGCGCCCGCTACCTCCAGCTCCACTTCGCCGCGAACCTGCGCCAGCGTCCGAAGATGGGCTGGGAGTTCCACTCGGATCATGAGACAGCCCACCACCGCCGGCAGATCCCGCACAATCGGCGCCCAGTTATTCCCCGCATCCGCCGACGCGTACACCTGCCCGCCGGTTGTTCCAAAATATATGCCACACGAATCCAGCGAGTCTACCGCCATCGCGTCGCGCAATACATTCACGTAGCAGTCGCTTTGCGGCAGCCCCTTCGTCAGCGCCTCCCACTCGTTCCCGCCACTCTTGCTGCGATACACCCGCAACTTCCCATCCGGCGGATAATGTTCCGAATCGCTCTTGATTGGCACTACATAGATCGTTTCCGGCTCGTGCGCGTGCACATCAATCACAAATCCAAAATCCGTCGGCAAGTTCCCGCTAACCTCGTGCCACGAATCCCCCGCGTCGTTGCTCCGCATCACATCCCAGTGCTTCTGCATGAACAAAGTTCCCGGCCGCGACTTATGCATTGCAACGTGGTGCACACAGTGTCCCACCTCCGCCGTCGGGTCGGGGATATATTGCGAACGCAACCCTTGATTGATCGGCTTCCAAGTCGCCCCGCTGTCATCGCTGCGGAAAGCCCCCGCCGCCGATATGGCGATGTACATCCGCTTCGGATCGCTGGCATCCAGAATGATGGTGTGCAAGCACATCCCGCCGGCCCCGGGCTGCCACTTCGGTCCCGAACCGTGTCCGCGCAATCCAGCCAGTTCTTCCCAGTTCTGCCCGCCATCCTTTGACCGGAACAATGCAGCATCCTCCGCCCCGGCATACACCGTATCCGGATCGGTCAGCGACGGTTCCAAGTGCCAAACTCGCTTGAATTCCCATGGATGCGGCGTCCCGTCGTACCACTGGTGTGTCCCCGGCACCCCGTCGTATACAAACTTGTTCCCCACGGCCTCCCACGTCTTGCCCCCGTCGTTCGAGCGCTGCATCATCTGGCCGAACCACCCGCTCGTCTGCGACGCATACAACCGGTTCGGGTCCACGGGCGAACCCTTCATGTGATAAATCTCCCATCCGCCAAAATGCGGCCCGCTCACATCCCACTTCTCGCGCTTCCCGTCCGATGTCAAAATGAATGCACCCTTCCGTGTACCTACCAGAACCCGTACTCCACTCATCCCTGCCTCCTATATGATTGCCTATTAAGACCGCCTATTTTGAGCTTTCCGCAACGACTTTCATGTTGGCAAGACCACTTTCGAAATCCTTGCCAATCAAGCTATCCATGCTGACGAACACCTGCATGACCTTTGACACAAACGGTGTCGGGCCGTGCATCGCCCAAATCACCTGCGTGGATCCGCCCTGTGGCTCCAGCGTGAACTCAGCCACGTTGTGACCTTCAAACGGCCGGAGGAAATCCAGCTGGATGGTGACATGGGAGGAAGTGGTATCCAAAATCTCCATCCGCCCCGCCCCAACTTTGCTGTTTCCCTCCCACGCATATACCGAGCCCTTCCCCCTGTCGACCCCGCTATAAGTTTTCTTCATCCCAGGGTCCAACTTTTCCCATGGCGACCAAGAACCCCAATTATGGAAATCACCTATTAGCGGAAATACTTTCTCCGGCGGCGCCTGGATACTGGCTGTCCGTTGCACCTGAAACGTATCCGGCTTCGTCGCGGCCAAACCGAGAATAATCGCAACGAGAGCAATCACAACATAAGCAACAATTTTGAGCATGATGAATCCCGCCTCCCCAAGAGCGCTGCTTCAAACGAGGGCAGTCTACCCACCTCGCTTGCGAAATGCAAGTAGCATGTTACCGTAGACCATGCCGAAGAAGCCCACCCCCAAACGCCGGTCGGGGTGCCCGCTCAACGCCTCTGTGGAGATGCTGGGCGACCGCTGGTCCCTCCTCATTATCCGCGACATGATGCTGCGCGGCTTCCGTACTTATAACGAATTCCTTACGTCCCACGAAGGCATAGCCACCAACATCCTAGCTGACCGCCTCCGCAAGCTCCAGGGCCACGGAATTATAACCACCGCACGCGATCCCTCGGATGGCCGGAAGTCAATTTACGCGCTCACGAAGAAAGGAATCGACCTAGCCCCAGTTCTAGCAGAAATGGTCCTATGGGCCTCCGCACACGAGGAGACCGGAAATCAACCGCTAGTCCGGCTGATGCGGAAAGATAAGGAGCAGGTAATCGCAACCGCCCGCCAGCGCTGGGCCCAATCCCACTAGTTCGCGGGGCGCATGCGCCCCGGCCCGATAAGGAACCTAAACTTTCGTTTCAATAATCATGAATGCAAATTCTTGCATTTCCCCGCGGCAGACCTCCTTCCATTCCGCCTCGCTCGATGGCTCGAACGAGAGCGTGCGCCGGACTACCGGCACTCCTGCCCGTCCACGGTCTCTCCGTTTCGCACTCGCGATCACCCCACCAAATGGCCTGTCCCACTTGGGTTTCAGTCAAAAAGTTCTTGACTTAGAACTGTAGTGGCGCTAGCCTGAACCTAAGCACTTTGCACCTTTCCTCTGGAGGGACGGATGACCAGCACGAACCTAAGTCCGGAACTTTTCACCGACGAACGCAGCTTCGTCGAGTTTCGCCGCAAGGTTCGCTCGGCGGAAATGTTGTCGGCCGCGATGGAACGTCTGCTTCGTGCCCTGCGTTTTACTGGAAGGCTCAGCGTGGTTGTGCAGAACGGCAAGGTACTCAAGTCCGGCTACGAAGAAGGCTACTTCACTCAACGCGAGCGGGATCCCCACCCCTCCATCGAGTAACTCCCCCGCCCTCCCCCACGGGTAAGAACACCGAGACAAACTTAGGCCCCGAATCCCGCGCGTATCCTCAACGCGCCGAATCACAACAACTACATAGCTAAGGCAGGTCTTCGTAACAAAAACGAGCCCTGCTCCCAAAAACACGGGAGCGGGGTTTTGTCTTTTAGCACCGAAATAACTGCGTTTCAACACTTTTCTTCCGGGAGACAACACATGTCACGAGCACAATCAACCAATCGGGTGGAGCTGAAGTATTGCGAGGGCTGCGGGTGCCTGCTGACCCGTCCCGTGGGGTCCGGCCTTACGTTCTGTGCGCTCTGCGAAGCCAAGGTGTCGGAGGAGCAGATCTACCTGACCCTGCCAAAGAAACGCTCGCTACGCCGCCCACGTCTGCGCAATGGCATTGATCTGCAAGGCTGCGCTGACACGAGCACTTACTCGGCCCTTGAGGTCTGCGCATGACGAGTACCGCGACTTGGAACCTGGCGGCCGACGTGGAACTCCTTGCCAATGCGACAGATCAGGACGCGGCAGATCCGAATGGAACCGACCCGGATGCGATCGATCCCGACGCAGTCGACTTGTCGCCCTCGCCATACGAGCCGCCCATGGACGAGGTGGCGGAGATTTGCCTGTACCGGAAGCGCACGATCAACCTCTTGCAACGCTATGCCAAGCTCTCGATTGAAACAGGACGACTACCCTCGGTGCTGGGCGGCATGGGATTTCGGGCGCGCATCAGTTCCTATCCCCTTCATACCTTTGAAGATGCGGTGATTTTCGTCTTCGATGTGGAACGGTGCCTGGG
>WNFL01332249.1_pt3 | contig 18755 bp, 19 predicted proteins | sample 5400361 | NCBI WGS metagenome assembly WNFL01 (sample SAMN13153351, study PRJNA577476) | soil metagenome | isolation source: 40 cm soil on Douglas fir-dominated hillslope | place: USA:California | collected 2013-09-17
TCTTTTCCTGAAAATCGGGCGCATTGACATCGATGTTAATTGCGCCGGGAATATGTCCGGCATCGAATTCCTTTTTTGTCCGCACATCGAGCACGGTGTTGTTTTTGTCGGCGCGCAACTTTTCGAACTGTTCGACATTTACGTTTTTGTACGGCTTGGTTGCCTCTGCCAATTTGGCCATGGCTTTGGCCGGGTCCTTGTCGAACTCCGCTTTGCAATCGTTGCAGCAAAGGTGGATATGCTGGCCTTGATAATCGAATTCGACTGATTTGCTGTCGAATTCGTGCCCGGACATGAAGCACTTGGCGAGTGGATACGGCTTCGCATTATCGGCGAATGCGGCGGTGGCGCAGATCAGCATGGCCGTGGCAACTAGTGTGGTGATTCGCTGGGGGTAAAGAGGGTCTCATTGACAACGAAATAAACCACCGCAGTCGCTGTTGCCAGTTCTTTTTTCGGTGAGAACGTTGACTGCAAATAGCCGTCGGCAACAAAGGAGGCGCAGGGCTATCTCAGTTTCCAGTTGTCAGCACGACCCGAAACCTGGCCTTGCCGCTCATCATGCGGGCGTAGGCCTCTTCGACCTTTTCCAGCGGATACACCTCGTTCATCGATCGAACACCCGAGAGCACACTGAAAGCCAAAGTGTCTTGTGAATCGATCGCCGTCCCGGAATACCAGCCCTTGATCGAGCGGCGACCTGACAATAAGAACAGCGGCGAAACTTGCATCGATTCCGCCGCGCCGATCAACACAAGCGTTCCATTAATCGCCAGCCCGCCCTGAACCGCGCTCATCGCGTCACCATTGGTGACCGTCGCGAGTATCACTTTGGCTCCGCCCAGTTTTTGCAATTCGGCAGCGGGATCCTGCGCCTGGCTATCGACATAATGATGCGCGCCGAGTTTGCGAGCCAACGGTTCCTTATCCGACCCGCGCGCAATGCCAACCGTCTTGAAACCCATTTTCACCGCGTATTGAACCGCCAGATGGCCGAGTCCGCCGAGGCCCAGCACGGCAACTAAATCGCCGGCTTGAGCGCTGGTGTTCCTAAGCGCGTTGTATGTAGTGATGCCGGCGCACATCAACGGCGCGGCTTCGACCGGCGACAGATGCTCAGGCACGAGCGCAAGGGCGATGGCCGGCGCGATCATGTAATCCGCATAACCACCATCAAAAGAAATTCCGGTGATTTGCAGCGCGACCTGGCAGCCAAAAAAATCGCCATGGCGGCAATTGTCACAATGACCGCAATGGCCGCCATGCCAACCGACACCGACGCGCTGGCCCGGGCGCCACTCCTTTACGCCTTCACCAACGGCATCCACGATGCCTACAACTTCGTGCCCCGGCACGCGCGGAAATGTCAGTCCAGGCCATTGGCCTTCTTTTACAAGCGAATCGCTGTGGCAAATACCGCAGGCTTGCACTTTGATCCGGACAAGGCCGGGGCCGGGTTGAGGGATTTCGCGTTGGACGATTTCAAACGGCCCCTTGGGCCGGGTTACTTGAGCGGCGCGCATTGTTGGCATAGTTAAAAAGGGTTTTCGAAAGTTAGCGACTGAATCTTGCACAGTTTCCGCTTATGGCAAATGACGATGGGCGTGAGGAACCGTAAACCTCAAGCAATTAACGAATTTTGAATTTATTCGGTGCGAACTCATCGAAAAGGGCATTGATCATTTTCGGTAAGAGTCGATGGGAAGAATGCTTACTCTCTGTCAAAGCGTCACGATTTTAGGCCCATTGATGCACGTGGCCTTCACTCAACCCATCGCCATTGCGGCCGGTCGAGAAGGTCCTGGCCCTTTACTTGAGTTTGGCCGAAGTCCTTCCGCAATTCGATTAAGCGCGCTTCCGAATGCTTCAGCAGGCTGGAGACTAACGTCGGCGAATGCGTGACCACCCAGATCTGTGAGTTCTCAGCAGCTTTGAGGATCAGTCTCGATAAAGCGGGCAGCAGGTCGGGATGCAGACTCGTTTCGGGTTCGTTGAGCACCATCATTGAGGGTGGACGTGGGGTCAGCAATGCCACCAGCCAGAGGAGATAGCGCAACGTGCCGCCAGAGAGTTCGGCACCGCTAAGAGGACGAAGCAAACCGTTTTGATGGAATTCAATCGCAAATCGGCCGTCGGGCTGAGTGGCGATGTTTAGACTGGCGCCTGGAAAAGCAAAGTTAATAGCCTCGGTCACCGCGTCTACATCGCCAACTTCAATAATCGTTTGGATGGCCGCGGCCAAGTCGCCGCCATCATGGCCGAGAACAGGCGTGCGCGTGCCCAGTTTGGGGATGCGGGAGGGTGCGTCTGCGTCGGTGCGGAGTTGATCATAGAAACGCCAGCTTCGGATCGTTTCGCGCAACAACAGAACTTCCGGAGCGTTATTTGGATCGGCGATTTGAACGAAGATGGTCTCAAAAAGCCCCAGCCCATCGGCGAGCGTCTGCCAACCTTTTTCGGTGCGTGCTCGCACCGATGGGCCACTCCGATCCACCAAAACTCTCTCCGGTTTACACACCGGACCAGACCAAATGCACTCGCGCTTAATCTCGGGGTCGAGGGCAAACTCAGATTGCGAAGGCGCCGGTAGGCCCATCGTGATGCAGTAGCCAAAATCCTCACCAGAAAACCCCAACTTGAGGCGGACGGCTTCTTTGCGAGCAGTCCCTTGCACTGGCACGCGCCCCGTCCGCATTTCGCGAGAGAGCTTTTCCGGACCGGCCCAAAAGGTGGATTTGAGACCGCCTTCGCGTGCCAGCGAGCTGACAATACCGCCGCCGGCTGTATCGGCCAGCAGTCTCAACGCCTTGTACAAATTGGATTTGCCTGAGCCGTTGACCCCTTTAATGACATTCAGCTTTCCCAACGGAACCACGATACTCCGGAGAGAGCGATAGTTCTCAATAGCCAGAGTATGAAGCATGGCGGACCGAGCGTATTTTCTTTGAGTGCTGAGTGCAATTGTAACAGGTCACCGGCTTGGGAGTGAGTACGAAGCAATTACCACTGTTAACGGTCCCGATCGGTTGAAAACAGGATGGATTTCTGGCAGAAAAATGGGGGCAGAAAGATTAGGAAAAATTGATTTTTCTGCCTCCATCTTTCTGCCATTGCTCCCTCATTCGGTAACTTCGCGTGCCGCAGGCGCCCTCGACTGTGAGGTGCCGAGGCGTCTCGGTCATTAATTTTGCGAAAGTGTTTTTGCTTTGTTTTCGAGCGAAGCCATATCGGCCAGGTTCAGAACTTGCGCCGATTTATCGATTCGTTTCATGAAATTGGTCAATGCCGTGCCTGGACCGAGTTCGATAACACGATTGAAGCCCTGGCTCAGCAGGTAGCGCATCGATTGTTCCCAACGCACTGAAGCAATTAATGATCGTTCGGATAGATGCTAAGGTCACGCCGTTTCCCTCGGGCACTTCCTGATCTCAAATAACTTCGATCGGGTAGGTGGTCATCCAAATATCGTGCTGCCGGAACCGGGATTTTAGTTGCTCCTTAAAATCTGAGAAGAACTGCCGATTCTCAGGGCGATCAGGCACGTCTGCAAACAGGCGCACTAACTCGTCGCGGAACTCGGCCTGTTGATGCTGCCAGATGCCGTGAATGATCTGGGTTTCCCACGAAACAGCGCCGAAGCGTCGCCGCAAGTCCAAGAGGGAATCACCAATCAGCGTCCACGGAACCGGCTGCCCGTCATTAAACTTCAGCGGTAGCAGGATTTCGTAGCGACGCGAGCTGCTCATAGGTGGCAGGGCCTTCGACGGTGAACTTTATGCCTTGCTGCGCCAGGTGAGCCAGCGCGGCCTCCGGCACCAGCGTCTCGCCGGAACTCCAGCTTTTGCCCGGGAACCGCGTCGCCAGAAACCCCAAACCGCGCCGCTCCGTCTCCGAATCGGGGAACCGAATAACAATCATAGCTCCAGCATAACGTTTCCTGGGCGTGGCGCAAGACTTGGGCGATAGTGAAATAGCCTCGTGTCCGGCAATGCGATTCTTCCAACGCACTGAAGCACTCACTTGCTCGCCAATCGCAAACGAATACTCTGGGTCGATGCCACTGTTAAGCGTCGCGATGGATTTAAAACAGGATGAATTCCTGGCAGAAAAATGGGGGCAGAAAGATTAGGGAAAAATTGATTTTTCTGCCCCCATCTTTCTGCCTTCGCTCCTGCTCTCGTTCGGTAACTTCGCGTGGCGCAGGTGTCCTCGACTGTGAGTTACGGGACCTCTCGTCATTAATTCTGCGAAAGTGTTTTTGCCGTGTTTTCGAGCGAAGCTACGTCGGCCACGTTCATCACCTGTGCTGCTTTATCGATTCGTTTCATGAAATTGCTTAGTGCCGTGCCCGGCCCGAGTTCGATGAAGCGAGTAAAACCCTGGCTCAGCAAGTAGCGCATCGATTCTTCCCAGAGCACTGAAGCAGTCACTTGTTCCACCAATCGCGAACGAATACTGTCGGGATTTTCATGCGGCCGGGCAGTCACGTTCGACACGACGGTGACGCTAGGAGACTTGAGCGTCACGCGATCTAGTTCGCTTTTTAGTTTCGGTTGGGCCGAAGTCATTAGGGGCGAGTGATACGCGCCGGCAACCGGCAGCGGCAAGGCGCGTTTTGCGCCTTTGGCTTTCGCCAGCTCACACGCTTTGGCAATTTTTTCGGTTTCGCCGGAAATGACGAGCTGGCCCGGGCAATTCAAATTGGCGAGCACGACGCCAGCTTCGCTGCAAATCTCACGAGTCACTGCTTCATCGAGACCGATGATTGCTGCCATTCCACCCCGTGTCGATTCGCAAGCTTCCTGCATAAAACGTCCACGCTGACGCACAACGCGCAATCCATCCTCAAAGCCAAGAGCATCGGCAGCGGTCAGCGCGGTGAATTCACCAAGCGACAAACCGGCGGTCGCGTCGAAGGTTAAGTCGGGAAACTTTTCTTTGAGCAATTGAAAGGCAATCCAGCTCACCAAGAAAATGGCCGGTTGAGCATTTTCGGTCTTAGTGAGTTCTGGTTCCGGTCCGTTGTGGCAGATTGCCGAGAGGTCATAACCCAAGGCAACGTTTGCGCGCTCGAACCATTCTCTTGCGGATGGAAAAGCCGTTGCGAGATCTTTGCCCATTCCCACCGTCTGGGCGCCCTGGCCGGCGAACATCAATGCGGTTTTGTTCATACCGCCGGGACTAAACACAAATAAAGAGGGCGGGGGAAGCAGAGAGTGAGGGGACGCCTGGTCTAATGCAGTGATCGCTTGAAGAAAAAGCAGAATGCGGGATTTCTATTCGCGTTTTGACAATGCCGGCACTTTTCGCACCCGTCGCACGAGCTTGCTTCCGACAAACCAGAGGACGATCCCAATTATTGCGATGGCGCAAATCGGCGCCAGCACAGCCATGATCGACATGACGAGGGAGCCGCCCAGTTCAATCGTCGCAAACAGCGGGTTGCCAAGGCCACCCGTTCCAGCCGTGGAAAGGCCCCGCGCCAAAACCGTCGTGCCCTGAACTAAACCGGCCACGCCGCCGCCGGCAATAATCGCGAGAGTCCATTTCAGAAAGGGGCTTGTATTGGTCACCATCGAGGCAGTGATAATAGTGCCGGCCACCACCGCTGCCGGAGAAGCAATCGTGTCCAACAGGTGATCGACCCAGGGAATGTAATAGCCGGCAATTTCGAGGCACATAGCGACCGAAAAAGCGATCAGCGCCGGATAGGACCCAATCCACGCAAACCCGCTCGCGAGAGTGAGATGGCTTGACAATGATGCGATGCTCATCACCAACAGAGGCACGAATACTCGGAATCCACAGGCTGCGCTCAAGCCGATGCCAATCAGAACGCCGGTGATCGTTTCCATATTCAATAGGGGATTAATTTCAGCCAAGACTCAAATCTACACTGAGAAATAGTTACTCCATCAGGGGCCAACTTACAAGCCGGGGATGGTGAAGCGAATTGCAGCGGTGTTTTGGGTTCGCTGGCTCGAAGGCCTGTGGTACAGTACCGCGGTCGCGGGAAAACCTGCGCCACTCCTATTCCGCCGGATTGATCTTCAACACTTCGTCAGGCGAGAATGGTGTTGGCCGGTCCTTCATCTTATCTCGAATCGCTTTCACCTGCTCTGGCTTTACTTCCGCGGCGTTGTTGTTCCATTCCTTATTTTGGCGAACATAAGTAAGCACGGCGGCGACTTCCTCATCGTTCAAAACATCCTTCCAGGGAACCATCGAGCCATTATACGCCTGGCCTTTGAAATCCAGCGGACCGCTGAGCCCGTTAAGAACGATTCGGATTAGCCGTCCAGGCTCTTTCTCGTTGACCCATTCGGAAGCGACAAGCGACGGGAATTGGCCCGGAGTGCCCTTACCATCTGGCTGATGACAGGCAACGCATGTTGGTTTGTTGTAAACCGCGCGCCCAACGTCAAACGGGCCGTGGGACACGGCCGGCTGCCACTTTTCCAACTCCGCGAGATTATGGTAAGGGCCATAGATCTGCTGGCTGAACCAGCCGCTTGCTTGATCGAAATAAACCATCGCGCCGTAAAGCAGCATCAAAAGCGCAATGAAGATCCAAACCGGCGCGGGCCGCCGGATGGCTTGCGGTTCGATCTCTTCGAGCGATCCTTGAGTTGGCAGGCCGCGCTTCATTTCGACGAATTTGTGCCGGGTGCGTTTGTCAGCGTGCCGGCGGCGGGAGCGTTTGTATCGGTCGGTGGCGGACTCGGGGGCGTGGTGAAAGGCGCGTCGAATAAAGGCGCGTCAGCGCGCAGGCTCACCAGGTAAGCCGCCAATGCCACGGCTTCCGGCCGCGGCACAATTTCGTAGCCGGGCGGTGGCGCCAGCTCAGGCGGGAGATTATTCAAGGCATCAGCCGAAACCCCCCGGCCAACTTTGCGTGTTTGAAAAAGAAACCGGTACGGCGGCATGGTCGAGTTTTTAGCCTCGAGGCGCGGCGCGTACAGGTGGCGCAAATGCCATTGTAGATCGGGCAACCGGCTGCCTACGTTGGCAAGGTCCGGACCGACCCGCTGCGCACCGAGCAGGACCGGCGAGTCGTAAAGGAAATCTTCAGCCACCGTCCGGCGTTTTCCCCAACCTCGCGCGATGTCCGGGCCCCATGGAACGATCCATAATTCGGCCCTGGCTCCGGCTGCATTCAAGTCCTTTACCAGAGTATCCGCGACATTCTTTTGAAGGGAGCCGGCCAAGACGCGGCTCGGAAGTTTCGCCAGCAAGGCCGTGGCATCGGTGTCGCCGACAACGACTCCGGCTTTCACCAACGCTGCGTTGACCCCCGGGCGATTGGTGCCGATTTCGCTCAAGATAACGTCGCAGACAGTTTCAGTCTGGCCCACTTGCTGGCTGTGGCAATAGGCGCAGCCGTTCGCGCGATATACCTCCAACCCTTGTCGAGCCAAACCGAGCCGGGCCAGCGGATAAGCTGAGCCAGACGGAATGGCGTTGGTTTCGGTCATCGACCCAAATTGAACGTGCGGCGTGAGGACGAAACTGAACCAAGAGGCCGCCAACGCGAAAAAGGCGCCGAGAAAAATCAACGGGCCATAGTTCATAAAGCCACCTCCGACGGTTTGACCTCCGCGGTCATCATGCGGTAAGCGGCAGTGGCACGGGTCTGAAAGAACGAGCGCAGTAGGCCCAGGATGTTCAGGAGAAAAATCACGTGTCCGGCGAACAGCATTAAATCGCCCAACGTACTAATGCGCAGAAACATCAACGTGGTTCTGAGGATATCCAGGAACGGAATTGAAGCTTTCCGCATTTCCAGGCCTTGAATAATTCCGCCAATGCCCAGCGGCAGCACAATCAGAACGATGCCAATCGTCGCCAGCCAAAAATGGACGCCGATTAGTTTTGGCCAGAGAAATTCGATGCCTGCGACGCGTGGCAGGATGTAATAAATCGCGCCGAACATGGCGATCGCGAAGAACCCGTAAACCTGAACGTGAGTGCGCGCGACAGTGAACCAGGTGAGATTGGCGAGATCACCGACCGGCGCGAACGAGCTAAACAGGATCATCAATACTGATACGACGAACGCGACGGCGGCGAACCAAACAAACCGCAAACTGATATGGGCCGACCAATCGGGAAAAACGCAATTAAGAGTGCCGAACATATTTAGCGCAAAGGCAATCAGGGGAATCAGCAGAAGCATCGTTGCTGAACTGCTTAGAGCCGGCACCCACGCCGGAATTGGAGCGGTTGCGGGGATGCCAGTGAAGCTGCCAAAGAAAAGCAAAAACCAGAAAGTGAACAGGGCGAGGTAATAACTATGTAGATCGCGGCCCGAAAGTTTCGGGACAAAATAAAAGATGACGCCAAGCCCGACCAACCCCAGCCATACGGTTTGAAGATTCGCCGAATACCACCAGGCAATAATGGGCTGGGCCACCCCACGCACTGGCAAGTATTCGAGTAAAAGCGTTCCGGTGGTATAAATCCATGGGAACCAAAACAAAGCCGCCAACAGAAACCATTGCGACACGAACAATGGCAGATAGCGCCGCCGATGAAAGGTGACCAGAGCCCAAACTCCCATGATCATGTACGCGAGAAACAGGATTGGCGTGGCGTAACGGGGCATTTCCAGCGTTTCATAACCGGTGCTGTCGCCCGCCAAAATTCCAAGAATACCTACGGTCACGCCAAAATTCCAAAACGCCGCACCGAACGCCAACAGAATTGGCTGCGCGATAAATGCGCGTCCGAGCCGGGCAAAAACCCAGAGTGCCACACCCAGCCCGGCCGGCACGCAGAATCCATATAGCAATGAATTCGTATAGGCGGGCCGGAAGCGGCCATAAGTCAACCATGCGGTATCGGCCAAAAACGCCGGCTGATGAAACTTGATCGAGGCGATTATTCCAAAGATCGAACCAATCACCAGCCACAATGCGGCACTCGCAAATAATACGAACAGCGGCATTCTGCCGGACGCTTCCAGTTCAGCCAGGTTGATTGCGGAGCGTTCGACGCCTGACGCAATCGCAGAAGGTTCCGATGTAGGAATTGCTGAATTCATTTCACCGCCAGCTCATGCCGTCGCAGGCCGCTCACTCGAACGGGCTTGGTTTTTCGGGCGCTTTGGGCGGCGGCGGGGGATTGGCCCTGGCCACTCGCGCCAGAAGGTTCGAACGTGCGGCAGCCGGATTTTGCCACTCCTGCAGAACCAGTTTCATCGCCTGCTCGACGGGAAGCCGGACCAATCCTTTGCTCTGGTCAATCCACGCGGGGCGGGATACCGCTTCTGATTCGGCGGCCCGCAATTCCGCCAATGCCTGTGCCCGTTCCGCCATGCGTTTGGTGTTCAGCCCCGGCGGTTTGCTATACTCACGCATCCCCCAAATCAGCACGCCAACAATCAAGAACGCGCCAATCACGCCAATAAGGTAAATCAACCCGGCTCGCTCGCGAACGGTTTCGGTGCTCATGGTTTGCCTCCTTGCGTGTGCCGGGGAGCATCCGTGCAATCATCGGTCTGATCCAGCTCGCCGCCAGAAATTTGGGTGGGCACCCGGTGATAATAGCCCATCGCTTCAATCAAGCGCGGGTCTTTGAGCGGGTAAGCCGGGTGCGCGCGGTATTCTTTCAGGAACGCGAGGGCAAATATCCCGGCAAAGAGCGCCCAGCACCCGATGTCCATCCAGTGCAAAACGAAATTGTCCGGATGAAGAACCGGCATGATGTTGAACGACAAATCGACAAAATGCATCAGCCATGCCCAGATGCATAGTGGCAGCATGTAATTGAAAATATTTTTTACATCGATCCGGAGCAACGCGAGGAAAGGAACGAAGAAATGGCCGAAAATGATGATCATCCCGATATACCACCACGATCCCTTTTCGCGGACGACGTACCAGAAGGTTTCTTCCGGCATGTTGCCGTTCCAAATAATGAAATACTGGGCAAAAGTGACGTAGGCGTAGAACACGGTGAAAGCGAACATCAACGACCCAATGAAATAATATTGATGTTCGTGGAGCACATCGGTGAGGACACCCTGCCGATCGAGAACCGAGGTAATCACGTAAACGGTCGCCAGCGTGAGCCAGACACTGCCTGCGAAGTAATACACGCCATACATCGTGGAGAACCATTCATGCTCGAGCGCCTTTATCCACATCACCACGCCGAGCGTCAGGGTAATTGCAAAGAGAACCACACCGGCGCCGGCATAGCGGCGCATCTTATGAGTGGCCAGCGCCGAGCCGGTTTTGTCCTGCTCCAATGACCAGTGGCGTAAACCGCGCACGAGCACGAACCACACCGCGAAACAAAAAATCGATACCACCCAAAATCCCTCTGGCGTGAACATGGGCATCTTTGCCTGGAGCGAATGGTCGAGTTGTGGATTCTTCTCACGCATCCACGGATAAATGATTTTAGCCATCAATCCGATCGGCAGGAACAGCACGGGCATCAACTTCCAAAGGAGTGTGGCGATGTGCTCGCAGAACCTGCGAATCGGCACTGACCAGCCGGCATCGAAAAGATGATGGACGATGACCAGGAACAGCGCGCCAAGGCCGAGGCTCAGGAAAAACATGAAGGCCAGCAACCAGGAGTATGCAAATTGGCGAACACCGTTGCTGCCGGAGAATAAGAAGCCGAGGCCGATGAACACCACGCCGCCTACGATCAGGTAAAGCGGAACATTTCGCCACCTGGAGAGGTCGAACGGCGCAACGGCAGTTTTTGGTGCGGAACTCATATTACTTCTTCAATTCCCCTCGCAAATCCTGGGGCAGGTCATCAATGCTGCCCAGGCGCGCTATTTGCAATGCTCGCAAATAGGCGATGATTGCCCAGCGATCCTGCACCGTGACATTCGGGCCATAAGCGCCCATCAGGTTGCGGCCATTGGTGATCACATAAAACAACTCGCCATCAGCCATCTCGACGATGCGTTTATCATGCAGGTTGGCGACCACTGCCATGGCATTGATCTTTTTGGTGATGCCGTTGCCTTCTGCCGTTGCGCCGTGGCAGGGTGAACAGTTGATCGTGAATCGCTGCTGGCCGCGTTGCAGCAATTGCTCGGTAACCGGCAAGGGATTGTTTTCGATGAAATTCGTGGTGCCCGTCACGCGGCCGGTATTCACCGGGGAATCTTCGAATCCGAATACTGGGCCGTCCAGCGTTTGCAAAGGCGCGCTCCGTGAAATGGTGCCTGGCACGGACATTTGGGAGGACAAGCCGTTGGTAAAAAAACTGTTCTCAGTTTGTGGTCGAAGTTTGAGCTGCCATTCCATGTCCGGAAAAATATAGAGCGATGGTTTGCGGAAATGCTCGCCGCGCCGGCCGAGCACGCCCATCACGGCCATGATGCAAACGCCGAATATGATCAGGAAGTAGCGCATTATTCCTCCACCACCTCGATGTGCCGGCTGCCGGCTTCTTCCAGAAGTTTTCTGGCATCGGCTTCCAAGTACTTGGGATCGTCGCATTCAATCACGACAAAGTATCGGTCGTGAGTCACCAGACTGAAGCGTTTGTTCTTAAGCAACGGATGATGCAATCGCGGAAGCCGGTTAAGAAAGAGCATGCCAAAGAGCGATCCGAACGATCCCAACAAGATCGTAAGCTCGTATGAAGGCGGGAACGCGGAAAATGGACTGAACATCGGTTTGCCGCCGACGACAATCGGATAATCCAGAGCGTTCATGAACCAAATCATCAGCATACCCAGCGTGTAACCGCTGCAACCGCCAAGGAAAGCGAACCAGCCGACCTTGGAATTCTTGAGTCCCATGGCTTTATCCATGCCGTGCACCGGAAAGGGGGTGAATACATCCCACTTCCTGAAACCGGCATCACGCACCTTCTCGGCCGCATGCAATACCGATGCAGAAGTCGTAAACTCCGCAACGATTCCGTAAGGTTTAGATGTTCCGTTCATTCTTCGTCGTCAGGAATGCGTTCTTCCACTTTAGCGCCGCCCAAGACGTGATGAGGATCGGCTTGCGGCGTCACGCCTTTCACTTCGGAAATGGCAATCATCGGCAAAAATCTCAGGAACAGCAGGAAACACGTGAAAAACAGCCCGAAAGTTCCGATGTAAGTGCAGATATCGACAATCGTTGGATGATAATATCCCCAATTCGACGGGAGAAAATCACGGTGCAAACCGATGACGATGATTACGAACCGTTCGAACCACATGCCGACGTTCACGATGATTGATATGATGAACACCAATACCAGGTTTTGCCGGGCCCATTTGAACCAGAAAATCTGCGGCACCACCACGTTTGGAATCACCATCAGCAACCATGCCCAGTTGTACGGACCGAGCGCGCGGTTCATGAAGTGGAATTGCTCGTTGGGATTGCCGCTGTACCAGGCGATGAAAAATTCCATGGCGTAGGCGTAGCCGACGATCGAGCCGGTCGCCAATGTGACTTTGCACATCACATCGATGTGCCGCATGGTGATAATATCTTGCAGTTTGAAAATCGATCGCAACGGGACCAGCAGCGTCAGCACCATGCCGAAGCCGGAGAAAACCGCGCCCGCCACGAAGTAAGGCGGGAAAATGGTGGTATGCCAGCCCGGTAGTTGTGATACCGCGAAGTCCAAAGAGACGATTGAGTGCACGGAGAGCACCAGCGGCGTGGATAACCCGGCCAGAATCAGATATGCCTTTTCGTAGTTGCTCCAATGCCGGTTCGATCCGGTCCAGCCGAGCGCGCCCAGACCATAAAGGAATTGGCGGATTCTCGATTTGGCGCGATCGCGCATCACCGCGAGATCCGGAATCAATCCCATGTACCAGAACAGCACTGACACGGTGAAATAGGTCGAGACGGCGAATACGTCCCACATCAGCGGCGAACGGAATTGCGGCCAGATGGAATTCGCGTTCGGGATCGGGAACAGCCACCAATCGTACCATACGCGGCCGACGTGCATGGCGGGATAAATGCCCGCACACATTACTGCGAAAATGGTCATCGCTTCCGCTGCGCGGTTCACCGCCGTTCGCCAGCGTTGACGGAGCAGAAACAGGATCGCTGAAATAAGCGTGCCTGCGTGACCGATACCGATCCACCAGACGAAATTGACAATGTCCCACGCCCACATGACCGGGTGCATGTTGCCCCAGACACCGACACCGGTGGAAATCTGATAGGAGAGCATGAACCCGAGCATGCCGAGCGCGAGCACGCTGGGGACAAATAATATCCACCACCAAATCGGGGCCTTGTCCTCACACAACGACGCGATTCGATCGGAAATCCAGCCGAGCGATCGCTGGTTGGCTACCAGCGGAATGCGCTGGAGTTCAGCCGGCGTTTCGGGAAGATTCGCGGGAGCAGCGGTCGCGGCCATCACTTCTCTCCTTTCGCGGCGTGAGCGCCATTTTTCGCGCCCTCATGAGAACCATCCTCTTTGAAGGGATCGCGGTTCTTCATTTCATATTCCTGCAAAGTCAGTGGGGCTTCGTAATAATCCGGCATCGCCGTGTTTGGATTTCGAATTTTCGCCAGATAGGTCAGACGCGGCTTGGTCAATAGAAACTCGAGCACGGAGTAGTCGCGCTGCTGCGTCTTCAACTGCGCGACGCGGCTCCTGGGATCGTCAATATTACCGAATACAATCGCGCCGGCAGGACAGGCTTGCGCGCAGGCGGTCGTGAACGAGTCCGTCGGCACCACGACATCATCCGTTGGGCCGGCTTTCACTTTCTGGGCAATTTTTGCCTGCTCGATTCGTTGAACGCAGAATGTGCACTTTTCCATCACGCCGCGCATGCGTACGGTGACGTCCGGGTTCTTGATCATTTTGAGCAGATCCCACTCGTCACTCTTGCGTTCTTTTAGCGGGCCGTAATAAAGGTTTTTGCCGATTCCGCGCTTGTTGTAATCGAAATAATTGAACTTGCGAACTTTGTACGGACAATTGTTGGAACAATACCGCGTGCCGACGCACCGGTTGTAAACCATCAAATTCAGTCCTTCCTGATCGTGAACGGTGGCGTTGACCGGGCAGACATTTTCACACGGCGCCGATTCGCAATGCTGGCACATCATCGGCTGGGTTACGACCTGCGGATCATCGATCCACTCCGCGTGCTGCTGCTTTTCCTCGGACTTAAAGGTTTCGATGAACTTATGCAGCTTCGGCGCGCCAGCATAGTAACGATCGATGCGCAGCCAATGCATTTCGCGGCCGCGGCGGACCTGATCCTTGCCGACGATCGGCACGTTATTCTCGCTTTGGCAGGCCATCATGCATGCCGAACAGCCGACGCACAGGTTCAAGTCAATCGACATGCCCCATTGATGCCGGCCAGCTTTCTTCGCCTCATCAAATGGGTTCGGATACAGCGGGGAAACGAGCGGCGGCTCCTCCATCTTCATTCCCTGCGCGAAATCCGGCCGGCCACGAAATTGTTCCAGGTTCGCCTCGCGAATAATCGGGCGGCCTTCCATCGACCAATGATCCTGAGTGCAGGCGATCGTGTAAGTTTCGCCCGTCTTCTGGAGAGTTGCCCCCGGCGCAATATATTCAGCGGTTGAAACTCGCAATGGATATGCATTGAAACCGACACCATTGCCCACGCGCCCGCTCTTTTGGCGGCCGTAGCCGAGTCCTAATCCGAGCGTGTAATCCGCAAGACCCGGTTGAACCCAAATCGGCCCGCGAACAATTCGCGAGCCTATCTTGATCTCGACGACCTGCATGTTTTCGACGCCCAATTCCGCAGCCGTTTTTCGGCTAATTAAAACTGCGTTATCCCAAACCATTTTCGTGATGGGGTCGGGCAGTTCCTGCAGCCAGCCGTTGTTGCCATAGCGGCCGTCATCGACGCTGTAATCACGATAAAACACCACTTCGAGGCTGTTTGCGCCGGGAGTTCCCGCAGGTTTGAAGCTTCCCAACGCTTTGGAAACAGCGCCAGAGTCCAGTTTGACATCGACAGCGGACACTGCGGATTCAGCGACGAAGCCATTGAACAAAAATTTGCGCCAGGCAGCTTCAACATCCTGAACTTTGGACAGCGCAGCGAACGTTTCACGGACAATTTCGTAAGCACTATTGGCCGCGATTCCCGCGATTCGGCCAAGCACTTCAATTTCGGTGACACCGCCGAACAAGGGCGCGATCAGCGGCTGCACAGAAACGAGCGTGCCGTCAGTGGTACGCGCGTCGCCCCATGACTCGAGGTAATGCGCTGCCGGAACATTGTAATCGCAGAATTGGGAGGTTTCGTCTTCGTAATAGCCGAGGCGCACGACCGACTTGGCTTTGCGTTGCGTCGCAGCCCAGTTGAGATCGGCAGGCGCAGTCAGGACGGGGTTGCCGCCCAGGATCACCAGCGTATCAACTTCCCCGGCATTCAACGCACCGGCCAGTTCAGCGAACGAGCCCTCGTTGAAGTCGGGCACATCGTGAAAGACCACAGTCTTGCCGAGGTTGCCCAATGCGGCGTTCATTGCGTGAGCGAGCAAATGAACTGCCAGCGGCTGGCGATAACCGGCTACAACCAGCGATTGGCCTCGGTTGGCCTTCAAATCTTCGGCGCAAGCCGCAATCCATTTCGGGTCCACCCCGGCGGCTTTGGCTGCAGTGTCGACGCCAGCAACCCCAACCTGGCTGGCTAATGCGGAGGCAATTGAAGAAACAGCGCCGGGAGCCACGCGCAACCGGTGGTCGGCGTTGAAGCCGGTAAGGCTGTACAATCCTTCTACCACGTACAGCCGATTCAACGGATCTTCCGGTTTTGCCATGCGCCGTTTCGCGGTGAACCGGCGGATATGATTGTGCGCGTCGTCCTCCGAACCGATGAAATCGCAATCCAATGAAACGATAACATTGGCCGCATCAAGACGATATTGCGGCCGCACCGATTTGCCAAAGGCGGCCGAGGCGGCTTTGCGGTGAATGTCCAGATCGACTGAATCATGCGCAAACCAACGCGCTTGAGGCAGCTTCTCATTGATTAACTTGTGGAGTCGATCGCGCGACGGCGAATTGCTCTGTTCGCGCAGAAAACAAAGGCCCTTGCCCTTGTTGGCTAGCGCAGTTTTCGAAAGCCCGGCGAGATAATCATGGACTGTTACGGCGTCCACTACCGAACCGCCCCTGGTAAATCCAGTCGCGCGATCCGGATCGTAAAGATTCAATATCGAAGCCTGAGCGAACCGATCGGTGCCGCCATTGCTATCAGGATGCAGTGAGTTGCCTTCGACTTTAATCGGTCGGCCATCATAGGCTTTCGCCACTAACGGAACCGCGCCTGTCCGGGTCGGCATCGCCGTCGCATAATACGTCGGGACACCATGAACGTAGTTCTCCGGCATTTTGCCGAAGGGTTCGATCTTTTGTTCAGGGCGCCGGCAGCCGGTCGATGCCAAACCCAAACCCAGTCCGCCCAGCAAAAATGAGGCGGACATGATCTTGACGAAATGACGGCGCGATACCGGATCGGTCCATTCGCTTGCGCCGGCGGGAAATTCGCGCTCGAGCCATTGATTGAATTCAGGAGTTTCCGCCAATTGATCCAAACTCCGCCAGTATTTGCGGCCAATCTCGGGCTCGGGGCATGGTGGAGGGATCGTTTTCATCGGTGGCACGAAGAACAATTCTGCAAAGATTCAACCTTCCAATCGTGAACAATTTTTTCGCCATTCAACTTTTGCAATCGCGCCGCCTCGTCCGGATTTGGGCTCCATTTCCAATTCAGATCCGTAATCTTATCCGGTGGCCGAATGCGGGCTGCGGGATTGCGATGGCAATCCAGGCAGAAGGTCATGGTCAAAGACTGGTAATGATAAATTTCATCCATGGTGTTGACGGGTCCATGGCATTCCACACAGCTAATTCCGCGGTTCACGTGAACCGAGTGATTGAAATAGACAAAGTCCGGCACGCGGTGCACTTGCACCCAGGGAATTGGCTTGCCGCTGGCCGCGCTTTCGCGAACCAAAGCCAGCCGTGGGTCGTCCTTAAGCACCTGGTTATGGCAATTCATGCAGGTGGAACTGGCGGGGATGTTGGAAAACCAGGATTTCTCGACTGCGTTATGGCAGTAACGGCAATCCAATCCCAATTGTCCAGCGTGAGTATTATGCGAGAAGGCAACCGGTTGAATCGGTTGATAACCGACTTTGGAGTATTTAGGCGTGAGATAGTACCAGACTCCCGCAGTGACAGCCGTGCCGATCAGTAAAACGCCGGCGATGATCATCATCGGCAATCGGTTAGTCCACTTTGGGAAAATCGCTGACATCTCGGCTATTCGTCAATCAATCCAACGCAAGCAAGTTCTCACACTGACAACGGTTCGACTCAACGCGGATCGGCAGGACCCGCGCGGTTCCCAGCCAGGAAAAAGAGTTTGCTTTGCGACGTCCTCAACAGCAGTGAACCCGCCGTCAACTGTGCAAACACGCCGAAAATTCTTCGGCCTAAAGCAAATTCCGCAAAGCCAATCCCAGTACAGCGAAAAAACCCCACGAGGTTTTTTAGCAACAACAGTGGTGATGTGTAATGCCTCGCAGAGTGGTTCGCAAGAAAGTTTGTGAAATTTTTCACGATTTCGCTCTCATTAATGATCCAAATAAGATTTTAACTATTTGCCAATTCAATTAGATCGTACGTATGTGGTTGAATACAATCAGTTTTTATTATTTTCTCCTGGCGCACCGAAAGCCGGTTCAGATAAAAAACCATCTCGCCGAAGGTGCCATCGGGGGAACACCCCATACAAAACTTTCTTCCAAAATGGAACGCTCGACGCTATGCAAACCAAAAGTGCAAACGGACAGAACGTAGATATGGAACAATTTATCGAGGACATCAGAGCAGTCGTTCGAGACGGTGAAGAATTGCTAAAGGCTGGCGTAACAACTGTCAAATCCCGGGCCCTCGACAAAGCCAGGCAGACTGATCGAGTGGTGCGGCAGTATCCCTATCAATCATTGGGCATCGTATTCGGGGTCGGCCTGGTTCTTGGCCTGCTCGCGGTCGGCATATTTAGCGCCCGGAGTCACGAATTTTACGACGAGGAATAATTTTTAGCGCGCGCCTTTATTTCCTGGAATGTGCGGCGTCGCTGATCGCTGTTTCGGCTGCATGAAATCCGCACATGCCGTGCACTCCGCCACCGGGCGGTGTGGATGAGGAACAAAGGTACAACCCCGGCACCGGTGTCCGGTAGGGTCGCGGGTTCAAAATCGGCCGGGCGATGGTCTGAGCAAGATCGCCGAGGCCGCCGTTGATGTCGCCGCCAACCAGGTTTGCATTGTTTTGTTGCATTTGGGCGCAATTCAAGGTGTGCCGGGCGAGAATGCAATCGCGGAAGCCCGGCGCAAAACGTTCAATTTGATTTTCAATACGGTCAGCCATATCGAAATTTGATCCATTTGGGACGTGACAATATGCCCACACAATATGTTTTCCAGCAGGCGCGCGTGACGGATCGAACACCGTCGGTTGCGCAAGCAGCACGAACGGTCGTTCAGGAAGTTCGCCTTGCGACGACGCCCGCTCTGAGATGGCGATTTGCTCGAACGTTCCGCCAACATGAACGGTGCCGGCTCGACGACACTCCGCCGCTCGCCACGGAATCGGTTGGCTCAGCGCATAATCGATTTTGAAAACGCCAGGCCCGTATCGGTAGCGTTCCAACTGGCGCCGATACGAGGTTGGAAATCTGTCGCCGGCGATAGCCAGTAGTTGGCGCGGCGTTACATCAAGCAGGATCGCCCGCGCCATGGGAAGCT
>WNFL01039793.1_pt1 | contig 18753 bp, 21 predicted proteins | sample 5400361 | NCBI WGS metagenome assembly WNFL01 (sample SAMN13153351, study PRJNA577476) | soil metagenome | isolation source: 40 cm soil on Douglas fir-dominated hillslope | place: USA:California | collected 2013-09-17
CGGGCCTGCATTCGTCTACTCTCCTGACGATTCCTCCAACGGCTCATACTCGATCAGTTTCTCTTGATTTTGAGGACATTGCCTTTGGCACGTTTTGGACCCAAATTTTCAACTGTGCACAGCCCTAGCCATTTCCATCCTTTGAACTCTGTACTCCCAGTTAGGTTTTCTTTCGTTCATTGCAATCCCAGTGCCTTTTTCGTTGGGCTTCTGATTGTCGCAAATGCGCACCTAAAGAGATCCATATACAAGCCTCATCATCACTCTAGGATCACATATAGTATAATATCTGACATACTTTCCTCTGCTCGGTACTTGAGAACCATGGCTCTGCAAGGGGATACGTACAACCAACAAACCGTCAGCGGTATAGATCATTATAGAGAACAGGTAACTGGTATTAAAGTGTGATGAAATGCCTTCATGCAAGAAGAATAAAACCAGGGACTCGGACGCAATGGTATATTAATACTGAGCTGTGCGCCCACCGCCGTATGACATGGACAAATTACTATTACATGGCAGGCAGTGCAATAGAACCACATTCAAATATTATTACCAAGGCTAGTGCCGCAAATTGAGGGTCCTGATCATGCAAAAGCACAAAGAATAATCGCCAGGCGACGATAGGTGCGATGGGTGAATCTAAATGAACTTCAGTTTAATGGTAAAACGTGTATTTTCGAGCTGTAGCGTCCCTCCATACAATATTGGGCACCGTCCTGTCTCGAGACGCCTAGTATAGTCGACCGGATCGACCTTCAGTGATGAGCTAGGCTTTCTCAGGCGCTTACCTGCTTTCGGTCACAAGGAGAAGCACAGGTACAATGGCTTGCCTCATATATAATGTCCAGATCCTCGAGAATATCTCTTAGCCCCTCAAAATTCTTCAAGGAAAGCAATTTACTATTTCGTTTTACTTTCCATTTACATTCCATTTACATATATATAATTTGTTATCGTAGTTTGGAGGGAGGTAGATACGATAGGATCCGTGGCTGTGCTGTTCAGAGGCAGGTTAACTGTTTATAAATGTCATAATCTTTACGCACTTTTAGTCAGTATCCATTTGGCACGAGTTATGGCGGGTGATATGCGCATTGCGAAGGGGACAAAGGTAGTACTACAGACCTCTACCAACTCCAACGCCCCATGCTCCATTATCAAACCGACCCAATCACTTTCTATAAAGGGTACGGGTGATGCCACAGAGCCAATGTTTCAATTTTGACCCTTTAGATATCTACGTTGCTTGACGTTATTTGCTCCCACTTTTCCCTATAGCCGAAGTGTCCAGATCGCTTCACAAATGAAATGCTGCCCATCAGAATCGATGCTCCTTACCCTGTATACTGAGGTCATAGTGGCTCATAGTGGCTCCGGTGTGACTGGCAAGAAGGAACGACGTTTTGGAATCAGCCGATTTGAATGTGCCAACCGCGCGCAACTGGGACAACCAAACGTTTCAAATTCCAGGTGATTCTAATACCTGCGACGCATACCGTTTCACCCTTGGTTTGTGTGTGGCCATGGGTTTCATCTCTGTTTCATGCCTAGCCCCCTAGCCCCCCGCCCCCTAGCTGGCTCCTGGCTGGCTCTGCCAGACCGCTATAAAAGGAGGCTTGAATGTACCAGACTACAACGCGCTCGCGCGCACCTCACAGTCTACCGCTACCACCACCCACTTCTCCAGCGATGCCCACCACCTCTTCCGCTACCTCTTCGACAACCTCTACTCTCCCCAACCCTGTCACAGCCCCAAGGCGGGATAGCCACCCTATTGTCCAAGAGGTCAACCGGCGCTTCAATGCAAACCTCCACGAGGATTTCCTTGCTGCAATGCTCGAATTTTGCGGAACGGTGTGCCTGATTCCCCTCCTACCCTACGGGCACCTTCGTTGAGCCCTCGTTCCCAGGTCCTGTTCCTCCTTCTCGGCCTCGGCGGCATCCAGGCCTCGCTCACGTCCTCTGCCGATGCGAGTGGTGTCCCGAGCGGTGCACCGATCATGTCTGTCCTCTACTCGTCCGTGTCTATGGGACTTGCCCTCCTTGTCTCCGTGTGGCTTTTCTATCGCGTCACGGGTGGCCTCTTCAATCCCAATGTTTCCTTCGCGATGCTCCTCATTGGTGCCATCAACCCAATCCGGTTTCTCATGTATGTGATTGCGCAATTTCTTGGTGCCATTGTGGCGTCCGCGTTACTTCAGGCCCTTCTTCCTGGTCCACTCCAAGTCAAGTGAGTTCCTCCTATCTTCCATATCCTCCCCTCCGATCTGATGGGGCTCCTATAGCACCGTACCCGCTATCGGGACATCAAGAGTGCAGGCGGTGTTCATCGAGATGTTCATCACCGCTGCACTCGTCTTCGCCGTGCTCATGCTCGCGGCGGAAAAGCACTGTCTGACCGCTTTTGCGCCGATCGGGATCGGTCTTACGCTCTTTTCTGGGGAGCTATTCGCACTCGACTTCACCGGTGGGTCGATGAACACTGCACGTTCGTTTGGCCCCGCCGTAGTGACGTCTTTCGGGAACTCACACTGGGTAGTACGTCCTTCGCTTTCTTGTCCTGCTACACACGAGACTCACGAGATGCTGCAGTACTGGCTGGGGCCAACCTTGGGAAGCGTTTTCGCCGCTGTCTTCTACAAGATTCTCAAGACCCTCAACTACGAGCGTCTCAACCCTGGACAGGACGGCACTACAGCAGATGTGTTGTCGCTCCCCACAGACTCAAAGGAGAAGCTCACAACCATCACCTCCATCCCTATCCCCGCCTCCGCGCCTCCACTGCCCGTCTTGGGTGGTATCAACGCGCTCCGCCTGCAGACACAAACCGCGACTGTCAACGGCCGACATGTTCTGGTTGGGCACCTCCCTCTTGGTGGCATTGACACCGGCAAGATCATTCCAGGTGAAGCCATGAACTTGACGATCCTATTTGAACCACAAGGCGTTCCATCCAGCACATCATCAGAACATACTATTGTGTAATCAATTAGATGAACTCTTGTACTACTGACTATTTGCGTACTTATATCTCTCTATCGTAATCTTCCGGCTCATCTTGTCTCAGGGATCCTATTTGCACGGATTGTATCACCAACGTTCCAAATAGATGTGCTTTTCATCTATTCTTCCAAAGACACGCCTCCCAACTTGACTTCTCATTTGAGAACCATAGTGAACTCAATCCAAGACCTTGCCGGGGTTCATAATACCACGCTCATCGAAGAGCCTTTTGACACGCTTCATGACTTCGATGCTTTCCTTGCCCTTCGAGTAGTGCAATGCGTGCAACTTCATCAATCCCACACCATGTTCCGCCGAAATGGAACCCTTATGGGAGGCTGTAGAGTTGAAATCAGCACAAGCATAACCTATTACGGTGGAAAGGCGTAGGGCGTACCGACAAGCTCATACACAAACGGCTCGAGCGCTTCCTCGATCTCCTTGGAGTATACCTCAGCGATGACATTCAGATGGAGGTTCCCTGCCATAAACATCAGTAAGGGTGCGAACCATCGGAGATAATGACTCACCATCCCCGATATGCCCATAGCCGATGCACTCCTTCACGCCTCCAGGGGTCCTGTACAGCCCCTTCTCAATCAACCTTTCCCGAACTTTATCCACAGTCTCCTTAAAAGTCGAGGTGGGGATACTAATGTCGTACTTGTACGCTTTTCCCTCTTTCGACACAGCCTCGGGGATCCCCTCCCGCAGACCCCACAACTGGACGAATTGGTCTCGTGACTGGGCCAGCACACCAGTCTGAACGAGTGGCTTGTCGCTTCCCATGAGGCTCTCGAGGAGATCATTGAGTTTCTGAGAGAAGATTGGGTAGCCAGTTAAGCAAGAGCGTGTGTTAGGGGGAGAACCACGCACCTCTTCATCATGTTCCTTCTTTCCACCACTTGTCTCGATGAGGACAAACGCCTCCGCCCCCTCGATCTCGCTTGCGTCCACTCCCTTGCCTTGTCCGTGCTTTGTTGCGAGGTTGTACGCGGTTCGATCAAAGTATTCGAACGCGGAAAGGATCTCGGAGAGGTGCCGCTTGGTTGCTTTGAAGACTGGGAGGAGGTTTTCGAAGGATGGAAGGGCGAGCAGGAGGTTATTGGTTGACTGGGGATGTCAGCCCCGAAACTCAATTGAAAAAGAAGTAAATGATGCTCACAGATGGTGCAGGGGGCGTCAAACGGCCGTGATAATACCAAGAGTGCCCTCGGCTCCTATGAACAATTGCTTCAAATCGTAACCGGTATTGTCCTTTCTCAGCGTTGATAGCTGATCCAGGACTGTTCCGTCAGGGAGAACCACTTCGAGACCCAATACGGTTCCATGGAGGGAGCCATAGCGCAAGAGTCGAAGCCCGCCTGCGTTGGTGGCGACATTACCGCCAATGTGGCAGCTTCCTTTCGCACCAAGGTCGACTGGCATGATATAAGAGTGGGGTGCGATGTACTCGGAGAGGGATTCGAGAACACAGCCCGCATCTGCGACTAGTATGCCTAGGGAAAGAATAAGAGAAAAGCTCCCCGCACAAAAGAAAGCACCAGTACCGGATACGGGGTCAAATGAACGCACATCTGACATCCCACTGAGTGTGATCACGACCTCGTCTTTAACTGGCACGCTTCCGCCTGTTGCAAAGAGATCAGTACTTTTGCTCTTAGAGCAAACCAAAGACGAACCAACCAGCCCTGTATTACCTCCTTGCGGTACAACACCAATCCGTCGCTCCCAACAATGCTTCATAATTCGGCTGACCTCTTCGGTCGACCGCGGCTTTAAGACGACGCGCGACTGGCCTTTATACTTGCCCATCCAGTCACTATTAAACTGGTCTAAATCTGAGCTCTCCGCTGCATTCGCGCCCAGCGTGGATATCACGGATTGCGGTGCGAGGAAGGACTGGAAGTGCACGACATCCGCCTCTGTGGGCGTTGTCAACGAATGTAAAAGCCGTAGAGGGCGTGTAGAGGGCGCAAGACGCGGTAGGCACGCCGCGCAACGGGAGAGGCGAAACATTGAACAGGCAAGGCTTGACAAAGCAGTGGGAAAAACCCAGCATGCAACGTGGGAAATCAAGATGTGGAATGTGGGAAATCACGGTGGAACTGTACAGGGCAGGTTGACGCCAGCTCAGGGTCACCTTGAGGTCGTCACTTCGTCGCGGAGTGGGATCCCTAGGGCGAACTATTATGCCAGGCCATATAGTGGCATTGACTGGCACTTAAAGCGGGGGATATTTATTCAAAACGAGGAATTGTCTCTGTTCTCCTCTCCTAGGCTTACCGCATGCGCCATCTCGTATGTTTTCGTTTGCCATATCCTCACTGTTTTCGCGACTTTGACCCGCCTTAGTGCCATTCATGGTTTCTGTGATCTATGCCTAGCTCAATCCACACAAGCATACAATTTGTTGTCCATTACACCGCATACGGCCGGTGCTCTGTGTCATTCTTGTAACATTCCTACAATGACGAAGCGGCTCCAAACATACAATGGGATCTATATATGATGTGTCTTACGGTACGTGATATTACACAGGAGAAACCGAATAGGGCATCCGGACAAAATTCCTACAAAGCATCCCAAAACCGGCTCCACTGACTTTTGGGTCCCTTTTCCCTCTGTTCTGCTAAATACTGCTCCTCCTCCTCGTCTATTTGGCGCTTTCCAGAAATAATATCAACTCTCTCGAGGGGGATTGTGCTGCAACCGTCGTAGTATCTCCACCCAATGAAGAAAATGAAGAAGAGCGGAAGGGCGATGTATGCACTGCAATTAAATGACTTCAACAATACCTCATTTAGACAGGTACTGAGCGACCTACGTAATAAATGTGTCGGCCTTGAAAGGCATGAATGCGTCGAACCCTTTCAACAGTGTTATTATTGTGGTAAGGATGAGAGCAAACTGTAACTGATTAATATTGAGACAGTATTGCGTAACCAATTGCCCACCCAAGCTGCCCATGGCTGAAATAATGATGTCCAGGGCAAATGTGTCTTCCGATCGATGCCCTTCACCTTCAGCGCTCCCATAAAACGAATGTGGGTATATGTGATACAGACTTTGAAATGGGTTTTAGTATCCAATTTCGGTGTTTGGTGGAGAATCGACAAAACTCACTCCAAGCGAGAGCCCCAAACGTCGAAGCAAGGTTAGATAGGTACTCGAGCACCTTCCCTGGCCCCTTTCCAATGCTCATAAATGCAGAGCAAGCCAGCACAAGTGACGCTCCAAGTGCCGCGTATGGTACTCCAAAGCGATTGACTCGTTTGAAAATAACGGGAGCTTTTCCTTCCAAAGCAAGTCCATAGAGTGTACGGGAGGAGATGTAGAGATCGGTGTTTGCCGCCGAGAGAACAAAAATGAGCGCAATCGAATTGATGACATGGTCCAAGCCTCGTATCGCGAGGAGCCGTGCCGCTGAAGAAGCGTGAGTTGCGTATATCAAAGCGACATTGATATCTCCCATACCAGCAACAAACGGGGAGACCGCAACCGAACCCCTTGACTCTGGGGCGCTGCTGACAGTGAACAGAGGCTCCGTGCGTGGCACAATGAGGCCAATGACAAACACATTGCTGATGCCGCGAGCACTGTGTCAGTAAAGTAGTAATTGAGAGCACAGGGAAATACTCGCCCAATATAAAAGACGAGGATACGCCAAAATGCTATTGACGGACTAGGTTAGTGACGCTTGAGACGAGAAGAGAGCGACTCACTCCGTTTAATAGCTAGATGGGGAGACGATATTAGCAGACACACAGGAAGTTGGTTGCAAGGACACGCTTACCTGCGGGAATAGTCTTGCGAGGGTTGGTTGCCTCCCCAACAGTAACACCAACCTGGTGGCCTATGTTAGACTATACGGTAGTCTATTGGATCATAAACCCACCAGCTCCGTCCCCAGGTATGCAAACAATGCGTTTGCTGTACGATTCACTCAGCTTTGTGTAGCTTAGTCGACCGTAATCACGCACTCATTACAGAACAAACACCAAGGAACTTGGAAGTTTCTCCCATTCCAACTACATCCTCCAAATATGACCCAAAGGGGCCATTAGGTGGTTGATAATTCATGAAGCCAATGACTTGACGTCTTGGGTTCACACCAGCATCCACCAGAATCCCGAAGAGGATGAGCCCAATTAAAGAAATGACTTTCACTGATGAGAGCCAGAACTCGACCTCTCCAAGGAAGCGGATGCCGGCAAAGTTCACTCCAGTGACTGAGAATACAAAAATAATTATGTAAGACACCACAAATTCTATGCAGATAAAGAGAGGAGGCGCACTTCCGATAATGATAAGAGTGATCCATACTGCACTTGGTACTGCATCGGTCCACCACCGTAACACCAGTGTCGCGGAGTTGATCTACAAGAAGAACGTGGCTCAGTGTCGATATATCTATTGTCTCAAGAATGGCGTCACAAGCTCTGGCAAGGCAGGAAAGCGGAACCCAAGAAAGGTGGCGTTACACCCCCGCTTGGTCGGAGAGAGCTACATGAACCTTATACGAGTTGGGTCTGTCCGAAAGTCATATATGACCGTTTCGCGAGCCATGGTTCGGCGGGAGCACCCAGATCTCCGAAGCAATTTGCCGATTGGCCGAGGATATGCCAGAGGCCATTGGTAGGCCAAGGTGGCCCGGATACACAACCGGGTTGCCATTGCATTGCATTGCAGCGTTTTCAAGTACATACCTGGACAGGACACAAGAACCAATAGTTGAACAGGTAATTCCAACCTAAGGCAAACCCCGCACTGTTTCAATTAGTATGTGTTGGCTTGGTGTGAGGGCTTCAACAATGTTTCACATACGCGGGGTGCCAGAAGCGAGTCGTATAGCCAGCGAAGCCTTTCTTGTGAGGGAGATACGCTGCCATCTGCCAGAAAGAGATCAGTGTGCTGATTGAGACTGTAATTACCGAACGATCCTGACCTCTCCCAGACTCATCATAACGCACCAGCTTTGGGGAGCATTAGTTCAAGATGCCTCGCCAGGGCAATATTGCGTTCATACCAATCCACTCCTGGGCCCTCGTCAGTGACAGTGAGATTGGTGGGGCTATTTGCGTACCAAGAATGACATAGCCGATGAGCAAGCCAGCAGGCCCGCCTAGAAAATTCTGTTCTGTGATCTATCACGCTGTCACGTTTCGTTGCCGTACCTCGAACAAGGGCAGTTGAGGAGCCGATGATCAGACCTGTTCCGATGGCACCTATATTGAATAAGACGCTGAGCGCTGAGAGCTGACATTGACAAGCGGAATTGCGATCCACACCTCCAAGTGCCATCATAGAAATCTGTAAAAAATTAGTTCATTTCCCACATTCGTTGAGGTGCCTACCAACCTGCCGGGCTTCAAGCCCTCGCTTTAGCGTCTGCTCTACATTCTCTAAATCTTCTCTTGCTTGATCGCGGACTTGAATCTGGACTTTCACGGTTTGGGGCATCGAATTAGAGAAAGTGGATCTGCCTGATATTGACGGCGTTGACGTTGAGCGGCGACCCATTTCATAATCGTTTGGTTGATACATGGCTGAACAGGCGGCTCAACCGTTCCTTGCGTGGATGAGCTGAATGTCGTTTGGTTGGGGGCGAGATTGAACCGCAAGGGGGAGTTGAAGATGTTCATGTATGCCCCGGCTTAAGAACGGTGCTACGCTGAGCCATACGGTGTGAATGAATGGGATGCTGGCGGACAGCACCTTATTGACAGTCTCTCCAATACGGTCAAACGGATCAGACGCGACAGGCACCCACACCTGCCGTTTAGCCGAAGTCGATCTTGTACAGGTTGTCTTGTGGTTGTCAGCCAAAGAAGCGCCGGGCTTGGAAGTAATTGAGGGTTATTGGCCCGAGGCTGATATGCCGGGTGGTTCTATTATTGAAACAGGAACCCACGAAAGACACCTGACAGTGGCGAAAGTGGTACAATTCGATTACCCCAGCAAGCCGAACAAAGCGCAGTTGAGAGCATGGAAACAGGCAGTACACCCTACTCGGAGAATGGGAAGTGCGCGTGTCCCGTACATGACTGCATGATCAATACCTTGCATTTGACCTGTACAACCAGTCAAGGTGTTCGCATCAAGGACCTTAGATATTGTGAACAAATCTATCACGGAGAAAAAAAGCGCAACGCCCAGAAAATGACTGGCCATTACTAACTCGACAGAAACCATACCCACGCCGCCAACTGGCCTTCGTATCAACCTTGCTGGCTTACAGGCACGATTAAGCATTTGTTGACATTGGGAACTGGCTTCACTGGCGGACCCGATTAGGATATCTCCTTGATCATTATAGTGCCCTACTGAGATTCTCACTGGCGTTTGCGCATCCATAAGAGCGATGATGACGCCCTCTGCGGATAAGCTAAATCCCCGCGAGTTCGAGGAGATTAAAGGGTTGGAGGACTCCTCCCTTCACGACCGTCAGAGGCGGTCCGACACGGAATATGAACGGTAAGGCGTGTAGGAGGCTAACCACGTATGACAGGGCGATTGGTTCCTCCGATTGGAGCATGTGCCCGCTTGGCAAAGATCGATCAATGCTGATCACTGAGATAATGTACACGCGGGGTGGTCTTTTGTATTCAGCCCCCTGGGCAGTTAAAAATTTAATAGTGCCTCTGACATGAGGTTTTGAGGGACAGGTTTGCCTTTCTTCCAATCTCTTTTTTAACCACGGCGGTGCAGGGATTGGAGGGTCCCAATTATTGGTCTGGCTCGACAGTACTTATGTAGAGTGAGCAATAGGGTGTTCACGCAGTTGTTCTGTTACCTCTTGCAGCCAAGGAGGCCTCGGGTGCTTCTTGCAGAGAGCCAGAAAAATGATGAACCACTTGTTCCATTCCATCTGAGATGCGGTCGAGCTTCATCCATGCTGATGAGCATTTGCTCGGTCTGATCGCAAACACAGACAGTGCGTGCTTAAGGAAGTCGAGGCCCATCGGTCCAGAACGCGCTTGAAAATGTCAATGTCCAACCAGTGGTCCTTGTGATACACGAAGCAGCGATGTGTGACGTCTTGAGTGCGATATGAGGAGTCCAAGTTGTGTTGTCTACATCGCATCTCTAGCTCTTCAAAGAATCAATCCTCGGTCGAGAGGTAGAATAAGGGGATTCCAGAATAGGTGCCCCCTAAAGCAGTTCGTCCATAGACTGGAGTCAGCAATCTGGCATAACGTGGACGAGCAACAGTCCGTTTCTGCGGATATCCACCGAAAGGGCTTGCATCCAGTCCAAGATCGGTCCGATGTAGGGAGTTTCAGACACTTTTGTTATATTCATGTTCGCCCTCCGCGTTTGCCGCGAAATTGTCGATACCGGTGGGCGTAAAGGCCAAAATAGTACTGTATGCCTAAGGTGATGTAAATTTGGTCCTAGCTCCACTATCGATGTCTTCCTTGTCCAAACCTTTTCTTTCCGCACCCACCATTTCGCGTATTTCGTTTGCCGGTCCGCGCCGTCTTCGCCACTTCACTTCGTCTTGGTTTCTCTCATACTTCTGTAGTCTATGCTTGACTTGATCTATCCAAGCACAAAAGATATGGTACTTATAGTCTATTATAGCGCAGGAAGCTCCTTTGACATGCCATGTTATCCTCGTGAATTTGCCCGTCTCCTACACTTGGGAGTACAGAAAAGGACTCCGCGCCTCCAATCTCGGCTGCTACCCACAAAATACCGCCCAGGAAGAGGTCCTCAGGTTGGAGCCTACCTGGCAATAGAAGGAAGGTCGCTCTGCGGAGAACTTGGTTGAACAGAGTTGTAAAATGTGTTGTAATAAAAGCTTTTCGGTTTCGGCCCCCTTTTGCTGCTGAAGGTGGTACCCACCCAGCCTCGCGAGACAAAGAACCAAAACTTCTCTGTGGCCAGTTTTGGTGACTGGCGCGCCGACCGCGACGAGAGACTGGAAAACGAATCCAGGGTGTTGCAAAAGATATCGAGCACGATAGTCGACCGCGTATTCTGCGTGGACTAGGTGAGAGGCTCTCGACACGGTCAAGCTATGGCTGACGATTGCGCTGCTGCTGGAACGGGTGCAGGGCGTGCCGACAATATATGCAAGCGGCATTAGTCGTCGCTCGACGACGGTGGTGGCACCCTCGCCTTGTGCACTCGACAGCCCAGCAGCAAAAACGGACGTTGAACCAGTCTGCCGCCAACGACGACGGCAACGCATTATCACAGTCCGCAAAATCCCCCCAATCGCGCCACAACGCGTCTCTTACTTCGTCTTTACTGTCCCCTTCCGCCCCCGGCATCCGCACGCAACTCTCCAGCATGTCAAAATCGACCCCCTTTCGCAAAGACGGCCAGCGTGGCCACTTATCGTCCTCATCGTCCAATAAGGGTGCTGCAGCTGCCAGACGAGCAGTGAGGGCGTCCCCAAACCCCGGTCCACTCCCTCAGCCCCAACTTGACGGCGATGTCTGGGACTCGAGATTCATCGAGAACAACTACAACCCGGACCGCAGTATTCAACTCAGTCCAGAGGTGCTCTCAAATCCTCGTCATGCGGTTTCACGATTCATGCAAACTGGCCTTGGTGCGAATCCGACATTCACCACTACCAGTGGCTATGTGGGCCGGCAGCAGTACTTCCGGTATGTAATGTGCTTTTATCATCTCGCACTCGCTATGAAATACACTGCACTACACGAACTTCGTGGCTCGTTTCACGTCCTGCTCACAACAGACTGTATCTGCGGGAAATATCTCCCCGACCGTCTCCAAGTCCCGCCCAAGGCAGTGGAAACCCTTGCTATTGCCAACTATACACTCTCTAAACCCGACCTAGGCCTGTCGATCTCGCTTACGATGCTTGGCTATCGCGCGCTATTCCAGTCGATGACATTCGACTCGTGAACATTTGCTGACCACGACTCCAGAGCCACTATTACAGTAGATGAGGAGCTAGGAATCATAGGAACCGGGGATAGCACGACCAAGAAAGAGGCTGAGAGGCTCTGTTGTATATCGGCGAGCCTACAGTTACAAAAACGAGGAATAGTGAGTTTAGCAGGCGAATCATACTGTCCTAACCTATCGCCAGCTCGACACAAAGGTCCGCATCAAGGCGAGCCCCTCTGCTGCCGTCGTCGCCAAGGAGCAATCAAAGGTTGCCCTCTCTGACGGCTCCGAAGTCAACTTCGAGCTCGCGCGCCAATTTATGGACTATTATTGCCGTCGCTTTGGGTTCGGCAGGCCCGACGTTACCTACGAAGCTGGGGGGAAAAAGCGACAAAGTTGGGACGCGATTATGACGGTCGGAGGACGCCGGATTGGCCTAGGTAGTGCTGCATCAAAAAAGGAGGCCAACGTCAATTGCTACCTCGATGTGACGGTCTATCTCGAGGGCTGTGACCCGGGCCTGTGGAAGGAGTTCCGCAACGCAGCTGCGCAGGGCAAGGATGGCCCACCACCCCCCAACGTCCGCCTGCAAATGTCCGAATCGCTCGCAGATGAGGTCCGGGATCTCTGTTCGGATATCAAGCAAGGCTTGTTATGGCGGAATCGGCCTAAAACCGCTGTCGCACCCACCCCTGCTACTCCTGCCAATGGTGCCCCACTATCAAACTACCAAAAGCCATCCACAGAGTTTATCGCCTCGAAGAGCGCCCGCCTAAAACGACAGCTTGATGAGTACCGAATCAACCCGAAACACGAGACGATGCGCAATACTCGCAGTGCGCTTCCGGTGTACACTAAGATTGAGGGTTTGCTGGAAACGATCGAAACGAACGATGTGACGATTTGCATGGCCGCCACTGGATCTGGCAAGACGACGCAAGTGCCACAGCTTATCCTCGATCAGTGGACTGACAAGGGGGTGGGTGGCAAGTGCAATGTCATCTGCACGCAGCCGAGACGTATCGCCGCTATATCCGTCGCAGAGCGTGTTGCAAAGGAGAGAGGAGAACTGCTCGGGAAGGGCTCGATTGGCTATCAAGTGCGATTCGAGTCGAAGCTCCCGCTGGACCACGGCTCCGTCACTTTTTGCACGACTGGTATCTTCCTTAAGCGCATGCAATCGGCACTGCAGGCTGAAGCGAGCGGTGGACGGAGCTTGGACGACGTGACGCACATTGTCGTCGATGAGGTCCACGAACGAGATGTCGATACCGACCTTGTCCTCGTCGTACTCAAGCGCCTGCTCGCTGACCGAAAGAAACGCGGCATCCCCCTCAAGGTCGTTCTCATGAGCGCCACCATCGACCCGAGCCTCTTCCAGCAGTACTTCCCCGATGCAGCGGGTCTGCCTGCGCCGGTGGCGGAGATCCCAGGGCGGTCGTTCCCCGTTGAGAAACGGTTCCTCGATGATATCCTGAAGGAGTTCCGAGAGTCAGCTGGGCCAGAAGCTGCGTGGGTGTTCAACGATAAGGCTGTTGCAACATATTTGCTCGCGGAGGTGGGCCCGAATGCTCTTGATGAAGCCGGTTTCCCTCAAGCGGCCATGATGGCCAAAACTTTCCGAGGGGGTGGAACTGGCGAGGATTTAGATATACCGTACCCCCTTATTGCTCTCACAATCGCCCATGTCATCAAGCGCTCCGCAGACGGCCACGTACTGGTGTTCCTGCCAGGATGGGAAGAAATTCAACAGGTGCAGAAGATCTTGCAAGATCCGATGAGATCGCTCCTTGGCATTCAGTTCAACCACTCGTCGAAATTCAGTGTGCATGTCCTGCACTCGTCCGTTCCCATTGCGGAACAGCAGGCAGTCTTCGAGCCAGCTAAGGAGGGCGTGCGACGCATCATTCTTTCTACCAACATTGCTGAGACCTCAGTTACCATTCCCGACGTTGTCTACGTTGTCGACACCGGCAAGGTTAAAGAGCAGCGCTATGATCCCGACCGCCACATCTCGTCGCTCGTTTCCGCATGGGTCGGTTCTTCCAACTTGAGTCAACGCGCGGGTCGTGCGGGTCGTCATAGGCCCGGAGAATATTATGGGCTGGTGTCAAAGTCGAGACTTACTCAGCTGAACCCATACCAACTTGTCGAGATTAAGCGCGTAGATCTCAGCAATGTCGTCATGCATGTCAAGGCGCTTAACTTCCCGGGTATGGAGGTGGAAGATGTCCTTGCCCAGGCTATCGAGCCGCCCGCGCCAGAACGTATTGCTTCGGCTATGGAGAACCTTCGGATGGTTGGTGCTCTGGACGAGAAAAAGAACCTGACTTCATTGGGACGCGTCTTACTCCAGCTCCCCATCGAAGTGCAGATGGGCCGCCTGCTGCTCTTTGGCAGTTTCTTCCGGTGCTTAGACCACGCCATCACCCTCGCCGCTATTCTCACCAATCGCGACCCGTTCCTCAACCCGCCATTGCTGAAGAAAGAAGCCAACGCGTGCAAGGCGTCGTGGAGCCCTGCCAACTTCCGCTCCGATGCGCTTGCCACGCTGTTTGCGTACAATTCTTGGTGGGAAATCCAAGGGCGCGGAGATTACCAGGCTGCAAATCAGTTCTGCTCGGAAAACTTTTTGTCCAAGCCGAGTTTATTGCAGGTGCAGAGGCTCAGGGGCCATCTGTTGCAAGCCCTGTACCATGCGGGGGTTATCGCGGTCTCTGCGGGCGGTGTGGCTGGGAATCTGGAACCAGGTCGGAAGATGAATTTGACAGTCCCACCTGAGTTGAACACCAACGCCGACTCATTACCGTTACTCGCTGCCCTGATCGCCATTGGGTCTCAACCGAATTTTGCTATTCGGACTTCCGAGAAGATCTTGCGGACCGCACAGGATCGGGTACGTTCGATTTCCCCTTTGCGTGCAATATGACCTGATGGACTCCATAGACGGTGTTCATTCATCCCGCTAGTGTGAATAACCGCAAACACGAAGCAAAGACAGACGAGAGCGGAGCATTCTTCGATAAGCAATTGTTCGCCTTTGCGGAGAAAGTCCGCAACGTTTCGGCACCTGGGTCAAGCAATGCGCAAACCTTCATCAAGGGCAATACCAAGCTCGATCCTATGACGTACTTGCTCTTCGGCGCGTACAACCTTGTCGTCACGGATCGTGGTTTGGAGTGCGATGGCTGGCTGCCTATTGTCGGTCCTGTCGATGTGCTCGATGATGTGCAGCGATTAAAGGCACTGATGGATGGATGCCTATTGCGTGTGTTCGAGGGAATCGAACTTAGAAGGAGGGAACAAAAGATGTATCCCAGCTCGAGGGTGCCAGCTGGGTTGCTCCGAACACGACAGGAAGAATCGGACGAAGACGAGGGTGAAGATGATGACGAGGATCCAGCGACCAAAGCCCGTGGCCGTGCGCTCAGCGAAGAGGAGATCCGCGAGTTCGACTACCTGACAAGAGACGTGGTGCGCGTGCTAGACCGGTTTGCGGAGGAGCGGTCGACTAGCATGTCCAGAATGCCGTCGAGACCTGCGACGCCTGGCACTGCATTAAACTCGGGTCGTAATACCCCGCTCAATATGTGGACTCCGTCTGGTGGGATGCGGCTGACGCTCCCTCCCTCTGGGTACTCGACGCCGTACAGCTACGGCTCGGCACACAATTCTCGACCTGTTACCCCGAGCGGCCTCACGAGGACCACGAATCCGTGGTAAATGCTTAGGTTTCTTGAAGGGACGTCACGCAGTCTTGCAAAGTTTAATACTAGACATAGAGCCTCAATTACTTCTGATTACCTTCGAGATGTACATTATTCCCGATCCCGGATGAGAGAATCTATCCCCGCAGAATTCCCAGTGGAAAAGGTGAAAACAACTGAGAGGGCCCCTGGTTGGCTGTGTACCCGATTTTTGGACCCAAGCCTGTGAAACCTAGCTGGCCGCGAGCCATTGGGCGCGAATGAATTGCTCGTCATGCGTGCCTCGGGAAATCCTAATAGATCAGGAGTCGGCTTCACTACAATGGCGGTACAATGGACGATATTTAACCAGACGTAGTCTATCGAATTGGAAAGACCCCTAGACGTGGTAATTAATGTTGAATCAATGGGTAAAGTGAAGACAAACCGGCCATTCGGAGTAGGTCATATGATTAAAGAACCACTGGATAGCTACGGATGGAGCGGGGCGTATGTAGTGCTGTGCGGGGTGAGAGGTGCAGAACTGGGCCCGCACCGCTACCGCTCAGAAGGCAGAAGGCAACATCACAGAGTATCCACAATCTGTATACCCACATAGCATATCTTAGTTTAGTTCAGTCAAAGAAGCTACGGAGAAGGCACTGTACGGTCGGGGTCGGAGGGTCGGAGTTTTCCCACGGTGTGCCACCAGTTGATCCTGGCCGAATCCGACACGGCAGTCGCAGTGCCTTGACATGGCATCGAATATGCGTGGGCTCACGCAAGTATGTCCCAAGAAATACTCCAGTAATCCGAGTCCTAGCGGCGGACGCTGACCCTACGTTACAACTAGTTTATTGCGGATATTCGCGCGTGCCGGGTCAAGGAGGTCGAGGAGAAGAGGATCAACAAGGAAATGGCGAACATCAGGAAACAGTTCAAGGGTCAGTTCAACTCCCTGGCTCTTGCACTTTAGGCTGACATTTACAATCCTCGGCAGACCCACAACTGTCCTCGTACCAGCGCAAGAAATACGTTGCCAAGCTTGTATTCACCTACATTCTTGGATACAAGGTCGATGTCGGTCACTTTGAAGCCGCAAATCTCGTTACGAGCAACAAGTACACCGAGAAACAAATCGTATGGATTTCCTGGCAGTTTCTAGAAGCCTATTCCAATGCTGACTCTTGATAACGTCCGCAGGGGTATCTAGCGATGACATTGATGTTGCACGAACACTCGGAACTGTTACTCATGGTTGTTAACTCCATCAAAAAGGACCTCGAAGAAAGCAACGAATACAACAATTGCCTCGCGTTACATGCCATAGCAAATGTAGGAAGTAACGAGATGGCAGAAACGCTCGCCCCTTCGGTTCACCGGCTCCTCATTTCCCCGTTCGTGCCGGGCACCTCCAGAAGCCCTTTCCACACCTGACGTATTCCTTAGAACGTCTCCTAATTTTGTAAAGAAGAAGGCAGCTCTCACGTTGCTCAGATTATATCGAAAATACCCTGAAGTAATTCCTGCGGCAGAGTGGGCGCAGCGAATCGTTTCCATTATGGACGATTACGACCTGGGTGTCGTGGTGTCCGTCACAAGTCTGGTCATGGCTATGGCTCAAGATCATCTTGATGCCTTCTCGGTATCCTATCAGAAGGCCGTTGACCGATTACAGAAGGCGAGCCACCCCCGACATCCACGAATACCTGGCTGATTCCTGTAACAGCTCGTCATAGATCGAGAATTTCCCGCGGCCTATGCGTATTACCGAATACCCTGTCCATGGCTCCAAGTGAAGCTCTTGCGACTTCTCCAATATTACCCACCTACGAGTAAGCGCTTAGCCTTCAACGATCAAGATCAAGTACATCTTACTGACATTGATTTAGTGGACCCGACCCTTCTCGAGATTTTGAATAAAGTCCTCAAAGCCATTTTAAACAATTCAGTGGAAGTCGCGAGCAATGTCCAGCAAAATAACGCGCAAAACGCGATCTTGTTCGAGGCTATCGGTATCGCAATCCACTTGGATGCTTCCTCACCCCTCGTGCTCGACGCAGCCGAACTTCTCGCCCGATTTATCAGCTCCAAAGAAACGAATGTTCGCTATCTTGGATTGGATACCATGGCGCATTTAGCAGCTCGCTCCGATACACTGTACCCAATTAAGCAACACCAGGCTACGATCATCAGCTCTTTACGAGACAAGGATGTATCAGTTCGACGACGCGCCCTCGACCTGCTCTACTCGATGTGCGACAGCGACAACGCGGAGATCATTGTGGAAGAGCTTCTCAGATATCTCAAAGTAGCGGACTACGGACTACGAGAAGAAATGGTCTTGAAGATTGCCATTTCGACCGAAAAATTTGCAACTTCTTACAAGTGGTACATAGACACCATCCTTCAGCTCATCAGCACCGCTGGTGAACACGTCGGAGAGGAGGTATGGTACCGTGTGGTTCAAATTACGACGAACACGGAGGACTTGCAGGCGTATGCCACCCGTGCAGTATTTGAGCATCTCAAATCGCCCACGGCTCACGAGTCGCTAATCAAGATTGCGGGTATGCGCAATATGAACATCTGTGGAGTATTTTTATTTTGCTAACTCTTGGAATAGGGTATATCCTGGGGGAGTATGGTCATTTAGTAGCGAATGAAGCGGGCCTCAGCCCTATGGAGCAGTTTATGGCATTACACTCTAAGTCACAATACTGTCAAGCACCCACGCGAGCTATCCTACTCACCACCTATGTGAAATGGGTGAACGTTTTTCCGGAGATCAAGGATCACCTTGTCAATGTCCTCGAACGATATCGATATGTTCTCGACGCCGAGTTACAACAGCGAGCATGCGAGTACTATGCGATTGCCACGATGCCGGACGATGACCTCCTGCAAAAGATATGCGAGGAGATGCCGCCATTCCCGCCACGAGAGTCAGCGTTGCTCAACCGGCTAAACAAGAAACATGGAGATACTGAGGATAGTCGCGTGTGGGTCATCGGTGGGAGGGAAGCAAACGCAGTGAGAGGCACGAAGGGTAAAGGGAGGAGGACCCTGGACCTGACTGGAAGCACCAAATCCAACGGTGGCACACCAGTTGATGGACTCTCTGGCTCCGATCTGTTGGCAGCTTTGGCAGATCTGGATATCTCTGGTACTTCTTCCGCCCCAGCCG
>WNFL01386228.1_pt2 | contig 18747 bp, 17 predicted proteins | sample 5400361 | NCBI WGS metagenome assembly WNFL01 (sample SAMN13153351, study PRJNA577476) | soil metagenome | isolation source: 40 cm soil on Douglas fir-dominated hillslope | place: USA:California | collected 2013-09-17
TTGAAGCCGGTTCCAAGGTAATCTCTTCCCCTCATGGATCGTTCCGCCACGGTCTTCTGGATCGCGGTATCCGCATCCTTCGCGCTCCGCGTCCCCGTCGGTAGGTTCGCCCGGTGCCGATGAACCCAGAGTGGCTCCCGGTGCTGGGGCTTCTCCTCGGGGGCATCCTGGCCTTGGTCCTCGCGATTCGCGCCCTCGTCACCGGAGAAATTCGGAAGGGCCTGGGCCTTGGCGTCGCCGCGGTCTCGATGATCAGCGTTGCGTTCTTCATCGGGAAGGAGAATTCGCTCTCCGGCCGGGCGAACGCGCCTCCCCTGACGCCGGCCCCCGGAGTCCACGTGAATGCCTTCCCGGACGACGAGGACGCCGACTCCACCGCCGTCCAGCTCGTGCTCGGAAAGGTGACGCTGATCCTCGCGCCCGCCGAGCGCTACGTGCTCACGTTGGACGGGCGGAGATTCCTGCTCCTCGAGACGGCGCGGCAGCGCCTCTTCGTCACTTGCGACGTGGCGTCACGGGACCAGCTCTCCGCCCGCGTCCGCCGGAACAATTGGACGCCCGATCCCCATACGCTCGTGGTGCGCGAGGACACGACCGAGGTCTTCCGGGTTCGCTACGCGGATTCCCGGCGGTTCGAGATCCGCGGCGCGTTCTTCCCGAAGGAGAGCAAGGAGACCTTCCTCATCTCCTCGAAGGGCGGGATCCACTGGAAAGGCGGCGGGGCGGCGCCGGGAACGACGATGGACTTGAGGCGCTTCGGAGCGGGGACGATCGAGTTCGAGAAGTCGGGGCTGGTGCGGATGAAGCGCTAGCGCTCGATCCCTGCCTCGGCGGTGCGATCCACGACGACTTCCCCGCCCTTCATAACCCACCGCACGCCATGGATGACGGCGTTGATGTCGGTCTCGGGGTCGCCCTGCACGCCCACGAGATCCGCGTAGTAACCCGGCGCCACCGCGCCCAGATCCTTCTCTTCGCCCAGGAGCGCCGCCCCGTTCGTCGTGGCGGCGGCCAGCGCCTGCGCGGGCGTCATGCCCGCCTTCACGAACCAGCCCAGCTCGCGCGTGTTCTCGCCGAACATCGTGAACACGGCGTCCGAGCCCATCGCGATCGGAACGCGCGCGCGGAACGCCCGGCGAAGGGTCTCGAGGTTCTTCACGCGGTACGCGTTCAGGTGCGCCACCGCGGAGTCGCCGTACCCGAACTCCGCGGCGTGCTCCGCGTAGTAGCGGTTGTGGTCCACGGTCGGCACGTACGTGACGCCGCGCCGCGCCATCTCGCGCAACGTGGCGTCGTCGATGTCGATCGCGTGCTCCACGCTCTGGGCACCCGCGCGGACCGCGTCGCGCGCGCCGTCCGGCCCGTAGGAGTGGATGGCCACGCGCTTGCCGCGCTCCCTGGCGATGTCCACCGCGGCCTTCATCTCCTCGTACGTGTAGGTCTGGAATCCCGTCACGTCGTCCGCGCTCCCCGTCGAGCCGTAGATCTTCACCACGTCCGCGCCCGCCGCGATCTGCTGGCGCACGGCCTTCATGACCTGATCCACGCCGTCCGCCAGACCGCCGGCTAACGCCTGCGGCGCGTCGGTGTAGGGCGACATCGTGGGATAGAGGCCGTAGCCCGCCACGAACATCCGCGGCCCGACCATGGATCCGCGGTTGATGAGATCGCGCATCGCGATGTCCATGTACTGGAAGGAGCCCAGATCGCGCACCGTGGTGACGCCGGTCTCCAGGGTCTTCCGGGCGTTCTCCTGCGCCAGGAACATCGTCTGCATCGGCGCGCGCGCATCGAGCTCTTGCCACGGCCGGCTGTCCTTCGCCTGGTCCCACCAGTAGGTCATGTGGGTGTGCGCGTCGATCATTCCGGGGATGGCGGTCAGCTTCCTCAGATCAATCCGCACGGCGTCCGAGGGAACCTGGACGTCCACGCGCGAGCCCCCGCTCACGGAGCGGATGCGGTCCCCGACGACCACGACCAGGGCGTCCGTCAGGGTGTGTCCTTTGCCATCCAGGAGCTTTCCGAAGCGGATCGCCTTGACGCGGGCGCCGGGTGCCGTGCCCTGCCCCGGCGGCGCTTTCGGGACGACCTCCGGGACCACGGGCGGGGGCGCGACCGGCGGTGCGGCGCCCTTGGGCACACCGATATCGCGCCACATCCTCCACCCGCCCGCCTTCTCGCGGGTCCAGACCTCGACGTAGCTCCCGGAGTCGGGCTCGGCGGTCGTGGACCCGAGGGGCCCGATCGTGAAATTCCAGAGGCCGGTCTCGTAGGCCAAGTTCCCGATCACGAAGACGTCGACGGTGGTGATGGTGCCGTAGGTCATGCGGACCCGGGAGAACACATCCTTCATCCTGGCGCGGACGTTCTCGCGTCCGACCGTGAGCCCGCCGCCCGGGCGGAGCAGCGCCCCGTCCGTCGCGAAGAGCGACGCGAAGAGATCCGCGTCGCCGGTCTGCCAGGCGCGGAGGAAGGCGGCGTTCCCCGCGTCGATCGCGGTGCGCACGGCCGCGGAGTCCGAGGACGCCGCAGCGCGCGCCACGGAGGGCGCGCCGAGGATCAAGCACGCGATGACGAGCCAGCGACGCATCAGCCCTCCTGTTCCTCGTATTTCGTCTTCAACCGCTGGTGTCCCCGACCGCCTTCCCGTCCGCGATGTCGCGGAGCAGCCGCCGCATGATCTTCCCGGAGCGGGTCTTGGGGAGATCGGCGGTAAAGATGATCTCCTCGGGCCGCGCCAGCTTGCCGATCTTCTTCACTACGTGCTCCTTCAGCTCGTCGACCATGTTCGCCGCCGTCGTACCCCCCTCTTTCAGCGTGACGAAGGCGCAGATCGCGGTGCCCTTGAGCTCGTGCTGACGGCCGACCACCGCCGCCTCGGCGACCGCCTGGTGATCCACCAGGGCGCTCTCCACCTCCATCGTGCTGATCCGATGCCCCGCGACGTTCATCACGTCGTCCACGCGCCCCAGGAGCCAGAGATAGCCGTCCTCGTCGCGCTTCGCGCCGTCCCCCGTGAAGTAGACGCCGGGGAAGCGCGACCAGTACTGCTCGCGATAGCGCTCGGGATCGCCGTAGATGCCGCGGAGCATCGAGGGCCACGGCTTCTTGAGCACCAGATAGCCGCCGCCCACGGTCACCGTCTCGCCCTTCTCGTTCACCACGTCGGCCACGATCCCGGGAAGCGGCTTCGTCGCGGAGCCGGGCTTGAGCGAGGTGATCCCGGGCAGGGGCGAGATGAGGATCATCCCGGTCTCGGTCTGCCACCAGGTGTCCACGATCGGGCAGTTCCCGCCGCCGATCACCTCGTGGTACCAGACCCAGGCCTCGGGGTTGATCGGCTCCCCCACGGAGCCCAGGAGCCGGAGCGAGGTGAGGGTCCGCTTCTTCGGCCACGCGGTGCCCCATTTCATGAACGCGCGGATCGCGGTGGGCGCGGTGTAGAAGATCGTCACGCCCAGCTCTTCGACGATCTGCCAGAAGCGGTCCTTGTCCGGCCAGTCTGGCGAGCCCTCGTACATCACCACGGTCGCGCCGTTCGCGAGCGGGCCGTAGACGACGTAGGAGTGCCCGGTCACCCAGCCGATGTCGGCCGTGCACCAGTAGACGTCCTCTTCCTTGAGGTCGAAGACCCATTTCGTCGTGGCGTAGGCGCCGGTGAGGTAGCCGCCCGTGGTGTGCACGATGCCCTTGGGCTTCCCCGTGGTGCCGGAGGTGTAGAGCGTGTAGAGCATGTCCTCGGCGTCCATGGGCTCGGGCCAGCAATGATCCGGAACGTCGTCCATGACCCGGTGCCACCAGTGGTCGCGGCCCTCCGTCATGTGGACCGGGAAGTCGCCGCGCTTCACCACGACCACGTGCTGGATCGAGGGCGTGCCCTTCAGCGCCTCGTCGGCGTCGTGCTTCAGGGGAACGATCTGCCCGCGCCGCCATCCTCCGTCCGCGGTGATCAGCACCTTCGCTTGGGCGTCGTTGATTCGGTCGCGCAGCGCTTCCGCGCTGAAGCCGCCGAAGACCACGCTGTGCACCGCGCCGATCCGCGAGCACGCGAGCATGGCGATCGCGAGCTCGGGGATCATGGGCATGTAAATCGCGACGCGGTCGCCCTTCGCCACGCCCAGCTTCTTCAGCGCGTTCGCGAACTTGTTCGTCTCGCGGTAGAGATCCCAGTACGTCAGCGTGCGCCGGTCGCCCGGCTCGCCCACCCAGATCAGCGCGGCCTTGTTCCGCCGCGCGCCGCGGATGTGGCGGTCCAGGCAGTTGTAGGAGGCGTTGAGCTTCCCGCCCAGGAACCACTTCGCGTCCGGCGCCTTCCACTCGAGGACCTTGCTCCAGGCCACGAACCAGTCCAGCTCCCCCGCCACCTTGGCCCAGAAGGCCTCGGGATCCGCGGCCGCCTGCTTGTAGATCGCGTCGTCGTGGAGCACGGCCCTGTCGCTGAATTCCTTGGGCGGGGGGTAGATTCGTTTTTCCTCGAGAAGGGCATCGATGGCGCCGGCGGCAGGCGGACCCTTCGGGGCAGGAATCTTGGCGCTCATGGGATCGATCCCCCGTCGGCGGAAAAAGAGGCGCGCCGCGGAACGCCTGAGGCGCCGCGGCGCGTGGGAGTATACGTAGGTCCGAGCGGAGGAATCAAGGCATGGGGATCACGTCACGGATGCACGTCCGCGCAGGCCTGGAGCGTGAGATCGGTGTTGTCGAGACGCACCGAGATGGAGTTCACCTCGTCCAGATCGTCGTCGATCTTGCCGTGCGCCGACGCCGTCCCGTCGTCTTCGCCGACGTAGTGCACGAACACGTCGTTGGGCACGGAATCGGACTCGAGCTGGCAGGTGTGGTTCCCGTAGTAGATCGAGAGGTAGTGGGTGCCCGGAGTCAGGCCCGTGGCGTGCACGGTGATGTTCGTGCCCCCGTGCGGCAGCCCTTCGAGGTTCACGAAGCCTGAAACGCCTGAGCCGTTGGCGGGCTGAAGCGCCACCTTCACGTGGCGGGAGTTCGCGGGCGCCGCGCCGACGAGGGAAAGCACGAGAGCTAGAGCCGGGAAGAACCTTGGGAGCCTTCGCATGGAAATCCTCCTTGGATGTGGCCCGGCCAAAGGTAGCGGCCGGACGGATTCCATAATTCTACGGAGGATCACCTTCGACGGGAAGGGATCGCGGTCACCCCTTCGGAGAAATCTCCTCTACCCTCGGATAACACGCGAAAATGAAGAGGAACGTGTCGGATTCCGTCTCACGCGCGGTCCCGCGGCGCCGTACTTCTTCGCGATCGTCTGGATCGCGTTCTGGATGTCGCTCAGGAATGCGGTCCGATCCTCGACCCTCGCGAGCCGCACCTGCGCGGAGAATCCCATCGCGGTGTTCTCGGCGCGCTCGGACTCGGCCAGGCGCCCCACGTCGGTCTGCAGCTCCTCCGCCAGGGGAAGAAGCGCCCCGAGGCTGGTCGACGCCCGCGCCCGGCGTGGCCCCCCGATGTGCCCGATGAGCCTGGGCGAGAGCCAGTACGCGCGGGCCGTGGCCCGGTAGTAGCCCTCGTGGATGGCCCGCACCCGGCGCTCCTCCACCCGCTCGAGCGCGCCGGCCCGCTCCAGTACTTTTACGTGGTAGTAGATCTTCTGAGGCGTCTCACCCAGGGCCTCCGCCAGCTCCGAGCAGGTCCGGGGTTCGTCCGCCCGCCGGAGCAGCTCCAGCCTCAAGGGGTTCAGGATCGCCGCCGCCTGCTCCGGTTTCTCGATCAGGACCACGTCACGCATCCGTAACCTCCCGGTAATCGGAGCCACACATACAAACAGTTTTGATTATACAATTAAATTTGTTTTCAGGCGTGAAAATGTGCCCTTGAAAGCCTTGAAAACCGCATCCATATGCCCTTTTCCTCATCTATAGATTGATGTATGATCTGTGTGTGGCACAACATCTTGTGTTTTTTCTTGACGGGGTCGCACCCCCCTACTCTATCGTGCGCACCCGGCTCCTGAGGGAGCCGCTGACCCTGGGGGGTCGGGCCGGTGAAGCCGCACGGGCGGCATTGGGTGGGAACAGCACTAGGGAGAGGGGCAAGCAATGGAGAGGGAGCACGCAGGGATCGCAACGTTGGAAGGAAGGGCGGCCATGAGCGTCCAGGGCAAGCCGGAGTTCGGAGTGGAGAAGAAGGGCGGTCTCCGCTTTCCCAGGGTGTTCACGCGGGCAGGGTCAAACCCGTTCGACGAGGTCGAATGGGACCTCCGGACAGCCGTCATCTCGAACGAGAACGGCCAGATGGTCTTCGAGCAGCGGGACGTGGAGTTCCCGAAGGCCTGGTCCCAGATGGCCACGAACGTCGTCGCCTCGAAGTATTTCCGCGGCCAGATCGGCACCCCCGAGCGGGAGCGCTCGGTGCGGCAGCTCATCGGCCGGGTGGTCACGACGATCCAGGGCTGGGGGCTGAAGCAGGGCTACTTCGCCTCCGACACGGACGGCCAGAACTTCGCGGATGAGCTGACCTACCTGCTCCTCCACCAGAAGGCCTCGTTCAACAGCCCGGTCTGGTTCAACTGCGGCGTGGAACAGAAGCCCCAGTGCTCCGCCTGCTTCATCAACTCGGTCGGCGACACGATGGAGGGGATCCTGAACCTCGCCAAGACCGAGGGGCTCCTCTTCAAGTGGGGCTCGGGCACCGGCACCAACTTCTCCTCGCTCCGCTCCTCGAAGGAGCACATCGCGGGCGGCGGCACCGCGTCCGGGCCGGTCTCCTTCATGAAAGGCTTCGATGCCTTCGCGGGCGTCATCAAGTCGGGCGGCCGCACGCGCCGCGCCGCGAAGATGGTCATTCTCAACATCGATCACCCGGACATCGTGGAATACATCAAGTGCAAGGCCGAGGAAGAGAAGAAGGCCTGGACGCTCATCGACGCGGGATACAACCCCTCGCTCAACGGGCCGGCCTACGCTTCGATCTTCTTCCAGAACTCCAACAACTCGGTGCGGGTGTCCGACGAGTACATGAAGGCGCTCGAGAGCGACGGTCCCTGGTCCACGAAGGCGGTGGTGACCGGCGAGGTCGTGGAGACGCTCAAGGCGCGCGATCTCATGAACATGATCGCCGACGCGGCGCACCAGTGCGGCGACCCGGGGATGCAGTACGACACCACGGTGAACGACTGGCACACCTGCCCGAACACGGCGCGGATCAACGCCAGCAATCCGTGCTCCGAGTACATGTTCCTGGACGACTCGGCGTGCAATCTCTCGTCGCTGAATCTCATGAAGTTCCTCCACGCGGACAAGACGTTCGATCACGACGCCTACAAGCACGGCGTGGAGACCATGATCCTGGCGCAGGAGATCATCGTCGACAACGCCTCCTACCCCACGCCGGCGATCGAGCGGAACAGCCACGACTACCGGCCGCTGGGCCTGGGCTACGCCAACCTGGGCGCGCTCCTCATGTCCTGGGGCGTCCCCTACGACAGCGCCGAGGGCCGCTCGGTGGCGGCCTTCTTGACCGCCCTCATGCACGGGCACGCCTACGCCACCAGCGCGAGGATCGCCGCGGTGACGGGGCCGTTCCCGGGATTCCAGAAGAACCGCGAGCCGATGTTGCGCGTGATCCAGAAACACAGCGCGCACGTGAACCGGATCGACGTGCGGAACCTGCCCAAAGATCTGCGCGACTCCATGGACGTGGTGCGCACCACGTGGGACGAGGCCTACGCGCTGGGCGCCGAGTACGGCTACCGGAACTCGCAGGTCACGGTCATCGCACCCACGGGCACGATCGCCTTCATGATGGATTGCGACACGACCGGCATCGAGCCGGACATCGCGCTGGTGAAGTACAAGAAGCTGTCCGGCGGCGGCATGCTGAAGATCGTGAACAACACGGTGCCCGAGGCGCTTCGTCGCCTCGGCTACGGGGAGGATGCGGTGGATGCGATCGTCCGCTACGTGGATGAGCACGAGACGATCGAGGGTGCACCGGGGCTCAAGGAGGAGCACCTCCCCGTCTTTGATTGCGCCTTCAAGCCCAAGAACGGTACGAGGACGATCCAGCCCATGGGTCACATCCGGATGATGGAAGCGGTGCAGCCCTTCATCTCCGGCGCGATCAGCAAGACCGTGAACATGCCGGAGACGGCGACGCCCCAGGACATCGCGGACGCGTACGTGGCGGCGTGGAAGGCTGGTTTGAAGGCCATCGCGATCTATCGCGACGGCAGCAAGCGCAGCCAGCCGCTCTCGACCGGGAAGGAAGACCGGGGTGCTGCGGCCGTGGTGGCGCAGCCGCGCCGGAAGCGCCTCCCCGACGAGCGGAAGTCGATCACCCACAAGTTCTCGGTGGGGGGCCACGACGGGTACATCACTGTCGGAATGTACGACGACGGGACGCCCGGCGAGATCTTCATCGTGATGGCCAAGGCGGGCTCGACCCTGAACGGGGTCATGGACTCCTTCGCGACGGCCGTGTCCCTGGGACTCCAGCACGGCGTGCCGCTGAAGCTCTTCGTGAACAAGTTCAGCCACATTCGATTCGAGCCGCACGGATTCACCAAGAACGCCGACATCCCGATCGCGAAGTCGATCATCGACTACCTCTTCCGCTGGCTGGGGATCAAGTTCCTGGGCTACGCGCCGGCGTCCGTGGCGCACGAGGCGGCCAAGGACGATCCGCTCGAGGCGGGCGGCGTCCAGGCGGTGGCCGAGTCGCAGCTCTCGCTCATCAACGGCGGGAACGGCCACGGAAAGGAAGCGATGGAGGACGATCGGTCGTTCGTGTCCCAGGCGGACGCGCCGCCGTGCAGCGATTGCGGGGCGATCATGGTGCGTCGCGGGGCGTGCTACTCGTGTCTGAACTGCGGCGCGACCAGCGGCTGCGCTTGATCGGCTGACCCAGGGAAACATCGAGGCCCCGGAGGATCGCTCCTCCGGGGCATTTTCGTGCCCCTGACGGTTCCCTTCGGTCTTACCCCGGGAAGATCTGAGGAGGAGGCTTCGGCCTGCCGGGATCGGTGCCTGTGGAGCGCTGCTGCTGCTGCGGCGGCTCTTCGGGCTGCGGCGCCAGCGCGGGGTGCGGAATCCTCGCTCCAGTGGGGTGCGGCACTCCGGGAGTGTAGGTCTGGCCCGAGGCGGCACCGCTCGCGCCTTGCGGGGCAGCCGGAGGCGGCACCGATTGCGGCGTGGGATGCGACACTTGCGCGTCGCTGGCGCGCCGAACCGGACGCTCGCCGGCCGGCCGCGCGGGAGCGTGCGTGACCTTCATCGCCATCGGCCTCGAGAAGTAGTCCATCAGCAACACGACGCCGACGCCGAGCATCCACAATTGCAGCGGCAGCCCCACGCCGTACCGCATCATGGGCCACTGCATCGGCTGGCTGGCCCTCCCGGTCGCGGTCGAGCCCCAGAAATCCATGACGTAGACCAGCGCGCCGATGATGCCGATCAGCGATCCGCTCCATCCCAGCCACACCGGCATCACGTTGCGCTTCACGCCGGCGATCCCCGAGAAGATCACGGCCCCGAAGAAGAGCAGAGCCCCCGCGTAGAGCGCGCCCAGCTTCCAGAACCAGACCGTCGAGAAGAGCATCGTGGCGCCGCCCGCGTCCACGCCGAACCAGTTGGTGAAGAACTTGTACGCGTAGAGCTCGGCGGAGAGGAATGTGATCCACACGCCCGCGCCCAGGAGCGCGCAGGTGGAGACGATCGCGGCCGACCCCGAGGATCCGCGGATGTGGAGCAGGAACGCCAGCGCGCAGAAGGCCATCGCGGCGACGGCGAATCCGGCCGCCATGATCGCGTGCACCTGCATCCAGGCCTCGCCCTTCGCCGCGGTGATGGCCTGGAGCACGTTCCCGGTGTTGTTCACGTCCGTGAACGTGGGGTGGACGAGCATCGTCGTCCCCAGGGTGACCGCGGCGATCACGAACGCGAATCCAGAGGTGCGCTCGATGGAGTGAATCCGTTCTTCCATCACGTCGGCCATCAGGGCCTCCCTGTCGTCAACGGGCGGGTCGGTTGGGTCCCGCGAAAGCGCTCCGAAGCGCTCCTATGTATCGGCCGGTTCGGGCCGTCTCCGTACCCCGTTCTTTCAATGGTCGAACGCTGCTCCGGAACGGAACGACGATACAGAGCCCACCGCCGAGGCGCAAGGGATGCCACGTTGACCACCCCCGGGGCGCATGCTACGGTCGGGTTTCGTGGAGCAAGCGCTCGATACCCGCTGGTTCGACCCCGCCCGCCTGAACATCCTGATCGGCGTTCTGTTGTTCACCGCCTTCCTGGTCGTCAATCTCTTCCGCGCGAGGGCGAACGCGCAGATCTACGTCCGGCCGATCGCCGGTCTCGAGGCCCTCGACGAGGCGATCGGGCGCGCCACCGAGATGGGACGCCCCGTCCTCTACGTGCCGGGACTGAGCGACATGAGCGAGGTCGGCACGTTCGCGGCGATCACCATCCTCTACCGCCTCGCGCATCGCGTGGCGCAGATGGGCTGCGACATCGACGTTCCCTGCTACGATCCCGTGGTCATGACGGTGCTGGACGGATCCGTCCGCGAGGCCTATTCCAAGGTCGGCAAGCCGGACGCGTTCCGGCCGGGGTGCGTGCATTACGTGAGCGCGCAGCAAATGGCGTACGTGGCCGCGGTGAACGGCTACATGCTCCGCGAGCGGCCGGCGGCCAACATCTACATGGGCTCCTTCTACGCCGAGTCGCTGCTCCTGGCGGAGACGGGAGCCACGACGGGCGCGATCCAGATCGCGGGCACCGACAAGGTCACGCAGCTCCCGTTTTTCGTCTGCGCCTGCGACTACACCCTTCTGGGGGAGGAGCTCTTCGCCGCCAGCGCCTATCTGGGCAAGGAGCCGATCCAGCTCGCGACGATCATCGCCCAGGACTGGGCCAAGGCGCTCGCGGCGGCGGCGGTCGTGGTGGCACTCGCCCTGGCGGCCCTCGGGAATACCGCCCTCATGAAATGGCTCGGGGTCGCGTGAGCCGGGATCCGGCCCGCTGATGCGACGGGGCCCGCTCCTCGTCACGTTCCTGTCCGGTTTTGCCGTCGCGGCGCTCTTCTTCATCCCCAACTACAAAGCGCAGGCCTTCAACTCCAAGCTCCTCGAGTGGACGCTGGTGGTCTATGCCTTCGCGCTGATCCTGGGTTCTATGTCCCTCTGGAACAGCCACGCCCGGAAGGTCCGGACCCGCGCCGAGGGCTGGATCTACAGCATCGTGACCCTGTCCTCCCTGGCGGCGATCACGGTGCTGGGAATCTGGAAAGGCGTCGGGGAGGGCACGCCGGTCGGGGCGATCTACGACACGGTGAACTCGCCTCTGGCCTCCACCATGTTCGCGCTCCTGGCGTTCGTCATCGCCTCCGCCGCGTTCCGAGCCTTTCGCGCGCGGAGCGTGGAGGCGACGCTTCTCCTGATCACCGCGATCGTGATGATGATCGGCCGCGTCTCGATCGGCCCGATCATCTCGCCCCATCTCCCGGGCATCACCGAATGGCTGCTCGACGTCCCGAACCTCGCGGCCAAGCGAGCCATCGCGCTGGGCGTGGGCCTGGGCGCCGTCTCCACCGCGCTCAAGATCATCCTCGGCATCGAGCAGAGCTACCTCGGGAGATCCTGAGCCATGACCTGGGTGAAGCGGCTCCTGGCGATCGACCGGCGGATCATCTTCCTCCTGGTCGCTCTGGGCGTGGTCCTGCCGCTCCTTTATCCGCTGAACCTCCCGGTCACCGTGACGCCCCGGGTGAAGGCGGCGTACGACGCGATCGACGCTCTTCCCCCCGGCTCGAAGGTCCTCATCTCCATGGACTACGAGCCCGACATCATGGCGGAGCTCCTGCCGATGTCGGTCGCGGTGATTCGACATTGCTTCCGGAAGCATCTCCAAGTCATCGCGATGACGCTGTTCCCGGCGGGCACCGGGCTCGGGGAGCGCGCCATCAGGCTCGCGGCCCGGGCCGAGGGCGCCGTGAAGAACAAGGACTACGCCTGGCTGGGCTACAAGTCCGGGTTCCAGGTGGTGATGATCGGGATCGGCGAGAATCTGAGGGGGATGTACCCGGTCGATTTCTACGGAACGCCGCTCGACTCGATCCCGCTCCTGCGCCGCGTGAACTCGTACAAGCAGATGGCGATGGTGGTGAATCTAAGCGGGTCGTCGGCCACGGACTACTGGATCCAGTTCGCCCAGGGGCGCTTCCACGCGCCGCTCGTCGTGGGCTGCACGGCGGTCATGGCGACGGACTACTATCCCTACCTCTCCTCGAAGCAGATCCTCGGGCTGATCGGCGGGATGAAGGGCGCCGCCGAATACGAGGCCTTGATCGACACGGTCGGCGACGCGCGGCGCGGCATGGACGCCCAGAGACTGGTGCATCTCATCATCGTGGCGCTGGTCATCGTCGGGAACGGGGCGCTCTTCCTCAGCAGGCGAGCGGGTGACCCTTCCGCCCCCGCGGCCGGGAGCATGACGCGATGATCTCGACCTGGATCGCGGCGCTCCTCACGCTCTGCGTCTTCTCGTTCCTCTACAAGGACAACCCGTTCTACCGCTTCGCGGAGCACCTCTTCGTCGGGGCCTCCGCGGGCTACCTGCTCGCGGTGCAGTATCAGAACGTGATCCTTCCGAATGTCTGGATGCCGCTCGCGCGCCAGCACGACCTCGTGGTCCTGATCCCGCTCGCGCTCGGAATCATGATGCTGGCGCGGGTCTGGGAGAAGGGGGCGGGCATCGCGCGGTGGTCGATCGCCTTCTACGTCGGGATCTATTCGGGGGTCGCGATCCCGGGCTACATGCAGGCCCAGATCGAACTCGGCGCTCATCTTCGTCGGCTTCCTGACGGTCCTGGCCTACTTCTTCTTCTCCATTCCCCACCGCGGCGTGCAGGGGGTGGGCGCGCGGATCGGGATCTACTTCCTGATGGTGGCCTTCGGGGCCTCCTTCGGCTACACGCTGATGGCGCGCGTGTCGCTCGCCATCGCGCGCGCGCAGTTCCTCCTGCGCGACTGGCTGCACATCCTTCCGGGTTAGGGCGCCCCGATGAAGATGTCCTCACCTTCCACGCGCACTTCGAACGTGCGCACGGCCACCACGTCGGCCTCGGGGTTCAACCCCGTCTTCACGCTGAAGCGCCAGCCGTGCCAGGGACAGGTCACGATGTCGCCCTGGAGGAGCCCCTCGCCCAGGTCGCCGCCCATGTGCGGGCACTGGTTCCGGATCGCGTAATAGACCCCGCCGCAGTTGAAGAGCGCGACGCGCGTGCCCTTCACCACGACGATGAGCCCCTTCCCGGGCTCCAGATCCCCGACCTTCGCCACCTTTACGAATTCAGTCGCCATAAAAAAATCCGGCGCCCCTCGGCGGGACGCCGGACACGAAGTCTGACGGGATGGCGCGTCCTCTAGTGGCTGCCGCAACCTCCGCCGCCACAGCCACAGCCTCCGCCTTGAGCCTTGTCCTCGCCGCCTTCGGCGGTGGCGAAGGAGTTGCCGCATCCGCAGCTCTTGGCGGCGTTCGGATTGTTGATCTTGAAGCCGCCGCCCGACAGCGAATCGTCGAAGTCGATGGAAGCGCCCTTCAGGTATTCAATGCTCGCCAGATCGACGATGACCTTCACGCCGAGGATCTCGAACACCTGGTCCTCGGCCGTGACCGGCTCGTCCTCGATCTGCATGCCGTAGGAAAGGCCCGAGCAGCCGCCGCCCGCGACGAAGACGCGCACGCCCTGATATGTGCCGCCGTTCTGCTCCATGATGGCCTTGATCTCGGAAGCCGCTTTCTCGCTCAGCGTTACCATGCTTGGGAGTTCCTCCTGCCTTCAAGTCTAGAGACGGCTCTAACCCTTGTCAATTTCGATGTTGTGGGCGCTCCCGGGATTCGGGCTTCCCCCAGAATTATCGGCGGCGCTTCCTTGGGGCTTGAGGCCGTAGCGGGTCGGCCGGAGAGGGCGGAAGGTCCGGCCGCCGCCCCACCTGGACGATTCTCAGGAGGTTGGTACCCCCCGCGCGGGTGGTCGTTCCGGCCACAGCCACGACCCACTCCCCGCGGCGGATCAGCTTCTTCTGGAGGAGCTGCCGCATCCCTGCCTCGACCATCCCTTCGGCCGTCCGCCACGCCGGCACCTGGACGGGCGTGACGCCCCAGCTGAGCGTGAGCCTTTGGCAGGTGGATTCCAGCGGGGTGAGCGCGATGATCGGCGCCGAGGGCCGCGCCTTGCTGGCGAGCCGGGCCGAATACCCGGTGTGCGTGAAGACGGCCAGGATCTTGGCGCGAAGCTCGTGCGCCGCCTGGTAGGCGGTGTGGGCCAGCGCGTGCGTGGGCGAGGCCAGGGCCCCGGGGTGGTCGGCCGTGCGGCGGCGGAGCATCGGGATCGTGACTTCCTCCGCCTCCGAGGCGATCCGGCCCATGACGCGCACCGCGCGATCCGGGTACCGCCCGACCGCCGTCTCGGCGCTCAGCATCACCGCGTCCGTGCCGTCGAAGATGGCGTTCGCCACGTCCGAGGCCTCGGCGCGCGTGGGCCGCGGCGAGGAGACCATGGACTCGAGCATCTGGGTCGCGGTGATGACCAGCACCTCGCGTGCGTTCGCGCGCTGGATGATGCGCTTCTGCAAGATGGGCACGCGCTCGGGCGGGTATTCCACGCCCAGGTCCCCGCGCGCCACCATCACGCCGTCCGCCACGCCCAGGATCTCCTCGAGGTTTTCGATCGCCTCCCGGCGCTCGATCTTGGCGATCACCATCGGGGGGCGCTTCGCGGCGCGGAGCAGCCGGCGCAATCTCAGGATGTCCGCCGCGCTCCGCACGAAGGAGAGCGCCACGAAATCGATCCCCATGCTCAGCCCGAGGGTGAGATCCCCGCGGTCCTTCGCGGTCAGGGAATCCGCGCTCAGCGTGACCCCCGGAAGATTCAGCCCCTTGTGATCCTTGAGCCGTCCGCCCACCACCACGCGACAGCGGAGCCCGCGCTTCTCGCGGCGGAGGACGCGCAGCTCGAGCTGGCCGTCGTCGAGGAGGATGCGGTCCCCCACGCGCACGTCGCGCATGAGCCCGGAGTAGACGGCGGGGATCAGCTCGTGCGTTCCGCGGACGCGCCGGTTCGTGACGAGCGGCTCCTCGCCCTGGCGGAGGAACGCGCTCCCGCCCCGGAACTCGCCGACGCGCAGCTTGGGTCCCTGGAGGTCGAGGAGGAGTCCCACCGGGCGTCCGACGTGGGACGCGGCGCGCCGAATGCTTCGTATCGCGCGCGCGTGGGTGGCGCGATTCCCGTGGGAGAAATTGAGGCGGGCGACGTCCATCCCGGCGCGCATCATGCGCGTGAGCTGCGCCTCGTCGGCGCAGCTGGGTCCGATCGTCGCGATGATCTTGGTGCGGCGCACTAGAGAGCCAGCGTAGCCATCACCTCTTCGGCATGACCCTCCACCTTGACGCGCCGGAACACGTGCTCGACCTTTCCTTCACGGTCGATCACGAAGGTGGTGCGCTCGATCCCCCAGAAGCTCCGCCCGTAGAGATTCTTTTCCTTGTAGGTCCCGTACTGGCGCGAGACCGCCGCATCCTTGTCCGACAGGAGCGGGAACGGCAGGTTGAACTTCTGCGCGAACTTCTCGTGGCTCAACTCGTCGTCCAGGCTGACGCCCAGCACCACCGCGTCCTTGGACTCGATGCGCGGGAAGGAATCCCGGAAGCCGCAGGCTTCCATGGTGCAGCCGGGCGTGTCGTCCTTGGGATAGAAGTAGAGGATCACCCGCTTGCCGCGGAACTCGGCGAGCGTGACGCGGCGGCCCAGGGTGCTGGGGAGCGAGAACTCCGGCGCCGGCATGCCCACGGTCAGGCTCTCGCCGGGGTAGTCGAGCATGTTGAGCTGCCCGCCCTTCGAGCGGCGCTTCTTGGGCGGGGGACCCACGCCCACGTGGCTGCCCGGTTCGCGCGTCACCGTCGCGGCCGGGGGACTCTCCTCGAATTCCAGGAGTCCCTGCCCGGCTCCGCCGCCCTTGGCGGCCATCTTGGCCTTGCCCTTCATGACGGGCTTCGCGGCCAGGGTGCGCGTGGCGCCGGCCGGGAGGCGCGAGATCCCGATCACCTTCGCCTTGCTGCGGGAGGCGGGACGTGGCTTGGTGACGGCGCGGAGCGGACGCTTGGCTTTTGCGGCCGGACGCTTCGCTCGTTTCGCCTTGGATCGGGCCTTGGGGCGAGACTTGGATGCCCGCTTCGGGCGCTTCGAGGCTGAGGCCCGCTTCTTCATCTTCTTGGGCCCCTTGGACTTGGCTTTCTTGCTCGACCGCTTCCCGGCCATCAAGGCTCTCCTCAGTGAGGGACATGCCCGACCGTCTGTCCGAGCGGCATGATAATTGGTAGCTCGGCGCCGTTCAAGATCGCCGATTTGGGTGGGTCCGAGACTGGGCTACGCTGGAATCAGTACTTCGGGCGGGCGTCCATGAAGATCGACTCGTCCATGGTCGCGGGCAGCGCCACGTTCTCGAAGCGGAGATAGGCGGACTTGCCCTCGAAGTGGTGCATCGTCGCGATGCGCACGGGACCGGCCTTCGTCCAGTCCTCCCAGGTCGCGCTGGAGGGAGGTCCCTTGGGATCCATGGATTGAAGCAGCATTTCCCATTTGTCCATCAGGTGACTCTTGCGGTTCACGTAGAGCCAGTAGTGGTCGCCCGGCGTCAAGCCCACGCCCTTGTCGAACGTGATCTCGAGCACCTCCCACTCCTCGCCTTTCGGTCCTTTGCGCGTGCCGCCGTACTTTAGGATCGTACCCGGATCCCGCACCTTGAACGGCATCATGAGCCAGTAGCTGTCGTTCACCCAGCGCTCGTAGCCGTTTTGAACCTGCGCAGCCACCTCGGAGGAGTCTCGGTCCGGGAGGCCCGCGGTGAACGACCTCCCGGTGCGGTTCGGCAGATTCACGATGGCGGCCACCATCCGGCCCTTATCGTCGGGCCCCTCGACGCGATCGACGCCGCGCTTCTTGTCCCACCAGTGGCGGAAGCGGGCGGCCTCCTTGCCGTCCTTGTAGATAACGAAATCGAAGCGCACATAAGGCACCGATTCCCAGGCCTTCACGCCTCCCATCGCGTCGTCCATCTTGGCCGCGATGGCCGCAGCCTGCGGATCCGCCTTCCCCATCGGCTTGGGCGGCGTCTTGGCGCATGCGATCAGCGTCGGGATGAGCGCCGTCAGCATGGCAAAAAACAAGGCGAAGGCGACGGCTTTCGCCGCCGCCCTTCGCCCGCGCGGTCCTTTCGGACCTTGTTGGGTTGCCCAACCCATGCGCGCCATCGGTTCGATTATCTCAGGGTTTTCAGGATCTCGAGAAGCTTCACACGATCCGGGACCTTGCCGATCTCATGCACTTCAATGTGGCGCACGACGCCCTGCTTGTCGATCACAAACGTCGCCCGCTCGGAATATCCCTCGGGGCGGAGGATACCGTACTTCTTGGCCACCTCGCCGTGCGGATAGAAATCCGCGAGCAGCGGATACTCCACGCCGCCCAGATGGTCGGCCCACGCCTTGTGGGTCGGGACCGAGTCCACGCTGAGTCCCAGCACCTGCGTGTCCAGTCCCTCGAAGGACTGGCGCTCCTTGCTGTAGCCCGGCATCTGGATCGCGCACACCGAAGTGAACGCGAGCGGGTGAAACACCAGGACGACGTTCTTCTTCCCCACGAACGAGGAGAGCGTGACCTTGTTGCCGTTGTGGTCGGCGAGCGTGAAATCCGGCGCCTTGTCGCCCACCTTGAGCGTCGAGGTCCGGTCCAGGGCGGTCGTTTCCATCAAGAAACCTCCAGAGCGTGGATGCTCATGATTGGTGCGTCGGGACGTCCATCGCCGCGGTTTCCTCGGCGAGACGCTTGGCCTCCTCCGCGAGGCGCTTCAGCGTCGCGGGGTCGTTGACGCCCTTCTGAACTTCCTTGGGGATGTAATTCAACAAGTGTTTGAGCCCGAGCGACTCTTTGACCAGCGAGCGGGCCACGACCATGCGCTGCACCTGGTTCGTGCCTTCGTAGATCTGCGTGATCTTGGCGTCGCGCATGTATTTCTCGATCGGGTAATCGCGCATGTAGCCGTAGCCGCCGAAGATCTGCACCGCGTCGGTGGTGACTTCCATCGCGGTGTCGGTGGCGAAGAGCTTGCACATGGCGGAGAGCTTGGAGACGTTGGGCGCCGCGTTGTCCACGGCCAGCGCCGCCACGTAGACCAGGTTCCGCGCGGCCTCGGTCTTGGTGGCCATGTCCGCGAGCAACGCCTGGATCATCTGGAAGGATGAGATGGGTGCGCCGAACTGCTCGCGGTAGCCCGCGTAGACCATGGCGTATTCCAGGGCGCCCTGCGCCAGGCCCATGGCCTGCGCCGCCACGCCGGGGCGCGCCATGTCCAGGGTCTGCATCGCGTGCTTGAAGCCCAGGCCCGGCGTCCCGCCGAGGAGGTTCTTCGCGGGCACGCGGCAGTTGTCGAAGTGGATCTCCACGACCGGCACGCACCGGATCCCCATCTTGTCCTCGACCTTCCCGATCGTGAATCCGGGCGTCCCCTTCTCGACCATGATGGCGCTGGTGCGGCGGGACTTCGAGGCGGGATCGGTGACGGCGAAGACCGTGTAGATGTCGGCGGCGCCGCCGTTGGTGTTCCACTTCTTCTCGCCGTTCAGGACGTACGAGTCGCCGTCCTTGACGGCGGTGGCGTGCAGGCTGGCTGCGTCGCTTCCGGCAAACTTCTCGGATAGCCCGAACGAAATGAGCTTCTCGCCCTTGGCG
>WNFL01403958.1_pt1 | contig 18732 bp, 16 predicted proteins | sample 5400361 | NCBI WGS metagenome assembly WNFL01 (sample SAMN13153351, study PRJNA577476) | soil metagenome | isolation source: 40 cm soil on Douglas fir-dominated hillslope | place: USA:California | collected 2013-09-17
TTCGTAACTCCGCTGGAAGGCGGCGTTGTTCACAAGGATGTCGATGGTGCCGAACGCGTCGACGGCTTTCCGTGCCACAGCCTGGGGTACGAACCGCTCACCGATATCGCCGGGCAGGAGAACGGCTTTGCGACCGGCTTGGGTGACGAGACGTTCGGGCTCCTTGGCATCCCTATCTTCGGACAGATAAGAAATGGCAACATCCGCTCCCTCTCGTGCAAAGGCAAGGGCAACCGCGCGTCCGATGCCGCTATCTGCTCCGGTAACCAACGCGCTGCGACTCTTAAGCCGACCGGTGCCGTGATAGCTAGACTCACCATGATCGACCTTGGGACTCATCTCCTCTTCACTTCCCGGAGGAGGTTGTTGCTTATCTGAGTACGGCGGCCGGCTGTAAATTTTGCGGGGATCTTCCATACTCATCACCCTTCTTTTCATACGGCGTGGCATATTGGGACGTAATTGATCGCCTCATTTAATTGCGGCGGATGTGCCGGCCGATTTGTTCATCAAAAAGAGTCTCAGCAAATCGTCCGTAGTATCTGCGACTGGAAACGCTTAAGAGTCGCGTTTCAGTCCGCTGCTTCCCTTCAGACCTATACCTGATTGAAATACCAGGGTGCTCCAACTAGGGCATTAGTTCTTTTCATGGGCAGCATGGGCGCACATAATTTGCCCGCAACTGGACTCATGAATTTTCGTTTCAAGTGGAAACACCGAGATGGATCCATCCTTGAGTTCGGACCGACCGGCTGGACTTCGGATGATCCTCAAAAGATCGATTGTCTTTTAAAATCGTATCAACCTTCCGGCTGCGGTGCCGCAATTCCTCCAGACGTCCGCAAGTGGCTGCAAGAAGAATGCGAGCTCACGGATTTCAGTGGTCCGAACGTTTAGATACCATCACCCAAATCGCAGTAGAATGAATCGCATTTTTTCCGTTTCTGCTTTTCCACTGCTTGATTAGTTTTTTCAAGCCTGCCTAAGAGAAGCTCTTTTGCGCCTGCGCGAATATAGCGCCCGAAGGAAGTGGAACGCTATGACAATTTGGCTATCGGCTATTGGCTATTGGCTCCTGGCTTAGCCGCGTACTTGCCGACCATCTCTGTCAATCTCCGTGCATTCAGCGGCGCCCGCGTGTTAACGTCGTTGTTGAAATAGGCAAATCCTTTCAATCCCTGACGGGCGCATCGCCGCAAATGTTCTGCCCACGGTTCAAGCTCGCTATCGGTATAGTCGTGTGCCGATCCACCCTTTAAGCCATGAAAACGCACATAAACAAAATTAGCGGTCGGCACGAGGTGCATCGGTATGGCTTGAGAACTAACTGATACGTTGGCAATCCGATGACGTTTCAGGACGTCTTCAACCTCGTGGTCGAGCCAAGATGGGTGACGAAATTCTATTGCGTGTGCATAGCGGCGAGGTAAGGATTTCGCAAATTCAGTCAGCCGTTCCGTATTCTTCGTGAAATTAGGTGGCAATTGCCACAATATTGGCCCTAATCGCGGCGCTAAAAGCCGGCAGCGATCAAGCAGAATTGGGAGTGACTTTGCGCCCGGTTTCAAACGCTTGAAATGGGTAACTGCCCGACTCCCCTTGACGGCATAAAGGAACCCTTTTGGCGCTGATTTTCGCCACGCGATAAACGCTGCTTCTTCGGGTAAACGATAAAAGCTGGCGTTGATTTCAACGGTGGGAAATTGGGTTACATAAAATTCGAGATGACGTTTGGCTGGGCAACCCTCCGGGTAGAAAGAATTTGCCCAGCCTTTATAAATCCAGCCGCTGGTTCCGATATAGATCTTACCGGAGCTCACAGGTTACGTAGTGAAAATCGCGACGTAAAACATCGCGGCGAGCGAAACCGCCTTCTGGGTCTACTATTTAGCCGCTACGAGCGAGCAGCACCCACGTTGACCTGGCTTTCGGCGATCGAGGTAAGCTTCTTATCGGCTTCACCTTCCTCATTGAGGGTTTGCTGCAATACGCTGGCGATCTCGTTTTCACCGAGCCGACGAGCCAAGGTCCGAGCGGTGCCATAGCCGGCCATTTCATAATGTTCGACTCTCTGGGCGGCACCGATTAATCCGGCGTCGCGCACATCGGCATCGCCTTCCGCTTTAATGATCAGTTCGCCTTCTTTGATCAGCCCTTTCATGGCCTCACACGTTTCGCCAGCCGGCTTCTCCCGAATACCGGCAAACACGTGCTCCAGGCGAGATGCGTGTTGCTTCGTTTCTTCCAGGTGATGTTTGAATGCGGACTTCAAAGCCGATGTCTTTGCTGCATCAGCCATCTTTGGGAGCGCCTCGATGAGCTGCTGTTCCGCATTGTACAGGTCACGGAGTTCTTCTAGCAACAGGTCACGAAGGGAATTCAATTTTAAGGATGTAAATCTCATACCGATTTGGTTCGCGGCTGACGAGGTAAAGGGTTTGCTGACTCATCGTTTTCGCCCGGCAGCGCGGAAGGATAATTGATGCCGGTAGCGAAATGCCTTTACCCAGGGCGCGACGCTCCGGCGATCTTTCGCGCGGCGGATATTCCACTGTCGAGCGCTGCATGCACGGTGCCGTTAGCACCTTGAAAATCGGTAGCTTCGCCGGCAAAAAAGATAGTGTCGTTTACCGGCTCGGCCAGGGTTTGAGCGGCTTTCAATCCGCCGACCCTGGGATAGCTGTAGGCACCGCGAGAAAATGGATCCTTGCTCCAATCGTGATAGTAAATTCCGTCGACTTGTTCCCGTAGCCAGCGTTCAGCCTTACCAAAGATCCGACCCAAAGACCGAATGGCGCAGTCGAGCAGTTCGTCTCGCGAGAGATTGAGCAATGCTTCAGCCGCCGATCCGCCCGCCCAGCCGGTTAAGACATTCGAGGTCAGAGGTTCCTGTGTCCACCAAGTTGGTATACCCCCATCGAATGAAATGACGAACCCGAATTGTCCGTGGATCTTCCAGAATCGCTCTCTAAAGCGAATCATGAGCTTTATCACGTGACCTACCTGCAAGTGTTGGAGCGCCGCCTCCTTTTGCGGCAGTGGCGGAACAAATTGGATGGCGCCGTGCGTGCCCGGCGATAACTGGAGGACACCCAGAGGCACAGTAACCACCAGGCGAGGTGCCAAGAAGGTAACTTCGCGGTGCGCACAGTCGGCCACTACTTCAACATGTTCTCGATGCCAGCGAATTTCTCGTACCGCCGTTTGCAAACACAACGATTCAGAGGGAAGCCCGGCAGCCAACCAGTCAATAAGCGATCCATAACCGGCGGCGAGACGAAATTGTCTTGTCCCCTCAACCTCAGCCGCGGCCCGATCAGCGGTTGCGAGCGCCGACACGCTGATCAGTTCGGCTCGGGCAGCATTGAAACCCTCCACATACGATTTCGCTACGAGTTTTTCGAACGGCGACGCGTCGGCCGTGGCGAGGAACCGGTCGTAGGAGATCTCCTGAATGGGGTCGATCTGCTTGTTCACCTTTTCGACGATTTTCCAAATGGCGGGGTAAGGACGAAGCTCCCCTTTGCCTGAGACCAGTAACGCATCAGAACTTTCCACCGCTTCGAGGCGTGCCTTCTCCAGAATGGACCAGATCGCCTTTGGCTTTCCGTGGACAAACTCGGCTCCGAGTTCGACCGGCGAAGGCGTCGAGTGGTCGGTGAGGATTCGTCCGCCAATGCGGTTGCGGGCTTCCAAAACGGTTGCGTTGAATCCAGTGGAATGAAGTTCGCGCCAAGCGGCCAGACCCGCTGCCCCGGCGCCGATGATCAATACATCGATGGTTGTTTTGGGTTGCATATTTATTTGCCCACCTTCTTTCACTGATCGGAGAAGAATCGTGGGATGGCTCGCAAATCTTTGGGCAACTAGAAAAGCGCAGTAGCTGTCGCGCATCCGAACTTCTCATATGACCGCCGCTCAAAGCGCCGCCGCTAGAAAGAACATCAAGAAAGCCGCCGCGGTAGCGAAAAAGAAAAGAACGGTTGCGCATTTACCCAAGGCGACACGTACTGCACTGGGCAAGGAAGGAGCAAAAGCGGCGAAGAAAAAGTGAGCGGCGCGGCGGAAATGATGGATGAAAAGCGTCGCAACCGCTTTCCCAGCCTCGTGCGATCACCCAGATATGACATCGAAATCGCCGGAAATACCGCCCGAAGTACCAATCCGCCCCGTTCCCGGAGAACCGATGCCGCCTCCTCAGCCGACCGAGCCATCGCCAGGGCCGCCTAGACCTCCAGAACCCGTGCCACCCAATACTCCAGAACCGGTCCGGCCTCCGGACCCGCAGGGCGAACTGTGGCTCGGCGGGCCTTCATCGCAAGCTACGGCGTGTCCTCGCTCAGGAAGTGCTTTTGTCAGCCATAGTTTAAGTGTTCGCCGGCCACGTGAAGACGGATCTTGGAGGCGCGAACAGACCGATCGTCGAATGGCCGCCTATCACGGAGTCATGATTCGAAGTGTTGAAGCAACGAGTTGGCAGGGATTTTCACAAGATCGCGTTTGACATTGTGTTCAAGGGTCTTTCGCAGGTCCGCGGGGATCCGGTCCAGGATAGCAGGATTGATCTCTGCGGGAGCGGCAAACGACCAATGCAACGGCTCATAATGGCGAATGATCTCTTCGATCTGTCCTGCAATCGACTTGAATAGCCTGGCATCCTCCTCGGCTCCGATTCCTTGCCGTTCAGCGATTGCGTTGGCGTTCCCGCCCGATCCGAAAGCAGGAAAGCTGCCTGCTTGATCAGTCACTTTATCTCGATAACGCTCATGAGCTTCTTTCAAGTTCGTCTCTAGGACCAAGCGCGGTATCGCGCCATGTGTCGGGGTGTTCTTCACTTCATATGCCTTCACGATTCCTCGATCGGCTACCACGATAAAGGGAGCTCTAGTCATAATAAATAATAAATCGTGAGGGCCGCCATTGTTGCATATCGCAACCTATAGGATCTCCTCTCCTCCCTCCAGCTGTTCATCGTTGGCCGGCGTATTGTCTTCCAATTGCTCGGCCAGAGTGGGTCCGGGATAATCGTTCGCCTCAACCCCCTCATAGGGATTTTTGGCTTTGTGCCCGCGACTGCCAGGGGGATCGGCAAGTGGATCCCTGGTTGCGCCGGTTGTCTCGTCTTCTTCCTCTTCCGGTTGATACTCTTCAGGGTCAGGAATTGTTTCGCTCACATCTCGAGTTCGCGGCTCGTTACCTCGAGAGTCTTCCAAAAAAAGGAAAGGACCCGGTCGAATTCAAATTTCGTAATCGGCTATTTGCTATCGGCGATCTACTGAGATGGGCCTGAAGCCGGTGCACGCCACTCGGCGAGAACGCACACCGGCTGATTTCCCCAAAGCAAACTGTTCTTTTGCAAAACTACGTGGCCAGCCCGTAGGAAACGGATTCATCGCTACTTAGAACTTTCTCAGGGGATCTGGCATTTACGACCGAGACGCCTCCCGACGGCACACCCCGGCAATCGTCGGTCAAGATAGTCCGATAATCACTGGAGCCACCGTGTTTCTGAGGTTGGAGCATCAGGCGATGTGCCTCATCAGCTATTGGCTTTCCCCGATTGACTCGTCCGGACCGTTGCGCGACGCGACACGGCGGACTAATTTTGAAAAATAAGCGCAGAGAGCAAAGTCGACCCACCCAAGAGGGAAAGTACAGAGTCCAGCGCCGCGGCCCGAGCGGAGAAGTCGGCCGGCCTGGACTTCCGCATCCTCTTTATCGCGGGAGTGATACTTCTCAGCATGGGTTTGATCGGCGTACGCCTCTGGTATGTTCAGGTGGTATTGGCCGATTACTATCGTCACAGAATTCGAGGCAGCTCTGAGGTCACGGTGCGAATGCCAAGCGTGCGTGGTGAGATTCGGGATCGAAATGGGATTCCGCTGGTCACTAACCGTCCGAGCTACGAAGTCGATTTTTATCTCCCGGACATCGTGAACGGCTACAAACAAAAATATGGCCAAATCCCGATGACTGAATCCCGGACCAGGGACAGCCATGGCATGCTGCACGATCGCAACCAACCTGATATTGTTGAGATCGTCGATCGCACCATCATTCCGAAATTGCGTGCTTTTAAGCTCTCTGGTTCATTCAGCGCGGAGAAACTTCGCTCACACTTCCAAAACGACTATCTTGTTCCGTTCGCGTATCGTCAGGATCTCGATTTTGCAACCTTCTCCAGGTTTGCCGAGAAAGATCTCGGCCTGCCCGGCGTTCAGATGAACGTTACGCCGGTTCGCCAGTATACTTATGGTGCACTCGGCGCGCAAATCCTTGGCTATGTTGGTGCCACGAAAGACATCGGTCTTTTGCCAGACATTAAGGATTTCGATTTTTATCAGCCGGATGTGCAGGGAAGGACGAATATCGAATACACGATGGACGATTTCCTGCGAGGAAAACCCGGGAAACGCATCTTAACAAAAAATGCGAAAGGGCAACTCGAGGGGGTGAAGGAAATCGTTCAACCGACCCCTGGCGCCAACGTGTACCTCTCGATCGACGCGAGGATACAATATATCGTCGAAAAGACACTCCGATTTGTTGGCCGGGCGGCCTGTGTGGTCGTGGATCCAAATAACGGCGAAGTACTCGCGATGGCCTCGGTCCCCTCGTTTGATCCGAACAAGTTCATTCCTTCGATTTCCGCCCGCGATTGGCAGTCGATCAAAAATGGGGAAGCCGATCCGCTTACTAATCGGGCGACCGGCGCGTATGCGCCCGGTTCCACTTACAAAATCATTACTGCTCTCGCCGGACTGACCAGAAACCTCGCCAAGGCCAGATTTACCTGTTCGGGTGGCGTGTCGTATGGAAACACCTACATGCATTGCTGGGGCGTGCATGGGAACCAAGATCTGGTCGAGGCGATCAGACATTCCTGTGACGCCTATTTCTATCAATTCGGGAACGCAGCGGGAATTGATGCGATCGATCGTGTCGGTCAAACCCTCGGGCTGGGTCAGCCCAGCGGGATTGAGCTGACCGACGAGGATCCAGGTCTGCTGCCGTCGCCGGAATGGTTGCAAACAACGAAGAGTGAGCGTTGGTCGCAAGGTCAGACCGCCAATGCATCCATTGGTCAAGGTTACGTACTGGCCAGCCCTTTGCAGATGGCGATGGTTGCTGCCACGGTCGCAAACGGCGGAATTAATTACCAGCCCACCTTGATTCATCAAATCCAACAATCGGACGGCACGATCACACGCCGGCCGACCAAAATCCGAGGTGATCTCACTAAAGACAACAAGCTTGCAAAAGACCAGATTGAGCTCGTTCGAAAAGGAATGTGGGAGGTAGTCAACGCTGATGACGGGACCGGTAAGCAAGGCGCGGTTCCTGGTGTTCAGGTTGCCGGAAAAACCGGGACCGCTCAATTTTGGCGTAGCGGAAAGAAGGACAATCATACCTGGTTTTTGGCCTTTGCTCCCTATGATCATCCCAAGATTGCGTTGTCCGTCATGATCGAAGCGCCCCGATGGCGGCTGAGATTGTCAAGCAGGTCCTCGCTCTGGATAATGGATACGATCCCAGCCTCAAACGATTAGATCCGGCGATCGGAAACTACAAACTGGTGAACTCCGTCAGCTTTCCCAAGAACGGCGAAGCGGAGATTGCTTCGACTGACGATGTCGGGCCCGATAATTCTGAACCAACCAATACCACGCAAAATACGAAAAAACTGACGCAAGCGCGACAGGCTGAACCCGATATCCGCCCTGATTCTGACAGCCGGAACGCACACAACCCGCTCCGGAGTTTCTTCAACCTGTTCAAAAGCAAACCGAAACAGGCAACCGGAAACCAGCCAGGCGAAGACAAAAAGAAGCATCATTTCCTTTTCTTTTAGCGCGGGCAACCTAGGGAGCGCCGTCATCGCCGCAGTCGCCATCGTTTGCCATCACGTCGGGTGCGGTGTCGTAAGAGAATATTTTCATCCCTCTGAGAGCAGCGTCCCAAATTTTGGGCTAGCAGGCAGACGAACAGTTCACGTGAGCTTGACTAGACCAAGTGGATGACACAAATGGCGACTGCGGTTTCTGGTCGCATAGGGCGCGCAGCTCCGTGTCAATTTTCAGATCGCACAAAAACCGTAGACGTATCGGGGGACGGTCGCGGCTAGCTATCACCAATCACTACCTGGTCGCGTTCCCGGCGTTCTCATCGCTGACGGCGTTCCCTGCTCCTATCCAACCAAGCTCACTTTGATCGAGCGCTGCCGATCTGAGGCCAACTCAAATCCTTCCTTTGCTCGGGCTAAAGGTACTTGGTCCGTGATCAGTGTATCCACCTTTATTCGGCCTCGTTCCAAAAGCTCGACCGCTTCCGCAAACTCTTCGTAAAATCGGAATGTGCCGACCAGCTCGAGTTCACGCGCGATCAATCGGCCGAGCGGCACGGAAGCATTAGAGAGCATTCCCACTTGAACAATTCGGCTTCCCGGTTTGACCGACTCCACGCAGTCCACCAGGGCAGGAGGAGCACCAGAAGCCTCGAGAGCAACATCGAATCCGCCGATCTCCCTACTGATTTCTCCTAAGGCGCCGGGCGTTTCTGCGACGTTGATGGCCCGGTCGGCGCCTATGCGCAATGCGACTTCCAGCGGTGCCTGAATTCGATCGGTGATCGCAATTTCGCGTGCTCCGGCGTGCCGAGCAACCACTGCCAAAAGCAGACCGATCGGACCGGAGCCGGTAATGAGCACGCGTTTTCCCGTCAATTTGCCGGCTTGATTGGCCGCGTGCAAAGTCACCGACAACGGTTCGGCACAAGCAATCACCGGAAAAGAGATATCGGTGGTTAACCGGATACATTGGGTTTCCGCAGCACAGAAAAACTCCGCGAACCCCCCCTGCACATGAGGAAATCGTGAAGCGCTGCCGAAGAACCGCACTTCGGAACAAAGATTCGCACGGCCGCGGCGACACTGGTAGCAGACGCCGCAATAACGGGAGGGATCGACTGCGACACGATCACCCGCCTTTAGGGTAGTGACGTCTGGTCCGATCGCCACGATTTCGCCGGCGACTTCGTGACCGAGGATCAGTGGTTCGCGTAAGCGGAAATCGGCAACACCGCCATCGTGATAATAATGTAAATCAGAACCGCAAATTCCACCCGCACCCAACCGGACGAGCACTTCGCCGGTTTTTGGTTGAGGCGTTTTCCGTTCCTCGACCCGGAGATCGTGCGCAGCGTGAATGACACAAGAGAGCATAGTAAGAAGTAAATGTCGGGGCCGGCAAAAGGCAAATAGCCAACGCTGCGCGAATAGCCAACGCTGCGCGAATAGCCGATAGCCGATAGCCAAAGTGTGCTCAGGACATCGGTGTTGCTAATCACCGATCACTGATCACTGATCACCGATCACCGATCACCGATCACCGATCACCGATCACCAATCACCGATCACCAATCACCGATCACCAATCACCGATCACCAATCACCGATCACCTCTCACGGCGTTCCCTTTCGGAATCATGCGGGAATGAAACGCATCTTTTGGAACTGAGTAAACAGCCGAAACAGCATTTCTTCGGTATCGACCCATTCGTGAAAGCCGAATCGTCGAGATTTGGTGGTATCCGACATGATATCATATTCGAGATTGAAAATCGCTTCTCCAAATGGCCAGGCTGCGGCGTCATGGAACGAGTAGTCGAGAAGACGGTGCTTCTTAACCGTCGCCTTCCAGACAGATTCTTTGTCCGACATAAATTGAGCGAGCGGGAGTCGCTGCGGTGGTGCGTACTCCATTTTGAAAAACTCGGCCAGCTGTGGCCAAATATTTTCCCAACGATTGAAGTCACCGTTTGTGATGTTAAACCCCTGCCCATTACATCGGTCACTTTCTCCTGCCCAAATAACGGCTTTGGCCAGAAGCTCGGCATCGGTCATCTCCATCACCGCGCGGTAGGCAGTGGTCGATCCCGGAAATCGGAGAGGCAACCCCATTTCCTTACAGAGGGTCGCATACACCGCGATGACGGTGGCCATATTCATCGGATTCCCCACCGCAAAACCACAGATGCTCGACGGTCTCAAGGCTGACCAGGACCAAGCTTTTCCTTTCGAACGTTCCTGCAAATAATCTTCTTGGTTGTAGTAGAAGTTCGGCGGCATGTGCCGCCGATCCGTCTCCCTGGCCGGTGTCTTGTACGGACCGAGGTGAGCACCGTAGAACTTTGCGCCTTCCAGCAGGACTATCTTGCGAAAGCTCTTGGAAAACCGTTCCACAGTTTCAACTGTATGAGCGAGCATGGCCAGGTTAGGAGCAATCTCGGCAAAAAAATCGGCGGCCGGCTGTAACGCTGCGTAAAAAACATGCGTCACGTCTCCAATCTCGCTTAAGCGCGCTTCAATTTCTGATCGTCTCAAAAGATCGACCGATACATATTGAGCGGCCGTTTGGAGTTCAGGCTTGCGCCGCGACAGCCCAATCACCTCCCAATCGCCAAGTGATACCAGGTGATTAACCAAAGCTCGGCCGGTCACGCCAAGCGCTCCCGCCACCAAGGCCTTTTTCATGATTGAGATCTCTATCCTATTCCGACCGGAAGGAGGAGCAAAAACTTTGGCGTAGAGAGCCGATGGCCCAGGAACAGACTGGGCGTCGGCGACCGGATCGAGCGCGAAATTTAGGGTCAGGAGTCAAGAGCCAGGAGGGTTTGGTTCGTTTTCGGCAAACCGAAGTAGTCCTGCCAGATTTCGGTGCTCCCGTCTCCAGACTCCCTCCCAATTTGTCATTTGTCATCTGTCATCTGTCATTTCTTATTCCCCTAATGCGCCCCGTCATTTTCGATACAGATATTGGCACCGACGTAGACGATATCCTCGCGCTCATTCTCCTGGCAAAGGCTCCCGAACTTCAGTTGATCGGCGTGACGACAGTCTACGGTAACACGTTGTTCCGCGCCCGAATTGCCCGCCAGATCTTTTGGGCCGGTCAGGAAGGATACGGTGTGCCCGGTCTTGAGAAGGTCAAAATCTCGGAATCCATCCGCGCCGTCCAGTACTTGATCGAAAGTAGCGAGCATTACGGAAACGGCCTTGAGATCCTCGCAACCGGACCGCTGACCAACATTGCCTCTGCGATTTCAAAGAGCCCGGAAGCGCTCTCTCGGATTAAGCATCTGTACTTGATGGGGGGAGCATTCTGGATGGATCGATACGAGCATAACATTAGATGCGATCCGGAAGCCGCAAAGATCGTTTTTGCATCCGGTATTCCGATCACTGCGATTGGCCTCGACGTAACGTTAAGAGTACGGCTGAACAGAAAAGACGTGCAAAAAATCGCGCAGATCGGAGGTGGACTCGGTCCTTTGCTGGAGGACCAAATCTTGAGGTGGTGGGAGCTGTGGCAAATTACGGAAAATCATCCTCATGATCCTTTAGCAGCGCTCGCCATGGTGCGTCCTGACCTCTTTACCTTCGAAACATGGGACGTCGAAATTGCCGCGGAAGGTAGAAGGGAAGGACTCACCCGTCTGGTAGAAAACAAAGACAGTAATATTCGGATCGGGTTCGATTTGCTTGCGCGAACCGCCGAAAGAGAAATCGTTCGCCGAATTGTAGAGTGAAGCGGTGACGAAGCAAATAGCGGCAAAAGAACGCAAAGCAAAAATCGTACGCTATTTGGTTCCGCGAACCGAAAACAGCCAGAGCAGGGTTAGAAACGCGAGACCGGTTCCGATCGGAATTTCCAGGAGCGAAACTATCACTAAAATCCAAGTGAATCGCGTTCGATTGTTCGTCAGGAGTCGTCTACCTACCGCAATATTCAAGCTAGCGAACAAAATACCGGTGACTAGAAGCGCTACCATCGGAACGAGAGAGGTAGAAGATAGGTCGGCATGCGTCCGAGTGAGATGGAACGCGAGCGAAGCCAGCCAGGCAATAAGGAATAGAATGATCGCTGCCGCGTAAATGAAATAGCCGAATGCTAAAAACTTGTTGGCGAGCTTAAACCTATAGTTGTTGTTGGTAGCCTCTGTCATTCAGGAATAATGCCGGAAACGCTGTCATCGCCCGCAGCCGCGAACCCGATAAAAGGTTACCAGCACCGCAACAGGTACTTTGCCGCGTTTTCCTTCCGTCATCAAAGAATTCAAGTGGTATTTCCTCGTCACCGGTTCCGGGTCGAGCCCGCCCAGTCTAAACGCAACTTTCCTCGCAAGCAATTAAGGCAACGTCGTCATTCTCTCGAGGGGTTTAACAAACCGGGCCGGAACCAATCAGAAGCGATCTTTCACTCTTGTGGGGGACGAACTCACACTGACCGGTTCAGTTGCTACAAGCGGTGGGACTGCTCACGTGCCTGGAAAAGAGCAAAATGAGGGTGGAAGCCGAATGCAGAAGTGAGAATCCAGAATCTAGAGTTTAGAAACGCTCAATCTTCTCACGAGTGTTACCGATGTCCCGACCATCGGCTATTGGCTATTCGCGCAGCGTTGGCTATTGCTTAGCGGCTATTCCTCGCCCTATGGTTCGATCGAGATGAGCAAAACACACTTTGATTTGATTGTTTTCGGCGGCGGAAACGCAATTTCGACGGCCATCGAGTGTGGCAAGGCAGGAATGAAAGTCGCGCTCGTCGAGCGAGGACCTCTCGGAGGAACCTGCCCACACCGCGGATGTATTCCTTCAAAGTTATTGATTGGTTACGCCGATGCCGCTCAGTCTGTCCGCGAAGCGCGCAAATTCGGATTCGAGACAACGATAAACATACGAGAACCGGACAAAATTCTGACCGAAACATTCGAGTTTACCCGAAAGTACGATTCCATCCTGCAGGACGCGCTTGGCGAAAACGTGACTCTGTTTCGCGGTACCGGAATGTTGACCAGTAACTACTCTTTGTCCGTTAATGGCAACGAAATTTCGGCCGATAAGCTTGTGCTCGCGACCGGTAGCCGTCCAAAACGCCCCGACTTTGAAGGACCGTATTGGACGAGCGACGACGTCTTTACTCTGAAACAGATGCCGCGATCAATCACGATTGTCGGCGGCGGCTATATCGCTTGCGAGCTGGGCCATTTCTTTTCGGGCGTCGGTACGGAAACCTTGCAAGTGGTTCGCGGGACTAAGTTGTTGGAGCGCGAAGACGAGGAAATCCAGGCGCTCTTTCAGCGAGGTTACACCACTCAAGTCCCGGTCCGATTCGAAACGGAGGTAAGCGCAGCGAAGTACAACGGTTCAAAGTTCCACATCGAGTTAGCAGGCAGAGACGGCAAGTCATCTGAGCGAATCAGTGATGCTTTGCTATTCTGCATCGGTCGAATTCCCAATACCGATCAGATCGGTTTGGAGAAGACTGACTTGCGGCGAAACGCTAAGGGTTTCATCGAGACCGATAATCGGTTACGCGCTTCGGTTCCTAACATCTGGGTAATGGGGGATATCGGTGGTCGGTTTATGTATACGCACGCAGCTAACTTCGAGAGCGAATATTTGGCAAAACAGATTAGCGGCGACTGCCAGGACCCGATCGACTACGGACCGATGCCGCACACGGTATTTACCTCACCAGAGACTGCCGGAGTGGGGAAAACGGAGGATGAACTCAAAGCGGAAGGGAGCAGCTACTTTGCGGCTGCCGTCCCATATTCCAATACGACTAAGGGTCGGGCAATTAAGGAAGAATATGGGCTCTGCAAGCTCTTGATCGGGCCTGACCGGCGGATTCTGGGCTGTCATATTGTCGGCCACCAGGCCTCCGTTCTACTCCATACTGTGCTTCCCGTGATGAAATGGCGCAACGACATCCAATCGTTGATCGACCTCATTTATATCCATCCTGCACTGGCAGAAGTCGTCCGCGGCGCCGCCAGGAAGGTCAGCGGCATGTTGCCGACCGCCTGCCGCGACATGGTTTGCTGACTGCAGCGATGTCGGATTAGGATCGCCCAATGCTTTCCCGCGCGCTGCGAAGCTCGTGTAATACGAGGTTCATTAGCTCCTCAACGGATGTCTCTTTGGTTGAACGATCGAAAGTGATCTCGCCCTTTTGCATGAGATTGACCCGGTCACAGACATCGAAGATATGCGCGTAGTTGTGCGCCACAATGATAATCGAGACCTCGCCCTTCTCCTTTAGCCGACGGATCAGATCTAAGATCATGGCGCTCTCCCTCACGCCCATCGCGGCGGTCGGCTCATCGAGCAGCAACACCTTGGCGTTGGCGTAGACCGAACGGGCAACCGCGACGGCCTGGCGTTGACCGCCCGAGAGTTTCGAGATTTCTACATCGACCGAAGGGATGTTGACTCCCATTTGTTTGAGTTGCTGCTTTGCCCGTTCTCGCATGGCGCGATCGTTGAGGATGCGAAGGAATCCGCCATACATTAGCTCCCGTTGCAGAAACATATTGCGATAGACGTTCAGCTCATTGATGAGCGCGAGATCTTGGTACACTGGTTCGATTCCCAACGACCGCGCATGGCTGACCGATTTGAGCTCGATCTCCTTACCTTCGAAATAGAGTTTGCCGCTACTGGGTTTGTGGAATCCGGTAATAATCTTCATCAAGGTCGACTTACCGGCGCCATTGTCGCCCAGCAGCCCGAGCACTTCTCCTTTCGTCAGACGAATCGACGCGTCCCTTAGCGCGCGAACTCGACCAAAGGACTTCGATATGTGTTCGGTGCGTAAAATCTCTTCGGTCATTGCCCGCCTCCCGCTGCACGTAGACGGCTAAGGTGCACATTGATCAGCATGGTGATTAGAATAGCGACGCCCAGAATCATGTCGAAAGTGTAGGCGCTGACCCCGGAGAGGGTGAAGCCATCCTTTAAAATACCGAGCACGGCCGCGCCGAGAAACGCGCCGATGATCGTCCCCGAGCCACCGTTAAGGAGCGTCCCCCCGATAACGGAGGAAGCGATGGCCATGAACATGATATCGGTACCACCCGCCAGCGGATCGATTGAACTGATCCGGAAAGCATCCAAAATACCGGCAATACCGCCCATGATGCTGCACATGATGAAGTTTCCAATCTTGATCCGGCTGATCTTAATGCCCACTTCGGCTGCACCAATCAGATTGCCGCCGGTAGCAATCGTGTGCAGCCCCCATCTTGTTTTGACCAGCATGAATTGAAAAATCAGAGTGATGCCGATCGCCCAAAGGATTTGGGAAACCGGATTCCCGCCAAAAATATTGGTAATGAGCGCTCCCGCCTTGGGCTGTACCGGATAGCCTCCGGAAATAGTCAAAGTTAGGCCGTTAATAATAAAGAGCGTACCAAGAGTGGTGATAAAGGACGGTATCCGCAGTACGACGGTGATGAGCCCATTGAACAGGCCAACCAGGCCGCCAGCAATCAAACCAAGGAGAATCGCCGGCAGATAGGGGATACCTGCCTGGTTGGCGTAGTACATTACAAAAGGCGCCAACGCGTAGACCTGACCAACCGAGAGATCTACTTCTCCGCAAACCAGGACCATCACCTGGCCGGCGGCAATTATTGCGGTGGTGGCTGCGTACTCCGCGAGGTTAGCAATATTGCTTGGTGAAAGGAATACCGCCGCGGTGCTCTGAAAATAGACCACCAGCACGATACCCGCCATGGCAATACTGGCTTCTCGGGAATGGAGCAGGGATCGGCCGATTCGCCGCAGGACGCCCCACTGCTCAACCCGTTGGGGCGAGTCCTGCAACTGCGGCGGGGCGGCATCCGCTTTTTCTTTGGCCATGAGCCTGCTGCTTTTTAGATCGGGCCTGATCGGGTAATCACCTTCTCTTCGGCCGAGCTGCCCTCATAACGGCTCTGGCTACCCAGGTACGGATCGACGCTGGTTTTGGTGACAAACTTCAGGCCGGTATTGATGTCCGAAGGACCGGTCAACCCACCGGAGATCTTGTACATGAAGAGCACCATGACGGTATAGAAACCTTGCAGATAAGGCTGCTGGTCAATCGTGAAATCGAGGTCGCCTTTTTTGATGGCGTCCAGCGTGGTGGGCAACAGATCGAAGCCGCCGGCATGAACTCCCTTCTCGCGCAGTTTATTGGCCGCCATCGTCTTGGCGACTCCCTCGGTACTGCCTGCATCCACCGCAAACATACCCTTCAGGTCAGGATGTCCCGTAAAATAGGCCTGAATCCGCGACAACTCTTCGTTGACGGTTGGGCCTGTAGCTACCTCGTTCAAAGTGATTTTCTTGCCCGACTCTTTGATCGCCTCCTTGGCGCCATCCAAGCGCGGTTGGATGTTCAGTTGACCGGGCGTAGCAATAAAGCCGACCACTTCGCCTTCGCCCACCAGCTCAACGATGCGCTGTCCTAAGCCCTTGCCAGACAGAAACAGGTCCTGACCGATGTAGCAGAGGCGTTTGTTGTCCTTCGCGTCGGCATTATATGAAACTACCGGTTTCCACCGGATCGTTGAATGCGGTCAGATCAACTAGACACACCGCGATACCGTCGGCCTTAGCTGACACGCCGGTATTCAGCGCGTTGACCATGTCGGTAGCGATCGATTTCTCTGATCCGGTCCACTGGTAGGTACACCCCAACAGCGCGCAAGCGTCCTCAGCGCCATACCTGGTCGGAACGAAGAATGGATTGGTCGTGACGTGATTGACAAATACGAATTTCCATTGCGGATGCTTGGGGAACTTGCCAAGGGCCTCTTCAGCCGCCTCTGCGCTAGATACGCCGAAGCCGGCTAAAGGAGAGAGCGAGATCAGGGCGCCGGCGCTAGCCGCCCGGCGAAGGGCTTCGCGTCGGGAGACTCCGCGATAGGAATCGGTAACGCCTGGGGAGAGGTTGATTCTTTTCATAACCGTTCATGGGGGAATTATTTTTTTTGGATTCAATAAAAATCCAACTCTCTTATATACAGAAAGGGTGGACGAAGTCACTCACAGAGAAAGAGTCTAAATTGACCAGCGGCGGCCCCACCTCATGCGTAACCACATCCAAAAGCCGAAACACATCGTTGTCTCCGGGCGAGACAAGGATAGCCGGCCGGCTGATCCGAAATCTAATGTATCGTCTCATATATAATGATGACGTCGTCCGGCCGCCGCCCATCTGCGTCAACTTAAGGAGGCGAGGCGACACGGGGAAAGGGCGAAGGGGATCTGTCGGCATGATCTCGCCCACCACGGTAGATGCCATGGTGCTTGTCAGGCTGCCGATTAGCAGCAACCTGACAAGATGAAAAAAAACACCATAGGAACGGCACTCAGCGTCGGTGCAGAAGAACTAAAGAATCAAAAGGCGGGGAAAGCAAAGCGAATCGTGATGGCAAGCGATGTGCATTTGAGGGGCTATCAAGTGGCGCGCAAGATCGATAACGGACCGATTGGGCCGGTCGCCAACTTCCGGAGCCAGGAAGAGCTGTTGCTTTATGTTGAGAAACAAAAGGACCAAGCCGAGGAGGTGGTCCTCGTCTACGAAGTGGGGCCATTGGGGTACGGGCTTTATCGAGCGCTGCAGGCTTGCGGGGTCCCCTGCTATGTCTGCGCCCCCGATAGTAGCGAACAGAAAAAGAAGCGGCGCAAAACCAACGCGATCGATACCCGGACTTTAACCAGCAATTTGTTCAATTTCCTCAATGGCAACGAGCGAGCGCTGCAACTGGTGCGAGTACCGACCGAGGAACAGGAACAGGCGCGATTGCAAAGCCGCCAACATGATCAACTGGTTGAGGAACGCAAGCGGCTGGGAGCCAAAGGGAACGCCTTGTTGCTGAGCCAGGGCTTTGGCAGCTGGAAAAATTGGTGGCGACCCAAGGCCTTTAGCCGCTTGAGCCAGCTGGTACCGGGGCGGCTGTTGGAGCTGCTGGAGACCTGGGTCGATCTGCTCAGGAAACTGGATGAAAAAATTGGGCGGGCCAAAGCGGCTCTGGCCAAGCGCTGCAGCGGTCCACGGCCCAAAGGGGCCGGAGCGCCTAGTCTGGTTCAATTGCAAAGCGAGGTCTTGGACTGGGGGCTTTATAGTAACCGGCGTAAGATCGGTTGTTTGGCCGGGATGGTGCCCAGCGAGTGGAGTACCGGAGATAGCCAGTGGCGCGGCTCCATTACCAAAGTAGGAGTACCGGCCATTCGTCGGATTATCACCGAGATGGTCTGGCGGATGATCCTATTCCAACCCCAGTATAAAGCGGTCCAAAGATGGCAGGAAGTCTTGCGGGGCACTAACCGGGGGCTGAAGAAAAAAGCCGTGGTCGCCATCGGCCGGCAACTGATGGTCGATCTGTGGCGACTGCAGACCGGACGGGTCAGTGCTCAAGAACTCAACCTGGTCATGATTGGGGGCTAAAGCATTTTCGAAGTGCCCCGAAGGTTTTCGGGGATTTACTTGGGGCTCTGCCCCAAACCCCGGTTCGGGGGGAACAGTCAAAAGCGGGCGCCTTTGTCACGCGCCGGCCACAGCGGAGGAAACCCTCGTTACCCAGCAACAAAAGATTTAACCCTTTCGACTTTGGAGCGGCCCGCGCCCGTGTTCGCCCTTGGGTACTTAAAACCCGTTGGTAGGTTGGGCGCGCTCGTTCCTCTTGAAGCGATGCGTATCTTGCATCATGCGCTGTCACACCTGACATGCCGGATAGGAGGCTGCCTTGTCCCACTCGAGCAAGCGGACAACTGAGCACCAAGAGGAGACGCGATTCAAAGTGAGCAACCCGCTCGACTTTTAACCTGAAAAAAATTTGGCAACTTCGTTGCTCTCCAAAGATGAAAAACCACTAACACGCTTTTCGGTAGCTTGACACTCA
>WNFL01072997.1_pt1 | contig 18727 bp, 16 predicted proteins | sample 5400361 | NCBI WGS metagenome assembly WNFL01 (sample SAMN13153351, study PRJNA577476) | soil metagenome | isolation source: 40 cm soil on Douglas fir-dominated hillslope | place: USA:California | collected 2013-09-17
GTGGATCTGTACAAGCAGTTCGGCGTTGGAAGCAAACGCGAGAATCGCGGCGTACTCCTTCTGATTGCGCCTGACGAGCACAAATACCGCATCGAAGTCGGTTATGGTCTGGAGCCAGTGATCAATGACGCGCGTGCCGGTGATGCGGGCCGCGCGATGATTCCGTGGTTGCGGCAGGGAAATTACAGCGCGGGAATCGATGCCGCGGCGTGGATGTTGGCGAAATACATTGCGGACGATCGTGGTGTTACGCTATCGGGCGCACCTCCGCACCCTCTACGGCGTGCAAGACATGAAGCTTCGACTCCCCTAGGTCCCTTGATTTGGCTCGGCATCATCTTGATTTTTTTCCTGTTGGCAAAATCGGGCAGGGGCGGAGGAGGGCGAAGCGGCGGCTGGTGGATTTGGCCCATGCTTGGCGGAATGAGTGGTGGTTGGCGAGGCGGCGGCTTCGGCGGTAGCTCGGGTGGTTACTCCGGCGGCGGAGGATTTGGCGGCTTCGGCGGAGGCAGCAGTGGAGGGGGCGGGGCCTCCGGAAGTTGGTAAAGCTTTTGGAGGAATAGGCGGAGTTGCGATGGCCGATGTACACGAGGCGTTGAAAACCTGGTCGAGCGGCTGCATGAAGCGGCGCGGGAGAACCTTGAATCGATTATTTTGTACGGCTCCGCGGCACGCGACGATTTTCACGAGGCACACTCCGATCTAAACATACTGTGCATCTTGCGCTCGCTCCGAGCGGCCGAACTGTCGCGCATCACCCCTGCGGTGAAGTGGTGGACGACCACCCAGCGTCAGCCCGCTCCACTTTTCTTTGCGTCCGAAGAGCTTCGCCAATCCGCGGACGTTTTCACTATAGAACTCTTGGATATGCAGCAGAGCCATCGCGTTCTGTACGGTTCAGATGTCGTCGCTGCTATCCATGTGCCGATGAACTTACATCGCGTCCAGGTCGAGCACGAACTTCGCACCCTGCTCCTCAAGCTGCGGCAGCACTTTTTGCGGGAAGCGGAAAACCGGCAGGAGCTTGGGGCCGTTCTGGCTAAATCGGTGTCGAGCACGGTTACGCTTCTTCGGCACACGTTGATTGCCTTCAACGAGCAACCGCCAAGCGCTCGGGGAGAAATTTTCACACGTGTTGCCGCTTTGACGGCTGCAAACGCATCGGCATTTGAAGCTGTCTGCCGTCTTCGTGATGCCAAACATCTGAACGTGGATACGTTACTGCCTGTGTATGATGACTATCTCGCAGCGCTGGAGAAAGTGATTGCAGCGCTGGATCATCATCTGCCGAAGCATCAGTGGCAGCGAGCCGGCAAGGCAAGTTCTTAGTTTCTGAGGAGGCAAGGCGTAATGAAAATAGCTCTCGCGATTCTGGCGGTTCTGCTGGTGCTTGGCTTGCTGGTGGGCAGCTCGTTTGTCGGCCGCAGGAACCAAATGGCGATAAAACGGGAGGCAGTGAACTCGGCGTGGTCGCAGGTGGATGTTGTGCTGCAGCGGCGCGCGGACCTGATTCCAAACCTGGTGGAAACCGTGAAAGGGTTCGCGGCGCAAGAGCAAACTGTTTTCGGGGATATCGCCAGGGCGCGTTCCGCGTTGCTTAACGCCACGACTCCAGGCGACAAAATCGCCGCCAACCAGAGACTCGATTCGGCGCTGGGACGCCTCTTGGTTGTAGTTGAAAACTACCCGCAATTGAAATCGAACGAGAACTTCTTGCGTCTTCAAGACGAGCTTTCAAGACGAGCTGGCCGGTACGGAAAACCGAATTGCAGTGGAACGCCGCCGATATAATGAAACGCTACAAGATTACAATACCTATCTTTCCCTTTTCCCGAGCAACTTGGTAGCCGGCATGAGCGGCTTTACTAGGAACGACGCGTATTTCAAAACGGATGAGGGCGCTCGACAAGCTCCCAAGGTCAATTTTGATAAGCAAAAAGCTCCGCCGTCCGGGCAGGTTCCAGCTCCCGCGCCCGCAAACCCATAAACGGGCGCACGATGTAGCTTGCAGGGCGTTAGGCCAAAAATATTTGCCTCCTGCGTACTAATCTTCATCGCGAAGCATCTACGAATAGAGCCACGCATGCGCTATTTCTGTCTCGTTGGTGATTATGACGGCACCATCGCTCACGACGGGGGCTGTGCACCCAGCACCATCGAAGCCTTAAAGCGCGTGCGTGCGTCGGGCAGGAAACTGATTTTAGCTACAGGGCGGCAACTCCCCGAATTACAAGATGTTTTCCCCGAGCATTCCATTTTCGATCGAATCATTGCGGAAAATGGCGCCATTCTGTATCGGCCGGAGAATCAGACTTGCAAATCACTTTGCGAGCCGCCAGCGCCGGAGTTTGTCGAGGAATTGCGCCGCCGCGGTGTGCATCCACTCTCAGTCGGAGAATGCATCGTGGCCACTTGGCACCCTCACGAATCGACCGTGTTGGAGGTAATTCGCGACCTCGGGCTCGAACTCCAAGTCATCTTTAACAAAGACGCGGTAATGGTGCTGCCTTCCGGCGTGAACAAAGCAACCGGCTTAAAAGTTGCTTTGAAGGAATTGCATCTCTCGCCGCACAATGCCGTCGGCGTGGGCGATGCGGAAAACGATCATGTGTTCCTCAGCATGTGCGAATGCAGCGTGGCCGTAGCCAATGCTTTGCCGGCTTTGAAAGAGCGCGCTGATCTGGTCACTGGCAGCTCGCATGGCGCCGGCGTGGAAGAGCTAATCGAAAAACTTCTTTCGGAAGATCTGGCAAGCTTGGCGCCGCGTTTGAAACGCCGCCGCATTCTACTAGGACGCACCGAGCAGGGCGGCGATTTCTTACTTGATCCTTATGAGTCACGGTTGGCGATTGCGGGACCGTCGGGCAGCGGCAAATCGACTACCGTAGCCGCAATCGTGGAACGCCTGGTGGAGAAGAAATATCAGGTGTGCCTATTTGATCCCGAGGGTGACTACGACGAGTTCGAACGGTTCGTCACGCTCGGCGGTCCTCAGCAGGTGCCCGGCATTTCCGAAGTCCTCGAGGTCTTGAACGCCATGGAGTACTCATTGAGCGTCAATTTGCTGGGCGTTCCGCTTGCGGACCGTCCCTCCATGTTCATGAGTTTCCTCTTGCGAATTCAAGAGCTCCGCGCCAAAACGGGCCGGCCGCACTGGATAATCATCGACGAAGCGCATCACTTGCTGCCTGCCGCGCTGGATTCAGCGAGTTTGACGATACCGAAGGAGCTGACGAGTTTTGCTCTCATCACAGTGCATCCTGACCAGGTCGCGCGCGCAATTCTGAGTTCCACAAATGGATTAATCGCTGTCGGGCCCAATCCAGCCACCGTGATCGCGCAGTTCAGCGCAGGCGCCGGCAAGGACTTGCAGCCGAGTTCGTTGCCGGATCCGCCGCGAGAAGCGGGCGAAGTCGTCGCGTGGTGGTACTGCGAATCGCCGGAACCCGTAAAAGTAAAAGTAGAGCCCGCCAAAACCGAGCTCCGCCGTCACCGCCGCAAGTACGCAGCCGGCGAATTGGGAGAAGACAAGAGCTTTTACTTCCGGGGGGCGAACGGCAAGCTCAACCTACGCGCACAAAATCTGAAAACATTTACGCAAATCGCCGAAGGGGTGGACGAGGATACTTGGGCTCACCATCTCCGCCAAATGGACTATTCAAAGTGGCTGCGCAATTCCGTGAAGGACGCCGCCGTTGCTGAGGAAGTCGCAAAGATCGAGCAGAATGGCCACCTAGGGCCTTCGGAAAGCCGCACGCAAATTCTAGACGCCATTCGCAAGCACTACACAGCTCCCGCCTAGAAGCCTGCTACCCGAGCGCGCTCCGCAAAGCTTCCCGCAGAGATTGCTGCTTTTCGGCGTTTAGCTTCTTCGCCTGCTCGGTCAAATAAAACACGTCGATGGCCTTTTGTCCTTCCGTATCGATTAGGGCGACTTCGATATTGCATCCGAGCCGCGCGAGCGTCGAGCCAATGTCGTAGAGCAATCCCGGCCGGTCTTGCGCCACGATTTCCAATAATGTGCTGTGCTCGGACGAGCTGTCGTCGAAACCCGTGCGCGTCTCAATGGCAACCTTGGGCGGCCGCGCCCGGCTCGCGCTTTCGCGTCCGCTCAATAGCGGCTCGAGCGGGGCCTTGCCATTCACCACATCCTTCAGACTCTGAAGGAATCTCTCTGTTTCCGAGGGGTTCAGCTCGAGGGTCCGGTGCAAATCTGAAAAGTGAAACGTGTCCAGGACATTCCCGGCCGCATTAGCAAACGCATCGGCCTTAATGATGTTCATTCCCCAACCGGCCAGCGCGCCAGAAATCGTAGCGAACAAAGCAGGACGATCGGCGGTCAACAGCGTCAGAGAAAATGCATGTCTGCGCACCTGTAGCTCCGCCTGAACGGGTTGGACGCCAAGCTTCTGATACAGGGCGAAATGCGCGGCAATCTCGGCCGCTGAATGCACTGCCAGATAACGCCGCGGAAATCCTTCAAGAAAGCGTTCGATCTCCTCCGTGCTTGCGCCGGCCGTTTGCGCGCGCACGTGCTCCAAAATTGAAACCTCATCGTGTGCGTGCAAGCGATCCGTATCCAGACTGCGGCTGAAGTGATTGGAAGTTGCCACGTAAAGCTGCCACAACATCTCAGCCTTCCACGGCGTCAACGCTTCCGGATTCACTGCATGAATGTCCGCGTAAGTCAGCAAGCAAAGCCTCTGCAGCCGCTCTTGAGTTCGCACCGTCGCCCCGAACGCGGAAACGGTTGCGGGGTCGAAAATGTCTCGCCGTTGCACGGTTGCAGACATATCTAAGTGCCGCTCAATCAAAAACCGAACTTCGTCCTTTTCTTCCGCGGAAAGGCCAAGGCGCGCGGCAGTGCTCTCCAGGGCCTCCAGGCTCCCGGTCACATGATTTTCAACGTTCATGCCCTTGCCGACATCGTGCAGCAGCAGCGCCAGGATCAACAAATCGCGGCGCTCCGCGGTCTTCCACAGTTCTTTGAAGTGCGCGGCGCGAGCATCCGCCGATTCGGTCAATTCTTGCAAATGCTCGATCGTGCGCAACGTGTGCTCGTCTACCGTGTAGCGGTGATAAAAATCCCGAACCACGAGAGAATCGATCCGCCCAAACTCCGGCACGATTTCTGTGAGCAGCCCCAGCCGCTGTAAAGGCCGCAGCGCCACACCGGGATAATCGGCGCTAAGAATTTCCCGAAGCATCGCCCAGGTCACGGAGGCATTTTTCACCGGCAATTCCGGGTGCTTCATGATGTACGCGATGCCGCGTTCCGTGCGACGGCTCAGCGGAACGCCGGCGCGCGCAGCTTCGGTGAAAAGAGCAAACAGGACGGAGCGATCGCAAAGTTCCTTGGCGTCGAGCAATTCGAAAAGCCCATCGCGCACAACAAATGGTTTGCCGTTCCCGGGCTCGGACTTTGCCGCGCGCGCCGCGTTGAAAAGCCGCTGCCGCAAGGTTTGCGGAATCGGGGCCTTCTGCTCCAGATAGCGCAGCAGTTGGCGGTTCAGCGTGCGCGCGTGGCGAAAATAGAGACGCATCCACTCCGCGGCATCGCGCGGCAACCCGTCGGTAACACCTAGAGAGCGCCCTGCGGCCGCCGCCTGCAATTCATAGGTCAACGTATTGTCGTTGCGTGCGTTGCTGTAATGCAGGAAGCAGCGGATGGCGCTTAGAAAATCCACCGCACCCGAGGCCAATTCTTCTTCCGCGGCGCTGCTGCTCAGCGGCTCGCGTTTCTCACCGCCGATTTGGCGGAGCCACACAGCCGCCTGATAATCCCGCAGCCCCCCGGGCGCATCCTTAATGTTCGGTTCGAGATGAAAAATCGTATTGCCGTAACGCGTGAGCCGCTCTTTCGTGAGTTTGTGCAGCTGCGTCAGCAAAAATGGCCGAGCCGCTTTCTCCGAGCCTGGCAGAATGCGTTTGTCGAGTTTTTCAAACAGCTCTTGATCGCCTGCCAAAAAGCGGCGATCCAGTAAAGCCAAATGAAACTCCGCGTTGTCCTCCTCGATTCGCTTGCACTCTTCCACCGTGCGCCCCGCGGAGCTGACGCGAAAACCCAAATCCCACAGCGTGCGCGCGAAGTCCGAGATGAGAGGCCGAAACTCTTCCTCGGCCTTGTCGTTGCCAAAAAGAAAGAGGATGTCGAGGTCCGAATAAGGAAACAGGAGTTTGCGTCCATAGCCTCCGAGCGCCAGTAAGCAGAGTCCTGAGGCCGGCGCGTGGTGTACGCGCAGCACCTCACCAAAAATTTTCCGGATGTTGTTGTCGGCTAACTCGCACAGCGAGCGCAAAGTCTCCCGCGCGCCCGCACCCGCTTCGAACTGTTGGCGGATACGTTGTCGCTCGTCATCGGCTTGCGGGCCGAGGACGGATAAAGGCGTAAGGGAACCTTGCATGTTTCGATCAGGTCGGCTTTCCGGACGGAGACCGGGGCGAGCTGCGGTCGTCACTTCATTTAGAGCGCGCTTTCGCCGCGCTCCTCATTGCGGATCCGGATGGCTTCTTCAACCCGCGATAGGAATATCTTACCGTCACCAATCTTTCCTGTCTTGGCGGTCTTCAAAATCGTGTCGACAACCGTATTTACGAGCTTGTCGGGCAGCACCATCTCCAGCTTGAGTTTCGGGAGCAGGTCCACCGTGTATTCCCGCCCGCGATACACCTCGGTGTGCCCCTTCTGCCTGCCGTGGCCGCGCACTTCCGTTACCGTCATCCCTTCGATGCCCACTTCGCGCAGTGCATCCTTTACCGATTCGAATCGCGAGGGCTGAATGATCGCTTCAAGTTTCATCATGGAAAGTTTCGCTCCCCGCTGCGAGCAAATGCATTTTCATTCCACCTGCTCTCACGACTCCAGGTTGTAGGCCTCTTCACCATGCTGCGTAATGTCCAACCCTTCGATCTCCTCGTCTTCGGTGACGCGCAAGCCGGTTATCAAGTCCACGACCTTCAGCAGCACCAGCGTTCCGACCAGCGCGAAGCCCCACGCAATCAATATGCCCACAAGCTGGTTCCCGAGCTGACCCCAGTGTCCGTCGCTGCCGCCCACTGCTTTTCCTGGTCCAAATATCGGGTTGATCACTTGTGTCGCGAATACGCCGGTCAACAGCGCACCTATAGTTCCTCCCGCGCCGTGCACACCGAACGCATCGAGCGCGTCATCATACCCGAAGATTGCCTTGACGCGCGTCACCATCCAGTAGCAAAACGCGCCGGCCACCAGCCCAATCACCAATGCAGGCATCGGCGCCACAAATCCAGCCGCAGGCGTGATCGCCACTAACCCCGCGACCGCGCCGGAGATTGCGCCCAGCGCGCTCGCTCGCCCGTTCTTGATCCACTCCGCCGCGCTCCAACTGAGCGCCGCTGCCGCCGCCGCAAAATGCGTCGCCGCAAACGCGCTTGTCGCCAGCGGGCTCGAGGCCAGCGCGCTCCCTGCGTTGAAGCCGAACCAGCCGACCCATAAGAGACACGCGCCGATAAAGCTCAGCACCAAACTGTGCGGCGGCATGGGCTGCTTTGGGAATCCGGTGCGCTTGCCAAGGTAAAGCGCGCACACTAATGCTGAAACCCCCGAGCTGATGTGCACGACGGTCCCGCCAGCGAAATCCAGAGTTGGAAATCTTCCGCCCAGCGAGGCATTCAGCAGCCCGCCCTTTCCCCACACCATGTGGGCCAGCGGCGCATATACGACCAAAAACCATAGCACCAGAAACAACACTGTGCCGCTGAATTTCATGCGCTCCGCGGTCGCGCCGGTGATCAGCGCCGGCGTAATAATTGCGAACATCAACTGATAGACCATGAAGGTCATCTGCGGAATCGTTCCCGCATAATCTCCGTTTGGCTCGGCGCCTACACCGCGCAACAACGCATGCTCAAACCCGCCAATCACCGGACCGCTCCCCCCAAAGCACAGGCTGTAGCCCACCAATGCCCACAGCACGGTGATCACCGCCATGAGCATGAAGCTTTGCATCATAATGGCGAGCGTATTTTTCCGTCGTACGAGACCGCCGTAAAAGAGGGCCAGCCCCGGCCCAGTCATCATCAATACCAGCGCCGCGCTCGCCAGCATCCACGCGTTATCTGCAGACGACTGCGCTGCGGTCACGCGCTGATCCAACTGTGTCAGTTTGTCGTTCACGGGATTCGCAGTTTGCGTAACGGAAGGTGAAGTTTGCGAGGAGGGCGCTGCGGCCGGAGAAGATTGCTGCGCATGGAGCGGTACGGCTACGTGCACGATGGCAAAGAGCAAACAACACTTCCACACCATGTGCCTCATATTCTGTATATGCTCCCCTGCATTATGAGATGACAGCGCAGCGGCCACCCCACAGCGGCCGGTCTTTCCCGGGGACTGCGACCCGCGATTATACGCGTCGCACTTGCATATCACCCTGTTTTAAATTTTTATGCCTCGGATTCAAAATTCTGATGCTGTCATTATCCAAAACCCGCCAGCGGTCGTATAATCCAAACGGTTTGGTTTTGTGCCCCAGGCATCTGGCCCTTGAGAGGACTCTGAGAGATTCTCTGATGACCGAGCACCTACCTATGGAGATTTCGGTCCGGCAGCAAAACGGCATTAACTTGCTCGAGGTTCGCGGCCGCCTGACCATCGGTGAGCCCAGTGAACAACTGAATGAGGCGCTGCAATCCATCGTGAAGAACGGCGGCCGCAAAGTCATCATCAACCTGAACGGTGTTCCGCAGATCGACAGCTCAGGCATCTCCTCGCTGGTGCGCATCTCCATTCAGCTCGCTCGCGAAGGCGGGGCCGTCCATCTCGTCTGCGGTCCGGGACGCGTGCGAGACGCCCTCACCGTTACCCGTCTCGTGGAAGCAATTCCCACCTACGAATCTGATTCGGCGGCGATTGCTCAGTTCGATTCCGCACAAACGCAGAAAAAACATTAGCGTCTCCCTTCTCAGCGATTTAACTCTGTGACGGCTAATGCGGCGAGTGCCGCGCGCGGCTGTATCGGTCGCCGCGGGGAGAAGCTGTTGAACGAAGTTCTAGGCGTTACCCGCTCTTTTTCAACTCGGCAAGAACCAGCTTCGCGACTTCGCGCAAAGTCTCAAACACACCTTGACCCGTCACGGCCACGCCTTCCAGCACCGGCTCCCCTTTTCTCTGCAGTTGCTTGGTAAGTTCCGGCACGGCCAGGGCGTTCGGCAAATCGCGTTTGTTCAATTGCAGGACGTACGGGATGGTCTCGAATTTCAGGTTGTGTTCTTTCAGGTGCTCCTGCAGATTTTCCATAGTCTCGAAATTAGCATCCAGCCGCTCTTCCTGCGAATCGGCCACAAAAATGACGCCGTCTGCGCCTTTCAGGATCAGCTTGCGGCTGGCTTCGTAAAAAACCTGCCCGGGCACCGTATACAGATGAAAGCGCGTCTTGAAACCGCGCACCGTCCCTAAATCCAGCGGTAGAAAATCGAAGAACAGCGTCCGGTCTGTCTCCGTCGCCAACGAAACCATCTTGCCCTTTTGATTTTGCCCGGTGTGATCGTAGATCCACTGCAGGTTTGCAGTCTTTCCGCCCAGACCTGGACCGTAGTACACGAGCTTGCAGTTAATTTCGCGCGCAGGAAAGTTGATGAAAGGCACGTGTCGTTGGTCCGAACCCGGTCAGAAACTTATAGCACACGCGCAGAAGGCGGGCCAGCGTCTCGCCAGCGGGTGTCGCGTGTTCCGTACTCGCTTCTATTTTCCGCGAAATCTCCTCAATGCAGGTAAGATTTTCAGTACCTTACGATGAGGAGGTGACGTTATCGTCATCGCACCCTTTGGGCCCTCGTTGACGTGCGAAACGTGCTCTGCTACATTCGCGCCATGGCAAAAGCGCATAAGCCCTCCGCGGGCTCATCCGGCCGGGCCAAAGCATCCAATTCCGCTCCATCTAAACTGATGAAGAAAAATAACTTAACTCCTCCCCATCCGCCCCAACGTGGCGGCGTCGAACTGGTTGACCCCCGAGTACAGGCTCAACTCAAACTCTACGACGAGGCTCTCGCCCTCTTTCACCAGCAAAAATTCTCTCGCGCCAAGCAGGAACTCGAAAAGGTTCTGGAAGGCCCCAGCAAAGAGCTTTCTGATCGTGCGCGTATGCACATCAAAATTGCTGAGCAACGTATGAAGCCCGTTGCTGAACAAAATCCGCGCACCGCCGACGAGCATTATCAACGCGGCGTGGCCATGATGAATGTTGGCCGCTGGGACGACGCGCGGGAAAGTCTGGATAAAGCTCGCAAAGCCGCCCCCAAAGCCGACTACATTCATTATGCGCTCGCGGCTCTTGATTGCCTCACCGGCGAAGCCGATTCCGCCATGAAAAATTTGAAAGTTGCCATCGAGCTTCGGCCGGAAAATCGCTATCACGCACGAAATGACGAAGATTTCGCCTTTCTTCAGGAAGACCCGCGTTTCACCGAACTGCTCTATCCCGAAAAAGACGGCACCGCCGGCTGATTCGAATCTCGAGCAATTTGTCGGCATAATAATAGAGGTTATCCCGTTCCTCTGCGCTATCTGCATTGAATCCTTAATTTTCGGGATGAGGCATCGTTCCCTGTGAAGAAACGCACTTCCAATTCGAAGCGCAACGTGCGCGGTCTCAACGTGGTTGCACTCGGCGGCGGAACGGGACTATCCACTCTGTTGCGCGGTCTTAAGGAATATGTGACCCGCCGCCGCGACGATCCCGCAAACCTCCAAAGACCGCTAAGCGATCTCACCGCCATCGTTACCGTCACGGATGACGGCGGGAGCTCCGGCCGCCTGCGCCGCGAGAACCGCATCCTCCCACCCGGCGATATTCGCAACTGCATGGTCGCGTTATCGCAAGACGAAGCTTTGTTGGGCCGGCTGTTTCAGTATCGGTTCCACGCCGGCCGAGGTCTCATTGGCCACAACTTCGGGAACCTTTTTCTGGCCGCCCTCACCCATGTCACCGGCGATTTTGCCGAGGCCGTTCGCGTCAGTAGCAAAGTCCTCGCCATCCGCGGCAGGATTTTTCCGTCGACCGTCTCCAACGTCTCGCTAGTCGCCACTATGGAAGGCGGGGGCAAAATCCACGGCGAGACGCGCATAACCGCCAGCCGAAAACCAATCAAGAAACTCACGCTTTTGCCGCGTACCGTTCGCCCGTTACCTAAAGCTCTTGAAGCCATTCAGCAGGCTGATTTGATCCTGCTCGGCCCCGGTTCGCTCTACACCAGCATTCTTCCCAATTTGCTCATTCCTGAGATCGCCAATGCCATTGCCAAATCAAAGGCGCCGCGCGTTTACATCGCCAACCTGATGACCCAGCCGGGCGAAACCTCAGGCTACGCGCTGGCAGATCATCTTCGCGCCATCCAACGTCACGCCCCGCACCGTGTTATCGATTGGGTCGTCGCCAATCGCCAGCCGGTTTCGCCAGAGGTCGCCAAGCGCTACCGCACGCAAGGCGCGGAACCCGTAAAGATCGACATCCCCGAGCTGCAGAAACTCGGCTATCGCGTCGTGCTCGACAACCTCCTCGAAGAACACGGTGTTATTCGCCACAACCCTGGGCAGCTGGCTCGCCTTCTTCTCGAGGAATTCCTATACAGCGCGCGCCATTCGCGCCGCTAAGTTTGCCCTCCCTGATCGCCGAGGGTGCTGTTCGGCGAGTGTTCTCTGTTTTTTGTCTCGCGCTCGCCGTCATTGGAATAGAATCCTGCCCCGAAAGGTAAATTCAGTCGATGCGAGTGCGCCTTCACAGAAACCGCCCTGAACCGTGGAGCGTCCGCCGGCAGCAACTGAAAAGCCGCTGGAGCGTTCCCTTGTGGGCCTTCGAGTGGTTCTGGGAATGGGTGGCCTACGTCCTCAGTAACTGGTCTTTTCTCGAAGCCCTTGAATACCTGAGCAGTTTCGGCGTGTTAATCGCCGTAATCTTCTATTTCACGGAGTCGAGCGACCGCATTAAGCAGAAGCACTATCAGGCTTGGCAAGTTATCAACACGGCGCAGGGCAAGGGCGGCAACGGTGGCCGCATTGACGCTCTACAAGAGCTCAACGCCGACCGCATTCCTCTCGTCGGCGTCGATGTGTCCGGCGCCTTTCTGCAGGGCCTTCATCTTCATAGCGCACACTTGTCGCGCTCCAATTTCTCCGCTGCAGACCTGCGCGACAGCGATCTGAGTTCCGCCGATATGTCGGACGCCAAGCTGCGCTCCGCGAACTGCCGCGCCTGCATCCTGCGCAGCGCCGATTTGGAGCGCGCCGACTTCACCGATTCCGACCTCGTCAATGCCGACCTCACCGGAGCTGACATATCCGGCGGAACTCTAGCAAACGCAGATCTGCGCAATGCCAATCTCTCTAATCTAAAATGGCGCGATAGCCCAAATCTGAAGAATGCAAATATATTCGGTGTGAAAAACGCCCCGGAAGGATTTGCTAGCTACGCCTTAAAACAGGGTGCTGTCCAAATGGAAGGCGACTCTCAATAACAAAAAATATCTAAAACGCCCACCGCATCAGCAATCCACCGGTCGTATAGCCGGCTCCCACCGCAGCGAGAAGGACCAAATCCCCTTTGCGCAATCGCCCTTGCTCCACCGCGTCGCGCAAACCCAGCGGAATCGTCCCGCCGGTAGTATTCCCGTACTTGTCGATATTCACCATTACTTTGGAATCGTCCACACCCAAGCGCTGCTGCATGGCGCGAATGATTCGCAAATTCGCCTGGTGCGGCACTACCAGCGCCAGGTCTTCGCTCGTAAATCCGTTGCGTTCGAGGAGGCACCCCGCAAGCTCCGCCATGCGCCGTACCGCATACTTGAATACTTGCGAGCCCTCCTGATGCACAACATGCATGTTCTTGTCGATTGTTTCGTGGGTGGAAGGGTGCAGCGATCCGCCGCCCGGCATGTACAAATATTGGCCTCCCGAGCCGTCCACGTCGTGCAAAAAGTCCAGAATGCCTTCGCCATCCTTCGCTGGCTCCAGCAGCACAGCCCCCGCGCCGTCCCCAAACAAAACGCAAGTGGCGCGATCCTTATAGTCCAAAATTGAGCTCATCACATCACTGCCAATCACCAATACCTTGCGGTGCGCTCCCGAACCCACGAACTGCGCTCCAACGGTCAGCGCATACGCAAAGCCAGAACACGCCGCGGACAGATCGAATCCCCATGCACGCTTCGCTCCCAGCCGGTCCTGCACGAGGCATGCTGTCGCCGGAAAAAACATGTCCGGTGTCACGCTCGCCACAATAATCAAATCAATTTCAGAAGGATCGGTATTTGTCTTCGCCAGCAGCACCTTGGCCGCTTCGGTAGCCAGGTGCGAACTTGCCGTCCCATTTTCCGCGATGTGCCGCTCGGAAATCCCCGTGCGCGTGCGGATCCACTCGTCGTTGGTGTCCACCATTTTTTCCAGGTCCGCGTTGGTCAGCACCTTGGGTGGCACATAACCCGCAACCCCCGTTATCTTGGCCGCAATGCGACGAGACATAGCTCTCCTTGAAGTTCCCAAAGGGTAACACAAGCTCTTGCCGAACTATTTGAAGTCACTGAAGTAAATAACTGCCAGGCGAAGCCACAATCCACCGATCTCCCGGCCAGCACATGCCCGCACTTTATTCTACGTCGCGCCCCGCAAAATCTCGTAGCGCCAGCTAATCTTCGCTGTCTTCTTCAACATCGCCGCCACTGAGCAATATTTCTCCTCGCTCAGCTCAATGGCGTGCTTCACCGCCGCATCGTCCAATTCCCCTCGCAACCGATACACGATTTCCAGCTTCGTCCACACCGTAGGCGGTTCCGAAGCCCGCTCCCCGGAGCAAACGATCTCCAGCGATTCCAATTTTTGCCGTTTCTTCTTCAGCACGCTTACCACATCCGTCGCCGTGCAAGCTCCCAGCGCCATGAGCACCAGCTCCATCGGACCGGGCCCGGTGTTGGTCTCGCGATCTGAATCGATCACAATCGCATGGCCCGAGGGGCCAGTCGCCACAAACCTCTGCCCGTCGATCCATTTTACCGATGCTGTCTGCATGACGCCTCCAACCTGTGATCAAGAATAGCAAACTACCGAGTTCCGCCTGCCCGCGCGATACGATCGGCTTTCGCTATGCCGTCGCACAAAGATGACATCGAGTTGACGCTGCAGAGACAAGCTTTTGTGATATGAGCCGTCAAAATAGAAGAAATTGATATGAATACGGCAACAAAAGCCGCGCAAGGCGATACAAGAACGCTGCAAGCGCACCGCAAACTCAAGGCGCGCCGTCGCGTGCCCCGGCAGACTCCGTCATCCGGCCCGCCGCAACCCGGAAAGCCGCTCAAGCAGGACACCGCTTCCCTCAAGGAGGCTATCCGCATAGCGCAGAAAGGCGACGCAGCAGCCTTTGAAACCATCTATCAAATGCATAGCCGCCGCGTCTACGCCCTTTGCCTTCGCATGGTTGGCGACCCAATGGAAGCGGAGGATTTGACCCAGGAAGCTTTTCTGCAGCTCTTCCGCAAGATTCACACCTTTCGCGGCGAATCCGCGTTTTCTTCCTGGCTGCACCGCCTCACCGCCAATATCGTGCTTATGCGCTTCCGAAAGAAGAGGCCCATTACCGTCTCGCTCGATGAATTGATCCGGCCCGACGACGAAAAAGAACGCCCCGCTCTCGAAATCGGTGGCCCCGACCCACGCCTGACCGGCCTCTTCGACCGCGTGAATCTTCACGCCGCGCTCGCGCAATTGCCGGAAGGCTATAAGTCCATGTTCCTTCTTCATGATGTTCACGGTTACGAGCACAACGAAATTGCCACGATGCTCGGCTGCTCCGTAGGCAACTCGAAATCGCAATTGCACAAAGCGCGAAAGCGCCTACGCGAACTCTTGCATCAGGTGCGCCACTACGCTTCCCATCCGCTGCCGGAGATCGCCTCAGCTTCCACAGCGTGCAAATGACCGGCGCTGCAAACGACGCACCATCGGGACGCCACTCGCTCTTTCGTGTCAAATGGGAAAACGGTTGGCCTACAAGACGCCGCCGAAGGAAAGCAGGAAATCGCTACGAGTTCCTGGTAACTGAGGCTACTTCGATGATGGGATTGGGCATCGACTTCATCGTGCGCACAAACGCGGCCACTACCTTCGCGTCAAACTGCGCATTAGCGCAGCGTTCCAGCTCCGCCAACGCTTCCACAGCCGCGCGCGCTTTCTTATAGGTGCGATCGCTTGTAATCGTGTCATAAGCATCCGCCACGGCTATAATCCGCGCGCCCAGCGGAATCTTCTCGCCCGCCAGCGCATGCGGGTATCCCGAGCCGTCGAAAAACTCGTGATGGTGCTCCACCATTTCCCGTATGCGCGCAAGTGGCGTCAACGGCTCCAAAATTTTCGCGCCAAACGTCACGTGCGACTTCATCGTGTCCCACTCGTCAGGGTTCAGTGGACCGTTCTTGTTCAAGATATTCTCCGGAATGGCCACCTTTCCGATGTCGTGCAGCACTCCACCCAGGCGAATCTCCTCAATCTCCAAATCGTTCAATCCCAGCGCTTCTGCGATCAGCGCGGCATAGGCGGACACCTTTTGCGAATGTCCCTGCGTGTAATGGTCTTTTGCGTCGATCGCGAAAGCCAGCGATGTCACCGTATCGAGCACGGCCTGCGGCAGCGCCTGCGGACCCTCCGAAGCGGCCGCTCCCGCGGTCGCGCCGTTCGCCCCTTCCGTTGCCGCCAGCGATTCCGTAAATTGCTTCAGTCTCGAATAAATTTCCTCAAACGCTTCCGGCCCGGTGGCAAACAAACGCTTCAGCGTCACGCCCAGGTACGCTTCCAGCACGTCGCGCTTCCATTTCTTCGCTTCGTTCGGGTCGAAATGATCGGCCGTGGAAACCGCGTTTCCGCCCTGGTGCTTTGATATATACATCGAAGCATCCGCGACCTGGATCAATTCCTGCGGCGACGAGCCATGCAGCGGATAGCACGCAATGCCGAAGCTCGCGCTAATGTTCTTCTCCCGCAGCAACGGGTCCGCGGACACCCAGCTGCGCAGCTTTGACGCCAGTTGCCGCGCGTGCTCCATGTTCGTTTCCGGCATCAAGATCACAAACTCGTCGCCGCCATATCGCGCCACCACGTCCGAGCGCCGGCAATTTGTCTCCAGAATGTGGCCCACGCGCTGCAGCACCAGGTCGCCCTCGAGGTGCCCGTAAAAATCATTTACAAATTTGAAGCGGTCAAGATCCATCAGCACCAGCGCAAACGAACGCCCCGCGCGCGTCGACCTCTTCCATTCCGCCGACAATGCCTCCATGAAAAAACGATGCGTCTTGACGCCCGTGAGTCCGTCTGTGATTGCCTGCTCTTGCGCCTTCTGAAACGAAAGCGCGTTGTGCAAAGCGCCGGCAATCAGGTCCGCCAGCGTGCGCAGCAGTAGCACCTCCTCTTCGGAGAAGTCCGCCGGCTGCGACGATTCCACATACAAGATTCCGTGCAGTTGTTCCGCGTAAAACACAGGCAGCGCAATTGCCGCCAGCGTGTCCGGCAGAAGCGGCTTGAACCCGGCATCCGCGGGGATGTTCGCGTTGTACGCCGCCAACTGGCCATTGCGTGCGACCTGCCCGATCAGACCCGTGCCGAGCGGAATTCGCTGCCCCAGCGCGCCTCGCCGCTTCCCTGCTTCCGCCTGAATCACGATTTCTCGAGTCGAATATTCCAACTGGCCGATGCCGATGTGGTCGTACGTCAGTCCGGACTCGAGCTGCTCCGTAATCTTCGCCAACATCTCGTCCGGATTCAGCGTCGCAATGGCATTCCGCGAAATCGTGTTGAGCAGCGTAAGGTGTCGCGCCTTTGTTCGCTCTTCCTGGAAGAGTCTTGCATTTTCGATTGCGATACTCGCTTCGCTGGCCAGCACGCGCAGCAACTCCAGGTGCCCCTCATCGAACACATGTTCCTGGTCGGAGAAAACCGCCATCGCGCCAATCGCGTGGTCGTATGCCACCAGCGGCACGCAGCAAAAACATCCGCCTTCGCGCAACGGCACTACGCCCAATTTGTTCACTTCCCCCATGTAATTGTCGCGAATCAGCACCGGCTGCCGTGTTCGGATCACGTACTCCGTCAAATGATTGCCGGCGCGACGGCTGCGCCGCGGCACGCGCGTCCCTCCGATCACTTCCAGGTGAAAGCGCATCTCATCGCGAACAGGATCGAGCTCCGCAATATAGAAATTCTCCACATCAAACAACCGTCGCAATTCCTCCCAGATCTTCGCGAGCAAATCTTCCTTATTCAGCGTCGAACTAAGCGCGCGCCCAATTTCGTTCAGCACGTGTAATTCTTCCGAGCGCCGCGAAGTCTGCTGCACCAGGTAACTGTTCTCCACCGCCATGCCGATCTGGTGCCCCAGCGCCAGCAACAAGCGATATTCCGCCGGCGCGAATCTGCGGGTGTCCGGCGTCCCCAGCAACAGCACCCCGAATGCTTGCTCTTTCGCTTGAAGACTAATTGCAACCACGCTGCGCAGTCCTTGCGCGATTGCGAGCTGCCGGAATCTCTTAATCGGCTCTTCCCTCTCCAGTGCTGCCACGGACTCCCCGTTGCGCAAATCGCGAAATCCGAGCAGGCCTCCGAGCCGCGACACGAGCCCCACCAGATAATCGTCCAACCCTTCGTTTTGCGCCACGCGACAGAAATCGTCGCTCAGCCCAACCGCCACCACCGACGTCGGCCCCTGCGGATCGCCGTGATGCAGAAACAGCGCGCCCGCCGGCAATCGCACCACTCCCAGCACGCGGTCCAAAGCCTGCGCGAGCATCCGCTGAATCTCTCCGCCCACAAAGCTCGACGTCGCCAGATTCAGATTCGACAGCGCCAGCATGTTGCGCTCGATGCGCCGCTTCTCTTCCTCGTACGAAGCCATCACCATCAGCATGGCCACGAATGCGGAAGGTACTGCTGATATCGGGCTATCGATTGCCAGTTCCGCTGGCGCGCTTCGCATCAACAGGAAAACCGCAAGCTGCAGAACGCACCACGCCACGAAGGACAGACCAAGCAGGCGGTCCGCAAGCGTCTCTTGCCGTTTGCTCTCCTGCCAAAAGATCACCGCGACCGCGCCAAACAGCAATGCGGCCGGGACCACCATCGTAATGCTAAAAAGATGCAGCGCGTTCGCCACCGCCCATGCGCCGAGCACTACCGCCGCCGCTGCTGCCCCGAACTTCCACGCCTTCCGCTCCGCATAGAGTTGCGCGCCCAAAAAGAAAAACACCGCCGCCATCGCATATAGCCAGCGATCCAGCGCGGTTTGCAACGGTGTATCCGGCACCCATTGCGCCAGCGCCGGGCCCAGGTAGTGCAATGCGAATAGCGTCCATCCCCCCGTCCACAGCAACAGATACACCTGCCGCTTCAGGCTGTAGATGTACGCGAAAAACCCCGCCACCAGCGAAGTTGCCGCCAACAGGGCCAGCGCTATGAAATTGTTGTAGATCAACGCGCGTCGATTCTTCCGCCTATGCGCGGAACTGCCTGTCGCCCCTGCCCCAAAATAAACAGGTTAGCGGCTCTTTAGAAATATATGCGCATGCTTGCGGACGGCGCGCACACCTCGCACCACCCGCAAAAAGCGTCATGGCCACACAAAATAAAGCACTTGCATTATGGGACATGGATTTTTGTTGAAGCAAGCGTACCGCAGTACTGGTGGCCAAAAAGGTAGCAGAACAGAGGTAACGC